>Ga0187893_10001281_pt1 | contig 61653 bp, 47 predicted proteins | sample MA1701074metaG_FD_139574 | JGI IMG/M metagenome (GOLD analysis project Ga0187893, IMG submission 139574) | White microbial mat communities from a basaltic lava cave in the Kipuka Kanohina Cave System on the Island of Hawaii, USA - MA170107-4 metaG ... | reverse complement strand
GCAATTCGTTCTTCAATGGGTAAACTGTTCATGGCGTCTGGGGCTCCTTTCTGAGCACGTGAAACATGCCCGACAGGATACCCAGACCGCCGCTATTTACAGCTATTGTGGGACATCACCCCTGTCGTCATGCCGGTCATCGTGGTGCAGGCGATGCCGGAAAAGATCGGCGCGGCGACGAGGCCCAGCATGAGCAACCGATGCTTGCAGTTTCGGATCAACATGGAAAAAGCTCCTTTGTCAGATAACACGATTGCGTGTGCCCTACTCCGAGCAGGCACGCACTGAATCCCATGAAAAGGGGGCCACGACTCGCGCCTCCGTCACCTAACCCTCCACCCTGAGGGAGCAAGGTTGGCGGATATTATGCCTGCGGATTTGGCCCTGTCAAAAGCACAATCCTGGTGGAAAAAGGTTAACAAGAGTTGTATTAGAAATGCCTTAACTGGAATCTGATCCCATCCAATAGTGGCATCCTCCCACCCAACCTGTAACCCTCGGCGAACTAACAGGTTCAATCGTTTTGCGTGAATCTCGATATAGAGGCTGATCCGATATCGCCTTGGAGTTACGGTCTACAGCCCTCGCGGCCCTTCGTTTACCACGCATAAATCAGCCAATTATGTCGGAAAACGCCTCATCCCGATCAGCGGTCCAGTCGATTAGCGTCTGTAGCCTTCGATGTACGTTGACTCCCTTTGCGCGGCCCATTCCAACACACCCGATTGGGGTGCACATCGACAACCTGGCTGAGGCTCGGAGACCCTCGTGCACCGGCGACAACAGCGCTATCGAGAGGTCTCGCGTTAAAGCGATAACAAACTGAAAATCCTCGCACGGTGTCAATCGCCTTGTTTGACAGGCCTTTGCGAGAATCCTATCCTAACCCATTGGCTCCGGCACAGATTCAGACTGTGCCCGGTTTTCGTCCATGCTCGCAACCAATTCCGCCCAGGAGGACTCGCCATGGTCAGCGCAACTGCCTCAGCACCCACCAAACCCAACATCAAGGTCAAGTACACCAAGTGCCTCATCGACGGCAAATGGGAAGACGCCGTCGGCGGCCGGACCTTTGAATCCATCAACCCCGCCACGGGCGACGTCCTCGCCCACGTGGCCGAGGGCGACGAGCCCGACGTCGATCTGGCGGTCAAGGCAGCCCGACGCGCCTTCGAAAGCGGTCCCTGGTCCAAGATGTCGGCCACCGAGCGCAGCCGTTTGATGAACAAGTTGGCCGACCTGATCGAGCAGCACAAGGAGGAGCTGGCGGCGCTGGAGACCCTGGACAATGGCAAGCCGATCCGCGACTCCTTGGCCGCCGACCTCCCGCTGACCGTCGCCTGCTACCGATATTACGCCGGCTGGGCCGACAAGATTCACGGCAAGACCATCCCCATCAATGGACCCTACTTCTGCTACACGCGTCACGAGCCGGTCGGCGTTTGCGGCCAGATCATCCCTTGGAACTTCCCATTGCTCATGCAGGCTTGGAAGTGGGGCCCGGCCCTCGCGGCGGGGAATACCGTCGTCCTCAAGCCCGCGGAGCAGACTCCGCTCACCGCCCTGTACGTCGGGCAACTGGCCCTGGAGGCGGGCTTCCCGCCAGGCGTGGTCAACATCGTCCCGGGCATGGGGCCGACGGCGGGCGGGGCCATCGCCAAGCACATGGACGTGGACAAGGTGGCCTTCACCGGCTCGACCGAGATTGGGCACTTGATCATGGAGGCCGCGGCCAAGAGCAATCTCAAGCGAGTCAGCCTGGAGCTGGGCGGCAAGAGCCCGAACATCGTCTTCGCCGACGCCGACGCCGACCAGGCGATCCAGGGGGCCTATTTCGCCCTCTTCTTCAACCAGGGTCAGTGCTGCTGCGCCGGTTCGCGCCTCTATGTGGAGGAGAAGATCAAGGACCAATTCGTCGAGAAGCTGGTGGGCATCGCCAAGAGCCGCCGAGTGGGCGACCCGTTCGACCCCAAGACCCACCAGGGGCCGCAGGTCTCGCGCGAGCAGTTCGACCGGGTCATGGGCTACATCGAGAAGGGCAACAAGGAGGGCGCCAAGCGTCTCGTCGGCGGCAACCGCGTCGGGGATCGAGGTTTCTTCATCGAGCCGACGGTCTTCGACGACGTGCGCGACGACATGACCATCGCCCGTGAGGAGATCTTTGGACCGGTGATGTGCGTTATGCCGTTCAAGGATATCGACGAGGTCGTGAAACGTGCGAACAACAGCGCCTACGGCCTGGCGGCGGCGGTCTGGACCAAGGACATCACCAAGGCCCACGCGATCGCCAACCGCGTCCGCGCCGGGACGGTGTGGGTGAACTGCTATGACGTGTTCGACGCGGCGGCGCCCTTCGGCGGGTTCAAGATGTCCGGTATCGGCCGCGAGCTCGGTGAGTACGCCCTGGCCCACTACACCGAGGTGAAGACGGTGACGGTAAAGTTGTGAAGAGACTATCAACAGACTGGTCGGTTCTGGATGGTCCCTGAGGACTGGAGACGACCGAGCGATGCACGTGCGTGATCTCGAACAATGGCTCAAAGCCAAGCCCTTTGAGCCCTGCGTCATGCGCCTCTCCAGCGGCGAGTCCGTGCGGGTGGACCACCCCGACGCAGCGGTCCCCGGGACGAACGCCGTGCTGGTCATCCAGAAACGCCGAGGTCGGTTGGAGGGTTTCTCACACGTGTCGCTCTTCCACGTGGTGCGCATCGACCCCGCCAACGGCAACAGCCGGCCACGGCGAAACGGGCGACGGCGGTGAGGTTCGCGGCGGCCCCTTTCGACGGCTTCAAGCAGTCCGGCATCGGCCGCGAACTGGGCGAGAACGCCCTGGCCCACTACACCGAGGTCAAGACGGTGACGTTCAAGCAATGATTGGGTCTGAAGAGGCCGAAGGTGACAATTGACCCGCTTCATAAACGACATCAAGCACCGGCCTCTTACGTTGAAGCCGGCGGACGGAAACCATATCCGAGTCCGCTCGCCGGAGTCTCTCTCGCATTCGTCGACGGGTCGTACGGCCGTGGTCTTCGGAGGCGATGACACTTTCGACGGCGTGGACTTGCTTCTCGTGGCCTCGATTGAGGTTGGCAACGGCCGCTCGAAGCGGAATGGCAAACGCCGCTAGCGCGCGGTAGCCCAATGCAATGCCCTTCGGACGCCCCGAGATATGCGGAAACTTGCCCGTCCACTAGGCCTCTATGTCACGATCACCGCCACGTTAGGCTGCTGCGGCTGCGACGTCCTCTTGGTCGAGCTGCTCAACGCCGTCTTCGAGGAGCGACCCGCCGCCTCCGCCGGATTCACGTGCATCGTCTCGGCCGAGCTTCAGACGGTCGTCGCCGGGGCTCGCTTCCCGGTCAACCTGGTCTTCCTGCCCGACGGCACCCTGCTCTATTCGGAGAAGAATACCGGCGTGGTCCGTGCCGTGCTGCCGAGCGGCGATCTGTTGGCCGACCCCGTCGCCGACTTTCCAACGGCCGGCCTGGCCCAGGGCGGGCTACTCGGCCTGGCCCTTGGTCCGGACTTCGACCAGACCGGCCACCTCTACGCGGGCCACTCGGCCAACATCCTGCCCTTCGACAATGCCTGGCCGCGCTCGGAGTACCGCATCGTCCGCGTCACCATTCAGAACCTGGCAACGGTCCCCGGTAGCGAGCAGCGCGTAGCGACGCTCCCGGCCAGCTCGCTCCCCGGTCACGAGGGGGGCAACATCCACTTCGGCCCCGACGGCATGCTCTACGTCTCACTCGGCGATCGGCTGAACAACACGGCCCCGAACATCGAGGCCCAGGACCCTGCCGCGCTGGCCGGCAAGATTCTGCGCCTGCGGCCCGACGGCTCGATTCCCAACGATAACCCCTTCGGGCCGGCAAGCCCCGGCTTCGCCATCGGCCTGCGGAACACCTTCGATTTCGCCTTCGACCCCGTCAACGGGAGGCTCTTCGGCGGCGACAACGGTTTCGGGGGCCCGACAGAGGAACTGAACCTGCTCGAAGCCGGCGGCAACTACGGCTGGCCCCTCGTCGGCGGCGTGGCCGACACTCCTGAGGAATTGGCTTCAATCGCGCAGACGCCGGCCTACCACGACCCGCTGGCGATCATCGACGTTGCCCCCACCGGGGTCACGTTCGACGTTGCGGGGCGATTCGGCGAACAGTTTCGCAGCGACATGTTCATCGCGGAATGGGTGCCTGGCACCATCCGGCGGGTCCGGCTGGCGAGCGATCGCCGAAGCGTGGTCGATAGCGAGACCTTCGCCGCAGGAATCCCCGGCGGCATGAACGACATCGAGTTCAGCCCGGCCGGGTTGCTCTACGTCTCCACGGGAGGGGCGATCCTCCGGATCGTCCCATCACCGTGACTGGGAACCTAGGCGGCGGCTCCGCCGGCGCCGACCGTTCGCTGGCGAGTCGGCGCCTGACGGCCGAGGACTAGTGTTCCGTCTCGCTCGAGTTTTTGGGTAGTGCGGGCCTCTGGCCCGCACAAATCGGCCAATCGAGAATTGCGGGCGGGACGCCCGCATTCCCCAACCCGACGTTTCGATCGAGACACCGCACTAGTCGAACTCGGCGCTGCGCGGCCCACCGGAGTGGGGACCGCTCGGCTTCTTGGATTGGTAACACTCCCGGCAATAGACCGGTCGTCCCTCCTTGGGCTTGAAGGGAACCTCGGTCTCCTTGCCGCAGTCGGCGCATATGGCGCGGAAGCGCTCCATCGGCCCTCGCCGCGGACCGCCGCCGCCGCCGGCAAACCCGCCTCGACCGCCCCCCGCCGAGCCGGTGGTCTTCCGCTTCTCTCGGCAGGGACGGCAGCGCTTCGGCTCATTGGTGAAGCCTCGCTCCGCGTAGCGCGCCTGGTCGTCGGCCGAGTGGATGAATTCGGCATTGCAGTCGACGCAGATCAATGTCTTGTCCGTGTAGTCCATGAGACGAACCCTCGTCTGGGCTGTTCCGGCGAAGTCTTCTGGGAAATCCGTCGGCCGAGCGGCCATTGGGCGTGAGAAAGGATGCTCCTGAAAGAGATCGGCGGTCGAGCCCTCGTCGTTACTCCTATGACCATATCGAACCAGACCGCGTGCCGCTTGTCAACCGGGTGTTCCCGATTTTCTACCCGTCTCCGAACCGCCGTTCGAGCTCGCGACGGGGACTAGGCCGCCGCGACGGGGCCAGGACAAACCGCTCCTACGCCGGGGCCTGCGGGGCGAAAAACCTCCACTCCGCGAGCAACAGCCTCGCGAGGCCCTGATCCCTCGAAAGGTATCGAACGCGCATCCGAGCGGAAGTGCTGCCAAGCTCACGCGCCCGGCCCGCATGCCGGTCCACAAGGCCCGCCGCCTGACGCCAGTCCGGCAGCGAATACGCACTGCGGCCATCCGTGAACGCCAGATAGCGGGCAAGCCAGAACATGACCGGCACTGTGAGGAGGAGCGATCGCAAACCATCCAGCACGCTCCAGCCGTAGTAGCCCGCGCCGAACGCGGTCCCGCCCAGCAGCCGCGAGCGAAGATACCTGATGAGCAATTCATCCCTGTCGCCCGGCGTAAGGTCTTGATGGGGTGGGACCTCCACCAGGGCCTCGAAGGTAGCGCTTCCCCGGCCCTCTATCAGCGGCGGGATGCGACCGATTCCCCGTGCCAGCAGTCGGGCCTTGCGAAGCTGGCCGATGCGGTAGCGAAAGGCACAGAAGATCGAGGCGCCCGCCTGCGCCAAGGTGATGTGCTCGCAATGGGAGAAGACAGCCATCCGCAGGAGTCTCTGCTGGCGGGCCGATGGCGGAGGCAGGCTTCCTAGCGTCGAATCAGCCGTGAAGCCCGCTTGGTCTGACTGAAGCAGCTTCAGGAATTCCTCGAAGCGGCCCTCGCGTACATCGGCCAGCCGGGCCGTATCGAGGGTGTCGATGAGCGAGAGCAGGCAGAGCAGCCGATCGACCAGCGAGTGGCTCCGCCGAGCAAGGATGCGTTCGACGTGCAGGACCAGATGATCAAGTTCGCGCGGTGAAAGCGTGCGGCCGTCATTGAGCCGAGGCGGCCCGACGACCGGCCCAAAGACGCCCGGCTCTGACTCGTGCAACAACCCCGCGATCCGGCTGATCTCCCCCTTGTGGCTGGGCATCGGCGAACCCCGATTGCCGCAGGCGCTGGGGCAGTCGAACCGAATGGAGGCCGCCAGGGCCTCTCCGTCGCGATGCAGGGAGAAGGGAAAGAGCTGGCAGGCCAGCGGCTTGGCCGACGAGCCGAACTCCTCGTGGATGCGGCAGCGACCCGCCTTCGACAGAAACACGCAACCGCCGCCCGGCCGATGGTTGAGGACATGCTGGCGTCCCAGGCGAATGTAGGCCGGTCCCTCGATTCTCCCTCCCCAGCCTTGCCGATCGATCTCGTCCCGGTCGCGCCGGGTCAGATGCACGACCAGTTTGCGGCAGCAGTCCGTGCATCCGTGGCAATCCCATTTCTGCTCGGCGAGTCGGGGCAGGATGATGGGCAGCCTCATGCGGGCAGGATATCAGGTAGCGGCCACGCCCCGTAGGCGGGTACTGGCGCGTTTCGATGGAGCACAGCCGCCCTTGTTTGGTGGAGCACAGTCGCTCTCGCCTGTGTCCTCCCCGACAATTGCCCATGACACGTAAGCGAGGGCGAGGTGGCTGGCGGGTTCGGGCCGTATAGAATCCGGGCCATGTTCGAATTCACCGACCTGCCGGACAAGGTGACGCTCGGGCGGGACGTGTACCTCGCCCCCACCGCGTACGTCGGCGGCGAGGTGACCCTGGGCGATCAATGCACGGTCATGCACCACGTCGTCATCCGCGGCGACGTTTCGCCGATCCGCATCGGCCGGCGGGTCAACGTTCAGGACGCGACGATCATCCACACCAATCGCGGGGTGCCACTGGACATTGCCGACGACGTCTCCATCGGGCATCGGGCGGTGGTCCATTGCCGCCGCGTCGGGGCCGGCACGCTGGTGGGCATCGGCTCGATCATCCTCGACGACTGCGAGATCGGCCCCGGCTGCATCATCGCCGCCGGCGCGGTCCTGCCGCCGAAGACGATGGTCCCCGCGGGCAAGGTGGTGATGGGCGTGCCGGGGCGAATCGTGCGCGACACGACGGAGGAGGAGCGACTCTACATCCAGGAGGTGCTGGCCAGCTATGTCCACCTCGGCCGCCTGCACACATCGGGAGCGTATCCCAACTACGCCGCTCGGTGACGCGTGGCTAGACGGCTGGATTGCATTGCGACAGCCACCCGCATCACGTAGGCGCACACCATGGGGGTCAAAGCGTCTTCAGGAACGCGATCAGGGCCTTTTTGTCTTCGTCCGACAGATCGTGTCCGAACTTGTGCCCCGGCACGGCGCGCTGCTTAACGCCGGGGCCCTTCCAGCCGCTGGGAACGTAGTTCTCACTGAGCCGCTTGGGATCGAACCAATCCTCGAGCGACGCTACGGAGCCGGAGTGCTCGTAAAGGCCGCGATACCACAGCCCACGGAGCGACGGAATCTTGTAGTATCCGGTCCCTTTGCGCGTCTTGAGGGCCAAGCCAGGGTCCGTCCCCACGCGGCGCTTGGAGACATCCAAGCCAAGCTCCGTAGTGTTCTCAGGCGGCTCGAAGCCAGGCGCCGCGACCAGCTTGTTGTTCGTGTACAACGGGGGCGTGTGGCACTCCGTGCAGCCTTCAGCCTCAAAGATCCGCTGTCCCCGCCGGGCCAGGTTGTCGAAGGGATGCGGACTCGGCAACGGCTCGAGCGAATAGATGTACAACGCCATAGCGTACATTGCCTCGTCGGGCGCGCGCACCGACACCTTCATTCTTTCAGGGGACTTCAGCTTGTGCGGACCGAAAACGAAATTGTCGGCGTATTCGACGAGGATGCCATAACGGGCGATGTCCGCTGGCTCACGGTTCTTGTGCGTGGCGGTCGCGTCGAGATAGCTGCGATGCCGAACTCCCCGCAAGTCCGCGACACGAGTGGTGTGGAATGGGCTGCCGTTGTTGCGGGCGAACGTGCCAGGCAGGTCCGTCTCATTGTTGCTCCACCACACATTGACCTCCTCGTCGCTCATCGCTTTGAAGCGGGCATGCGTGTCATGCGCGACCCAGGGAACGCCGAAGAACGAATAGAATAGTTCCCCTTCGCTGGGGCTTCCGGCAATCTGTTCGTCTTCCTGAGTGAGCATGGCCTGGAAGACGGGCGATGGCGCTTTGTCCTCCTCCTGAGGTGGATTTCCTGGACCGGGCCCCAACGCCACGCTCTTGTCAGGCATGGTCATAAAGTGGCACGCCGTACAGGCCGCCGCGCTCACCTTCAGCTGGCCTTCCTGGTCCACGACCCAACGGTACGGGAACACTTCGCCCTCATTTGTAACGATGTCGTCGTGGCCTTCGATGGCTTTTGCATCGCTGACGCGGTTGGCCGCCGAGCCTCTACCGCAAAGCGTGGCGACGACCGACGACGATGCCCAGTAATGTGAGCAGGATCGCGGCGGCGCCGGGGATCACCTTCCAGCCCACGTCGTGGCCGCGGAATCCGGCCAGGGAGGCGAGAGCCAGGGTATCCATGCTGCCGGCGTTCAAACTCGCGGCGGGCGCGACGGAGAGTTCCTCCCAGCGCTCAAGGGCGGTCGGAACAAGGCGCTGACAAGGCGAATCGGCGGACCCGAGGTTGACGCAATTATCGAGAAACCCGTCGCCCATGTCGGCGCTGGAACCCAACGGTGTTGCCGCAAATTCGGGTCCCCCGACCATCGCGACGTTCTGTCCTTGGTCAAGAAGCAGCGATCCGGAGCTGGAACGGTTAGCGCGAAGGCCTCCGTAAGCGAAGTCTTCGGCGTGCTCATCGACATCTGGATCTGGCGAGACGCCGCTCGAGGCCCACGATGCAAGATCAGGCTCGACGCTGTCATGCTCGAGCAATGAGGCCTCGGCCGGCGAGGCTGTTGACAGGAAAACGGCAAAGGCCGACGCGGTGGCGACTGCGCCCATTCGAATGGCCATTTGATTCCTCCCATCTCGTTCAGAAATGATTCAACCCTACACGCGCGATCCTACAATTTTCGCGTGACGCGTTCAAGCAAAAACCGTGCTCGCTCGACGAGATAACCAATCTTAAAAAACGGACCGCCCCAATTATCGATGGGCCCGAAGCGGTGACAAACCTGTGCTCACACCATTGTTCTCGCCACATTCTCGGCCAAGCGCCGCCTTCGCCATCTATCCATCGCGTCGCCGCCTACCTCCTCATCGCTTGTTCCAATTCCTCGGCCCGTTGCCGCGCACGCTGGTTGTCCGGCTCGATCCGAAGCACTTCTCGGCAAGCCGCTAAGGCCTCTTCGAGCCGACCGGTCTCCATCATGAGCCGGCTCAAGTTGTAATAGGCGTCGGCATAATCACCGCGCAGACGAATCGCCTCCCGATAGTGAAGCTCCGCCTGTTCCGCGCGGCTGCGAACCTCCAGGTTCACCGCCAGATTGTTGTGCGCCTCAGCGGAATCGGGCTTCAAGGCCGCCGCCCGTTCGAAAAGCTCACCGGCCTCCTCCACTCGGTCCTGACGTGCGAGCAAGACCGCCAGGTTTCCGCACGCCTCGAAAGCGTCCGGACGAATCCTCAGAGCCTCCCGATATTCGGCGATCGCCTCGTCGTTCATCTCCGCTCGCGCAAGCGCCGAAGCGAGGCGTAGGCGAGTTTCCACGTCGTCAGGGCGCTGGAGCGCTTCCTGGCGCAAGCCCCTGATGGTCTCGCCCAGGCCGCCCTGAGATTTCATTATCATCTGGAGGTTGCGGCGGGCCAGGTCCGAGGCAGGCTCCAATCGCAGGGCCTCACGACAGCAGGCCATCGCCTCCTCAATGCGACCCAGATGGTATAGCGAGGCCCCCAGGTTGGCATGGGAATTCGAATGCCATGGCGCCAGCTCGACCGCCCGGCGAAACTCGTCCACCGACTTCTCCAGTCTTCCGGATTCAAATAGATAATTGCCGTGGTTGAAGCGCGCGATGAAGTCATCCGGCGCGAGGGCGAGGACATGCGCGTAGAGCGTGTCCGTATCAGCCCAATGCGCGATCTGGCGTCGTGAGGCCCGCGCCTCCGCGATCAGCCCGATGCCTACGGCGGTAGTCGCCAGCCACCGGACGGCCTGCGCCCGCGACCCGGACAGTCGATAAAGGGCCGCGGAGAGAACCAGCAACACGCCGATGGCCGGAAAATACGCGTACTTGTCCGCGGCCGCGTAGGTGGTGTAAGAAACGATACCCGTCGTCGGCAAGAGGGCGACGAGGAAGAATGAGGACCCGACGAACAGCGCAGGCGCGCGTCGAAACAAAGCCGGCGACAACACCGTGATGGCAACCGCGCCGGCCGCCGCCGCGACCAGGGCTGTGTTGGTAAAGTCGAGAGGGTCCGGGGCCGAGTAGAGGGGCCACAGCTTGGCGGGCCAGACGATCTTGCCGAGGTAGAGAAACACGTCGTGACAGATGACCAAGGGCATCTTCAACCAGCCGCCCGCCCCCGGCGCGTCGGCCATCGCCCGATTCGCTTGCGAGAGCACCGCGATGACTCCAAGCGCGGCGGCGATCGCCAGGTACGGCGCCTTTTCAACGACGCGCGAAAGGCCCATCGGCCGGCGAAGAGGCCAGACGTCCAGCAGCAGCAACAGCACGGGCATCATGATGACCGTGGGCTTGGCCAAGAGCGCCATGAGAAATAGAACAATCGAGGCGGCCCAACTCGCACGGCCGCGCCACCGCACCCACATCGCATAGCAAATGACGCAGCCGAATCCGAAGAGCGACGATAACAACGTCTTTCGCTCGCCGACCCAGGCCATCGGCTCAACCGCGAGCGGGTGGGCCGCAAAGAGCAGCCCGACAAGCCCAGCGGCCAACGCTGCCCGCATTCTGTCCAGGCCATTCGGCGACGGGGTGGAAAGCAAAAGATAAATCAGGACAACCACGCAGCCGGCATTCGCCGAATGAAGGAACAGGCTGGTGCGATGAAAAGAGCGCAGATTCTCAGCACTGCCGCCGCACGCCGAGTCAAGCATCAGCGAGATCATCGAGAGAGGCTGGTAGTAGCCGCTTACCGTGGAGGGATGAAGTATCTCGTTCAGGAATCGACCGGCGCCGGCCCAGCTCGGCTGACGAACCAACTCGTTGTTTACGACGTACTCATCGTCGTCGATCCACAGGGCCCGGGCTTCGAGGACGGGATAGTGAACGAATGCCGCCGCGATGGCCGCGAGGATGGCCCCAAGGACGACCGGTTGCAGGGCCGCGCGGACCCACTGAGAGGATGGGTGCGGAGTCCGGCCCATCGAGTTCGTCAGGGGTTCGTCAGCCGGCATGTTGTTTGGAGTTTAGAGAACCGAGGGCACTCTAGGAAGCGCTGCGGTCAATGGGAGGCCGTGCCCAGTCGAATTGTTCCAGCACCCCGCATTCAACAGGACTTGCGACCGGATCGCTGCTGCCCGACAATCACGCTTGCCTGCCGCGTGATCCCGACCCCTGAAAACTTGCCGGCATGGATTGAGTGTCACCGAGAACTGACCCGGGTATGAGGCATGTGTCGATCCCGCCAGAAAAAAGCGTCGCGACTGAACCCGATTGAAGCAGCGGCCGATGCAGCGCGTCGCGGGTCGCGTGCGTCCCCCCTGCCGGCTCTCGCGCTGTCGCTGGTGATTTGGGGACTGTACATCTCTCCGGCGATCGCGGGCAGCCATCCGGAGATCACCGTCATCCCGATGGGTCAGGGGCTGCTCCAGCGCGGCAGCGCCGACGATTCCTATCGACTACCCCTCGGCGCGAACGGTCCCCTTCCGCAGGCCTTGGTGTTGGTCGCCAGGCAGCCTGAAATGGTGGACGTGAACCTGCCCCTCGCCGCCGGCGCGACGGATGAGGACCGGAAAGTCCAGGTTCCGGCCACTGTCAGATTCCAGGTCGCGGGCAAGGACCTGCCGCCGTGGAACCTGCACAAGTTCCCCACCGCCTTCGTCATCAACCAGGAGACGATCCGCGGCAACCCGGAGTATGCGACCGGCCGCCTAGCCATTCACGTGGACCTCCAAACCGACGCCGATATGGTCGCGCTCACCGTTCTGGGGATGCCGGATTTCTCGCTGGCCAGCGACTCCCTCGACGGCCCCCTGTCGGCGTTCTACGAGGCGGCAGAGGACGAAGAGATCAAGTCCTACTTCCAGGCGCTGGCCCAGGAGATAGGAGGCAACAAGAGCCTGGCCCGGGCGGAGTATCGAAAGCTTGTCGATTCGCCTAACCGGCGGCTGGCGCGATTCGCTCGTCGCGGATTGAGGATGCTTTCCTACGACCTGCGGCCTTACAAGCTTTCGGGGAACTTCACCGAGCACTACCGATGGGGGCTGTTCCTACAGCAATGCGGGGTGTTCGCCCCGGCCTTCAAGGAGTTCGAGGAATGCAGGCTGGTTTATCCCCGGGAGGCCGAGAGCCAGTTTCGGGCCGGGGAGCTGCTGGACCGCCTGGAGAGCAACCCCTTCAAGGCCTCGGACTACATGGAGAGATGCAGCCAGGGCGAGTTCGATTCCGACCCGGTCCAGTGGCACCTGCTGATGGTCATTTTGCGAAGCCGCGACAACATGACAATCGACGCCCGACGCGTTCTCGAACTCAAGGCCAGTTGGGTCCTGGCGCAATACTCCATTTGGGCGGCGACGCGCGGCAAGATCGTCCCTCTCTTGTCTACGTTCGAGATCACCGACGAGAGCGAATTCGATTACCGGGAGTACTCAGGCGGCGTGTGGGGACCTGCCGACGACATCGTGTCGGAGCGCGGCTGGTTCGACGGCGTCTTCAGCATCACGCCCCGACCGGAAGGCAACCAAGCCCCCGCGGTCACCACCATCGGCCCAGACCAAGGGCCCAACGGCGCGGCGCTCTCGGCCATGTACGGGGATGCCCAGGTCGAGGATTTCCTTCGGGCCTGGTTTGAGCAATTCGCCTGGGCCGCAACGATCGGCGAGATCGGCGACAGCTTTCCACTTCCCGAGCAGGTCGACGACTGTGGACATCCGCCGGCGCCGAACCGGGCATACTCGATGCGCGCCGCCCTGCGATACCATTTCGACCAGCGGATGTTCGAAAGGGCGAAGATCTCAATCGCGCCGGCCGCGAGCCAACATATCCGCTCCTGGCGCGTCGAGGGCCCATTTCCTATCGCGGACCCTGCTACGGCCGGCCGGCCGGTCGCTGGCAGTGGGGAACCGCGCCATCACGTCTTGGATCCGCTGCCCTCGGGCGGAAAAGAACAAGGGGTCGAACTCTTCAGCCAGACGGATTTCATCCATCTGGACCGTCTATGGCCCGACGCCGGGCCGGCGCTGGCCCGGGCGACGTCCTGGGTCTTTTTCCCGGAGGATGAAGAGGTCCGCATGTGGCTGGGTCAGAACGACGGGATGGCCGTCTGGGTCAATGGTCGCTGCATCCACCAGGGTCGCTATTACGCGGCTCACAACTACGCGGATCGGCCCCTCGTGGACACAGTGGCCTCATTCGCGCCGCTTAAGTCCGGATGGAATGAGATTCAAATCGTGGTGGAATCCCTGCCCGCGCCGCATAACCGCGGTTGGGGGTTTTCCCTCCGGCTCAGCGACTGGGATGGCGAGCCGATTGAAGGGCTTGCTTACCTGAACGTCCCGCCGTCCAGCGACCTCGCCAGGCCGGATGCGCCGCAGCAAGTCGGGCGGCACTACGAATGGAGGGCCGTCCGCCGAAACTACCGCGAGTTGTTGCCCCGACTGACCGGCGACGACTTGGCCTCCATCACCGGCCTGAAGGGCCTATCCATCGAGGGGTTGATCGCACCCAAGGGCGGTTTCTTTTCCGTCCAGGCGCCGAACCGATCCCCGGGCGACACCTATCGCCCCCTTTCTGAGCCGTGGCATTCAGGCCAGGACCAGGACACGGTCCTCAACAATGTGCTCGACTGGGAGAGAGAGGCCTGCGCCGCCGTCCGCTACGAGAAGGACGGCAAGCAGCGGGATCTGCTTTTCGTCAAGCCCGAGGCTCTGGAAGCCTATTTGACGTTGCTGAAAGAACCCACCGGGTCGTCGGCGCTCTTCGCCGACCTCACGCCCGGTCAGCGCTTGCTTGGCTATGTCTCCGTCCGGGCGGAGGCCGGAGGACGAATCCTCTTCGTCGTGGACACCCTCTTGTCCGAAGGGGCGAACTGGCCGGTGGACGAAGAGGACTTATTGGAGCCGATCTCCGACCACTATTACGCCAATCCGACTCACACCTTTCCGCCCTACAGCCCACCCCAACAACCTCAATAGCCCGCCTCGCTGCCCAACGGACCTACCAGGACCGACAGCAGGGCCCGTCGCGCGCCGGCCGATATCACACCTATGGCCGCCCGCACGACGGCCAGCTTGTTCAGGGGGTCGAAAGGAGCCGGGAGCGACTATGTCCGTTGTGACAGCCGATCCGAGGCAGCGATCCGTGGAGTGTCCGGCCGAGGTGCGGGCGCGGCTCGGGCCCTCGCGCCGTCCAATCGCGGCGGGTCGGCGCGTGACCCTTCTTGCGGTGCACCACGTGGAAGTTGACGGGCAGACGCTGACCGGCGGCGCGGAAAAATACATCTGCATGACCGCCAAGGCGCTCGTTGAGGCCGGCGCCTCCGTCCACATTGGTTACTCCGGTTCATCCATCTACCGGGACATGTTGCAAGAAATCTCGCCCGATCAACTAACCGTCGAACGGACGGGTTGGCTTGACTCGTCATTGGCCGGCGACTCCCGGATACGGCTTGCGACGATCCGTCAGCGACGGCGCTGGCTCCGGGCAACGAATGCTGACACGGTATTGGCCATCCAGCAGGCCGGCGGCGCGGCCTTCGCGGCCTCGTTGCTTGCGGCCAAGACCCTCGGTCTTCGGGTCGTTTCTTCGATCCGTCAGATGCCAGGCGACGTGTCTCCGCCGACGTCCAAGCGCTGGCTGGGGGTCATCCCTTCGCCGCAGTTGTGGCGGCGCAGGCTCCTGTGGCGGCGGCGCCTGCCGGCCTGGTGCTGCGACGCCCTGATTTTCAACTGCCGCCGGGCCGCTGAGGCCTTCGCTCAGGAGTGGGGCTCCGCTCGCCATCGCTTCCACGTCATCTACAACGGCGAGCCTTCTCGTCACGAAGAGCAACATTTCTCACGAGAGGGCCCCCGCCGAATCGCCACCGTCGGTCGAGTCACCGAGGCCAAGGGCGCGGATACGCTCCTGGCGGCATTCTCGTTCATCGCCCAAAAACACCGCTATTGCCGCCTGGCTTACTACGGCGATGGGCCGCTTATCCCCGCCCTCAAGGACAAGGCTCGTCGCCTGGGATTGTCCGATCGCATCGACTTCGCCGGCTATCAGAAAGATCACAAACGCATCTACGACGACATCGACATCTATGTCCAGATTTCGCGCCGAGAGGCCCTGGCCAACAGCGTGATCGAGGCCATGTCCAGGGGCATTCCCTGCGTAGTCTCCGACGTGGGCGGTCTTCCGGAAACCGTGATCGACGGTGAGAGCGGACTGGTGATCCCCAAGGACGATCCCCAGGCGTGCGCCGATACGCTGCTTCGCCTGATGGCGGACCGCGCGGCCTACCATCGCCTTTCTTCGGCCGCTGCGGAACGAGCCCGGAGAATGTTCGATCTGGCTGAGTTCCAGCGCCGCACCGTGGAAACCGTCCTGGGAATCTGACTCGCCCTGTTGCGGCCCCCATCAGGATATCCATCCGGCCAACGACCCTGCCGGGGCACGGCAAAACCGGCCTTCCCAGTTCGCAGACCGGCGGTGCCAGCCTCCGGATCGGGGTATAATGGAAGTCAACTTGTTTGCTCGATCATTGGGGGAAGACCGGTACTGTTCGGATCGGGGACTCAGAATGCAGGATACCTCCAAGGGCAGGGCAGCGTGGACCGGCGTGCGCATCGGGGCGTGGCTGCTGTCACTCTGGGCGGGGGCTGTCAACGTCGGCCAGGTCATGGCTCTGCCGCCGGGATTCGTCGAGGAGGACGTGCTCACCGCGCTGGTTGATCCGGTCGGCGTGACCTTTTCGCCGGACGGACGGATGTTCGCCTGGGAAAAGGCCGGGCGAGTGTGGATCGTCGAGAACGGCGTCCCGCGACTATTGCTCGACATTTCCACCGAGGTGCTGGACTGGTGGGACCATGGCCTGCTCGGCCTCGCATTGGACCCGGACTTTAGCGCCAACGGGCACATCTATCTGCTCTATGCCGTCGATTTCGAATACCTCCTGGCCAACGGCGACCCACAAGGTACAAACCCGCTGGGTGGTCCGCCGGACGTGATGCGCGACACGATCGGTCGTCTCACGCGGTACACCTGCAACGATCCGGCCACGCATCCCATCGTCGATCAGGGAAGCTGGCAAATCCTGATCGGCCACTGGCAGACCAATCCTGCCCCGCCGCACGAAACCGACGGCATCCCGATGGCCTCTTCCTCGCATGGGCCGGACACGCTCCTCTTCGCGTCCGACGGCACGCTGCTCGTCAGTATCGGCGACGGGGGCCAATGGCAGAGCCCGGACAGCGGCGGGCCGCGCGTCGAGCCCTTCAGCAGCAACACCGCGGAGATCGACGGCATCCTCACGCAGGCGGAGCAAGTCGGGTCGTTCCGGGCCCAGCTAGTCAATTCATACAACGGCAAGATTGTGCGATTGGATGTGAGCGCGATCGACCCGGTCCTCGGCTGCGCCGGTGTGGCGAGCAACCCCTACTACGACGCCGGCGCGCCACACGCGCCCAAGTCCAAGACCTGGGCCATGGGGTTTCGGAATCCCTATCGATTCACGATTCGGCCGGGCACGGGACAGACCGACCCGTCCACAGGTGACCCAGGCACGCTGTACGTCGGCGACGTGGGACTGTCGAACCGGGAGGAGATCGACGTCGTCCCGAGCGCTCTGGCCCGGGATGGCCGGGCGAATTTCGGCTGGCCCAGGTTCGAGGGGCTGAGCAACGCTCCGGCCTTCGCCATGATTCAGAAGGCCAATCTCGACGCTCCAAACCCCCTGTTCGATGACGCCGCCTGCACGCTGGAGTTTTTCCGTTTCAACGACCTCATCGTGGAGGCCGTGAATACGAAAATCCTGACGCCCTCCTGGCCGAATCCCTGCAACAGCGGCGTACAAATACCGGCGGAGTTCACCTACATGCACCAGCGGGCCCTCTTCGACTGGCGGCATGGGACGGCGGCGACACGCATCCCCGGCTTCAATCCCAACGGGACCGCGGCGGTCCTGAGCATCACCGACCCGGCCTCTCCGGTGGAAGGCGAAAACTTCAGCGGTAAGTGCGCCGTAGGCGGGGTCTTCTACGAGGGCGACAAATTCCCGCTTCCCTATCGCGGCACCTATTTCTTCGCCGATTGCGTCGATGCCTGGATTCGAAACCTCGTGGTGGACGGGGACGATCGGGCGATCGAGATTCGCGACTTTCAGCCGGCGGCGGATGGCGCGCCGGTCGCCTTCGCCGTGGACCCCGCCGGTTACGGTCTCTACTACGTCAGCTTCACGGGGGGCAGCATCAAGCGCATCGCCGTGGACTGCAACGGCAACTTGACCGGCGACGACCTCGACATCGCCTCCGGAGCCAGCCGTGATTGCAACGTCAACGGGCTGCCCGACGAGTGCGACCCCGAGTCGAAGGACGTGGATATCCTCGTCGGCCAACTATTGGTCGAGGCTCAGGACCCCACGCTCGCCTGCATGTTGGACGGCAACGACGACGGCCTGCTCGACGGACTGGATATCGGCCCCTTTGCGGCGTCCCTGGTCGAACCGTGAGGCGGGCCGCGGTCCGCCGGATCGGGGATATTGGTACAGTTTGATGGGGCACAGCCGCCCTCGGCTGCGTGTTTGTTGCAAACTGTACCAGTATCGGATCGCGCCCAGGGCTATCAGCCATCGGTGATTGGTAGTACAATCGCCTCCGCATCGAGCGTAGGCAGGCCTGTCGCCCGCCCCGTGACTATGATCAACCCGCGGCGAGCCGCCCGGCCCCGTTGGCCCGGCCCGTCCGACATCGAGCGGCATCCACATGGTCGCCAACCTGACAGTCCTCAACAATCGGACCGAAGACTACGGATCACGAAGCTTCTCCCCCAGCGGCTGCGATCCCAACGGCCGGTGCGGGAACGGCCTGGAGAAGATCTACCCCACCTGCGCCGTGCGCTACGGCTACATGGGCTACATCGGGGAGTTCAAATATGCCCCGGGGATGCTGTTCGGCTGCGGAGCCCATGTGGTCCTCCAGACGCCGCGCGGGATCGAGATCGGCCAGCAGGTCAGCCTGACTTGCACCGGCTGCGACAAATCGGTCAAGCGCCAGCAGATGCTGGACTACGCGAAAAACAGCGGCGCGGATTTTTATCGCCTCAAGTCCGGGCGGATTCTCCGCGAAGCCACGACGCAGGACATGGACGAGGAGCGCCGGCTCAACGAAGGCGCGAGAGAAAAGCTGACTCGGGCCAAAATGCTGTCCCGCGAGCGGCGCCTCCCGATGAAGTTCGTCGCCTGCGAGCACCTTTTCGGCGGCGAGCGAATCGTCTTCCATTTCATGGCGGAAACACGGGTTGACTTCCGCGACTTCGTCCGCGAGCTGGCCCACGAATACCACACGCGTATCGAGATGCATCAGGTCGGAGCCCGCGACGAGGCCCGCCTGGTGGCCGACTATGAGGTGTGCGGCCGCGAATGTTGCTGCAAAAACTTCCTGAAGACCCTGCGGCCGGTCACCATGCGGATGGCCAAGCTCCAGAAGGCCACGCTCGATCCCTCCAAAGTCTCGGGGCGCTGCGGCCGGCTGCGCTGCTGCCTCCGCTACGAGCACGAAGGCTACGAGGAGATGGACAAGAAGCTGCCGAGGAACGGCCAACGGGTCCGGACCGATCGCGGGGTTGGCACCGTTCGCGATCGCCAGATTCTCACCCAACTGCTCACCATCGCCTACGATGATGGCGGCCCCATCGAGACGCTCGGCGTCGAGGAAGTGTTGGAGAGAAACCTGCCTCCCGCGCCTCCACCCGGAATGAATCCTACGGAAACGACCCGCAAGCCTTTCGAGCTGGAAAGAGCAGGTTGGCAGCGCCGGCCTCGCGAAGGCTCCGGCGGTCAGCCGCCGCGGCAACCATCAACACTTGGTGAGCCCCGCCCTCAGGAGAGGGTCGAGCCGATGGCCGAACCCCCAACCGGAGGGGAGCGGACGGGTCCGGGTTCGTCCGCAGGCACAGGCGATCAGGCCGACCAGCAGCGTCGAGGTCGGCGTCGTGGACGCCGGCGTCGGCGCGGCCGCAGAGACGACCATGGCGGCGGGCAGGCCGGCGACCAGGCCCGTGGGGATCTTCCAGGTCCTGGCGGCGATGGGCCCCAGGCGGGAGACGGCTTCAGTTCTCAGGAGGGACCGTCCGATCCATCGAAGTGATGTGGATGGCGAAGAGGCAGTAGGCAGCTCAGGAAAAAAACCCGTGTCAGGACCCGCGCAACAATCGATGGTGAAGACCGCGGATCGGTTGGATCCGTTCCCGCCCGAGGCGTTCATGTTCCTTCGTCGCGGGCTGGACTACACCGTTCGGCGGGTTCACGGTTCACGAGCCAAGACGGTCCACAAGATTCTTCAGTGGCTTGGGTCTCACGATGCAAACCTTCGCGACCTGCCCGAGCTGTTTCGCAAGCAGAGCATCCCTTCCTGGGTGTTGGAGTTCATCAAGGAACTGGGCGGCCTGGAGGTCATCGTCGAGGGCGTCGACCTGCACGTGGGCGGCGACGACCTCTGCTGGGGCCTGAGGGACCTGGCCGTCGAGGAATGGGGGCTATTGGCGCCCGCGGTCCTGCGGCGATGGGGCATCTCAACCACCAAGGACTTCGGCCGGATGGTTTTCTCGCTGGTGGAGCGCGGTGAGCTTCAAAAGCAGCCGCAGGATGATCTCGCCGATTTCCAGGACGTCTACGACTTCGACGACGCCTTCGTTTCAACGTTCAAAATCGACCTCTCGAAGAAAAAGACCCCGCCGCCTCAGGAAGAAACCGAGGAATAATCGGATGAACGCCGCCGGCCGAGGCATCGACGAGTCGGATTGGGAGCGCACGTACGCCCCGAGCGTCACCCGCGCGCAGATTCTCTCGGTGTCCGCCTTGTACCTCGCCTGGACGGGATTCCTGGCCCTTTTGGCGTTTCGCCGGTGGTTCGGCGACTTGCAATGAAATAGCGCCGTTCCATAATCCGCCCATGGGCGATCCACCCCTGCAAGAGCCCGATGATGGCCCGCTTGCGGCCAATCTCGCGGCCCTAGCCGCGGTCCTCCCGCGCTCTGCCGAGATCATCCGCCAGGCCGGGATTCCACCAGGCGTCCGACCCGCGATCGGCCGCGACGGTTCGCCAACCTACCAGATCGACGATGGTCCATTCGGGGCGCAGTGGTTGGGGCGGACCTCAATGCCTTCGATCAGCTCCGAGGCCCTGGTGGAGGCGTTCGACGCCGGCGGCGGCAATGCGCTTTTCTTCGGACTGGGCCAGGGGGCCGAAGCGCGCCTGCTCTTGCGGAAACTCAGACCCCACCAGGCGGTCATGGTCGTCGACGAGCGGCCCTGGGCAATCTCGCTGGCCCTGCGCCTCCACGATTTCTCGGCGGAGCTCCGACGCGGCAGGCTCCTGCTGTTTGTCGGCGAGGATGGCTGGAACCTCCTCCGCGACTACCTGCGGGCACACAGCGGCTACCTCGAACCACAGCGCATCCTGTCGTGGCCCTGGTTCGATGCGGCCGCCATCGGGCACGTCACCCGCAGACTCTCGGAGATCAATTCTGAAATCACGTGGCTACGCATGCAGCGGCGCGGCGAGATGGCCGAATCGTTGAGGCACGCGCCGCCCGAGGAGCAGCCTCAAAGACCGGCGATGGCGATCCTCTCTTCCAGCGCCGAACCTGGCTCGCTGCGGATGGCCGACGCCCTCCAGCACGCCGCCGAGGGCCTTGGCTGGCCTGTCACAGGGCTCGTCCCCGATACACCGGCCATGCTCCACCCCTGTGGAGTCGAGGAGCAGCTCGCCGAACTGCGGCCGTCGATTTGCCTGCTGATCGACGGCGGGCCGGAAACGCTTGCCTGCCGCCTTCCGCCCGTAAAGGTCTTCGTGCTCTTCTCGCATGGGCAGCCGCTCGACGATGCCTGGCTGGCGAGGTTGTCGGCTGAAATCGGCCTCGGCGTGCCGACGCGAAGCCAGGCCGTCTCTGCCGTCGCTCAGGGCAGAAAGGCGTCGAAAGTCATCGAGGTGCCCCCGGCCGTCCACGCAGCGCCGGACGAATCCCGAAGCGGCGGGCGGGTTCGCGGCGACCGCATCCTGGTGATTGGCGATTGGGGCGATCCGTCCGCCTCGGCCGCCGGGATCCACTTACCGTCGCACTGCCGACTGTGGGACGCGGCCGCAGCGATCATCCGCCGGCGCTGCGATTCGTACACGAACGACCACGCGGAGGACGTGCTTCGAGAGGCCGAGAAGCGGCTGGAGATGAAACTGGACAGCGCTCAGGTGCGACAGGGGCTCGCAGGCCGAATCCGCTGGAGGCTCGGCGGGGCCATCGTGGCAGGCGCCTATTGCGAGGCGCTTGCCGAAGAGGGGGTGGATTTTGACACCCTCGGGCCTACTAGGTTAGAGGGCTCGGGCCTCGCTGAGCGACATCGCGGGTCGTGGCCTGACCGGCGTCAGCTCCACGCCGTCGTGTATGAGTACGGCGCGGTGATTCCCATCGGAACATCGGGCATGGTGTCGTCATTCCTGCTTGAGACCATGTCGCTGGGCCTCGCGTGTCTGGTGCGAAAGCATTCCTCGGACGAGACGCCGGACGGCCTCGGCGCCATGTTGGACATTCGCAAGCACCTTTGGCGCTTCGACTCGCGGGCGGAGTTGTTGAAAGTGGTCCGCCGCTTGAGGGTGGAGCCTGACGAATTCGAATGCCGTGCAAAAGAGGCGGCGGCGCACCTGCGGGGGGCGCATACCTGGGGCCATCGATTGAGTCAGATCGTTCAGGCCTGCTGGGCAGAGTGAACGGGTCGCTGGGGCAGGCCGCCATGCTTGCGGATGAATCGGATGAGGCTCTGAACGTGTCGCCGACCCGCTAAAGAGAAGGGGTTCCGGCTAGATCGCCTGTGGGCATGCACGCATTCGACTTGGGGACAATAGAACACCTTGAGCCCCCTTCGCCAGGTGCGCAGGCATAGATCGACGTCCTCGAAGTAGATGAAGAATCGTTCGTCAAAGACTCCCTCGGGAGCGACGTCGCAGCGCCGCAGAAACATGGCCGCACCGAGCCCCCAATCGACCGGCTGTGCCACGGCCCGGTCCATGTCCTCGCACAGATATCGTCGAAAAAAGCCTGGACGGAAGCCGGCCCAGCGAAGCGGCGTTCTGGCGTACAGGACCACCGGCCAAGTGTAGAAGCGCCGGATCGAGCTTTGAATCGCACCCTCGGGATGGCGCAGAAGCGGCAGTACAAGACCGACATCAGGCGTTCGTCGAAGGAAATCGGCGGCGGCATTCAGCGTGCCTGCCTGAACTCGCACGTCGGGATTGGCGACCATGAGTATGTCACCCTGAGATCGCCGAAGAGCCGCGTTGATCCCCGCGGCGAAGCCCCGGTTCCGCGCAGGCTCAACCGAGACGCTCAGTCGCTCGTCGCTCGCCAGACGGATCGAATCTGCCGGCGAATTGTTGGTGACGACCAGCTCGACGGGTTCGGCGGGCTGGTGGCCGCGAATCGACTCCGCCAATAGCGCCAAGTCGGGAGACGAGTGATAGTTCACCGTCAGCACGCTAATCACGGACGGACCCCCGTACGCTCTTAAAATTCGCTCGCGAAGAGACGTGAAGCGACCACCAGCGGCGTTCAAGCCGGGCGGCAAGGTCGGCCGAGCGTCGCCGAGTCAATCGCGAGTTGTCCCGGCGCTTAGCGAGGATGTGGCCCAGGTGGGCCAGGACGGCGAGCTTGCCGCATAGGTAGGCGATGCCGCGGCCTTGGATGATCTTGTGCGCCGCCTGAAGGGCGTTGAAACAGAGGTGCGCGGCTAGGAAACGCAACATCAAGCCCAGCGGCAAATTCGCCCACCACACGACTTCGGCGTTGCGGGCGGAGTTGAAGTGATATCGCCAGCCTCCAGGGTCATAGGACGAGCTGAGGCGGTGGTAGCAGACCGAAGCCGGCGCGAAGACCGCGTCATAGCCGAGCCGGGCCAAGCGAAAACCGAGGTCGACGTCTTCGTAGTAGCTCTCGAATCGCTCGTCGAGGTAGCCCGCCGACGCGAGCGCCTCGCGTCGATAGAAGGCCGAGACGCCGGAAGGAGAAAAAATTTCGCGAGGAAGCCGCCCGACCCCCTCTCGCTTAAGCCCGTGATGCCGCTTGACCGCCCCGCCGGCCACGGAATACACGTCGCCCGCTGTGTCCACGAGATGCGGCGGATCGTCGAGCAGGACCAGCGACGCGACGGCCCCCACTGCCGCGTCCTCGAACGGCTTAAGCCCTTCGGCGAGCCAGCCAGGCTCGACGTGCGTGTCGTTGTTGAGCAGGATCACAAAGGGTCTCTGGACCGCTTTCAGGGCGACGTTGCAACTGGCGGCGAAGCCCAGATTGCGGGGATTGCGAATCACCTTCACATTCGGCCAGGCATGTTGAATGTATGCCACGCTGTCGTCGGTCGAGGCATCATCGACCAACGTGATGGTGAACCTTCGCTCGACCTGGGCGGCCAGGGATTCCATCAGCATGGGAAGAAACCGGCGGCCGTTGTAGTTGGGGATGACGACGGTCGCCAGCGATGAATCCATGAACGCCCAGCAAGCAGCCCAACGAAGCGGCCACGGTTGGACCGCGGGATGGCGGGAGTATACCGGCAGGCACGATCGGAGGCGATCAGCTCGCATTTGGCGGCCTCGGCCATGCCGCCATAGAATCGCCGCCCGGACCGGCGGTTGCGCCGGTGACTCCAAGCATCGATCGCCTTGTCGCGACGAGAGGGAGACCCCATGGTCGTTGGTGAATTGACGCAGGAAGTGGACTTGCTGGTGATCGGCGCGGGACCCGGAGGATACGTCGCGGCGTGCGCGGCAGCGGACAGCGGGATGCAGACGGCCCTGATCGAGCGGGCCGAGGTACCGGGCGGCGTGTGCCTGCGCGAGGGGTGCATCCCCAGCAAGGCCCTGTTGCACGTGGCCAAGATCATCGGCGAGGCCCAGCACGCGGCGGAGTTCGGCGTCAGCTTTCAAGCGCCCAAGACCGACGTCGGCAAGCTCCGCGACTGGAAAAACGGCGTCATCCGCAAGCTGGCCGGCGGGGTGAAGACTCTGCTTTCCGGGCGGAAGGTGGACTACCTCGTGGGCAGGGCGGAGTTCGAGGGCTCTCGATCGGTGCGCATCGAAGGCGGCGAGGTGCCGCACGTGAAGTTCAAGCACTGCATCGTCGCCACCGGCTCCAGGGCCAAGATGCTGCCGGAGTCGATCCTGCCGCGCGAGCTGGTCTGGGACGCCGCCGATGCCCTGAAGATGCAGGAGATTCCGCGCCGGCTGCTGGTCGTCGGCGGAGGCTACATCGGTCTCGAGCTGGGGCAGGTCTATGCGGCGCTGGGGAGCGAGGTCACGGTCATCGAAACTCTGCCGTCCATCCTCGCCGGCGCTGATCCGGACCTATCCAAGCCTCTCATCGCCAAGCTCAAGAAGCAACTGAAGGCCATCCTCACCGGGGCGACCCTCAAGGGAGCAAAAAAGAGCGGGTCGGCGATCGCCGTCAGCTACTCGCTCGAAGGGGCCGAACGGACAGACGAATTTGACCGCATTCTCGTCTCCGTCGGGCGGCGGCCCAATTCGGACGGCATCGGCCTGGAACATACCAAGGTGGAGGTAAACGACGCTGGATTCATCAAGGTCGATCTCCAGCGGCGAACGACCGACAAGCGCATCTTCGCCATCGGCGACGTGGCCTGCGAGCCGATGCTGGCTCACAAGGCCATGCGCGAGGCCAAGGTGGCGGTCGACGTCATCGCCGGCCACCCGGCCGAGTTCGACCCCGCCTGCATCCCGGCCGTCGTTTATACCGATCCCGAGGTCGCCTGGTGCGGAGTGACTGAGGCCGAGGCGAGAGCCAAGGGATTGGACGTGAAGATCACCCGGTTCCCCTGGGCCGCGTCAGGCCGGGCGGTCTCGATGGGCCGCACCGACGGACTGACCAAGATGATCTTCGACGCGCCGACCCAGCGGCTGATCGGCCTCGGCATCGTCGGAGCCCACGCCGGGGACCTGATCGCCGAAGGGGTGCTGGCGATGGAAATGGCGGCGGTGGCCGAAGACATCGGGGCGTCCATCCATCCGCACCCAGCGACCAGCGAAACGCTGGCCGAGGCTGCCGAAGCCCTTCTGGGCCGGGCCGTCCACGTCGGACACTGAGACGCGGTTTTTTTGGGGGCATCTCGGGGCGGACGGGGCCGCGGCGCTCAACTTTTGAACCGGATGCTCTGTCAATCGAAAAGTCGGCTGAGAATTCAAGCAGGCCTCACGGCGAAACCCGCGTGAAGATCAGAATTTGGTCTTGCACGAGACCATCGCGGTCGAGCGGGGCGATGATGTCCAGCAGGCCGTCGCCGTTCACGTCGCTGAAGGCCGTGCGGCCGATGACCGCGACGGGATTGGTGCCGACGATTGAAAAGGCGTTCCAGAAATTGAAGAGGTCCGAACCGGGCTGGAATCCGACCATGTTGCCGCTGGCCGTGCCGTAGACGTCGAGCTGTCCGTCGAGATTCAGGTCCACGAGCTGAATCTGGTTGAAGACCACGCCGGGCTGAAGCGTGCCGATGTTGAATACCCGCCAGGGGAAGGTCTGCACCTGGACGGTTCCGAGCCCGGGGTTCTCGAACCACTGCACGAGCGAATCCGTCATCGACCCGACGGCGACGTCGATATCGCCGTCGCCATCAATGTCGCCCAGGTCGATGAAGTCCCCTCCGTCTTGCTGTTGGCCGACGAAACTGCGGGCCCACGGGGCGGCCGTGACCGCGCCGGCGCCGGACTCAACCAGCGGGTTGCGAAGCCAGCGCGTGTTGAAGCTCTTGGCCGTCGGGAACGTGGCCACGACGTCGATGTCCATGTCGCCGTCGATGTCGGCGGATTCGACGGTCTGCACCGGGGCAGCGTCCAGCTCGACAGTCGCTTGAATCCACGCGGCGCCCGTTCGGGCCAAGGCCGGGCCCGGGTTGGGATAAAGCCGCAAGGAGCTGATCGGCGAAGGGGTCGAGACCTCGTTGGAGGCCAGGATGATGTCCGGTCCGTTGAGACCATCCACGTCGGCGACGGTGAAGTCGGTCATGCCGGCCTCTGTCGAGGGAATGATGAACGTCGCATTGATGGTGACTTCAGTCCAGAAGAGGTTGTCGGCCGGATTGGGCGGGGCGAAGAGCAGCACCACGGCGCCGCGAAGCTCTCCCTGAACGGGCGCTGAGACGGGGATGATTCCCGTGTCGTGAATCAGAACGGCCACGTCGGGGTTTCCGTCCTGATCGAAGTCGGCAATCTCCAGATCGATCATGCGGGAGATGGGCGCGCCGCCGGCGATGGAGTAGGTATTGAAGACCACTCCCGGGACAGTCCGCTGGTGAATCTGGATGGGCTGGCTTTCGTCGGAACCGGAAACGAAGTCGGTCATGCCATCGCCATCCATGTCGGCAGCCACGACAACCTTGGCCCCGGCCGTTGCCTCGAGGACCGGGTCGAGCTGGCTGACGCTGTAGCTGGGGGCCGTGATCACCGTGGATTGGGTCGTCGGATTGACCGACGAGGACTGACCGATTCCGCCGCCGCCGGGCCCGAAGATTCCGCCCGGGCCAAAGATCAAGTAAAGCTCGGTGCAGCCCGAGGCGGGAAAGGCAAGCAGAACGAGCAGCACGAGGCAATGGCGAACACGTTGCAGCGGCATGATGGCATTCCTCGGCGAGGTGCGGGCGACCAATCGGCGCCAGACGACGCCTCCAAGCGTCGCCGCGTTCATGGACAGGCTAACCGGCGGCGGCCCGTGACCGCGCGGGGACCCCGCAGGCAAGCCTATCCGACTACCGGCAGCGATGTTCCTCCGGAGGGCTTAGGACCGGCATCGGGGCTTGCCCCTTCCGAGTGCGTCCCCTCCTCCGGCGGGACTTCGACATAGACGTCTTCCAGGTCCGTCGCGTCCACCTCGCGGCGGAGCAACAGGTACATAAGCGTGCTGGCGGAAAAAAACATGCTGACCGCGAAGGCTGCTACCACCGCCCACACGGCGTAAATCCAGCACTTGATGAGGAATTGCGCGAACCAGCTCACGTGGGCGAGTTCGACGCCGCTGTCGAAGCCGCCGAAGAAGGTGGACTCGCCGGTCAGGTTCGGCCCCTGCCACATGGAGTGGAGCTTAGGCGGTTGGGCGGCGCCGCCCTCATCGGCGACATAGGGACTTCCCCAATTCATTGAAAGACCGACCATGAGTTGGACCGACCAGAGCGCAATCCGGGCGAAAAGCTTCACGAAGGCCACACACAGCGCCCCATAGGCGATCGAGGCGAGGGCGTAGAAAGCGGTTCGCCAGGGCCTGGCGTAGATGTAGCTGAACGATCTGCTGAAGGCGTCGAATGCGTCGGAACCCTCCACCGCCACGGTGGGAAAGGTCAGGGCGAATCCGGCGATGCCTCCAATAAAGACGAAGGCCAGGGCGAAACCGATGCACAGGGCCAGGAAGAAAAAGACCCCGACGAACAACTCCCCAACCGCCGGGATGAGGCCGATGAGGCCGCCCAGCCAGAGAAAAAACCCCAACAGCGCGGCCCCGATCACCGGAAGCAGCGGCGCGGCCAGAAAGCTGGCGAACTTGCCCCGAGCGAATGCCAAGGCCTCCCCAAGGCCGATGCGCTCGTCGCGGGTGGCGTGAAGGGCGGCGGCCCGGGCCAAAGCTCCTCCGAAAACCGCCCAGATGGCCAAGCCAACGACCGTGAACACCATGGCGTAGAGGGGATGGAGGGAATAGAGCCAGGTGACGCCCAAGATTCCGGTGGTCAAGGCCGCGACAATGCCGCCGGGGTCCGCATGCGTGACCGCCGCAACCGTCAGATTTGCGGTGGTCCTGGCGTGGTCCAGCAGAAGCCTGAAAGTGCCCGTTCGCAAAACGCGCTCCGGGTCGCCCACGGAGTCGATCCACTCAAGCGTGGCCGTCCGCTTACCGCCCGAGGTGACGAAATAATCCAGCTCCGAGGTATTCCCGTCGGCGCTGAGGGCCGGCGAGGACCGGTCCGACCAGGCCGCATCCAGAATGCGCCCGGCGCCATAGGTCAGGCATATCCCCAGGAAGGCCAGCAGCACCTTGGATGGCTGCCTCGCCAGGCGAAAGGTGCGAAAGAGATGAACAAAGGCGAAGCGCCTCGACCAGTCGATCAGCCCGGTATCCTGCGGGGCGTCGGACATCTTGCAATCCTTTCTGTCGCCGAGGGCGGCGATCCGGCGCGCGACAAGCCGCGGCCGGGTTGTCCGGGCCGCATTATAGAAAGCGACCTAAGCACGGCAAGTGGAAGGGGCGGCCGTTGGCCGTGGGGGCGCCAAAGCCTCGGCCGAATGGTCCTGTGCCCGGGAACCCGCGCCGGAGGCGGGTCACTACGGAATGGCTATTCACACTCGTCGAGGATGCCGTTGGTGTCGGCGTCCAGATCGGGCTGACCTGCGATATCACAGGGGTCGGCGATGCCGTTGGAATTGCAGTCCGGCTCGCACTCGTCAGGGGTCCCGTTCCCGTTGCAATCCTCGCTGGTGCATCGCACGACGACCGTAAGATTTGCCAGGGTCGTGCCGGGCGGGACGAAATCGTCGGCGGCGTGGAAAGCCAACGGATAGACGCCGGAGTCGGCGCATTCAGGGGTCCACGTGAGTTGAACCGTTGCCACGTTCCCCGGAACCACGAGGCATTCCAAGCCGGCGGATCGGGCATCGTTCGGATCATCGAGGGTAACATCGGTCGTCTGGCCGGCTTCAGGGCTTAGGAACTGCCACGCAATATCCAGTTGCTCGCCCAGCCGGGCGTCGAGGGTGATTACCGTCTGGGCCGGGAAATTGGATGCGATCGGAGCGATGTTGAAGGTTTGAGTCGCCGTCTTGAACCGGAAGGTCTGGTAGTCGAGATAATCGACTCCATCGTTGGCGCTTGTGGGACCGTCGTAGTCGGCGCCGGGGTGGTCGAACCGTCCGATTTGGAAGAAGTCGATGCCGTTGCCGGCGTTTGCACCGACGGTGGCCGGAGTGCCGCCGAACCCCCCCGCCCCGCCGGAGGCCTGGCCGGTGGTCCACTGCATGTCGCCATAGCTGAATGCGACGTTGAAGTCCATGCCGATGACGGGGTCCATGCAGTCCGAGATGGCCACCTGAAAGGTGTTGCGTTTGTCGCCCTGCCGGTCGAAGTAGCCGACGTTCTCCCAGACCACCACGAGCAGGCCCGGTTGGAGCTTGTAGCGAACGGTTCCGAGACCGCTGCGCGTGTCGATGTCGGCCCAAAACGGGGCGATCATCGGGAAGCCGCCGACGGGGAATCCGGTCGATGTGAACTCCGAGAAGGGCCCGCCGAACGAAAGATTGCCGTTGTTGTTGATGAACGCTGACGTGTACGTGATCCCGTAGAGCTCGAAGGAGAATCCCAGGGGTATTTCGGCGGTCGAGCCGTCGTCGTTCGGAGCCATGGCCGTGACAAAACCGGCATCCGGCGGAAAGAGCAGGCTCTCGGCGCTGGCTACACGGGCCGCTGAACGCACGGCCGCGATTGAAATATCACACTCGTCTGGAATGCCGTTGCCCTGACAATCCTGGCTGGCGCCGGCGGCGATGTCGCACTCGTCAGGCGTGCCATTGCCGTTGCAGTCGAGGCTCTCGCCGGCGGCCAGATCGAGGATGTCGGAAACGCCGTTGCTGTTGCAATCGATGATGTCACCCGGGGGCGGCTCCGGAAGGGGAGGAATCACGAAGTTGATCGTGCCGCCGTCGGGAAAATCCACCTGCCAGATGAAAGTCCCCTGGGCCAGCATGTCGCCTGGCGCCACCAGGGCGTTCGGCGATTCAGGCAATGGCTCCGACGCCGTGGCAATGACTTCGACCCGGTTGGCCGTGGTCGTGAGCACGGTGACGGCCGACTCTGCCCCAACGGGCTCAAGCTGCCGCATTGTCCGCCGAACCTGGTTATCCGCCAGGGTGAACTCGGCCTCAACGGTGACCGGCAGCCCCGACTGGTTCTCGATCCGCAGGGTCACTCGCCCGCCGGTCTCTGAGGGAAGCCCGATCTGTAGAGGCGCGGGACAATCCGCCCCGGACAAGACCGCCGCGGCGAGAACCATGACCAAGAGCCGCGGCCAGCCGAGACGCGAGTAGGAAAAGTCATGCCGGCACCATGTCCGGCGGCAAGCCCGCCTGTGGGCGTGCCATGGCGCCGTCACTCTGCAATTGGTTCTGCGAGACAACCGCATTGGCAGCCGATCAGGCTTTTCTGGGCGCCGGCCTGGCGTGTCACCTGGGTTGAGAGCGGGGCGACCAGACTCCACCCTCCGCCGCACCCCCCACTTTCCGCTATTCTAGACGCCTGGGCCCCCGGATCAAAGCCGATTGTGGATTTGGGCGAGGGATAACGCCTCTCGCAAGGGGATTCCCAGTCTCGCAGAAAGCGGAGCCCCTACTCGCCGCTCCCGCTGTCAGCGGCAGAACCGTCGCGGATCAACCCGGGAGCGGCGGTCTGCCGTGAGTTTACGCCACCCCGCATTTTGCAAGAGGCAGTCCTGACCACGCCCCCTTTTCTCCGAAATAGCGACGCGACCGAGTCTTCCTGTAGGGCCTCCCAATCCCGATGCCCGTGAAGATGCCCGGCCAGGCGGCCTCCGGCGTGAACCAGGGCAAAGTCAAACCTCCATTGCTCCGCCGCGCGGTCGAACCGGTCTGGCCGGCGAAGGAGGTCCAGATAGTCGAGGAGAAAACCATCGCCGTAGAGTTCACATCGGTCGTCGATGAACACCTTTGCCCGCGGCAGTCGATAGATCAGGTAGCCGCCAAAGAGCATTTCGTTGAATACGCGTACTTCACGGGCCTGTGGGATCGCCGCGCCGGCCCGGCCCATCGAATCCGCCAGAGTTTGAGTGGCGGCGACCGGCCAATACCCGGGGCTTAGAGTGGCCCACGATGCGCCGATGACCGGACACTTGACTCCCCCGGCCTGCAACATGACGGCGAGGACGACGAGCGCGGCCATCAGGGCTGAAGGGCGGAGTCGCAGACCGGCCAGGGGCCTTGGGGCGACGAACAGCCCGCTGCCGTGGCGGCGAAAAAACTCGGGCAGTGCCGAATGCGGCAACATGTCGGCGATGGCCACGGCCGCCAGCAATGCGAAGATCGGTGCGTGGCGGATTCGCGAGACGGCCAAGGCCAACCACAAGAGCGGCACGAGCCAGGTGACCCGCAGCACGCGCCGCCAGGTGGCCAGGAGGACGGTCAAATAGATCGCCGCCAGAGCCAGGACCATGACCCCCTCGACGCTGCGGAACTCCAGCGGGCCGTGTTCGCTGATGATCTTCGGCAGGACCGGCGAGTCCATCAGCGCCAGCCAAACGCGTGGCAGCTCAACGCCGTAGGGATTGAGCAGCACCGCCGCCCCGGATGTCGCGCCGAGCATCAACATTCCGGCGACGGCCGGCCCGACGCGGCATTCACGCTGCCCTGATGCAATAAGCACAACGGCCCACCCCACGAACACGACCCAAGCGGTAAGGATGCCGCCCAGCACGCCGCCATGCACGTTTGCCCACAGAGCGAAGGCAACGGGCAGCGTCCAGAGGCTCCGCAATCGACGTCTGCCCGCCTCGACGTCGCAGAGACGCAACAGCATCCACGCCGCGAGAATGATCGTGATGAGGTGCGGCCGCGGATGGAAATGGTAGCCCGCGGCGGCGATGGTCAGGACCAAGAGAAGCCCGGTCGCGGCCCAATTGAGCCCCGCGGCGACAAGCCTCTCTCCCAGGCTGGCAAAGGTCAGGGCGAGCAGCGTCACGGCGACCAGAAGTAGGCCGTCCAGTCCTGCCAATCGATTGATGGCGGCCATCGCCAACTCGCCGAGCCATTGTTGCGCGATCCACGGTCGTCCGGAGCAGGTGAAGCTGAAGGCGTCGGCGCGCGGGAATTCACCCTGATCGATCATGTGCTGGCCGACGACCGTGTGCCAGAGCGTACCGGGGTCTCTGAGCATGCGCTCGCGGCCGGCGATGAGAAGAAGTGCCCAAACGACGATGAAAAAGCCCACCCGCGAATTCCACCAGCTCGACTCGCTTCGACCGCTGCCGTCCATATAGAAGTCGTATCGGCGAGACGCGCAGGAGCGCCCCCAAGCTGAATATCCGCTGCATTCAAAGATGGCCGGGCAGCGCCGATCGCGCGGGTCGCTATCGCTTCTTCAGGATGAAAAAATAGTTGTAGAGACTCAGCCCCGGACGAAATTCCTTGGTGACCTCGAAACCGGCCTCGCGAAAAGCCCGGCGAATCCGCCGCTTCGGATACCCCCTCCGATCAAGCTCCCAATAGTGCTGTCCGTCGAAGCGGGGACGCGTCCATTGTCGCAGACCGACGGCCACAAAGAGCGGCTCCAAGAGCGGCAGGTTCACGCCGATGTGCATACCCGCCAGGGGACATGGCAGCGTCACCACGACGTGCCGCCGACAGACCCGATGCAGCTCCGCCAGGCACTCGCCAAATTGCTCGAATGGCAAATGCTCCAGCACCTCGGCGATGAGGATGGTGTCGAAGCTACCGTCGGCCAGCGGCAGGGCGCGAAGATCGCCGGCCACGCTCGGCGCCAGGGACGGATCGAGGTCAATCGTCCGCACAGAGATGCCCCAACGCCGCAATATCCAGGCGGTCATCCCCATTCCGATGCCGACCTCCAGGACTCGGCCGGGGCCGCAATCACGAACCGATCGGGCCTGGTACCAATAGGTGATGGCCCGCGGGAGGTTGAGATAGTCGCCGGCGTAATGGGTCGCCGGAACCTGGACACCGCTAGAACGAGCGGGCGACAAGCGGCTCTCAGCCTGAACAGGGGCCGCTCTCCCCCCGCCTGTGGCCGAAGGCATGGTGGCGCGGCTCATGTGGGATTGATTCGCTCCATTGAGGCTCGGCGGACGCCGATAGGCATAGGAAGGCCGCCGGGCTGCTCACTCTCTATCGGAAGGCCGCCGGCAACCGCTCGACGCCATGACCACCGCCATCCCCGATGACAGGCCGCTCATCCTGGTCACGCTCTCCGGCGGGGGTTGGCACCGCGAGACCGCGCGGATTCTCGAATACTTTCCCAAGCACAGATTTCGATTTGCCTACGTCTACGGGCATTGCCGCGGGGTTCACGGGGCGGCCCGACTGTCGATGCCGCACGAGGGGCCGCGCCATGCCATGCACTACCTCGGCCCCACTCGGCGACATCCGGTCCGGTTCATCACCAACACGCTGCGTTTCGGGCTCAGCGTGCTTGAAGCCTTTTCGATTGTCCGTCGCCTGAGGCCGCATGCCATCCTGGCCCTGGGAACTTCCATGGCCCTGCCGCTATTCGCCGTCGGCAAGGCGTTCGGGGCCCGCCGGGTCTTCGTCGAATCCCTCACGCGCGTTCGGCGGCTGTCCTTGACGGGCCGTTTGCTCTACCGGCTCGGCTTTGCGGATGACCTTTACGTCCAGTGGCCGTCGCTTCAGCAGGAATATCCGAAGGCTCGTTTCGCGGGGGCGGTGTTGTGATCCTGGTAACAGTCGGAACCCAGTTCTTCGACGAACTGATCGACGAAGTCGACCGCCTGGCCTCCCGAGGGGCATTCGACCGGCCGGTGTTGGCACAGATCGGACTCTCGCGTCACATTCCACGCCACGTGGCCCATGTTCGTTTCGATCGTCAACTGCTAGAGAAGGCCGCGTCTGCGGAATTGATCATCTCCCACGCCGGCACAGGCAGCCTCTGCGAATTCATTCCGCTGGGCCGGCCGACCATCGCCGTAGTGAACGACACCAAGGCGGAAAACCATCAGCTCGAATTCGTCCGTGCTCTGTCGGAGGTCTGTGACTTCTGCTGGATCGACTCACCCTCGAAGTTGGCCGAGGCCCTGCCGCTAGCCCGGCCGCCGAGGCTGCACAACCCCCTCGGGGCGGCTAATCTGGCATCGCAGATCGCAGCGTCATGCTGCCCCGTGGTTTGCTAGGCGGGATTGCTGCGACCCGAAGCAATCGCGCGTTAGCAGGGTTGAACATGGATGGCCCTGATTGGGCGAGTCGGGCAGTGCTGCTGGCAGACGCCGCAGCCGGTGCAGCCGCTGCCTGTCGCCTCTGGATCGATCACCTGCACCCGGCCGGCCTCGTCGAGGCGAATGGCAATCTGGCCGACGGGACAGCGTTCGATGCACTCGGTGCAGTCCTCGCCTTTCGAGCGCACACATACGCCGTGATCGACTACCGCCAGCCCCATGCGGATGGCCATACGGTCCACCAAGACCAGCGCCCCGCTCGGACAAACCTTCATGCAGGCCAATTCGTCGCAAATGACGCAGGCCTGCCGATCGGGATCAACATGGGGCGTGCCGTTTAGTCGCTCGCCCGCGCCGCCCCACGGTGAGATGGCCTCGGCCGGGCAGGCCTCGACGCAGCGTCCGCAGCGAAAACAGGCATCGAGGAATGCCGCCTCCTCGATCGCTCCGGGCGGGCGCAGCCGTGGACGAAGCACCGGCAAGGAGACGGGGAGTTTGCGCTGCACGTAATCGGCGATGGGGCGCACCAGGCGCGATAAGCCGAACGCGAAGAAGCTCCGGCGGCCGTGTGGGTCCAGGTCTTCGAGCGGCGGGCCTGCCATACGAGCGCGAACCTTTCTATTGCTTGCTGACTTCGCTTGATTCTATCGCTCAGCGAGAGGCATTGGGCTCCTGTAGAGCGCCGCCGGAGGCCGGTCGCAAGACGAGCTGCACCGGGGTGCCGATCGGCGGAATGGCCTCGGTGTTGGCCCGCAGCCATAGCTCGCTGTCCGAATCGCTGTGACTCGATGGCAGGCCGAGGAGCGAACTGGGAAAATCGACGACCGTGACCACCGTCCCCTCCACGTTCGCGGCGAATGCGCCATCCTCCATGCGTTCCGAGCCGGTGAAGAGCCACGCGGACCGTTCCATCGTGCTCCCGCGGGCCACGTCCAGCATCCAGTCGCAGGCGGACTGCTCGACCCTCGTTCCGCCGGATTGGTAGCGAACGAGAACGTCAACCGGATCCCCGCTGGGCATTCGGGTGGTCTTGGTCTCGAAGAAGTATTTGGCGGTGTGGCCCGGCCGAAGCCCGATGAGCCCCAGCGCCTGGTAGATTGATTCCGCCGAGACATGGGTGCGGAGGATCGTCTCATGCTCCTTGGGGGTGGGCGACTTGCTGTAAGCGAAGAGCTCCAGCTCACCCTCGCGGAGGATGACCTCGCAATCGACTTCCACCTGCGGAACGCGGTAGTCAATCCGCAGGCCGGGCGCGAAATCCACGACGCGCAGGCCGGCGGAGCTCGGAGCGGCGCAGCCGGACAAGGCTGCCCCAAGAAGCATGATGCCGATCAGAAGGTATCGCGGGCAGGCAACCGACACGTTTGTCCGCTCCTGTCGCGGCGTCTCACCGCAGCCGGCGAGATTCCGGAGACGGCGGCCTACTTCCCAGCCGCCGCGCCGGGCTGGCTCTGGGCCTGACGGGCCGCGAGGTTCTGCAAATGACGGATGGTCATCTCGCCGAATTGGAGGGCCTGCGGGTCGCCGGGCCGCAGACTGAGCACCTTCTCAAAACACTCGGCCGCCGCCTCGTACTCCCTGATGGCCACGGCCATGTCTCCCGCGCGGGTCGCCTCGTTGCCCAGGTTCCCATGACAGACGCCGAGATATTGCCAAGCCTCATGATAATCGGGGGCGATCCGGACGGCCTCCTCGCAGAGGACGACGGCCGGACGATGCCAGCCCAAGGAAAGGGGCACGCCGGCGGTGACGGCCAATTCAGTCGCCCGCTGTGGGCCGGTGGAGGTGATGGAGTCGATCCAAGTGTGGGGGTTCAAATCCTTTTCTGAGAGCTGGTGGGCCTTCATGACCGGGACGTGAGGAATGATCCGGCGGACGAAGACCACCGCGTATCGGTCGAAATAGACCAGCGCCCAATTGGTGAAGTCCTTTGCAAGGGCCATGATGAGCACGTGGGTGTTGGAGCCGCAGTGCAGCAGGGCGACGTTGATGCCGTTCTCGTCGAATACCTTGCGGTAGTCGATCTGGCCTTGCCCCAGCTTGTAGTCGGTGCCCAATAGAGCGTCGTCGTAGGCGAAGGTGTTGGTGTCCACGAAGAGCTTGAACCGCTCGGGGAGCCAGATGAGCGTATTGCTGGAGGCGAAGTAGTTCACGTAGAGGTTCGGCTGCAATTCCGATTGCCCGGCCAGCCACTCGGTCGCCGCCCTGGGGAAGATGCGCTCGTTGTAGCCCAGCCCGAACTCCCGATTGACCCGGCGCTCGTCGTAATAGAAACGCCCCTGCACGATGCCGTAGGTCCACCAGCCGGCCGCGCCGATCGTCAGGGCCGCCAGCGTGATCCGGGCCAGCCGGGCCGCTCGAGCTGCGCCGGCCGACCAGGGGGCGAGCATCGAGAAAGCTCCCATCGAAAGCGGCGCCGCGACGAAGGCGAACTGGGCGATGTTCCTGCGCATCTGAGTGGACATGACCAGCATCAGAACGACCGCCAGGGCCTCGGCGATTCGCCAGCGCGCCAGCAGGATAGGCAGGGCGAGGGCCGCCGCAGCCAATAGGACGAAGTAAGCCTGGATTGTCCTTAGGCCGCTGATTTCTCCCAGGAAGGAGAAGGGCGACTTGAATTCAGAGATCGCCGACCAGGCGCTGTCGCCGGACCAGCCCTGCCCCGAGCCCATGACTTCCTTCTCGCTGAGATAACTTAGCGTCTTGATCGGAAAGACAGCGCCCTCTACGTGCCGAGGGTTGACCAGGCAGGCGGCGGTCTGCACGACCAGGGTCGCGACCAGGAGCCGAACCCGTCCCGCCGCCGGCGACGCAACAGTAGGAGACCCTCGCGAGCGAAGATGTTGTACAACTTCGCCAATCAGCCAGCAGGCCGTCAGCATCGGACCGATCAGGAAATAGCTGTGCAGGTTGACCCAGGCGACCTGAAGCCCGGCAACGGCGAGGAGGATCCATCGCGACCGCCACGGGCCGGCGAGTAGCACCAGCAGCACCGCCATCGCCGCGTAGCTGAAGAGTTCGGGCCGCAGGCTGAATCGCTCGTAAGCCGGGATGGCGGCGAACAGCCAGGCTAATGCCAGCCATAGGAGTCCGCGTGTGACGCGCCGCACGACGATGCCGATCGATGCAAAGATCACCGCGACCAGGAACACTCGCAGCAGGATCAGCCCCGTGGAGCCCCCCTGCCGCTCGACGAAGGCCATGACCACCTGCGAGAGCCAATTGGCGTTGATGAAGCGCTTGGCGTTCTGGGGATAGAGGAAGGGATCGACCTCGACGATGTGGCCGGTGTCGAGGAAGTGTCTCCCGTAGGCGACGTGGTAGCCCAGATCGACGCTTCCAAGCTTGAACCAGGAAAGCCCCAGGATCAGTACCGCGACGAAGACGCACGAGCAGATGCCGGCCCAATCGCGCGGCATCGGGGCCGAACGCGCGGATGCGATCGCGTCGTCTTGAGCCGATCCCTGCATGATTACCCTGCCGGCGTCCAACTCATGCGGGTCCCACGTCAGTGCGATCAATCAGCTACTCGCGCGGGAACCGCGTTAATGGCGCCGGCAGTATATCGTCAAACGAAAGGACCGACGGCCGCGCGGGTGCGGCAATCGGCCCGCGATAGTGCGGATGAATCGCGCGGCAGGCGCTAACTTCCGGCGGCGGACGTAAGCGTGGGGAACGCCTCGGCCTCGGCCTCCTCCTGAATGATGATCGTGGGTTTCAGCAGGATCAGGAGTACCTGATCGTCCTTGACGTTCGAGGTGTTGGAAAAGGCGCGCTTGAGGATGGGGATGCGGGAGAGGACCGGAACGCCGGCATCAATGTCCCGCTCTGCGGCTTGCTTCAGGCCGCCGATCAACAGTGTGCCGCCGTCGGGCACGGAGACGGTCGTCCGAATCTGCTGGGTCGTTTGGGTTGCCAGCTCGATGAAGCCCGAGCCGACGGTCTGCGAGCCGCCGAAGAAGACGGTTCGAAAATCGCCGGTGACCCGGGTGAAGGTCCGCACGGTCATCGTGACGTACCTGCGGTCGGCGGAGACGGTGGCCTGGACGTCGAGCGAGCGCCCGGTCAGGGCCGTGGCGACCTGGGGCTGAAACGCGCCAGCGTTGTCGCCGATGATCGGAATCAGGGCGGCGATGTAATCCTGCTCGATGAAGGACTCAAACGTGGCCCGCTGGCCGTTGAAGAGCACCAGGCGCGGGGCGTCGAGATCGCTTGCACGGCGGTCCACCTGCGTCGCGCGCAGCAGGAAGTCGACCTGGATGTTGTCCAGGAAGCTCCCGAAGACCTGGAACGCCGGACTCGAGTTGGCCAGGCCCGCCAGCGAGCCGGCGATGTTGGTGTTCTGCGGCGCGGCCAGGTCCAAGGTGTTGTTCACGATCGGAATGGGGGTGAAGCTGCCCGACGCAGGCCCGACGTTGCCGGTCGCCGGCACCAGGCCCGGCTGGCCGTAGGGCTGCCCGAACGGTTGAGTCGGCAGGGTGATGCCGACGCCGCCAGGCGCGCCGGGGGTGAATCCCAGTCGGGTGAATTGTCGCGGGACGAGGATTGGGTTGTTGGTCGCCGGATCGAGGATCGTTGTCCGGTCGAAACCGGCATTCCCGTTGTTGAGGATCACGTCCAGGTCCACGCCGATTTGCTCGAGCCAGTTGCGGGCGACCGTGATATATCGCGCCTCGACGGCGATCTGGAGGGCCCGCGACTGCCGAAGCTGGCGAAGCAGGTCCTTTAGCTCCTGATGAGCGGTGGAGGTCTGGGTCACGATGATCTGTTGATTGAGGGATTGGATCGAACCGACGTTGCCGCCGGCCTCGCGCCAGCTCTCCGGATCAATGGTCTGTTGGATCAGTTCGAGGATGGGCTCGAGCGGATCGAGCTCGTCCTGCTCTTCCTCGTCGTTGTTCTGATTGCCGCCGCCGCCGAACAGACCCTGGCCACCTCCGCCGCCTCCCCCGCCGCCTCCGCCTCCGCCCTGGCCAAGGAACCGGCCGCCGCCGAGCCCGCCGACCTGGCCCGAGTTTTGGCCGATCTGGGCGAGGTTGATCTGCCGGCCGCGGAACGTAGGCACGGAGATGATGAGGTCTTGCACGTTATAGACGCGCGTCAACGTCCGCCGGCTGAGGTCTTCCTTGGTGGAAATCTGGACCACGCCGTCGTCGATCTCGTAGGCCAATTCGGTCTCGCCCGCCCCGACGGCGTCGAGGATGAGCTGCATGGCCTTTTCGAAGGTCACATTCTGAAGCCGCAGGGTCACCTCGGTGTCGCGCTCGATGGCCACGGTCTCCAGGGCAGGCCAGTTGGGTACGATGTTCAGGCCGGTCAGCACCCGAAGTGTCTCGACGACCTCCTCCAGAGGCGAGGCGTCGAACTTCAACTCCGGAGCGACGGTGCCGAGCTTCTTGCGCGCCAGCCGGTTGACCTCGGGCTCGGCGGCCTCCTCGGCCCCGGTTCGCCGGGCGGTGATCTCCGGCCAATTCTTGGGATAGTTGATGTCATCGTGCCAGGGAATGAGGGACTCGGTGTTGACCGCGATGACGTCTTGGAACTCCTTGGCCAGTTCCTCGGTCGTGGCCCGCATCCGGCGGTTCGCCGTGAGGTCGCCGAGGGTCTCGTGCATCCAGGCGGCCTGCTCGTTCTTGGGATCGATGGCCAGGACCTGCTCCAGGACCTGAATCGCGTCCTCGTAGCGCTGCTCGCTGCGGAGTTCGGAAACCTGGTCCATGAGCTGCTCGACCTGCCGCACCTTGGTCAGTCTGATGCGGTCCAGGCGCTCTGATTCGCGTGTCCTGATCTCGAGCTGCTTCTCCCGCACGATGCGCTCGTCGTATTTCTGCTGCTCGTCGTCGACGTATCGCTCGAGGTCGATCGCCTGGTTCCGGTAGTCCTCGTAGCGGGCGGCCGGCGAGGCGTAACGGCGGTTCAATTCGATCGTCTCGCGGGCCAGGCCGAGCAGCCGCCGCGCCTCATCGAAATCATCCGCCAACAGGGCCCGACGGAGCTTCCGCTCCGTATCCTTGTAGGTCTCGACGGCCTGTTGCCACAAAAGCTCATGCTCCTCGGCAAGCTCCTCGACCAGGGACGAAGCGACCGGCGCCGGAGCAGCCGCGGTCTGTTGGGCCTTCTGGGCCGCGGCGGGCGGCTTGGTTTCAGGTGTCGGTGGCGCCTGTTCGGAAGGAGCGGGAGCGGCCTGCGTATCGGGTGGATCGGCCTCGTCGTTCGCCGCGACCGTTTCCTGTTTCGCTTGGTCTTCGGATTCGTCCTCGGCTTTTTCGGCGGCCTTAGCCTCCAGGTCCGTGACGTGCTTTGCCGCCGCAATCTTCAGGTCCGCGGGGGCGAATTCGTTGCCGACCACTTTCTCGAAGAGCCGGCTCGCGTCTTCGGGCTTCTCATTCTTCATGGCGGACTCGGCGTCGGCGAAGTCCTTCTTCGCCTCGGCGACGCCGGCAATCGCTTTTTCAGTCTTCGCCAGATAGCGCTGGTACTGAAGCTGGGCGTCCTCTTCTTCGAGGTCGTCTTCGTCCATGCCGGAAAGCAACTCGTGTGACGCCTCGTAGTCCCCCTGGTCACACAGCTTGATCGCCTCGGCGAGGCGCTTCAAGGCTGAAGATTCATCGTCTTCTGCCCAGACAACTGGCGCACATAGAACCATCGAGATGATCAATGCGCTGATGACTTGGCGGAGCCGCGGCATAGCACTTCTCCTTCTCACGACCGTTCCAATCGGTTGCAGGGCACTGGCCCGGCGGGCGTCGCAATCGGTTCCTGCCCGGTGGCTGGGCAGAGCGGCTGGCGGGAGTACCCTCATGTACCACGCGCCTGAGCTTGAAGTCGGGGGGAGCGGGTTGGGCAGCGTTGTCTGCCGGCTCAGGCTTCTCTATTGTTGCACCACTAAGAATTTACGCCGCCTCAAACCCTTTTGCAAGCCCGATTTGGCGGACTCCCTGGATATCGGCCTCCCCCGCCTCCGGATTGGACGGCACGGCGCGAAACCCTGTCGCCGGGTGCACTTGCAGCAATAGGCCTTTGCCGGCGGCATCAACCGGCCATGGGAAGTACCCGCCGCACATTACCGGTCGCTTACAAGCCGCCTTCTGCCGCGAAAAAACCCCGCCGCGAGACCCAGTTCTTGCGATCACCCAATGGGGTCCCACCCATACCATCACCGACCGAACGAAGCGGCGGCGGAGGTTTGCTCCGTTCCGTCCGGAAGATGTGGCGTCGACTCGGACGCTCCCCATCAGCGATGTCGTAAACGAACCCGACGAAGGCTGGTGACGGTGCCTTTTGGAATGATACTTACACGACTCAGTCATCGCCGCCCCGGCTTGGCAAACGGCGTGCCCAACTCGATGAAGCCGGTGAAGAAGCGGCCTACAACAACAAAAAAGGTCTCAAAACAGGGAATATCTACAAAATAACTCGAACCACGTCCTATCATCCACAAGCGTTTCACTTCCAGTGGCCGTTCAATAACTTTTGGCAACCGATAATTTGCTCGCTCTCAATATTGGTGTTATAATTAGGGGTCCTTCGGAGCCCCATTCGGCGGGGGATTGCGGGACAGGCAGGGCAGGCTCGAAGAGCAAATCTCCAATAGGTCCAGGGAAGGTTTCTCGCGTTAGACTTTTGGGGCAGGAATCCGCCGGGAGTGTACGTGTCCGCACGGGCAGCCGCACATCAGCTTACGGAGCAGATCCGGCAGGCTTCCGACCTCGCTGACGTCGTTTCGTCGTACGTCACCCTGGCCCGCGCCGGCCGGCAACTTAAGGCCCTGTGCCCGTTCCACACCGAAAAGACCCCCTCCTTCTACGTCTGGCCCGAGAAGCAGACTTTCAAGTGTTTCGGCTGCGGCGTCGGGGGTGACGTCTTCAAATTCGTGCAGTTGCGGGAGGACGTCGGTTTCCTAGAGGCCAGAGCGATCCTCGCCGACCGGGCCGGCATCGAAATTCTCAGCCGCGATCAGTCCTACAAGGACGGCGCCGTCGCAAACCGGTCGGAGCTTGAGCGGGTCAATCGTTGGGCGGCTCAATGGTTCGCCGCACAGTTGCGTACCCCGACCGGAAAGGCCGCCCTGGATTATGCCCTCGAACGCGGGATCAGCCCCGAGTCCCTGGAGCGGTTTTCCCTCGGAAGTGCACCGGACGACTGGGAAGGGCTTGCCGCCGCCGCCAAGGCTGCCGGCATCCCTGTCGAGTTGCTGCTGGCGTCGGGCCTGGTGAAGGAGCGTGAGCAGGGCGGTCACTATGACGCCTTCCGCGGCCGGCTGATGTTCCCGATCCAGGATGCCCTCTCCAGGACGATCGGCTTCGGCGGGCGGACCCTGACCGGAGACTCGGCCAAGTACATCAATTCGCCGCAAACGGCCTTGTTCGACAAGAGCCGGTGCCTTTATGGCCTGGCCACGGCGAGGGAGGCCCTCCAAGCTGGGCGATCCGCGGTCCTGGTCGAAGGCTACCTGGACTGCATCCTGGCCCACCAATTCGGCTTTTCGCACGTCCTGGCCACGCTGGGCACCGCCCTGACCGTCGAGCATGTCCGCATGCTGCGGCGCTATGTGGATACGGTCATCGTGGTCTTCGACTCCGATGCGGCGGGTCAGCGGGCGGCCGACCAGTCGCTGCCCCTTTTCCTTACCGAGCAGGTCGAGGTCCGTTTGTCGCAAGTCCCAGAAGGCAAGGACCCCGCCGAATACCTGCTTTCGGCCGGTTCTGAGGCCTTTGGCAGGGTTTTGACCTCCTCGGTGCCGGCGCTAGAATTCAAGTGGAGGGAGCTCTCGCGGCGGTGCCGCGGCCGGAGCGCGACGCCTGACCGCCGAAGGGCGGTCGAGGAGTTTCTCGATCTTATCAGGCGCTCCGCCAATTTGGGGACATTCGAGCCCATCCAGAGGGGGTTGATCCTCAATCAGGTCGGAAAGCTCCTCGGGATATCGACCGAGGACGTAGCCCGTCAACTGAGGATCATCGCCCGGCGATCACCGGCGGGCCAGGAACTTGGCCCCCCCGCGGCGAAGTCGGATTCGCCGCCGGAGTCGGCGACGCCGGACGCGGCGGTCGGAGCGATGTGGCAATTGTCGGAGGTGCTGCTCAACGCTCCCGAGTATTACGACGCGGTTTCGGAAGTGTTCGATCCGGCCTTGTTTTCGGATGAAGTAACGAGGGCGGTAGCCGAGGCCATCGCCGAATCGGCTCAAGGAGGTCAGGAATTATCCCCACCGGCGCTGATGGCCCGATTCGATTCGGTGGCGATAGCGACGAGGATCGTGGACATGCAAATGGCCGGCGAGCGCCGGGGAAATTATGAGGCCACGGTCCAGGGGGCGATCGATTGTCTGCGCCGGGCCGCTGAGCTGCGACGCATCGGCGAGTTCGCCGACGCCCTGCGTGGCCCGGATCGCGGTCAGGACGAGGCGGTCGGGCCGGCCAATGTCCCCGTCGCCGCTTCGTGGACGGATGAGGAGCGAAACCGGCTTCGGGAAATGACCGAGGCCGCGAGGAAGACCAGTCATTTTGCGGCGCGCAAGCATCTGGCGGCCCCGATATCCGCGGGCGCCGGGCCGGCCGCGCCGTAAGCCGCTCGATCGACGGCGGCGAGAGGATTACTGGACAGGTTTCCGCGATGCGACGTGCATCGGCGGACAGTCGGTGAGCGAGCCAGGGAGTGAAGGCCGATCGGTCCAAGGCGATGCCGGTCGGCGGACTAGAAATAAACGGCGTGGTTCACCCGTGAGCCCGCCATGCGAGACGACGCAGATATTTGGAGCCGCACCCTATGACGCGAACGGTGAGTAAGCAACCCGCCCAACTGACGCCCGCGCCCGAGCAGCCCCGCGAGAAAAGCGGCGACCCGGTTGAGTTGAGCGTGAGCGAGCTGATTAGCAAGGGCAAGCAGCGGGGCTACCTGACCTGGGAGGAACTGAACGAGGCCCTGCCCGACGAGGCCATTCTTCCTGAGCGGCTCGAGGCCATCCTCCAGCGACTCGATGAGATCGGCATCGACATGGTGGATGAGGCCGAGGCCACCAAGCTGGCGTTCGGCGAAGAGACTTCGACCACCGTCAAGAAAAAGGGGCTTGCGACCGACGAGCCGGCGGCCGCCGAGGAAGAGTTCCCCGTCGAGGCCCCCAGCCGCCGGATCGACGACCCGGTGCGCATGTATCTCACCCAGATGGGCGAGATCCCCCTCTTGACGCGCTCCGAGGAGATCGCCCTGGCCCGGAAGATCGAGCTGACGCGCACCGCCTTCCGCCGCAAGGTCCTGGAGTCGGATTGCAGCCTGGCCTTCGCGGTGGAGACCGTCCAGATGGTCAGCGATGGGAGCCTGCCCTTCGATCGGACCATGAAAATCTCCAGCGGCGAGAACCAGGCCAAGCAGGCCGTCCTTCAGCGCCTGCCCGGGAACCTGGCCACCGTGCGCAAGCTCATGGAGCTAAACCAGGAGGATTGGTCGAGGCTGCACGAAGGCCGTCCGAGCGAGGCCACGCAACGCGGCTGCTGGCGGCGGATCAATCAGCGTCGGCGCAAGGCCGTGACCCTGCTCGAAGAACTGGCCCTCCGGACCAGCCGGGTCACGCCACTGATGCGCAAGCTGTTCGCCCTCTCCGACAAGATGGAGGAGCTCGAGCACCGGCTCGCCGATCCTAAGAAGGTCGCCGCCATGCCCGAGGAGGACCTGCACGCCATGCGCGACGAGCTGGCCGGCATGCAGGACCTTGTCCTGGAAACGCCTGAGCTGCTCAGCAGGCGGGTAACAGCCATCAAGCGTGTCTTCATCGAATACGAGGATGCCAAGCGGAAGCTCTCCGGCGGCAACCTCCGCCTGGTCGTGTCGATCGCCAAGAAATACCGCAACCGCGGCCTGCCCTTCCTCGACATCATCCAGGAAGGCAACACCGGCCTGATGCGGGCCGTCGACAAGTATGAGTATCGCCGCGGCTACAAGTTCAGCACCTATGCCACCTGGTGGATTCGCCAGGCGATCACCCGGGCCATCGCCGATCATGCCCGCACCATCCGCATCCCGGTGCACATGATCGAGACCATGAGCCGGCTGCGAAACATCTCCCGCGACCTGCTTCAGGAACTCGGCCGCGAGCCGACCATGGAAGAGATCGCCAAGAAGGCCCGGATGCCGCTGTCCGAGGTGCGCCGCGTCCTGAAGATCAGCCGCCATCCCATCTCGCTGGACCGCCCGGTCGGCGAGGGCGAGGACTCTTACTTCGGCGACTTCATCGAGGACGCCGCGGCAGAGAACCCGATCAGCACGGCCACGAACGAGATGCTCAAGGACCGGATTGAGCAGGTGCTCAAGTCTCTCACCTATCGCGAGCGCGAAATCATCAAGCTCCGCTACGGTATCGGCGAGGGCTACACCTACACGCTCGAAGAGGTCGGCAAGATCTTCAAGGTGACGCGGGAACGCGTTCGCCAGGTCGAGGCCAAGGCCATCCGCAAGCTCCAGCACCCGGTGCGCTGCCGCAAGCTCGAAGGCTTCCTCGACAAGGACGGCACCATTCGCCACCAAGAGGAGATGCTGTAGCAGGGCGCGGCAGGGCCAATTATCTCCTTCACGAAGTCCGACGGGCCGTTGAGTTCTGCCCATCCGTCTCCCTAACCGTCAATCAGGGATTCGGACAGGAATGCTCCGGGTCGCGCCGATATTGGAATTGGGTCGCGTTCCGCCAGGAGCAACGGTTGATCGATCGCATACTGCCCCGGAGTCGACTCGCTGGCCTGTTTCTTGGTATCCTTCATAAGGCGTCAGGCATGGGTAAACCCCGCTCTGCCGTGAGTCCCGCCGGCCCTACGACAGGGCGCGCCGCGGCAAATTGACCACCGCAAGGGCGAACGAGTCGCCCAGGACGGATTATTGCTCCGGAGGTCGATTTCGGCCGGGATTGATCGCGAACGTCAGGCGACAGCATGGACCCTGATTCAAACCTGCAACCAGACTTGGCCGGCTCGCTTTCGGCGGAGGAAGAGCGCTCGCTCGACCGCGCCGCGGATGAAGCCGTTGAGGGACTGACCAATGCGGACCTGATCTCCGCAACCGCCGGGCCGACTCCGCAGGATCCCGTCGACGGCGCGATACTTCGGGGCCGCATCGCCAACATCGGCTCGCAGGATATCCTCATCGACTTCGACGGCAAAAGCCTCGGCAGCATGCCGCTCTCCGAATTCGGGCGCGACGAGTCGTACAACATCGGCGATCACATCGAAGTCGCCATCGTCGGCCAGGATTCGGGCACGGGCCTCGCCGCGGTCTCTCGGCGCAAGGCCAGGCAGATCAAGCTGCTCGGCGAATTGAAGGTCGGCTCCATCGTCGAAGGCGTCGTCACCGGCATGAACAAGGGCGGCCTGGAGGTGGACGTCGACGGCGTCCGCGGATTCATCCCCGCCAGCCAGGTGGACGTCCAATTCATGAAGGACATCTCCGCGCTCTTTGGCCGGACGATCAAGGCCGTCGTGGCCGAGTTCCGCGCTGACGACGACAACCTGGTCCTCTCCAGGCGAAAGTGGCTGGAACAGGAGGCCGCGGAGCAAAAGGAAGAGCAGTTTGCCGCCCTTCAAGTCGGCCAGCTCAAGACCGGCACGGTCCGCAGCGTGGTTGATTACGGGGCCTTCGTGGACATCGGCGGGGTCGATGGGTTGCTCCACGTCACCGACATGAGCTGGGGGCGCATCACCAAGCCCGAGGAGGTCGTCAAGGTCGGCGACAAGGTCGAGGTCAAGATCATCAAGCTCCAGCGTGCCCAGCGCAAGGTCTCCCTGAGCCTGCGGCAGGCGACGCCCAATCCCTGGCAGGCAGCCTCCGACAAGTACAAACCCGGCGAAACCCACCAGGGCAGGGTCCTTCGAATGCAGAACTTCGGTGCATTCGTCGAACTGGAGCCCGGCGTCGAGGCACTGCTCCCGGTGAGCGAGCTGAGCTGGACGCGACGGGTGCGCCATCCCTCCGAGCTTCTGAAGGAGGGCGACGTTGTGGAGGTCCGAATCCTCGGCATCGAGGCCGACAAACAGCGCATCTCGCTGAGCCTCCGCCAACTCACCGAGGATCCGTGGTCAGTCGCCGCCCAGAAGTTCTCGGTCGGCGGCACGGTCAAGGGCAAGGTCGTCCGCACCGCCGACTTTGGCGCGTTTGTCGAACTGGAGGAAGGCATCGACGGACTGGTTCACATCAGCGAGCTGTCCGACCAGCGCGTCAAGGCGGTCACTGACCGGGTCAAGGTCGGTCAGGAGGTCGAGGCCCGAGTGTTGGGCATCGACCCCGCGACGAAGCGGATTTCGCTTTCGCTGCGTCCGCCGCCCCGACAGCCAACCCCTGAAGAGCTGGCGGCGGTCGAGCGTGAACGCCAAGCCGCACAGAAGCGCCGCGAGCGGTCGAAATCCCGGCGCGGCGGCCTGACCATCGCCTGGGACGAGGGGTTGGCGGCGCTCGACCCCAGCAAGTTCGGCCGTTAATCTTATCCTCGACAGCATCACGCTTGCAGCCCCCACTGCCCGACCGGATAATCCGACGTCCGCTCGGCGGCTCGCATGCCGAGGTCAGCCGGGCAGGTAGCTCAGTTGGTAGAGCAACGGACTGAAAATCCGTGTGTCGCCGGTTCAATTCCGGCCCTGCCCAGTACCCGCTCGATCAGTAGTGGCCCATTCGCCGCGCCCGCTGCCCCGCCCTGGCGCGCTATCTTCCGCGAATGAGGAAGCGTAAGAATTAAGCCGCGTGCGAGATGACCAGGGTGAGAATTCGGCTCATGCTGTGCGCGCCCGGCCGGCGAGAATAGAATATAAGGGCCTCGCCGCCGTAGCTCAGTCGGTAGAGCAGCGGTTTTGTAAACCGCAGGTCATCGGTTCGAGTCCGATCGGCGGCTGTCCCGCGCTTCGTCGCACAGCCTCGCGTTGCCTCGCTTAGCCCCGCAACAGACAAGGCTTCACGAGAATCGCTCACTCGCGCTACTACGTCTGGCGTCGCGGCAACAAGCGTCATACCCGATACACGTTTCCGAAGTTGACGCTGGTTTGTCATACTCACAGCTATCTCTTCGCCAGCGCTCTCGTCACCCCGGGCCCCAGTCAGGATTCGCCGCAATTTCCAGATACGCTCCGATCGGCCGCCCGACGCCTGGCGATAGATCGTTTGCTGGCCGACGCCGGCCGCGGCCATCGCTCAGAAGGGCTTCCAAGCCGTCTTCTTGATAACGCTTCTGCCAGCGGTCGATCGTCCGGCTGCTGCAAAACATCGCTGACCTCACATGGGACCACGACCAGCCCGCCGCCAGCAGCAGAATGATCTGCGCCCGCTTACATACCGCCGGGTCCGGGTGACTGCGGTAAACACGCAACGCCTCCTTGCGTTCTTTCCGCCCCAGAGTGATGGTGCCTTCCATGGCTCTGTCTCCGGGATACTCGGGTTTGTCCAAAACCTCCGATATCCTGGAGGCAAGCCAATTTCCTTTTCAAGAGCAGCTATTTAGCGTCGAAAAAGCCTTTTCTGAGTGCCACACGATATTCCTCCGAATACTCATGATTCTCTAACGTGAATGGCCTCAAGTTAATACCTAAGTCTTGAGGTTTGATTTTCATCCGAGTTTATCGCTCGCAAGCTGACAATTCTAAATGGTCATCCCTCTTCGAATTCTTCAAACGGCTTGAGCCGCGATTCTCCGGCGACAAGTCGAATTCCATCCTGTTGATATCCTGGAGGGCGTTCCGCGACGAGCTTTTCGGCGCACCACTTCCGCGCCGCAGCCCATCGACCCTCTGCTAAGAGCCCAAGCACGTCGGGAAGTATCCCAAGCTGGATGTCCAATTCGGACAAGCTGACCATCACGGGCTCAGAAAGCATTTGCTTGAACTGTTCGAGCCTGGCGTGGATGACCTCGAAGACCGGTTCAGAGCCCGGCGGGTCGCCGGACTGCTCATCCCACTCGTCGTCCCGCGGGCTCACGCCGCAATGTCCGCAGCCGGGCCACACACTCACCGAGGACTGCTATGGCGGCAGCGGAGAGCCGGGCGCCACCCCGCCGAAGAGGAAGCCCGCTCCCTTCGGGAAGAGCTTCTTGTAGCTCTCGGCATCGTACACGTCGAAGAAATCGATCAGGCCCGACACCTCGATCACGTTTCGTATCTCGGCCGGCACCAGCCGCAGACACATCGTGCAGTCGCGGGCCCGCAGGCTCTGCTGCGCCGCCACCAGCGACCCGAGCCCGGCGGAGCCGAGAAACGCCACGCCTGCCAGGTCGAGATCAACATCGACGAAGGTCCGCTCGAGTTCCCGTCGAAGCGCCGGAGCCGTCTGATCATCGACTCGGCCCTTGATCACGAGAGTCCGCCGGGGGAGGTTCGGCGTCTCCTGCCACTCCAGACTGATGCCCTGCGGCACGTCATTCACCTTCCCGACCGGCAGGCTGCGCCTGGTCTCACCCAATGCGGACTGGCCGGGCGCGGGCACGACGATCAACAGCTCGCCCTCGGTGCTCTCGTGCACGCGAATCTCCACTTCCGGCGGCGTCTCGATGCCTGCTTCGGCCAGGACAGCCCGCGGATCCGCGAGAAACCTAGCCCGATAGGCGGCGTCGGTGCACGTGCGCTCGATGGCCCGCTTAAGGGGATTGGCGTTCACGATGGCGAACTCCTCCCGCCGTCGCTGGCCACGAACGGGGGCAGGACGATGTGAATCAACTGGTCGGTGTTCTCCAGTATGCGCAGGTTCAAGCCCTCAGGAAGTGTGACGCCGGCGGCCGCGAGGGTCTGTTTCGGAGAATGGACGAGTCGTCGCCGGGTGTCGGGGTTGGTCACCGCCTCGTTGATCAGCCTGCCGAAAGCGCTTCGCCCCCCGACGGCCGACAGGTAGTCATCAAAGAACCTGCGAAACGTTCGCCGCAGGGCGCTGGGCTCGGCCATCGGGGGACCTCCGTGTCAAGCCAATATAGCGGATGGCGGGCTAAAACCCCAGCGGCGCACGGTGAGCGCTGATCGATTCCCGTGGGCCAGTAGCGTCTTAAGACGCTACTCTCCCGATCCGAAACAATCGGACTCCTTGCAGCAGGGCTCCTCCGGCTGCTTCACCTTCAGTAGCGGGCTGCGAAGCATCTTGCAGGTCAAGGAAAGCGAAACGGTGTCCGGCGGATTGCTCCCGCAGTTAGGGGGGATTCCACTGGAGGTCATGATGCAAACATCGGGTGGGTGATCCAGGTTCAGGGCGTGGCCGATCTCGTGTGCGAGCAGGAGCGTAATCGGTGAGGGGCACTGCTCGATTGCGGCGTCCGCGATGATGATCTTGGCGTGTTTGCTCCCCGAGGCGGATGCCACTCCGTCACCGTAAGCATGCGCGTCGCCGTCCGCCTCCCTCATCTCCTTGACGAAAAAGACCTCGATGCAGTCATTCTCCCCCCGTTGGTCCACTGTGTCTCTGAGCGCCTTTCGTTCGTCCATGCCCGCCTGGACGTCTGAGTTCTCGATGATCTTGAACGAGGTGTTATCCCGGAACATCGGCGTTTGCCAGATCAACTCGACGCAACATTTGGCCCACACGGCGTTGGCCGCGTCGCGCATCACGGTGAAGCTCGTTCCCGCCGGGTTCATGCCGTCGCTGTCGCGGACAAAGACGGGCTGAAGGCAAACCTGTCGGCGCTTGCACGCCAGTTCCGGTGGACACTTGACGACCTCGCCCTGTCCGGTCGTCAAATCGAGGTCATTGATTGGAACCGCCAGGCTTGTCACCTGGTTGGTGATGGAGCTGATCACGCCGGCTAGCAATGAGCCGTTCAATCGGACCGACTGGGTTCCGGGGCTAGGCTCGGCCGTCGCTGTCAGCCCCGCGCTCCAAGTCTCCTGGGCGGATAAATCGACATGATTCGGCGGATAGACCGGCGGGGGCTGGTTCGACGCGTCATCCGCCAGCGGATAGAACGCGCTGCACACGGCGGTCAGCACAAATTCCTTCGACACGAGATTCCAATTGCCTGACCCGCTGCCCATTTGCAATAGATAGGTCATCCCGCCCGTGTCGCTGCTCGATGTCGCGGCGGAGGTCGTTCCCAGGATGAGCTCGTCGACGATGACTGGTCGGTTTCCCGAGGCATCCGGAGCACCGACCTGGCAACGCATCTCACCCTCCACCATCGCGGGCTGCTCACCGGCGTCGGTGGTGATCGTGGCGGCCACGGGGGCGAGAGTCAGCTCGTAGCGCTGGGGCGCGCCCAGGAGGGTAGCGACGAATATGTACGAGTCGTCGTCGGTGATATGGTTGTCAAAATCCATATCCGCACAGCCGCAAGACGCGCCGTAATTGATCCCCATCCGGCAATCAATGTAAGACTTGATATCCATGCCGTTGACGACGCTGTCGTCGTTTGCATCGCCGGGCAGGGTCTGGCATCTGCGCATGGGGTATGCGAAGCATCGATGGGTGCTAATCACGTCGAAACCGATGAAGTTGGTCACGCCGGGATTCGTCGCCGTCCAGGTGGTGGTCACAATGTAGCGCGTCGGGCTGACGAACTGGATGTTGATCCCCAAGTTGGTCATCGCCCGCTGATTGAACGTGCCCGCTTCGACGCCGACGGCGCTCCACTGCTGTGTAAAGGCGACGATGGCAGGGTCGAAGCCCTCCTCGCCGGTCACCGTGACGATTCCCTGGGCGTAGGGATGCTTGTTGGCGTAGCCCGTCGGGAGGCCGTCAACCACATCGAGCGTTTCGAGCTGGGTATAGTTCGCCAGGGAGCCCCCGGCAATGCGAACGTTGATCGGCGTGACAATCTGGATCGTCGAGGTCGGCGGTGGACGCGGAGGCGCGATCAAGGAAATCTCGTCGTTGCGGCTGCACACGTCGTCGTCCACGTGGATCACCGCGGTGAATTGGGTGGTGCCGGAGGAAACGGGATTGCCGTTCACGATCATCACGATGTTTGCCGTTTCGACTTCGAGGTCGACCTGGAATGGTTGGTTTCCCTGTTGCGATGCATCCGCCACGAATCCGGCGGCCGGCCCATTTGGCCCGGAGGATGCGACGGCCGTAGCGGCGCGGCCGGAGGTTGCGATGCAGCCATAGTCGGGAGGCTCGTCGTGGTCGCAGACATAGGTGCAGCCGGCGCTGGCGCCGGCCGGGCTGCTGTCGGAGAACGCGCCGGACAAGACGGCCGTGGATTCCGTGGCCGCGCCATCGCCGGTCAAGCTCCACCATCTTGAGGAGAAAGGTACCTCTACCGTCGACGTGGGCGGGACAAGCACCGAACCTGAAATAAGTGTGTTGGTTACGTAGATCGTGTCAAAGGTAACCGGCAGGCAATCATCAGGCGCGCCACTGTCAAGTCCGGCGATCACCGGCTGGTTGGCGCCGCCGGGGTCAAGCACGGAGAACACCCCCTCGGCCGTGTTGTCCGGCCCGACGATGTTCGCCGGCCGGTCGGCCACGTTCCGCATGTCAATGTTAAGCGTACCCGTGAAGGGCAATACATGATTATTGGTCAGGACATAGGTGAAGGTGCGGCCATCGCCGGGATGCGCATAGACCGTGCCGCCCCCGAGCAGTTCGAGCTTGACGATGGGCTCGGCGGGGTTACCGGGCGCGGCCTCAACGACCGAGATGGTCTGATCGGCGGTCTGCGATATCTGCGAGCCGTCGCCGAGCGTCACCCTCGACGTCACGATCAAGTCGCACTGCCTCGGCGGTCCGGCGGGTATTGGCACGTCGATGGGGATGACAGTCTTCACGTCTTCCGCGATGGGAAACGGCCCGAAGAGGGTGGGGCCCGACGATGGGCCGGGCGAGCAACTCAGCGAGGCGGACATGGTGACGGTATAGGGCGGCGGCGGGCAGTTGAGGCTCAGGTGATTTATCAGGTCGAGGAAATGGTAGGTTTCAACGGTCACCGTGGTTGCCTGGTTGGCAACGACTTGGCCGTCAGGGACCGCCTTGGAAAAGACATAGGTCTTGCCGCAGAAGATCGGCGGGGCCGTCCCCTGTTGGGCGTCGGCGGGGGACACCCAGCCGCTGTGGAACAGAACAAGGACCGTCGCGATTCGACCGATCGTGCCGGCCGTTGCCGACGAATCCGAGGCCCGGCCGATTTGCCGACCTTCCTTGCGCATATGAAGACCTCCCGCGGCGGAGGGAGAATGCCGCCTAACATGTATTCCACATTCGCCAGGCGGTTTTCTCAGCAGTTCCGCGGGGAATCGAAGATCGCGGGTAATGCGCGTAAGTCCTTTTTTTGCAATCGCTTGAAAAGTACCGCGAGACGGACTTCAAACAATTGGACCGGGCAGGGCCTTCGTGTTTGCGCGGTAAGATATGTTCAGAAGGGAAGCCGCTGATCGACATGGATTGGCTGACGACGAGTTCGATCCTAGACGGCCTGAAGCTTCATGAAAACCACGGCGCCTGGGAGCGGCTAGTGGGACGCTTCCGTTCGCCGATCGTCAGCTTTGCGCGACGAAGCGGGCTGGCGGAGGCCGATGCCGAGGACGTGGCCCAAGAGGCATTGGCCGCCTTCGCCGAGTCCTACCGACGGGGCGAGTTCGCGCCCGAACGAGGCCGGCTGAGTCATTGGCTCTTTGGCATCGCACACAACCACATATTGCGGCAGCGGCAAAAGGACGCTCGCCGCTCAGCTAAGGTTACCGCGGGCGCAGCCGGAACGACCTTCTGGGCCTCCGTTCCGGAGGAGGCCGAGGCTACCGCCATCTGGGACCGGGAATGGGAACAGGCCATCTGGCGACAGTGCGTCGATCGGGCCCGGGCCGAATTCGAGCCTGCCACCTACCGGGCCTTCGAGCTTGCCGTCGAGCCGGGGAGGCGAGCGGAGGAAGTCGCACAGGCGCTCGGAGTGACCGTGAAGGCGGTGTACAATGCCAAGCATCGCGTCCTGAAGCGGATTCGCGAGCTTCGCATAGAAATCGAGCAACTCGTGTGACGGGAGGGCCCCGTCGTGTGTCCCGAGATTGAAGAGCTGGAGCGGTTCGCCGCCGAGATGATGGACGCATCTTCGATGAAGGCGGCGCGCGCCCATTTTGACGCCTGTCCCGCCTGTCGAAACCGGCTGTCAGAGGTGCAAGAGAACCTGCTGGCGGCCACGCCGATCGGAGCCATCGTAGCCGATCGGCGCACCGTCGGGCAGACCGGTTTGCAGCCCGAGCGCATCGGCAGCTACACGATCATCCGCGAACTCGGCCGCGGCGGCATGGGCGTCGTCTACGAAGCGGAGCAACAGCGGCCGCGACGGCGCGTGGCATTGAAAGTCATTCGGGGCGGGACTGTTTCGCCACAGGCTCTGAGGCGCTTCGAGCAGGAGGCCCAGGTTCTTGCCCGACTTCAACACCCGGGCATTGCCCAGATTTACGAGGCGGGAACCGCGGACTCCGGAACGGGCCCGCAGCCTTTTTTCGCCATGGAACTCGTCGAGGGCCGCCCCCTGGGAAGATTCGTTGAAAAAGACGAATTGGGCCCAAAGGAGCGGATCGAGCTTTTGGCTAAGGTGTGCGACGCGGTGCAGCACGCCCATGAGCGCGGCGTTATCCACCGCGACCTCAAGCCGGGCAACATCCTGGTATCGTTAGGAAGATCCCCGGCCGAGCCTCAAGGCGACTCACTGTCGCCCAAGGTTCTCGACTTCGGCGTGGCTCGGGCGACCGCCGGTGACGTGCAGGCGACGACGCTTCAGACGAACATCGGACAGGTCATCGGCACGATTCCATACATGAGTCCGGAGCAGGTCTCCGGCGATCGGGAAGCCATCGACGCGCGCAGCGACATCTATTCCTTGGGGGTCATTCTCTATGAATTGCTGACCGGCCGACTGCCCTACGAGTTGAGCGGTCGGATGATCCCCGAGGCCCTTCGAGTGATCCGCGAGGAGGAACCCACGCCGCTGAGCACGCTCGATCGGGTGCATCGAGGCGATGTCGAGACCATCGTGGGCAGGGCCTTGGAGAAGGAAAAAACACGCCGCTATCAATCGGCCGAGGCCCTGGCGACAGACCTTCGCCGTTATCTTCGAAACGAGCCCATCGCCGCCAGGCCGCCCAGCGCGATGTATCAATTCCGCAAGTATGCCCGGAGGAACAGGGCTTTGGTGGTCGGCGCGTGCGCGGCGTTTATTGCTCTGGCTGCGGGAACGGCCGTCAGTACCTGGCAGGCAATCCGCGCCACGCGGGCCGAGCGCGTCGCCGAAGCTCGCCTGGCGGACGCCGTCGCGGCCCGGGCCGCCGCAGAGGCCAGCGAGCAACATGCCCGCCTAGAGGCCAGCAAGGCCTCGGCGGTCAACGAATTTCTCCAGGAGATGCTGGGCGCGGCGAACCCGGAAGGCGCCGCCGGGTCGCGCGACCTCACCGTGGCCGACCTGCTGACGGAGGCCACGCGTCAAGTCGACGCGGGCTCGCTCAAGGAGCAAGGCGAGGTGGAGGCGGCGGTGCGGACGACGATCGGCAACGCCTATCGGGCCTTGGGCAATTATGAAGCCGGCACGACGCAGCTCGAGGCCGCGGTCGCGCTGAGTCGTCAGGCCGCCCCCCAAGGAAGCAAAGACCTCGCCCACAGCTTGAACAAGCTGGCTCGCCTGTATCTAGCACAGGGGCGGCTTTTGGAGGCGGAGACTCTCTTCCGCGAGGCCCTGGAAATGCGCCGGCGGCTGCTCGGGCAGGAGCACAAGGACGTCGCGACGATTCTCAACAACCTTGGGCTTCTCTTGGGCTCGATGGATCGCTTCGACGAGGGCGAGGCGATGCTGCGCCAGGCTCTTGCGATGCGAAGACGATTATTCGGTGAGCAGAACTCCGACGTCGCCACGACCCTCAACAACCTGGCGAAGGTTCTACGCTGGATGGGGCGGCTGGCTGAGGCGGCGTCGCTCTTCCGTGAATCGCTGGCCATCGACCAGCGCTTGCGTGGCGAGCATCGAAACATCGCCGCGACGATGGACAACCTGGCCGTGGCCCTGCTCGACGCCGGAGAGACAGCGGAGGCCGAGTCGCTTATCCTCCAAGCTGATGCGATGCGCCGTAAGCTGCTGGGAGACGATCACCCCGAGGTGGCCAACGGCTTGAACAACCTCGCAGCCATCAAGCTCAACGGCGGCGACGTCAATGAGGCCGAACGGTTGTATCGCGAGTCCCTGGCCTTGTATCGAAGGGTTTACAAGGGGGATCATCCGGCCGGCGTCGATACCATGAGCAACTTGGCTTCCGTCCTGACGCGATCAGGGCGATTCGATGAGGCGGAGAAACTGCTTGGCGAGGCCGTCCGAATTCAGGAGGCGTCTCTCGGCCCTTCGCACTCCCGGAGCCTGCGGACGAGATACCACCTGGCGGGACTCCATATCCAGCGTGAGCAGTTCGACGAGGCCGAGCGGATCCTCGCCGCGGTCGTCCGTCAGGCCCGTGACACGCTGCCGAAGGGGCATTGGCATACGGGGCTATACCTGCTGGACCAAGGCAGGTGCCTGTTCGAACTGGGGCGAATGTCCGAGGCACAACCGATCCTCATCGAGGCGCGCGACATACTCCAATCCGCGGGCGCGCGGGCGCAGTCACTGACCGATTCGGCGACGGAGCTACTCGATCGCATCGCCTCGCGATAGGACCGTCGGCGGTCGTGGCGAACAGGGCGTCAGTCTGAAGCATTTGGATCGCTGATGGTCATTCGACCCGTGTCCCCGGCCGACATCCCCCTCCTTGCCGCGGTTCAGGTGGCTTCATGGCAATCGGCCTACCGAGGAGTGATGCCCGACCAGGCCCTTACGAGCCTGGAGACTCGTGAGTTCGAGGCGACCTGGCACACCAACCTGGCAACCGAGGGCCGAACCGATCTGGCCTGCTGGACCGAGGTCGGGCTGGTGGGCTTCGTCAGCTTCGGGCCGTCGCACGACCCGGACGCCGACCCTACCAAGACCGGCGAGGTCTACGGCATCTATTTTCATCCGAATTCCTGGGGCAAGGGTTTGGGCCGGGCGGCATGTCAAAGAGCGCTGCGCGATCTGGCCGACGCAGGCTTCCTCGACGCGACGTTGTGGGTCCTGGATTGCAACCACCAGGCACGCCGGTTCTACGAGCGCCTCGGCTTCGGGTTGGAGCATGACGCGACCAAGCGCGTCGAGCGATTCGGCGTCCAGTTGCATCACCTCCGCTATCGCCGTCTCACGCGGGATACGGCGGCGCGAACGCGTTAGAATCCTCGGCTGGTTCGGAATCGAGGCGCCTTCACAGAAAGGCGAGGTTGTGATGGCTGCGAAACTGCGCTGGGTTGAGCGCCGATGGGAGTTCAAATTCCCGGTCGAAATCTATCCCGACATCCTCGAACGCCTTCGCGGCACGCCAGCGCGAATCGAGGAGTTGGTCCGCGGCCTGTCGCCCGATGCGCTGACCCGCCGCGAACGGACCGGATCCTGGTCCATTCAGGAAAACATCGGTCATCTGACCGACCTGGAATACCTGCCGATGCAGCGTATCGACCAGGTGCTCGCCGGCGAAAAGGTGATGATCGCGGCCGACATGGCCAACAAGGCGACGCATGCCGCGGGCCACAATGCCCGACCCATCGCCGACGTGACGGCCGACTTTCGCCGTGAGCGCATGCGGCTCATGAACAAGCTCGGTTCGCTGACCGACGCCGACTTCGCCCGCACCGGGACGCACCCGCGCCTGGGCTCGGCGATGCGATTGATGGACCTGTGCTCGTTCACCGCCGATCACGATGACTATCACCTGGCGCGGATGTGGGAATTGCGTCGTTTATTCGCGGCCGGCCGGTGATCCCGACTGCAAACCTCGTCGAGCGGCGAGCCCCGTCGCTCCTCAACTCACACCGGCATCGTTCTCCATCCGCGTCTGTGCATTGACACGCTTCTCGGATGGCCCCTAGACTGCCGGTCTTCGTGCTGCGGACACTCGATGCGTTGTGCACCGCTTCCTCGGCTCTTCGGAGGCGAGGTGATTGGATCGCAAGGCGGCTGGCGGGTTCCGCTGAAGGAGCGGCGAGCGGATGGCGACCAAGTTCGTTTTTTTCTTCGGCAACGGCAAAGCCGAAGGCCAGGGAAATCAGAAAGAGTTGCTCGGCGGCAAGGGCGCAGGCCTGGCCGAGATGACCAATATCGGCCTGCCCGTCCCGGCCGGCTTCACCGTCACCACCCAGGCCTGCAAGCTCTACTACGACGGCGGACGCAAGTGGCCCGCCGGCCTCGACAAGCAGGTCAAGGAGGCCCTGACCAAGCTGGAGAAGTGCTGCAAGAAGCGGTTGGGCGATCCACGGAATCCGCTGCTGGTCTCGGTCCGCTCCGGGGCCGCCGCCTCCATGCCGGGCATGATGGAGACCGTCCTCAATCTCGGCCTGAACGACCAATCGGTCGAAGGACTCGCAAGCGCGACCGGCAACTCCCGCTTCGCCTGGGACTCCTATCGCCGGTTCATCCAGATGTTTTCGACGGTCGTGGTCGAGGCGCCGACGAAAGAACTCAATCGGCCCGAACTCGTCGAGTTCACGAAGGTCGGCGGCATCAGCAAAGAGGTGTTCGAACACCGGCTGCACGAGATGAAGAAGCGGCTGGGCGTATCGGCCGACACGGACCTGACGCCGGAGAACCTGAAAGACCTGTGCGGCCAGTTCAAGTCGATGTTCCGCGAGTTGACGGGTCGGGACTTTCCGCAGGACCCATGGGAGCAGCTGCGCATGGCGATCAACGCCGTGTTCAACTCCTGGATGGCGGACAAGGCCGTGAAATATCGCGCCGTGGAGAAGCTGCACGGCCTTCCCGGGACCGGCGTATCGGTGTGCCAGATGGTTTTCGGCAACATGGGCGAAGACAGTGGCACGGGAGTGTGCTTCACGCGCGACCCGAGCACCGGCGAGAACGTATTCTACGGCGACCTCTTGATGAACGCCCAGGGCGAAGACGTCGTCGCTGGAATTCGCACGCCGATGCCCCTGGCGGAACTGGGACAGAAGAATCGCGGGGTGTACGACCAGCTTTGCGGCGTTCGGGTCATTCTGGAGACGCACTACAAGGAGATGCAGGACCTGGAGTTCACCGTCGAGCGCGGCCGACTCTACATGCTCCAGTGCCGCACCGGCAAACGCACCCCCGCCGCCACCTTCAAGATCGCCGTTGATCAGGCCACCAAACCGCTGCTCAGCAAGGCAGAGGCCGCCAGGCTCGTTCGACAGGGCTTCCTTCCCAAACGCAACGCGGCCGCGGCGACCAAGCCCGTGCTCACCAAGGAGCAGGCCATCAGCAGGATCAAGGCCGCCGACATCGAGAGGTTGTTCTATCCGATTATCGACCCATCGTTCGATTCCAAATCGCTCTCGATGCGTCAACTCGGCGTCGGCATCAACGCCGTTCCCGGCGCGGCCTGCGGACAAATCGCCTTCACCGCGCCTCAGGCGGAGCGCTGGCACGAGGAGGGAAAGCGGGTCATCCTGGTACGAAAGGAGACCAGCCCCGAGGACGTGGGCGGCATGCACGCGGCGCAGGGCATCCTCACCGCCACCGGCGGGAAGACGTCGCACGCCGCGGTCGTGGCGCGCGGCTGGGGCAAGTGCTGCATCGTCGGATGCGCTGATCTGCAAATCAACGAGCCTGGCGGGACCATGTCCATCAACGGCAAGACCCTTCGGGCCGGCGATTACCTCACCCTTGACGGCTCGGCCGGGGCCATCTACGAGGGACAAATCGACCTGGTCACGCCCACACTGCCTGCCGAGTATCAAACGTTGATGAAGTGGTGTGACGAGAGGCGGCGGTTGAGGGTCCGCACCAACGCCGACACGCCGTACGACGCTCAGAACGCCGTCAAGATGGGCGCCGAGGGCATCGGCCTGTGCCGCACCGAGCACATGTTCTTCGACACCGAGGAACGGCGGCTGGCCATCCAGGAGATGATCGTCGCCGAGACGCGGGATGAGCGGCGAGCGGCGCTGGACCGCCTGCTGCCCTTCCAGCGCCAGGACTTCATCGGCATCTTCGAGGCCATGAAGGGCAGGCCGGTCACCATCCGACTGGTTGATCCACCGCTGCACGAATTCGTCCCCCACGCCGAGGACAAACAGCGCGAGTTGGCCTCGCGCCTCCACAAGGATTTCGAGGCCGTCCGACGGCGCGTCGAGCAGCTCCACGAGGCCAACCCCATGCTCGGCCATCGCGGTTGCCGCCTGGCCATCACCTATCCGGAAATATTGGAGATGCAGGTTCGGGCGATTGTCGAGGCCGCCGTCGAGTGCCGCAGACGTGGCATCAAGGTCTCACCGGAGATCATGATTCCTCTGACGATCGACGCCAAGGAGCTGCGACTGCTCACCGAGCAAACACGGCAGGTCGCCGACGAGGTGCTCTCCGCGGCCGGGGGCAAGCTCGGCTACCTGGTCGGCACGATGGTCGAGACTCCCCGGGCCGCACTCACCGCGGCCAAGGTCGCCGAGGCCGCCGACTTCTTCAGCTTCGGCACCAACGACCTGACCCAGACCGTTATGGCCCTGTCCCGCGACGACGCCGGCCGCTTCCTGCCTGATTACATCAACCAGGAAAAGGCGGCCATCTTCTCCGCCGACCCATTTCAGACCCTCGACCGCGAGGGCGTCGGCGCGCTGGTGCGGCACGCGATTACCGAAGGCCGAACGACCAAGGCGGCATTGAAAATCGGCATCTGCGGCGAACACGGCGGCGACCCCGACTCCGTTCGGTTCTGCCACGAAGTCGGCATGGATTACGTCAGTTGCTCGCCCTACCGGGTGCCCATCGCTCGCCTTGCCGCAGCCCAAGCCGCGATCGACCAGCCGACTGCTCGCAAACCTAAGGCTGCCTCAGGAGATTCAAAGCGGTGATAGTACAGTTTACTCCGCCAATGCGTTTTCGTCCTGCGCCCAACCACTGATTGCACTTGCGTTGCGCGGCCGGTTTGTGCTACGATCACAGTGTTTTTGGCGCAGCAAGGGCCCTGTTCAAGGCGCTTCGCCGTATCTCATTTCCCGCGATGTCTGCTGGTGCTGGTGGTCGGCCTTCTGGCGACGGGCCGCGATGCGATGGCTCAGGCTGATCCCGGCCTGGTGGTCGTCGCCGAGGGGGACCTGGCGCGCGTCGCCTTCGAGCTGCCGGGTTACTACACGCCTTACCGGTTGAACTACAGCGCCGGCGGGCCGGCCACGGTCTGGTTCGATCGCGAGGCCACCATCCTCGCCGAAGCCCAGCCGGCGACCTACTTCGCCTAAAGCAAGGGCGACTTCAACGCCGACGACGCCCTCGACGCCTCGGACGCGCCGGGCTGGCTATTTTCCCTTCAGCACTTCTTCCAGAATCTGCTTGTCCAAAATCAGGTCGGCCACCGCCTTCTTCAGCCGGCGGTTCTCGATCTCCAGTTCTTTGAGCTGCTTGGCCG
>Ga0187893_10001279_pt1 | contig 61677 bp, 45 predicted proteins | sample MA1701074metaG_FD_139574 | JGI IMG/M metagenome (GOLD analysis project Ga0187893, IMG submission 139574) | White microbial mat communities from a basaltic lava cave in the Kipuka Kanohina Cave System on the Island of Hawaii, USA - MA170107-4 metaG ... | reverse complement strand
GCTTCTGGCAGTGGTATCGCGCCGACGAGGCCCGCAAGCTTTACGGACAGACGGCGGTCGTGAAGGCCCCGGTGGTGAGGGCCGCCGCATGAGCGTCAACCGAGAATAGCCACACCCAAATGAAACTGGCTGGTTTACTGGCATCAGGGGAAGCGGTAGAGGCGGGCGGCGGTGCCGCCCAGGATCATGGCTTGGTCGGCGGGGGAGAGGTGGGCGATGGTCGAGCGGGCGCGCTCGCGGTCGGCGCGGTAGGACTCGGGCGTCGCGTCCGGCCCGAAGCCGCCGCCCCAGATCATCCGGTCGGCCCCGTAGGCGTCGGCGAGGGCCCGGATCACCGGGCCGGCGTCCACGTGCGGGTACTGGGAGCGGGGCGGAATGGCAGAGAGCTTCATGACCGTCTGCTTGAACTTCGCCCCCCAGCCGACGACGCGGGCGTGCTCCTCGGGCGCGCCCTGGAAGGGGCGTCCCAGGTGGTCGACCACGACGGGCGTCGAGGGGAACTCCTTGAAGTAGGGCTCAAAGCCCTCCGCCCAGCGGGGCTCGAAGTGGATCTGGACCGCGATCCCGAGCTCGCCCGCCTGCCTCCAGAGCTCTCGGAGCTCGGGCTTCCCGAAGGGTGGGAGGCGCTCCGACCGGTACGCGTGGACGCGCGCGGCGACGATCGGGAGGCGCTTGACGAGAGGCACCATCTGGGCGAGGGAGCCCGGGCGGTCGGCGAAGAAGAGGCAAGTGCCCTTCAGGCGCCCTTTCCCGACGGCCAGGCAGTGCTCGAGGTAGCGGTGGTCGTCCTGGTAGGGCTCCGGGTGGACCACGACCGCGTAGTCCACGCCCGCCCCGTCCATGCAGCGGAGGAGCTGCTCCGGGGTCGACGGCGGGTCGGGCTTGTAGGGCGCGCGCTCGTGGTAGGGGAAGCGAGGATCGTCTTTCCCGGCAAAGCAGTGGAGATGGGTGTCCACGACCGGGGTTCGCGGACCGGGCTCGACCCGCGGCGCCGCGCAGCCGGCGAGGGCGAGCGCGGAGGCTCCCAGGAACTCCCGGCGGCCGGGCTTCAGGCGAGGAGCTCCCGGACCACGTGCCCGTGCACGTCGGTCAGCCGGAAGTCGCGGCCCGCGTAGCGGTACGTGAACTTCTCGTGGTCGAAGCCCATGAGGTGGAGGATCGTCGCGTGGAGGTCGTGGACGTGGACGATCTTCTCGGTCGCCTGGAAGCCGAACTCGTCGGTCGCGCCGTGGACGGTGCCGGGCCGCACGCCGCCGCCCGCCATCCAGACGGTGAACCCGGAAGCCTGGTGGTCGCGGCCGGCGTTGTTCGGCCCGCCGCCGCCCACCTGCGCGGTCGGGGTCCGGCCGAACTCGCCGCCCCAGAGGACGAGCGTCTCGTCCAGCATCCCCCGCTGCTTGAGGTCCATGAGCAGGGCGGCCAGGCCCTGGTCGGCGTCCTTGGCGAGCTTGGCGATCGAGTCGTTGATCTTGTCGTGGTTGTCCCAGGGCTGCTCGCGGCCGGTCCAGACCTGGACGAAACGGACGCCCTTCTCGAGGAGCCGCCGCGCGATCAGGTACTGCCGGGCCTGGACGCCCGGGCCGTAGAGGTCGCGGACGTGCTGGGGCTCGCGGGAGACGTCGAACGCGTCGACCGCGTCCATCTGCATCCGGTAGGCGAGCTCGAAGGACTGGATCCGCGCCTCGAGCTGGGGGTCCTCAGCCCGCGCCTGCCGGTGCTTCGCGTTGAGCTTCGCCAGGAGGTCGAGCTCGTCGCGCTGCTCCTTGAAGCTGAGCCGCTGGTTCCGGACGTTCTCGACCAGCTTCTCGACGTCCGTGTGCTGGCTGTCGATGTAGGTCCCCTGGAAGACGCCCGGGAGGAAGCCCGCCTGCCAGTTCTGGGACTGGTAGATCGGATAGCCGAACGGGCACATCGCGATGAAGCCCGGGAGGTTCTGGTTCTCGCTCCCGAGGCCGTAGGTGAGCCACGAGCCCATGCTCGGCCGGGAGAGCCGCGGCTCCCCGCAGTTCATGAGGAGGAGCGAGGGCTCGTGGTTCGGGTCGTCCGCCTGCATCGAGCGGACGACGCAGAGGTCGTCCGCGCACTCGGCCAGGCGGGGGAAGAGGCTCGAGACCTCGATCCCGCTCTTCCCGTGCTTCCGGAAGGGGAAGGGCGAGGGGTAGCAGTTCGCGTTCTTGTTGTTCGCGTTCTTCGCGCCTTCGATCGCGGGCTTTTTCCCGGCGTACTTCTGGAGCGCGGGCTTGGGGTCGAAGGTGTCCACGTGGGAAGGCCCGCCGTTCGCGAAGATGTGGATCACGCGCTTGGCCCGCGCGGCGAAGTGCGGCCGGCGCGGGGCGAGCGGATGGGCCCCGCCCTCGCGGGCGTGGAGGGCCCCGCCGACCAGGCCGGGCAGCATCAGGGCGCCCATGCCCATGCCGCTCCGAGAGAGCAGCTCGCGTCGCGTCATCCCGTTCATAGGCTAGTCCACGAACATGAACTCGTTCGACAAGAGCAGCACGTGGGCGACCTTCTCCCAGGCCGAGAGCGGCGGCACGACCTTCTCCACCGGCCCGAACTGGGAGAGCGCGCTCCAGGCCTCGTCGGGATCCTTCATCCGGACCTCCGGAGACCACGCGAAGGAATCGCTGTTGTTGTCGGCCCGACAGAGGACGACGAAGTCGATCGTCTCGCCGGCCTTCACCTCGAGGCCCGCGAGCCGGGTCTCCGCCTCCATCCGGGCGACCGTCCAGGAGGCGAGCGTCCCCGAGCGCCCGGAGACGAGGCGCGCCTGGACGCCGTCGCCCGCCTTCGCCTCGTGCTTGAGGAGGCCGCCGACGGAGACGGTTCCGTCGCGCGGCGCCGTCCAGCGGCGGACGAGGGCCTGGCCGGGCTTGTCGGCCGCGTGGCCGCCCTGGGCCGTGAGCGAGGCCCAGCCGGCCGCGGGGTCGGGGAGCTTCGCCCCGCCCTGCCAGGCCGTGCCCGTGAAGTGGGGGAGCGGCCGGAAGTCGGACACGCCCTTCGCCTCGTCCCAGGCGGCCAGGCCGTACTGCCAGGCGGGCGCCTTCGGGCCGCCCGCGGGGGCGGCGCGCTCGACGAAGCGCTTCCCGAGATCGGCCTCCTCGGCGCTCGGGGCGCGGCCGTAGGCCGCCCGGTACAGCGAGTCGAAGTCCTTCGCCTTCGCGGCGAGCGCCTGGGCCTGCTCGAGGACGAAGCCGTTGTTCATGAGGAAGAGCGCCTGCTGCGGGACGGTCGTCGAGAAGCGCTGGGGCGCGTGCATGTCCGGCAGCGCGAAGTCGAAGACCCGGTGGAGGTTCGAGAGGTTGAGCCGGTCCACGTAGCCGTAGACGGTGCGCCGCCGGGTGAACGGCTCGGTGGAGAGCTCGACCGAGCGGCCGCCCATCTTGAGGTCGAGCTGCCCGGAGGCGGCGAGAAGCGCGTCGCGCATCGCCTCGAAGTCGAGCCGGCGCCGGTTCATCCTCCAAAGGAGCCTGTTCTCGGGGTCCCTGAGGCGCGCCTCCGGGTTGTCCCGGCTCGACTGCCGGTAGGTCCGCGAGTGGACGATGGTCCGGTGGAGCTTCTTCGTGGACCACCCGTCCTTCACGAACCGCACGGCCAGCCAGTCGAGAAGCTCGGGGTGGGTCGGCGCCTCGCCCCGCACGCCGAAGTCGGAGGGCGTCCGCACGATCCCGGCCCCGAAGTGGTGGAGCCAGACGCGGTTGGCCCAGACGCGGGCGGTGAGGGGGTTGGTGGGGTCGACGATGGCCTTCGCGAGCTCGAGGCGCCCCCCCGTCTCGTAGGCCTCGGGCTTCCCCTCGCAGAGGACCTCGAGGAAGCGGCGGGGGACCGACTCCCCCGGCGTCCCGGGGTTGCCGCGGATGAAGATGCGGGGGTCGTGGGGCTTCTCGACCTCCTCGACCGTCATGGCCCGGGGCGGCGCGCCCGGATGGTGGTGCATCTCCTCGACCTTCCGGGTCAGCTTCTTCATCTGGTCCCGGTCGCCGCCGTTGAAGAACTTGTCGATCTCCTCGAGGGGCATGTTGGTCGCCGCCTCGGGGGAGCAGAGGGCCTGGCGGAGCGCCTCGCGGTCGCGGTCGGCGATCGGCTGGGCCTGGTTGTGGCAGCCCAGGAGGAGCCCGTAGCGCTCGGCCGCGTCCTGGAGCGAACCGGGCGGCTCGGCGAAGAGTTCGCGCACGTGGGGGTTGGCCCCCGAGAGGTCCACGAAGGGCGCCCGGGCCTGGAACTCCTCGGGCGGGATCGCCGCGTAGGCCGTCCAGGCGGCGAAGACGGGGTCGATCGCGTCCGCCGCCTTCTTGAGCGAGGCCGCCCAGCGCTGGAGCATGAACGAGTTGAGCCGCTTTCCGCGGGCGATCGTCCGGACCTGCTCCTCGGGCGCGCCCTTGGCCTCCTGGGCGGCGAGCAGGTACTCGGTGATCTGGACGGGGGTGCGGTAGGTGGAGACCACCTCCCCGTGGCGCTTCTCCTTGAACTTCGTGATCTCGCCCTCGCGGGTATCGAGCTCCTTCTTGAAGCTCGCGTACTCCGCGGACATCGCCGGCTCGCCCAGGAGCGGCATCTCCTTCGGGGCCCTCGCGCTCGCGAAGATCCCGTAGAGGGCGTAGTAGTCCTTCATCGTGAGCGCGTCGTATTTGTGGTCGTGGCAGCGCGCGCACTGGACGGTGAGGCCGAGGAGTCCGCGCGTGACGACGTCGATCTTGTCGTCGATGATGTCGGGCTGGCGGTTCAGGAACGAGCGACCCACCGTGATGAAGCCCAGGGCCGCCAGGGGGCCGGTCTCCCCGTCCTTCACGACGCGGTCGGCGGCGAGCTGGTAGGTGAGGAAGCGGTCGTAGGGAAGGTCGTCGTTGAACGCCTGGATCACCCAGTCGCGGTAGGTGTAGGGGTAGGGGAGCCGGCGCTCCTCGGCCACCACCCATTCCTTGGTGTCGGCGTAGCGGGCCACGTCCAGCCAGTGCCGGCCCCAGCGCTCGCCGTAGCGGGGCGAGGCGAGGAGGCGGTCCACGACCTTCGCGAACGCGTCGGGCGAAGCGTCCTTCTCGAAGGCCTCGATCTCCTCCGCCGTGGGGGGGAGGCCGACGAGGTCGAACGTCACGCGGCGGAGCAGGGTCCGGCGGTCGGCCTCGGGGGAGAGGTCGAGCCCCTTCTCGCGGAGCTTCGCCAGAACGAACGCGTCGACCGGGTGGGCGGCGCCGACGTCGGGGACCGGCGGCTCGACGGGCGTCCGGAACGCCCAGAGGGCCTTTGCTTGGTCGACGGGGATCCCGACCGGGTGGACCGCGCCGGCCGCGGCCTTCTTCCGGGGGTCGGGCGCGCCCATCCGGACCCAGGCGACGAGGTCGGCCACCTGCGCATCGGTCAGCCGGCCCTTGGGCGGCATCTCCAGGTCTTCGTCGGCGTAGCGCACCGCCTTGACGAGGAGGCTCTTGTCGGGGTCGCCCGGAACGAGGGCGGGACCGGTGTCGCCGCCCTTGAGGAGGCCCTCCCGGGTGTCCAGGAGGAGGCCGCCCTTCACGATCTTCGACTTCGCGCTGTGGCACTCGTAGCAGCGCTCGACGAGGATCGGGCGGACCTTGCTCTCGAAGAACTCGATCTGCTCGGGGGTGGGGGTCGGGCCCGCGTCCTGGGCCGCCTCCACGGGAATGAGGGAGGAGAGGCCCAGAAGGAGGAGGCCCGCCAGGAAGGCTCTCATTTACACTTATGTAACAAGGTTCCCCACGGACCGAGTTTCAGCGCCCGGAGGAACTCGGCTCCCCTACGGCAGTTCCTTGATCCGGAGGTTCCGCCAGCGGACCTCGAGGGGCTCGGCCTTCTTGCCCACGCCGTGGACCTGGAGTGCGATGAAGCCCTTCGGCGTGGCCGCATCCTTGAGGTCGGCGGCGGCGACATCGTTGATCCAGGTCTTGATCGAGTCCCCGCGGCACTCGACCCGGAAGCGGTTCCAGTCGCCCGCCTTGAATGCCTTGCGGGCGGCCTCGTTCGACTTCAGGTCGGCCAGCCAGCCGCGGCGCCCCTCGTCGTAGATCCCGCCGCTGTAGGCGCGGGGGGAGGGGTCGATCTCGACCTGGTAGCCGTGGACGCGGCCGGCGGCGACCTTGATCTTCTTGCCGCCGAGCTCGAGCTCTCTCGGCTCGTCGAAGCACTGGCTCCGGATCTGGACGCCGGAGTTGAGGGTGGGGTCGACCTTGAACTCGAGGAGGAGGACGAAGTCGCCGTAGTCCTTGGCGGTGCAGAGGAAGGAGTTGGGGGTATCGGGGACGGAGCTCCCGACGATCTGGCCCTCCTCGACGCGGTACTTGGCCTTTCCGCCGCGCTGGACCCAGCCGTCGAGGTCCTTGCCGTTGAAGAGGGGCGCGAAGCCCTCCTCCTGGGCGGGGAGGGCGAGGAGCGCGAGCGCGAGGGCGGTCTTCATTGTGAATCCTCCGGCCAGACGGGTACGATACGTCCCCGGCGGCTCCGGGGGAAGCCGAATCGGAGGGGACCGGGGGGCAGGGAGGTATCATGATAGCGATTCTCTTGTCGTCGTTCCTGGCCGGCGGCGGCCAGGACGAGAAGCCCCAGGAGTTCACGTTCCTCTTCTGGACCGACCAGGAGATCGACCAGGGGAAGCAGGGCGACTACGGCAAGTGCGTCCCCACGATCGAGGCGATGAACGCGATCGCCGGGACGGACTACCCGGCCGCGATCGGGGGGAAGGTCGGGGCGCCCGACTTCGTGGCGAGCGCGGGGGACAGCACCGGCTGGCCCACGGCCGCCTGCGTCGCGTCCTGGAACAAGATCGTCCGCGAGCTCCTGAAGTACCCCACTCGGGCGGTGGCCGGGAACCACGACTCGGGCGGACTCTCCCCCTCCGAGGCCTTCTACAACTGGCTCCGCCGCGACCCCTTCGTCAAGGAGCACGCGAGCGACAACGGCCTTCCCGCCTGGAAGCCCCCGCAGGCCGACTCGGGGATCATCCCGGGCATCCAGTACTCGTTCCGGCACAAGGGGGTGGTCTTCGTCATGCCCTCGCCCACGTATGACACGACCGGCAAGTACCCGGCCGGGTCGTCGCCGATCTTCAAGCCGGACCTGGAATGGCTCCGGAAGGAGCTGGCAAAGTACGACAAGAAGACGCCCAAGATCGTGGTCAACCACTTCAACGCTGGCTCGATCACCAACCGCGAGGAGATCGACGCGATCTACCGGGAGAACGGCGTCATTCTCCACCTCTGCGGCCACTGGGAGAAGGTCCAGCACTGGCACTTCACGGGGACCGACTGGGTGATGGACGCCGGGCACCGGGCGGACGACGGGACCTTCTCGGTCGTCCACGTGGGCCGGGACCGGATCGCGCTCGCGCACCGGGTCGCGAAGACCGCGAGCTGGGACGCGAAGACGCTGGTCCGGCCGATCGCCGCGCGCTGGTAGCGGGGGGAGCAGCTCGCATTTCGCATCTCGAATCTCGGCCGGCGCGGTCACCCTTCCGAGATGCGAGCTCCGAGATGCTTCCTACTCGAACCGGTCGCGGTCGCCCCGGTTCTCGGGCCGGACGTTCCCCTGGGCGTCCAGGATGGGCCGGCCCTGGGCCACGCGACCGGGCGGCCGGCAGCCGGGGCCCGGGTCCTTCGCCCCCAGGTCCGCCGCGAAGGCGTCCGCGTGCGCGCGGAGCTTCGCCGCGGCCTCGGGGTTCTGCGCGGCGACGTCGGTCTTCTCGCCGACATCGGTCTCGAGGTTGTAGAGCTTCCCCGAGGCGACCTCGAGCTTCCAGGGCCCCGAGCGGACGGCCGCGAGGTTGTTTCCGTGGAAGTAGGCGAAGGCCTCGTGGGCGGACTTCGCGTCCGGCTTCCCGGTCCAGACCGCCCGCTGGTCGCGTCCGTCGAGCTTCCGGTCGGGGAGCTTCCCGCCCGAGAGCGCGGCGAGCGTGGGGAGGACGTCGATCATCCCGGTGATCTCGCCGCTCGAAGTGCCCGCGGGGATCGTGCCGGGCCACCAGACGATGGCCGGGACGCGCATCCCGCCCTCGAGGGCGCTCCCCTTGTTCCCGCGGAGCGGGGTGTTCAGGCCGCGGCCGGTGCCGCCGTTGTCGCTGACGAAGAGGACGAGCGTCCGCTCGGCGAGCTTCGCGGCGCGGATCGCGTCAAGCACCTGCCCCACGCTCCAGTCCACCTCCTCCACCCAGTCGCCGTAGGTCCCGTTCTTCGACTTGCCCTGGAACGCGGCTGCCGGATAGAGGGGGAAGTGGACGGCGGTGTGGGGGAGGTAGAGGAAGAAGGGGCGGCCGGCGTTCGCCTTGATGAACGAGACCGCATCCTCCGTGTAGCGCGTCGCGATCGTGCACTGCTCGGCGCCGCGCACCCGCTCGACCACCTTCTCGTCGCGGAGGAGAGGGATCGGGGGATGGCCGGCCCGGACTTTGGCGGGGTCGGGGAGGGGTTTCCCCAGGTCGCTTCGGGCGCCGTCGGACGCGGGCCCCATGTCGTTCGAGTAGGGGATCCCGAAGTAGCCGTCGAAGCCGTGGCGGGTGGGGAGGAACTCGGGCTGGTCGCCCAGGTGCCATTTCCCGACGCAGCGGGTGGAATAGCCCTTCTCCTTCAGGATCTCCGCGATCGTGGTCTCGTCGGCGTGGAGGCCGACGGCGTTGCCGGGGAAGAGGACGGAGGGGATCCCGACCCGCTTCGGGTAGCAGCCGGTCATGAGCGAGGCGCGGGAGGGGGAGCAGACGGGCGCGGCGTAGTAGCTCGTCAGCTTCCGTCCCTCGGCGGCCATGCGGTCGAGGTGGGGCGTCCGGTGGAGGGTCGATCCGAAGCAGCCGAGGTCCGCGTAGGCCAGGTCGTCGATGTTGATGACGACGAAGTTCGGGGGCGGCTCCTGGGCGGCGGGGGCGGCCAGGAGCAGCGCGGCGACGACGAGCGTCCTCATGGAAGGTTCCTCCCCTCCTTGAACCCCGCCCCGCGGCTTGACGTTGCGGGCCGGCCGGGGGAAGATGGAGGCGCCCATGAGGACCCTCGGCTGCGCCCTGCTCGCCCTCGCCTCCTGCGCGGCGCCGGCCGCGCGGCCGGGGGCGGACCGCCCGAACGTGGTCTTCGTCCTCCTCGACAACGTGGGCCAGGAGTGGTTCGGCTGCTACGGGAGCGAGGAGGGCGCGACGCCGAACATCGACCGCCTGGCCGCGGAGGGCGTCCGCTTCGAGCACTGCACGACCCACCCGGTCTGCGGCCCGAGCCGGGTGATGCTCCTCACGGGGCGCTACCCGTTCCGGACCGGCTGGACGATGCACCACGACGCCGCGCTCTACTCGGGGGGCGGCCTCGACCCGGCCCGCGAGACGACGGTCGCGCGGGTCCTCCGGGACGCGGGCTACCGGACGGCGATCGCCGGGAAGTGGCAGGTGAACAACCTCTACGACGAGCCCGGCGTGCTCGGCCGCCACGGGTTCGACGAGCAGCTCGTCTGGCCGGGGAGCATCGACCGGGACCGGGTGACGCCCGAGCAGTGGGCGGCGTTCCTGGAGAGCGTCCGGCGCGGCCGGGCGCAGGAGCTCGCGAGCGCGAACAAGGACATCGAGAGCCGCTACTGGGACCCGGTCCTCCTGCGGAACGGGGTCCGGGAACGGCACCCCGGGAAGTTCGGGCCCGACGTCCTGCACGAGTTCGCGCTCGACTTCGTCCGCCGGAACCGCGAGCGGCCCTTCTTCCTCTACTTCCCGATCCCGCTCACGCACGGGCAGTCGTTCCTCGAGCCTACGATCGCGACGCCGCTCAACCGGGGGAGGGAGCTGGGCGAGCGCGAGCGTTTCGCCGACATGCTGCGATACGCGGACCGCCTCGTGGGCACGCTCGTCCGGGCGCTCGAGGAGGCCGGGCTCCGCGAGCGGACGGTCCTCTTCGTGGCCTCGGACAACGGGACGGAGAAGAGCCTGAGCGCGCGGCGGAGCGGCCGGGTCGTGAAGGGCGGGCTCTACCAGCTCACGGTCGCGGGCGGGAGCGTGGCCTTCCTCGCGAACGCCCCGGGGCGCTTCCCGGGCGGGCGGACGGGGGCGCTCTCGGACTTCTCGGACGTCCTCCCCACGATCTGCGACCTGACGGGCGCGCCGCCGCCGGCCGGCATCCTGCTCGACGGCCGCTCGCTCGCCCCCTTCCTCCTCGGGCGGGAGAAGGAGACGCCACGGACGTGGATCTTCAACCAGTACTACACGCGCCGGGTCGTCCAGGACCGGCGCCACAAGCTCTACTCGACGGGCGAGCTCTACGACATCGTCGACGACCCCGAGGAATCGAGGAACCTGGCCGCCGCGCCGCCCCCGGCCGCGGCCGAGGCGCGGGACCGCCTGGCCCAGGTGCTCGCCTCGCTCCCGCCGGACACCCCGCTTCCGTTCCCCTTCCGGAGCATCTCCGCCTTCCAGCTCCGCGAGCAAGGGCTGATGAAGTAGTCGAGGTGGGGGTTGAAATCCGGCCCTGCGCGGGATAGGGTAGCCTCATGAGCAAGGCGGAAATCCTCAAGCTGATCCAGAGCCTGCCGGACGACGTCACCACCTCCGACGTGATGGAGGAGCTCTATTTCCGCCTGCAGGTCGAACGGGGCCTGGAAGATGAGTCGAAGGGCCGCGTTCTTTCCCACGACGAGTTCAAGAGCCGGATCGCCCAATGGCGGAAATCCGCTGGACGTTGATCGCGGCGGAGGACGTTCGGCTTCTGGAGGACTGGATCGCGAGGGATTCGCCCCTCAATGCCGTGGACTTCACGGATCGTCTGGTGAAGTCCGTCGAAAAGCTGGGGACGGCGCCTCTCCTCGGGCGCGTCGTGCCGGAGTTCCGGGACGAGCGCATCCGAGAGATCATCTTCCGCAGATACCGCATCGTGTACTCTCACATCTCGGATCGCGTGTCGATCCTGCGCGTCGTCCATGGCGCCCGCGACCTTGCCGCTCTGCTGTCGAGAGAACCGTGGTGCCTCGAATAGGGGATGCGGGGCGCCGGTAGCGTTCCCTGGATGGCCGCATGCAAGACCCGACGAGGCTGAGGTCCTGGCTCGAGGATAACCTCCGCGGCGAGTTCTCGCTTCCGCGGGTCCGTCGGAAGATGAAGGAGGAGGGCGTTCCTGACGAGGAGGGCGAGCGACTCCTCCGCGAGGTGGCCGCGGCGAAGTGGAAGCGGGGGAGGAAGTCGGCGGTGCTCCAGATCGCGGGCGGGGCGGCGGTCGTCCTGACGGTCCTGCTTCCCAGCCCGCTCCGCCTGATCCAGTTCCTGATCGGCGCGGTCGGGATCGGGAATGGCCTCTGGACGTGGAGGAGGGCGAAGGGGTTCGCCCGCGTGGCCGGCGGGGGGACGCCGGAGCCGGCCGCCTCCTCCGGCGCTCCCAAGTGGATCGTGGCCGGGGTCGCGGCGGTCCTGCTCATGGCGGCGGGGGCCGTCGGGTCCCTGGCGCTGCTCGGCCCGGACTGGCTGAAGGCGAAGCTAGTCGCGCTCGCCCGCGAGCGGCTGCATGCGGAGCTCCGGATCGACTCGCTGACCTTCTCTCCCTGGACGGGCGAAGCGGAGCTCAAGGGGGTTTCGTTCGAGCGGAAGAGCCCCGATTCGGACGTCCTGGCGACCGTCGAATCGGTCCGGACGAAGATCCGCATCGCGCCGCTCTTCCGGCGCTCGGTCGGGATCGAGCGGCTGGAGATCGAGCGTCCGAAGATCGAGTGGACGGTCCGGCAGCCCAAGGACTCCGGGCGGGCCACGACCTGGGAGAAACTGAAGAATCTGGCCGGAGGGGTGGCGCGCGCGAGGGATGCCGGCTCGCGATGGGAGGTCGGAGAGCTGGTCATCCGGGACGGCATCGTCGAGTTCTGCTCGCTCCAGGAGGTCGGCGAGGCCTTCCTTGCCCGCGCGTCGGGCGTCCAATATCGCGCGAAGGACGTCTCGCTCGGCTCCTTCGGCGGGCTCCTCACCGGGGCGGATGTGGACGCGAACCTCGACCTGGGCGGCGCGACGGCGATCCTGAAGAAGAAGGGGTCCGCCGTGCCCTCGACCTTCTCGCTCTCGCGGATCCACCTCGCTCACGCGGACAGGTACTTCGACCAGAGCGACGCGCTCGTCGTCTCGGGCGGCGCGGCAGACGTCCGGTACACCCTGGGGGACGGGGTCCGGGTGGAGGTCGACCTCAAGGGCCTCCGACTCGGGGAGAACCCGTCAGCCCCGAAGCAGGAGTTCGCGTTCGTTCCGGTCTCGCGGCTCCGCGAGATCGTGAACGCCCGCGAGGGGAACTTCCGACTCTCGTTCGCGATGGAGGAGGGGATCGAGGCGAGCGGAGACCTCCGCCTGCTCGTCGACGAGGTCTGGGCGGGGATGTGGAAGGCGCTCGCCCTCGCGGTGGGCGAGGGCGCGATCAAGGGGACGTTCAAGCGGCCCGCCCCGCGCGAGGAGAAGTAGGCCGCTTCCTCCCTCACTCCGCGGCCGCGAAGCAGAGGACCCGGCCGTCCTGGAGGCTGAGGAGGATCCGGCCGGCCGCGTCGACCGCGAGGCCCCAACCCGAGGGAGCCCCGCCCAGGCGCTCCTTCCAGAGCAGCTTCCCGTCCTCCAGGGCCACGGCGGCGAGCCAGCCGGTCGTCTGGACGTCCGCGCCCGTCCCCGTCCGGTCCACCCCCGCGAGGAGGAAGCCGTCCTTGGCCACGACGACCGCGGAGGTCTCCTGGAAGGGCTTCGCGGTCCAGGCGAGCTCGGGCTTGCCCTGCGGGTCGCGGCCCTTCGCGAGGCCGACCTGGTTCTCCTGGACGACGAGGACGCCCCCGGCTGCGGGGAACTCCGCCAGCGCGATGTAGTGCGAGTCCTCCGGGCGCCAGTAGAGGCCCACGCCGCTCGTCCGGACCCGCCCGTCGAGGAGGTAGAGGTCCTTCCCCCGTCCCGCGCCGCCGCGAGAGAAGGCGCCGTCCCGGAGGGCGTAGCGCGCCAGGGGCACGAGGTTTCCGCCCGCCATCCAGAGGGCGTCGTCATGGAGGAGGAGGTGTCCCTGGACGCCCGCCCCGCTCGAGGCGTCCTCCAGGTGGCCCGAGCTGTGGTTCTGCCAGCGGATCCTCCCGGTGGCGGCGTCGAGCGCGAAGACGTGGGTCCCGTCGTAGTTGGCGTTCCCCGCCGCGGCGTAGGCCGTCCCCTTCTCGACCAGGACGCCGCTCCCGACCGGCCAGGTCGAGACGAGGGCGCCGAAGACCGGGATCTTCCGCTCGGCGGGCGCCGCGCGGAAACGCCAGAGGACCTTTCCGGTAGCGGCCTCGAAGGCGTAGACCCGGCCGTCGCCCGAGCCCACGAAGCAGCGGCCCTCGGCGATCGCGGGCGGGTACTTCACGTCGCCGCCGGTGAAGGCCCGCCACCGCTCCGCGCCCGTGGCCGCGTCGATCGCGCGGACGGAGCCGTCGGAGCCGGCGACGAAGACGAGGCCGCCCGCCGCCACGGGCGCGGTGGCCGAGGCCGGCGCGCGAGGAGTCGACTCCCACCTCAGGGTCGCCCTGGCCGGGACGCCGCGGGCCGTCCGGGAGCTCCGCGCGTTGTCCTTGCGGAACGTGGGCCAATCGTCGGAGTCGATCGTCAGCGCGGTCGCGGGGCCGCCGGCGCCCTCCAGCCGATCGGCCTCCTTCGCTTCCGCCCCGTAGTCGAACGCGCCGCCCGAGGTCAGCGCGAGGACCCCGATCTGGGTCCCGTCGCAGCGGCACATCCAGGGGCCCCAGTAGAAGTTTCCGTTCGCGACCACGACGCCGTCCTGGCAGGCGGGGCGCATGGGGGAGAGCACCCCCTTCTTCGGCTTCGCGCTCGTCACGTCGAAGACCGCGGTGCTCCCGCCCTGGCCGCCGCGGGTGAAGATGTACTGGGCGGAACCGGTGGCGCGCGTGCAGCGGTCGCGGCTGGGGTACTTCTCCAGGATCTCGCCCGTGAGCGGGTGGACCTTGACGCTCGACTCGGCCATGTTGCGGTGGCCCTCGCCGAGGGCGTAGACCCCGTCCTCCCGGATGACGAGCTGGCTGTTCCCGCCCGGGAGCTGCCAGAGGAGCTTGCCGTCGGTCGCGGAGACGGCGGCGATCGACTTCCGCTGGGGCCCCGCGAAGTAGATCGCCCGCTCCGTGGCCTTCGCGTAGGCGGCGCTCGAATATCCCTTCATCGGGTGCTGGGCGGGGTCGTCGTCGCCGATCGCGGCCAGCACCTTCTCGTCGGTCGTCCTCCACTGCGACTTCCCGGTGGCCAGGTCGAGGGCGCCCAGGGACTTCCCCTGGGCGTAGAGGACGATCCGCCCGCCGGCCAGGCACATCGCGCGCGAGTCGATCGGGGCCTCCTCGCGGTGGTGCCAGAGGAGCTTCTTCGTCGCGGCGTCGATCGCGAGGACGGTCCTCCCGAAGCCGTACGCGTACTGGGGGGTCCTCCACCAGGGCCATCCGGCGCCGCGGAAGGGGCCGGTCTGGACGCGGTCCTGGAGCTTCTCCTTCTCGCCCACGAGGGCGTAGAGGACGCCCTTCTCGAGCGCCATCCACTTCCACACGGGGCCGTCGGAGAGATCCGCGGGGGCGACGATCTCGTCCCGGACCTCGCCGGTGGCCGCGTCGATCCGCTTGCAGGAGACGTCGTCGCCCATGTAGAGCAGCTCGGGGGTGGCGATCAGGGTGTTCCGGTGGAGCATGAAGCCCGGGGAGAGCGGCCGCTTCCAGAGGGCGGTCCCGTTCCAGGCGCTCATGCAGAGGAGCGTGTCCATGACGGCCCACTGGGGCTGGGCGGAGCTCCGGTTCCCCCAGACCTTGAAGATCCGGCCGCCCGAGACGACGCTCATCTGCGGCATGGCCCCGTACCAGGGCGTGGCCATGAACTGGGTCATGAAGGGGCCGCGCGCGAGCTCGTCCTTCGACTGCGGGTTGTTGTCGCCGGCGCGGTAGGGATGGGTCCACTCGTCGGCGCCCGCGGGGAAGGGCTTCCCGACTTCCTCTCCGCCGTGGAGGGCCTTCCCGCCGGGGCGGAGGACCCGGAGGACCTCGGCGCGGGGCGCGGCGGGCCCGGCCACGACCGCGTCCGCCAGGTTGTCGGCGAGGTGGATCCGCCCGGGTAGGCCCTGCTCGACGTAGACCCGGGTGCCGAGGAATCGCGCCTCGTCCGCCGCGCGCCGGATCGCCGCGACCTTCGCCGCGTCGCCCGCCTGGACGTAGACCACGAGCTCGCTCGACCGGGCGAGCTCGGCGCACAGGCCGTCGCTCCCGGCCTCCACGACGGCGCAAATCCCGCGCGCGGCGCCGAGCCGCCGGACGAGGTCGGGTCCCTCTTGCGCGCCGGGCGCGACGAGGAGCAGGGCGAAGGCGAATCGGATCATCGGCTGGCCTCCCACGGGAGTCGTCAATCTATGGAACGCGCTCCGTCGGAGGGGCACGAGTATAATCCTCGAGATGGCTCTTGCCCTGCTCCTGGCGGTCTCCCTGGTCACCCAGGACGCGGCGTCGCGGGTCGACGCGGTCGTCGGGGCCGAGCTCGAGGCGGGGCGGATCCCCGGCGCCGCGATCGGGATCGCGCGGGACGGGAAGACGGTCCTCGCGAAGGGCTACGGGAAGGCGGACGTCGAGAAGGGCGCGACGGTCCGCCCGGACACGGTCTTCCGGATCGGATCGGTCACCAAGCAGTTCACGGGCGCCGCGGTCCTCCTTCTCCGGGACGAGGGGAAGCTCTCGCTCGACGATCCCCTCTCGAAGTTCCTCCCGGACTTCCCGCGGGGCAAGGACGTGACGGTCCGCCACCTGCTCGCCCACACGTCCGGCATCCGGAGCTACACGGGACTCAAGGAGTGGCGGGCGATCATGGCCGAGGACCGGACGCCCGACGGGATGCTCGCGCTCTTCCGGGACCTCCCGTTCGAGTTCGAGCCCGGGGAGCGCTTCGCCTACAACAACTCCGGGTACTTCCTCCTCGGGCTGGTCGTCGAGAAGGCGGCGGGCGCGCCGTACGCCGAGGTCCTGCGGAGCAAAGTATTCGAGCCCCTCGGCCTGAAAGGGACGGCGGTCGACGCCCCGGGCCTCGAGATGGCCGGCCGCGCCGTGGGGTACCGCGCGCTCGAGAAGAGTTGGCGGGTGGCCGACCCGATCAGCATGACCCAGCCGGGGGCGGCCGGGGCGATGGTCTCGACGATCGACGACCTCCTCGCCTGGGACGCCGCGCTCCACTCGGGAAGGGTGCTCCGGAAGGAGTCGCTCGAGGAGATGCTCGCGCCGGGCCGGCTCAAGGACGGGAACCTGACCCGCTACGGCTGCGGGGTCTTCCTGGCGGGCGAGGGCGAGCGGCGGATGGTCGAGCACGGGGGCGGGATCAACGGGTTCGTCTCGTACCTGGGGCGGTTCCCCGCCAAGGGCCTGACGGTCGCGGTCCTGGTCAACCGCGAGGGCTACGGGGCGAAGGGGCTGGCGTCCAAGGTCCTCAAGGCGTTCGAAGGAGACTAGGCCATGGCCGGCTCGCCCGACCTCCGGCTCCCGGACGAGCTCCGGGGCCCGCTCCTCCGGCATCTCGACGACCTCCGCGCGCGCTACCGGGCGCGAGACTGGGCGGGCCCGGTCGGGTTCGGGACGCGGCCGGCCGTCGTCGTGATCGACATGGCGCGCTGGTGGCTCGATCCCAAGGAGCAGATCGGGAGCGACCTCGGTCCGGTGATCGAAGGCGTCCGCCGCGTACTCGCCGCCGCCCGGGCCGTCCGGATCCCGATCTTCTTCACGACCTACGACTACGACCCCGCCGACCCTCCGAACCCGCACCACCGGAAGTTCAAGCTGCGGCTCAAGCCCGGCGAGGAGTCCGCCTTCGAGCTCGATCCCCGCCTCGAGCGCCGTCCCGAGGAGAAGTTGGTGAAGAAGAAGTACGCCTCGGCCTTCGCCGGGACGAACCTGATGAACATGCTGGCCGCGCTCGGCGTGGACACGCTCGTCGTCACCGGCGTCAGCACGAGCCACTGCGTCTACGCCACCTGCCGCGACGCCGCCCACACGTTCCGCGTCGTCGTGCCCCGCGAGGCCGTGGGCGAGCGCTGCGAGATCATGCACGAGGTGAACCTGCTCGACATCGAGATCGACCTCGGCGACGTGCTGCCCGTCGACGAGGTCGTCCGGAAGCTCGAGGGGCTTCCGCGTCCGGGCTAGGTCAGTCCAAGTGAGTTCGTATGCACCGCGGGACGTAGATCAGGAGATGCCGGGAGATATGGAGATCGGAGCAGCCGGGACGCGTGGAACGGCCGTCCCGCCCCCGTTCTTCCTGTTTCTCGAGGATCCCCATCACCGGATCCCCCATCATCTCCCGATCCTGCGGCGGAGATGACTCACCGGCGCATGCGAACGCACTGGGTCATCCTTTGCCCTCAGCGGCCGGCGGCCGCGGCGTGGTCGTAGCGGAGCGCGTAGACCGACGCCCGGCCCTGGTCCCCGCCCAGTCCGAGGACGAGGAGGACGAGGTCGCGCGCGGGGTCGTGGACCATCGCCCGATTCTGGGCCGCCAGGCGTGCCGGGTCCACGCCCGCGGGCGGGGCGACCTGGACGGCGCGCCAGGCGTTCTCGGAGGGCACGTAGGCCCGGGCGCCCGCGCGGGTCCAGGTGAGCAGGATGTCCGGGGAGGGCAGGTAGACGGCCTCGCGCGAGCAGGCGGGCGCGAGGCCGGAGGGTTTCAGATCTTCCCAGGTCCCGCGGGCGGGGTCGAGCGCCCAAAGCTCGCTCCGGTCCTTCCCGCCGCCGTGGAGGAGGAGCCGTTCGCGCTTGGAATCCCAGGCAAGGGCGGTCATCTCGTAAAGGTTCTGCGGCGACGGGCCCTCGCGGCTCAAGCGTTTCCAGCGCTTTCCGGCGGCGTCGAGGAGCCAGGCCGCGGTATCGACGGGCGGAATAGAGGGATCCCAGGGGAGCTGGTACCCCGCGTCGTTCAGGCGGGTCCGCCAGTGGACGTTGACGCCGATCACGCCCCGGGGCGTCGTGACGAGGGTGTCGACCCCCTCGGGCGCGGGGCCGAGGAGTTCCCAGCGGCCCGTCTCGGGGTCCCAGGTCCAGGTCGCGAAGCGGAGGTAGGAGGAGGGCGGATCGACGAGCGCGCCGGGCGCGACGCGCCGGGAGGCGGGGAAGTCCTTGAGCGGGTCGGGGTCGTAGCCGGTCGTGAGGCGGATGGGGAGCGCCATGACCAGCTTCCGGCTCGCCGGGTCGTAGGCGTAGACCTTCCGGCCGTGCTCGGTCCAGGGTCCGCCCTGGAACGTGACGCCGGCCAGGCGGACGCCGCGGTCCCAGAGCCGCTCGGGGTACTCCGGGTCGGGGCCCTGAGCCCTCCACGCGTGGGCCGCCACGTCGTAAGCCTCGACGTCGTTCCCCTCGTACCCGCAGTGGCCGCCGCCCCAGTAGAGGATGCGGCCGCGGTCCGTGTCGAACGTCGCGGAGCCCCAGGTGCGGGTGGGCACGGCGCGTCCGGGGTTCGCGAGGGGGACCCATTGGTTGACGGGGAGCGCGCGGAGGCGCTCCGCCTGGGCCGGGTCGGGCGCGGCCGGCTCGGAGGGCGGGCGCTTCGGGATCGGGCGGGGCGGGACGCCGGCGGCGCCCTCGCGGACGATCGTCTCCTTCGCGATCCGGTAGGTGTACGTGGTGCGGACCGGGTAGAGGATGTTGCAGGTCATCGCGTCGCCGGGCCTCCGGGTGGCGGTGAGGAGCACGATCAGGCGCTTCTCGGGCGCGAGGTCGGCCGTGAGGGTGAATCCGACGGGCACCCGGCCGGCGAGCGCCTGCCAGCGGTCGGCGGCCGCGTCGTAGGCCCACATGTCGGTCAGGTCCTTCCGGTTGTAGCCGCCGCCCACGATGACCCAGCCGGTCTCCGGGTCGTAGACGGTGAAGTGGCCCGCGCGGGCCTCGGGGGCGGACTCGGCCTTCGAGGCCCGCCAGGTCCGGGTCCTCGGGTCGTAGATCCACGTGTCGGCGAGGTAGTGGCTCTGGGCGTCGCCGCCGAAGAGGACGAGGACGCGGTTCTTCGCGTCGTAGACGAGGCGCGCGTTCATGCGGGGTGAGGGCTCGGTCTCGGCGCGGAGCGGGCGCCAGTCGCCCCCGCCGTAGATCCACGTGCCCGCGTGCCCGACGACCGATCCGCCCGGCCCGGGCTCGGCCACGTGGCCGCCGCCGGCGAGCACGATCTCGTCGTGCACGGGGTCGTGGCAGAGCGAGCCGCCGAGGACGGGGGGCGGAGAGTGCGTCGGGGCAAGGTCGCGCCAGCGCCGCTCGATCACATCGTAGGCGGCAGTCAGGCCGCCGGTGAAATAGACGAGCGACTTCGTTCCCGGGTGGTAGGCGACCTGGTCGAAGACGACGTTGAGGTCGGGCCGGGCGACGCCGCCGCGGTCGCCGGTGGGAGTCCGGAGGACGATGCGCTCGCTGCCCGTGGTGATTCCCGAGTAGGTCCGGGGGACGTAGGCGAGGGGGAGCTTCCGCGTCCACTCTCGTTCCCAGGCGGGGGGGAGATGGTTCTTCCACGCGCCGACCGCAGGATCGAAGGCGACGACGTCGTACTCGGGCGCCACCATGACGGGGAGCTCCTGGAGGAGCCCGGGGTCGTCGTTCATGAAGCCCCAGAGGAGGAAGGCGCCCGCGTCGGGCGCCCAGCGGACGGCGCAGCCGCGCCGTGCGCCGGTCGGGTCGCGGCGGACCTCGACCCACTCGTTCTCCGCCTGCGTCGCGGCGCCGGCGACCAGGACCAGGGCGATGCTCAAGGGTCCCACCAGATCCTCCCCCTTACATAAGGCTCGAGTGAGATGCCGGCTGTCGGGTTCCCATTACACTCGATCGTAGCCCGCGGCCGTCGACCACGATGAATCCCGCGATTCCGTCGAGGCCGGTCTCAGCCGGCCCGGACCACTCAACCGCGGGCATCCGGGGAAGCTCCTCCGAGGTCCAGGCCGTGCCTGCGAGCCAGGCTCTCGAAGGCCTCGCTCGTCTTGCGGGTTCGTCCCGACCGGGCGGCCTCGTCTCCCTGGGCGACGAGCTTGAGGAGGGCGAGGGAGCGACGCAGGCGGTCGAAGCTCTTCGCGTCCATGAGTACGCCGCGCGCGACGCCGTCCTGGGTGATGACGACGGGGGCCCGTTCCTCGTTGACCTGGTCGAGGAGCTGGGAGGTCCGGTCCTTCAGTTCCGTGACCGTCCGGATCCTGTTCGCGAGCCGCATGGTCGCCTCCGACCTCTCAAGGTGCCTTATGAGGACCTACGGATCAAGGGGTGCGCCACGCCGGCCGCCCTTCAGGAATGCCGGGCGAGACGCACCTGGCGGAGTGCTTCCGAGCCCCGATCTCTCTTGACAGGAGGTAGCATTTTGCTACCATGACTCTATGAGCCAGCCCGTGAAGATCTCGGACGACCTGATCCTCGACGCTCGGCTGACCGGACAGCTCCTTCAGCGTTCGATCGCCGGCCAGATCGAGTTCTGGGCGTCGCTCGGGCGGGCGATCGAGCCGCTGCTCGAAGGGGACAAAGTTCTCGCCCTCCGGAAGGCGGGGAAGGCGAGGAGGCTCTCCGACTGCCTCGGGAGCGCCGGCAGTCCCGCGGGACGCCGCCGCCTGGCCGCCTACCTCGCGGAAGGGCCCTATCCCCGTTACGAGGCCGCGCCCGGGAAGAAGGGCCTGCTCGTGCGCGTCGACAAGGACGGCAAGCGGACCCTGGGTCGCTTCGTCGGTCGCCGGTTCCAGAGAGCCCGTTGAAGGACCTGTCCTTCCTCGATCGCCGCCCGATCGTGGTGGCGCTGGCCGGGCCCAACGGGGCAGGGAAGACGACCTTCTACCACGCCCATCTGGCTCCGGCCGGGCTGCGGTTCGTGAACGCGGACGTCCTGGCGGGGGAATTCAAGGTCGATGCCTATGCCGCCGCCCGCCTCGCCGACGCCCTCCGCCGCGAGCTCGTCCGGCGCCGGGAGAGCTTTGTCTTCGAGACGGTCTTCTCCGATCCTGCAGGCGAGAAGCTCCGGCTCCTCACGGAGGCCGGGACCGCCGGCTACGCCGTCGTGCTCTGCTTCATCGGCCTTGAGTCCGCGGCGCTCTCGGAGGAGCGCGTGGCGATGCGCGTCTCCCAGGGCGGCCATGACGTCCCGACCGACAAGCTCTTGTCCCGCTACCCGCGAACGCTGGCCAACCTGAAAGCCGCCCTAAGGGCGCTGCCGCACGTCCTGATCTACGACAACAGCGATCTGGCCGATCCGTTCCGTCGGGTCGCGCTCTACCAGGACGGCCGTTGCGTGGAGCGCGCGGAGAACCTCCCCGCATGGCTGAAAGGCCGGCTCGAGTAGGCGCCGGCCCTAGCCCCGGAGACGGTCGTGGGGGTCCACATCGATCGGGACTTCGAAGACGGTCCCCCTCCCTTGAAACCGTCGAGGATGGGAGGGGTCATCTGAGCCACACGTCCAGCCAGGTGGAAGTTCCGGATACATGTCGCCGCTGATACGGAGGGCGCGACCGTCGACGAACGACTGTGCGCAGATCGCTCGGAAGTCGGCGATCTCCTTCTTTCCCCAGAGCATCCTTCCCATGAGCCGATCCGGGTCCATGACCAGGGCTTCCAGGCGGCCTCCGCCGACGGTCAGGATCGGGCTCTTGTACTTCAGCAAGGCAATCTCCCGAAGGACCGGATAGCCCTGCCCTTCCTTCCGCGCCTTCCGGAAGATCAGACGATAGAACCTCTGGGACAGGTAGATCGCGGTCGAGCGCTCGTCGCCCTCGTACCGGACAAGAATTGCCATGAGTCGGAGCTCCCCACCCGCCGGGTCCTGGAACCGCGGCGAGCCTCGCCGGCTAGCGATTGTACCCCGGCAGAGGCCGGGCGGATCCTGAGGCCGCGCGGCCTATGCGAGCAGCTCCTGGATGACCTTCGCATGCTCGACGCCGGTGAGGCGGGCGTCGAGGCCCTGCCACTTCACGGTGAAGCGCTCGTGCTCGAAGCCGAGGAGGCGGAGCACCGTCGCGTGGAAGTCGCGGATGTGGACGGGGTCCTTCACGATGTTGTAGCTGAAGTCGTCGGTCTCGCCGTAGATCTGGCCGCCGCGCGACCCGCCGCCGCAGAGCCACATCGTGAAGCAGCGGGGGTGGTGGTCGCGGCCGTAGTTCTCCTTGGAGAGGCCGCCCTGGGAGTAGATCGTCCGGCCGAACTCGCCGCCCCAGATGACGAGCGTGTCCTCGAGCATCCCGCGGCGCTTGAGGTCGTGGAGCAGGCCGTAGGTCGCCCGGTCGATGTCCTTGCACTGCGAGGGCATCCGGCCCCCCACGTTCCCGTGGTGGTCCCAGTTGTTGTGGTAGATCTGGACGAAGCGGACGCCCCGTTCGACCAGGCGCCGCGCCATGAGGACGCTGTTCGCATAGGTGCCCGGCTTCTTCGCGTCCGCGCCGTAGAGGGCGAACGTCTCGTCCGGCTCGCGGTCGATCGAGGTGAGCTCGGGCACCGAGGCCTGCATCCGGAAGGCCATCTCGTACTGGCTGATCCGGGTGTGGGTCTCGGGGTCGCCGACCTGCTTGTAGTTCAGCTCGTTCAGCTCCCGGATCCCGTCGAGCGTCGCCCGCCGGACGGCGTCCGGCACGCCGGGCGGGTTGTTGATGAAGAGGATCGGGTCGCCCTGCGTCCGGAACGAGACCCCCGCGTGTTCGCCCGGGAGGAAGCCCGACGACCAGAGCCGGGCCGAGATCGCCTGCTCCTGGTCGCGGTTCGAGGGGGTGGCGACGAGGACGACGAAGGTCGGGAGGTTCGCGTTCAGCGATCCCAGGCCGTACGAGACCCAGGACCCCAGGCAAGGGCGGCCCGTCACCTGATTCCCCGTCTGCATGTAGCAGATGCCCGGCTCGTGGTTGATCGCCTCGGTGTGCATGGACCGGATCCAGCAGATGTCGTCGGCCATGCGGGCAAGGTTGGGGAGGAGGTCCGTGATCCACATCCCGCACTTCCCGTGCCGGGAAAACGTGTACTTCGACGGCGCAATCGGGAAGCGGGCCTGCCCGGAGGTCATCGTCGTCAGGCGCTGGCCCTGCCGGACGGAGTCGGGCAAGTCCTTGTCGTACCACTCCCGCATCTGGGGCTTGTAGTCGAAGAGGTCCATCTGCGCGGGGCCGCCCACCATGTGGAGGTAGATGACGTTTTTGGCCCTCCCGCCGAAGTGGGGCCTCGGGCGGCCGCCCGCGACGTCGGCCAGGAGCGACCGCGAGCCGCCAAGAAGCGCGCCGAGCGCCGCCGTGCCGAGCGCGTTCCGGCCGCGGACCAGGAACTGCCGGCGCGTCTCGGAGCGGACCCAGTCTTCGAAGGGGCTCATTTGTTCAATACCTCGTCCAGGTTGAGCAGCTGATTGACGACCATGGTCCAGGCCGCAAGCTCGACCGGGTCAAGCGCGGGGTCGGCCTTGGACTCGCCCACCGCGAGAAGCTTCTTCGCGTCCTCGGGGACCGCCTTGTAGTGGGCGCGGAGGGACGCGAGGACGCGGGTCACGACCGCCGCTTCCGGCGCCGACATCGGCCGGCAGAGCGTCCGGCGCGCCACGTGCTGGACGCGCGCGGCGTCGTCGGCCGCGCCGCTCTTGAGGGCACCCTGGGCGACTGCCCGCGCCGCCTCTACGAACTGCGGGTCGTTCAGAGTGACCAGCGCCTGGAGCGGGGTGTTCGTCCGCTCGCGCCGGAGGCAGGAGAACTCCCGGGCCGGGGCGTTCAGGATCTCGAGCGAGGCGGGCGGGGCCATGCGCTTCCAGAACGAGTAGAGGCTGCGCCGGTAGAGGGCCTCGCCCGAGTCGCGCTTGTAGATCTTGGTGTTCCCCTCGCGCATTCCGACCGCCTCCCAAACGCCGTCGGGCTGGTAGGGCTTGACGCTCGGCCCCCCGATCTTGGCCGAAAGGAGCCCGCTCGCGGAGAGGGCGTAGTCGCGGATCACCTCGGCGTCCATCCGGAAGCGCGGGCCGCGCGAAAGGAGCCGGTTCTCCGGATCCTTCCGGATCTTCTCCGGGGTCGCCACGGCCGACTGCCGGTAGGCGGCCGAGGTGAGCATCAGGCGGAGGAGGGCCTTCACATCCCAGTTCTCCCGGAATTCGACCGCCAGCCAGTCGAGGAGCTCGGGGTGGGAAGGCGCGTCGCCCATGATCCCGAAGTCCTCGGAGGTCTTGACCAGGCCCGTCCCGAAGACCTCCTGCCAGAAGCGGTTGACGGTGACGCGGGCGGCGAGGGGGTTCTCGGGGGAGACCAGCCACTGCGCGAGGCCGAGGCGGTTCTTCGGGGCGTCCGAGGGGAAGGAATGGAGCGTGGAGAAGACGCCCGCCTCGACCTTGTCGCGCGGCTTGTCGTATTCGCCGCGGAAGAGGATGGCGGCGGCGGGCATGGAGTTCTTCTTCTCCTCCTGGACGTAGGCGACGGGGGAGCGGTCGCGGATCGCCTTCCGCTCGGCCTCGAGGGCGGCGATCCGCTCGTTCGCGGCGGCGACCTGCGCGTCCGAGCCCGCATTGGCCTCGAAGAGATCGTCCTTCTCCTTGGGCTTGCGCTTCTCGGCGGGCTGGGCGAGGAGGGCGCGCGCCTTGCCGGCCAGGGCGAGCCGGAGGACCTCCCCCGCGTCCAGGCGCTTGGGGTAGATCCGGATGTCCTGGACGGCGGCCTTCGACATCTGCCCGCTCTTCTTCCGGCGGCCCACGACGAAGGGAGTGTCCGCCTTGGGGCTGCTCTTCAGGGTGTCGGTCTCGACGGCGAGCTTGGCGTCCTTGCCGTTCACGTAGATCCGGAACCCGGCGGCCTTGCCGGAGCCGTCGTGGGTCACGAAGACGTGCTGCCAGGTGTCGGGCTTCACCTGCTTCCCGGTCGTGGCGACCTTGAGGGCGTCGTCCTTCCAGCGATGGACGAGGTGGGCGGCGAACTCGCTCCCCTGGACCCAGAGGTCCCAGCCGCGGAAGCCTTGGTCGTCGTCCATCCGGGCGAAGACCGAGGCGCTTCCCTGGAAACCCTTCTCGACCCGGACCCAGCAGCCGAACGAGAAGGGGGTCTTCGCGTCGAAGCCGCCCACGTCGCCCGGGACCTCGAGGAAGGCCTTGCCGTCCAGGTCGAGGGCCTTGCCCTCGCCCGGGCGGTCGATCCAGCGGAGGGGGGCCTCGGACTTCCCGCTCACCGGCTCGCCGCCCAGCGTGCCGCCGGCGTCCTCCCGGTCGAGCGGGAGGTGGAAGGAGGGGGCTCCGATCTTCTGGAGCTCGGCGTCCCAGTCCTCGGGCTTGGCCTTGGCGAGCCACGCGTCGAAGTCGGCACGGAGGGCCTTCCGGCGCTCGGCGACCTCCTGCTTCTTCCCTTCGATCTCGCCCGGGAGCTCGTCCCAGCGCTTCTCGTCGGCCGTCTTCGGAATCACCATGACGGGGGCGGTGTCGCGTACGTTCCCGTCCATGGCGCCCTGGGTGGTGTTCCGGAAGAAGGCGCTCATCGAGTAGAAGTCCTTCATCGTGACGGGGTCGAATTTGTGGTCGTGGCAGACGGCGCAGTTGGCGGTGAGGCCGAGCCAGATCCAGGAGGTGGTCTCGACGCGCTCGCGGGCGTAGTTGACGAGCACTTCCTCGGCGATAGAGCCGCCCTCGTTCGTCGTGATCGCGCAGCGGTGGAAGCCGGTGGCGATCCGCTGCTCGCGCGTGGGCTCGGGGAGGAGGTCGCCGGCCAGCTGCTCGACCGTGAAGCGGTCGAAGGGCTGGTTCCGGTTGAACGCGTCGATCACCCAGTCGCGATAGGGCCAGATCTCGCGGAAGTTGTCGAAGTGGAGGCCGTGGGTGTCGCCGTAGCGGGCGGCGTCGAGCCAGTAGCGCGCGCGGTGCTCGCCGTAGCGGGGCGAGGCCATCCAGCGGTCGAGCAGGCGCTCGGTGGCGTCGGGGGCCTTGTCTGCGACGAAGGCCTCGACCTCCTCGGGCGCGGGGGGGAGGCCGACGAGGTCGAGCGAGAGCCGGCGGGCGAGGGTCCGGCGGTCGGCCTCGGGGGCGGGGGAGAGCCCGACCGCCTCGAGGCGGGCGAGGACGTAGCGGTCGATGGGGTTCCGGACCCACTTCGCGTTCTTTACCGCCGGAAGGACTGGCCGCTCGGGCTTGATGAACGACCAGTGCGGCTCCCAGGGCGCGCCCTGGGCGATCCACTTCTTGAGGACTTCCTTCTCGGCCGGCTTGAGGGACTTCTTCGACTTCGGGGGAGGCATGAGCTCGTCCGGGTCGGCGTGGACGAGGCGCTGGTAGAGGGGGCTCTCCTCGGGCTTGCCCTTGACGACGGTGGGGCCGCCCTCGCGCTCCCCGAAGAATCCCTCCTCGCGGTCGAAGCGGAGCTTGGCCTTGCGGGCGGCGGGGTCGGGCCCGTGGCACTGGAAGCAGTTCTCGGCGAGGATGGGGCGGACGTCGCGGTTGAACGCGACCTTCGCTTCCTCGGGGAGGGCGCCGGCGGAACCGCTCGAGAGCGCCGCGAGAAGGATCAGCCCGGTCGCGATGCGTCGCATGTCCGCTCGGCCCCCCTGTCGCTTCTCTATATCGCAGGGGCCCCGGGGCGTAACCTGGAACCCCCAGACAGATTACCTGGCGAGGGGATTTCGGGTGGGCCTAAACGGGCTGCGCCTCGGGGAGCGGTTTCGTGACCCGCATCCGTGGAGGCGGGGGAGGAGGGGCGACCCGGGAGGGCGACTTCTCCTCCTTGGCGATGGCCGCGCGGATCCGGTCGGCCACGTACTTCGCGAAGGGGCCGAAGTGGAGATAGAGGGCGATCAAGGCGCCCGCGTAGCGGATGGACTTCGGGTTCCTGAGGAGCGAGCCCACGAAGGCGCGCCAGAAGGGGCGGCGGGTCCGGCCCCGGAGGCCGAGCTTCAGCATCATGCGGAAGAAGCCCTTGAGCTCGCGGATCTGGAGCGTGAGGGGAAGCCGGAAGCGCCGCTGCGAGGAGTCGAGCGTCCGGCCGACGTCGAGCACGCGCTCGAAGTAGCTCTCGGGCGTGTAGATCGTCTCGACCACCTGGAGGTAGTCCCGGAGGATGTCGGCCTTCGGCCGGCAGGGGACATAGTTCAGGCCCCCCGTGCACTGGTCGCCGTCGCCCTCGGGGGCCACGTCGAAGTCCTCGGGCAGCCGTCCCTCCTTCTCGAGCCGCCGGGTGAGCTGGGTCGTGGGGAGCGCGGTCAGGAGCCCGGCCATGTTGACCGGAATCCCCGTCTCCCGCACGCACTCGATGATCCCCCGGGCGACGCTCCCCTTCTCGGTGTCGAAGCCCAGGATGTAGCCCGCGTTGACGAACATCCCGTGCTTGTAGATCTTCCGGATGCTTTCCGCGATCGAGCGCTTCGTGTTCTGCCGCTTCTGCATGGCGACGAGGGTCGTCTCGTCGGGGCTCTCGATCCCGACGAAGATGGCGAAGAAGCCCACCTCCTGCATGCCGCGCATGAGGGTCTCGTCGTCGGCCAAGTTGATCGAGGCCTCGGTCGTGAACTCGAAGGGCCAGTTCCGCTCCTCGAGCCAGGACTTGAGGTGGGGGAGGAACTGCTTGACCAGCTTCTTGTTCCCGATGAAGTTGTCGTCCACCAGGTCGACGTGGCCCCGGTAGCCCAGGTCGTAGAGGGCCTGGAGCTCGGCCAGGATTTGGGGAGCGGACTTCGCGCGCGGGACCTTGCCGAAGAGCTCGATGATGTCGCAGAACTCGCAGCTGAAGGGGCAGCCGCGGCACCACTGGATGCCGACGTGGTTGTAGCGGTCGAACTTGAGGAGGTCGAAGCGCGGGACGGGCGAGCGGCTCACGTCCGCCATCTTCGGATCCCGGTAGACGTGCCGCGGTGTCCCGGACCGGAGGTCGTCGAGGAACATGGGGAGCGTGACTTCCCCCTCGCCCAGCACGAGGTGCGAGGCCTCGTCGTAGAGGCGGGGGCTCGACGTGGCGTCGGGGCCGCCGACGACGACCCGCTTCCCCTTGAGTCGGGCCTTGTGGATCAGCTCGACGCAGTCGCGCTGCTGGGAGATCATGCCGCCCGTGAGGACGACGTCGGCCCAGTCCAGCATCCGGTCGTCCCAGGTCTCGACGTTCCGGTCGACGAGCCGGATCTCCCAGTCGGAAGGCAGCATCGCGGCCACGGTGCAGAGGCCGAGCGGGGCCGCCGGGTAGCGGGCGTCGACCAGCTTGCAGGTCTCGCGGTAGTTCCAGAAGGAGGCGGAACGGAACTCGGGGAAGACGAGGAGGGCCCGCGTCATTCGCTCTCCGGATGGAAAGGGTATAGCCTACCCTCCGGGGAGCGGAATCGCTAAGGCTTTCTCCGCCTAGCGGGACCCTCGCCCCTTCCGGGCCCGGGCGGCTACCACCCGGGGCGGTAGCGTGGGCCTCCGCTGGACCTGGGGCGGGCGGGGCGCTCCTCCGCCCGCGTTCCCGGACCGCACCGGGATCCGCATCCGGATCAGGCGCTCGACGGCGGCCAGCTCCTCCCGCTCCTCGGGGGCGCAGAAGGCGATGGCCGTGCCGGAGGCCCCCGCGCGCGCCGTGCGGCCGATCCGGTGGACGTAGTTTTCGGGGACGTCCGGCATGTCGTAGTTCACGACGTGGGTGATCCCGTCCACGTCGATCCCGCGGGCCGCGATGTCCGTCGCCACGAGGACGCGGGAGGACCCCCGCTTGAAGTTCTCGAGGGCCCGTTCCCGGGCGTTCTGGCTCTTGTTCCCGTGGATGGCGTCCGCCGCCACCCCGGCCTGGGCGAGGGCCTCCGCCAGCCGGTTGGCCCCGCGCTTGGTCCGGGTGAAGACGAGCGCCCGGCGCATGGCCGGGTCCCGGAGGAAGCGGACGAGGAGGGGGAGCTTGCCGCCCTTCTCGACGTGGTGGAGCGACTGGGCGATCTTCTCGACGGTCGTGGCCGTGGGAGTCACCTCGACGCGGACGGGGCTCGAGAGGATGTCGCGCGCGAGCGACTGGATGTCGTGCGGGAGGGTGGCGGAGAAGAAGAGGGTCTGGCGCTTTCGGGGGAGGGCGGAGATCACGCGGCGGACGTCGTGGATGAAGCCCATGTCGAGCATCCGGTCGGCCTCGTCGAGGACGAGGACCTCGACGCGGTCGAGCCGGGCGATCCGCTGGTCCATGAGATCGAGCAGCCGGCCGGGGGTGGCGACCAGGACGTCGACGCCGCGGCGGAGTTCGCGCTCCTGGGAGGCCTGGCCCACGCCGCCGAATATCACGGTCGAGCGGACGCCCGTGTGGCGGCCGTAGCGGGCGAAGCTGTCGTCGATCTGCGAGGCGAGTTCGCGCGTGGGGGAGAGGACGAGGACGCGGACGTGGCGGGGGGCGGGGAAGGGGGCGGCCTGGAGGCGCTGGAGGATCGGTAGGGCGAACGCCGCGGTCTTGCCGGTCCCGGTCTGCGCGCAGCCCAGGACGTCGCGCCCCTCGAGGACGGGGCGGATCGTCTGCTGCTGGATGGGCGTGGGCGTGTCGTAGCCTTCCTCGCGGACGGCGCGGAGAAGGGGTTCGACCAGGGCGAGGTCTTCGAATCGGGTCATGCGGTCTGCCTGAAAACGAGAAGCGGTCAACACTCGGGCGGGTTCGTTCAGAACGCGCGGACGTGCGAGGTCAGCGGGAGCCGAAGTAAACTTCCCGAACGGAGGGGAGTGTACCGTTTCCGGGCCGGCGCTCAAAGCATTATTTCGAGGTCCCGGACTCGAAGGCGCCGATGTCCCAGGCCCCGTTGCGCTTTCTCCCGTCGAGGTCGGCCGCGAAGCCGGGGATCGAGCGGGCCTTGTCGATGCAGGGGCTTCCGGCGGCGGGCCGGTGCTTCTCGTCGAGCTTGGGGTCGGCGAAGAGGCTCGCCTTGTCGAGGCCCGCGGCCTGCCAGGCGGCGAAGTCGACGGGGCCGCCCGCGTCCTGGTTCCAGAACTTCCCGTTCCCGCCCCACCAGCAGTTGTTCTCGAAGACGAGCTTTCCGGCCGCGCCCTTCGCGTAGAACCAGACGAGCGGCTTGTTCCCGGCCTTGGAGCCCACGACGACGTTGTTCACGAACGTGATGTCGGTCGAGGGAAGTCCGTGGTTCGAGAGCGCGATGAAGGCGGCGCGGTCGCGCGTGGCCACATTCACGCAGGTGTTGTTCGCGAAGGTCGCGTTCTTCGCGCACCAGGCGGCCATCGCGGCCGAGTCGATGTCGATGAAGAGGTTGTTCCGGACGACGCAATCGACGCTCTCCCAGGCCTGGCCGTGCTTGTTCGTCATGACCGCATCCGGGCCGGTCGCCTCGCCCAGGACCACGCCCCCGGCCGGGTTGTTCGCGAGCGTCCCGCAGCGGACGAACGTGCAGCCCTCGACCAGGCCCCGCGTGGCGCCGCCCTTGAGATAGATCCCCCAGCCCGGGGTGTCCCGGATCAGGCACTGGAGGACCTTGACGTCGTCCATCCCCACGCAGTCGATCCCCTCGAAGGCCTTGTTGGCCCCGATCTCGCAGCGGACGATCGTGGCGCCCTTGTTGTACTTCTTCTGCTGCCAGGGGCCGGGCGAGAGCTTGATCGCGTCGCCGCCGCTCCCCAGGACTTTGCAGCCGTCGAGCGTGACGTCCGAGGCGTCCACGTCGATCCCGAAGTTCTGGGCGTTGAGGACGTCGAGATCCTTGAGCGTGGCCTTGTCGGCCTTGAGGTAGAAGCCGCCCTTGCCCTCGAAGTCGATCACGGCGCGCCCGCCCGGCTTGGAGCGGATCGTGAGGCCGGCGAGGGAGGGCCCGAGGGAGACCGGCCCGGAGGGGTAGCGCCCGGGGGCGAGCGTCACGGTCCCGCCGGGCCCGGCCTGGGCGGCGGCGGCCGCGAGGTCGGCGCCCGGGGCGACCTGGATCTCCTTCCCCTGGACGAGCGCGAGGCAGGCGACGAGGCTCAGCATGGCTCACCTCCGCAGGATGAGTGCGGCGGTCGCCCGGCGATCTAACGGGGCTACCCGTTCAGCATCTCGCGGATCAGCTTGGCGCCGATCCCGATCGGGCGGTCGAGCGGGATGCCCATCGCCGTCAGGAGCGTGCCGAGGAGGTCGCCCTGGTTGGCCTGGACGCCAGGGAGGAAGCGGCCGGTCCGGAGGGAACCGCCGCCGCGGCCCGCGATCACGAACGGCAGGTTCGCCCGCGTGTGCTTGTTGCCGTCCTCGAGCCCCGTGCCCCACATCATGATGCAGTTGTCGAGCAGCGTGCCGTCCCCCTCGCGGAGGGCGGCCATCTTCTTCACCATGGTCGCGAAGCGCGTCACGTTGAACGTGTTGATCTTCGCCACCTTGTCCACCATCTCGGCCTTGTTGTTGTGGTGCGTCTGGGAGTGGTGCTGGTCGGAGAAGCCGAGCTCGGGATACGAGACGCCGTTCGGAGTCGATCCGATGTAGGTGGAGACGCGCGTCAGGTCCGTCTGGAAGGCGAGCACCGTCAGGTCGCACATCACGTCCATGTATTCGCTGCGCTTGGCCCCTTCCGGGATCGTGATCCCGATCGGCGGCGAGTCGGTGGCGAGCCGCTTCGAGGGCGCCGCCCCCGACGCCTCCTCCGCGGCCTCCTTGCGGCGGACCTCGAGCGCCGCGATCCGGCGCTCGAGGGCCCGCACGCCGTCCAGGTACTCGTCGAGCTTCTGCCGGTCCGTCTGGCTCAGCTTCCCGCGCAGGTCCTTCGCGCCGCCGAGCACGAGGTCGAGCATGCTCCGGTCGACCGGATCGAGGCCGCCCTTCGCGGCGTCCGCGCCCTTTCCTTCGACCTTGAAAAGCCGCTCGAAGACGGCCCGGGGGTTGGTCTCGGCCTTCACCGGCTGCGTCGGCGACCGGAAGCTGCAGTGCGCGTAGTACGCCTCGTTCAGCCCCTCCTGGTTCTCCTTCCAGGTCTGCGGCATCGTGGCGAGCTCCAGCGACGGCAGCGCCGTGAGGCCGCCCACGTAGTTCGCCGCGATCTGGTCCGCCGAGATGGCGATGTTCACGATGTTCCGGCGGTTTGCGTCGGGCAGGATCGCCGTGAGCCAGGTCGAAAGCTCGAGGGCGTGCGGCGCGCCGTTGAAGGGGGCGATCGGCACCCCGCTCACGCCCTTCACGACCAGGCAGCGGTCGAGGACGCCCCTGAGCGGCTCGAGGATCGGGGGCGGCGACTCGAGGTAGGTCCCGGGATCCGCCGGCCAGAACCGCTCCATGATCACGCCGTGGGGCATGTACATGAACGCGAGCCGGACAGGCGGCTTCTTCGGCTTGCCCTCCGCCCAGCCCATGGTCTCGAGGAGCGGGAGAGCGAGCGCGGCGCCCGCGCCGCGGAGCAGGGTCCGGCGGCCGATCCGGCTATTTCGCATTCGAGGGCCCTTTCAGATCTCGGATCCGGCGATGCGTAAAAGGATAGCTGGTCGCGACCGCCGCGACAAGGGTCTGCATCCGGTACCCGTCCCCGGAGGCCGCCTTCACGATCCGGTCCACGACGATCTCGTCGTATCCGTCCAGGCCGCGGCCCAGGGCGTAGGCGAGCAGGCGCGACGTCAGGTTCCGCGCGACGTCGTCCCGGCGGGCGGCGACGATGGCCTTCAGCTCCTTCGGAGAGCCGAAGCGGACGCCGCCCGGGAGCTCCCCCGACGCGTCGATCGGGCCGCCGTTCTCGTCCCGCTCGCGCCAGCGCCCGATCGCGTCGAAGTTCTCGAGCCCGAAGCCGATCGGGTCGAGCACCGTGTGGCAGCCGGCGCAGGTCGGGTTCGTCCGGTGGAGCTCGGTCCGCTGCCGGAGCGTCAGGCCCTCGACCGCCTTGCGGTCCTGGTTCTCGAGCGTCGGGACGTCGGCGGGCGGGGGCGGGACGTGCTCGCCCAGGATCTGCTCGAGGACCCAGACGCCGCGGTTCACCGGGCTCGTCCGGGTGGGGAAGGAGGTCGCGGCCAGGATCCCGGGCATCGAGAGGACCCCGCCGCGGTTGGGGGCGGCCAGCGCCACCCGCCGCATCGCGGGGCCCTTCACGCCCTCGAGGCCGTAGATCGGGGCCAGCGTCTCGTTGACGAACGCGAAGTCGGCCTCGATGAACGCGGCGACGCCCCGGTCCTCGCGGAGGACGTCCTCGAAGAAGAGCCGGGCCTCGTCGACCATCGCCGTCCGGAGGGCCGGGGTCATCTGGGGGAACTTCTCGGCGTCGAAGGTCTTGCCCGCGAGCTTGTCCAGGCCGAGCCACTGGGCGCCGAAGCCGTCGAAGAGGGCCCTCGACCGCGGATCGGCCATCAGGCGGCGGACCTGGGCCTCGAGGACCTTCGGATCGCGCAGGGCGCCCCGGTCGGCGAGCCCCGAGAGTTCCGCGTCGGGGGTCGTCGACCAGAGGAAGTAGGACAGCCGGGACGCGAGCTGGTGGTCGCCGAGCGGCGCCACGTCCTCCGGCCCGGCGTCGCGGTCGGGCGTGATGAACAGGAACTGGGGCGAGACGAGGACGGCCTTGAAGAGCAGGCGCATGGCGTCGGGGTGGGAGCCCCCGCGCTCGACGGCGAGGGCGTAGACGCGCATGAGGACGTCGATCTCGGCCTCGGTCGGCGGCCGGCGGTAGGCACGGCGGGCGAGGGAGCGGGCGACCTGCCGGGCCTCCCCGGGCGGTCCTTCGAATAGCTCCTTCCGGAGCGGGGCGGGCATCCGGCCGAGGACATCCTGGGCGATCAGGAGGACCCGCTCGAGGAGGAGAGGGGAGACCGAGTTGACGTACCCGGCGCCCGGGACTTCGTCGGGGAGGTCGGCGACGACCGAGGGGGCGACGCCGAAGAGGTCGCGCAGGGTGTTGCCGAGCTCGACCTTGGTGAGGCGGTGGATGACGAACTCGCCGGGATCCCTGGGGCTGAGGTATTTCAGGCCCGCGACCCAGTCGACGAACGTCCGGCGTTCCGCCTCGCCGGGCCGCGGCTCCTCGGCGGGCGGCATGTCGCCCGCCCGGACGTGGGTGGCGGCCTTCTTCCAGAGGATCTTGAAGCTCGGGACGGCGGGGGTCTTGAGGGCGTAGTCGAACCGGGCGCCGGCCCTCTGGCGGCGGGGGCCGTGGCAGCGGACGCAGTGGGTGTTGAGGAACGGGACGATCCGCTCCTTGAAAACCTTCATGGACTCGGCCCGGACGGCGGCGAGGTCGGCATCGGGCACCTCGTCGGCCGCCTGGAGCGCCAGCAGGGCCGCGAAGAGGAGCTGGGCCGTCATCCCTAATAATACGGAGTCGGCCTTCCGGCCTTTTCACGAGGTCCGGCATCGCCCGGACAACGATCGACGTCTTCTCTACCGACGTCCGCCTCGAAGACCGCCCCATCGCCTGACCCCTGGAATCTCCTTCCGGACAAGCTCTCCTGACGAACTCCCCGACGCCCGCTTGAAGCCGCCCTCCATCGTGGATAAAATCCCGTAGAGGGCTGTCTCGGGCAGATACCGCATGATCCGGCAGCACGCGGTCAGGAGGTTCCACGTGGCCACGGAGTTCCCCGACCTGTCCCTGCCCGCGGGCGTGGTCCGGAGCGAGGTGATCGAGGCGCTACGCGCCGCCTCGCAGCAGTTCACCAAGCTCGGGATACGTCACGCCTTGTGCGGAGGGCTGGCGGTCGGGGCGTGGGGCTACCCGCGCGCTACGAGGGACGTGGACTTCCTCGTCGGAAACGAGGCCTTCATCGTCCATGGAGGAGGGTTCGTCACCTTCGCCCCGGGCGTGCCGATCACTTTCAAGGGCGTGGCCGTGGATTCGATTTCGGCCTCCGAGGACGAGGGATTCCTGGCCGAGGCTCTAGACCGTGCGACCACGCGGGAGGGGATCCCGATCCTGCCCCTCGAGGCGCTGGTCTACATGAAGCTGAAGTCGCCTCGGGAGAGGGACCGCGTGGACGTCATCGAGATGGTCAAGGCGGGAATTGCCGCAGACCGGGTGGAGGAATGGCTGGAACGCCACGCACCCGCCATGGCACAGCGGTTCAGGTCGGCCGTCGAGCAGGCGAAGCGAGAGACGGACGCATAGGGCAAACCTACGGGGAGGGGAAAGAGGGAAGGGGGGCGGATTCGCTAACTGGCTTGGAAGGACGCGAGATACGCGACGAACTGGATCCTGGACGTGGCGCAGAACCTCTCAGGAAGCAGCGTCCGTGGATAATGTCGCGCGCTTGTCAAGGCGGGATCGGGCGGAGCTCTTCCGCCTCACCGCAGATCGAATGCGCTCCCACCCCGTGAACGTCGAGAAGGGTTTCCGGGTCTGCTGGTCGTTACAGCTCCTTCGCTAGGAGTTCCAACTGTCCGGCCAACTCCTTCTCGTCGCTCCATTCCAAGGGCCGCAGACCCAGACGCGCGACGGCGGTCAGGTAGCGACTCCGATTGCCGGCCTCCAGGACCTTGAACTCGTCCTTGGATATCTTCGCGACCGAGGAATGGTGGAGAGCCCACAGACGGATGGCCTGCTTCTCGATGAAATCCCGCCGATCACAGAGGAGGATCAGTTCATCGTAGGTCGTCTGCATCTTGGCCAGCGGGGGCCAGTAGAGGACGACATCCGTCACTTTGCTCCGGAGGAGGCGGTCGAACTTCTCGATGTAGTCCTCACCCTCGCGATCGGGATCGTCCTCCATCAAGAGGACCGTATGACCCTGGTCGGCCAGAACCTTCGCCATGTGGCGACGGACCCGCATGGGGGCCGGATCGGCGGCGGGCTTCTTGGCGGCGTCCCACATGCCTGGCCCCAGGAGGAAGACGACCGCCATCGCCTAGTGCGTGAAACTGTGAAGTTCCGCTTCGACCGAGTCTCCCAGCTCGTCCTTTCTGCGAAGTGCATCTCGCCTGAACGTCTTGAACGTATCCAGGAACGCTGCGCCTCGCTTGCCGATCTCGTACTCGACCAGCAGGCGTCCCTTGGCGGAAGGCGCCACTCGAGGCACGATCCAAAGGCCCTTCCGCAGGAATTTCAATGCGCGGTCCACTTGTGCCGGATTGAGGCCGAGCTCCTTCTGAAGCTCGCCGAAGCGCTTGGGCTGGCGCTCAATCGAGGAGAGCACCCGCACGTAGTCGCGTTGAGCAAATAGTTTCATTACCGTAGGATCAGTATACTTACACAGTGTAACTACGTCAAGTCAGCGCATAGGACAAACAAAGAGGAGTGGAACACGGGGCTGGGGGAGGGGGGGATGGGAAGAAGCGAGAAGGGAAGGAGGCGGCGGGGAGATCCCTAAAGAGCCCTTCGCGCCCGGAGGGCGCGAAGGTGGGCGGATTCGCTAACTGGCTTGATCGAGTTCGAGGCCGGGGTCGCCGAGGGGACGGACCGGGGCTGCGCGGGGCGGGTCCTCAGGATGGCCGAGGCAGCGCAGGATCTCCCGGATCGCCTCCGGCTCCGTGATCGCTGCGATCACCTCCCTCCGCCCCTTGCAGCGGGGACACTCAAGGACGTCCAGCGCGAACGTCCGCTTCAGGAGGGTCGCCCACGGCGTCCGGCCGGGGGCCGCCGGGGCCTCCCTCGATCGCGGCGCCTCCCGGACCTCCTCCTCGTCCGAGCCTCCGCGCGGGGTCTCCCGTGCGTGCCCGCCGCCTGAGCGGGGCGCCGAGATCGGCTCCCGGGGAAACCGGCCCCTCCTTCCCGGCCCGGACGAGCGCGTGGCGGGCGACGAGGCCCAGCAGGGCTCGTCTGTGCATGTCCATCGGACGCGCGCTCCCGGGATCCGACGCAAGGCTCCCGTGGGACGTTTCGTATCTGGAGGTGGCGGATGGGGCTCGTGATGGCGCTGCTCCTGGCCGGGGCGCAGGAGACGGAGATGGGGAAGCTCGCGGCAGGGATGAGGCCCGGGACCTGGGCGGAGCTCAAGACGGAGGGGATCGTCGAGGCGCTCCGCGCGGACGGCGCGAGCGGCGCCATCTTCGGCTACTCGGAGGACGGGGCCTGGGACCCGGAGACGCGCCGCTTCCTCTACCTGGGCGGCGACCACAACGGGACCCCCCGCCTCGTGTCCTACTCGGCGGACGACAACCGATGGCGCACGCTCCCCCAGCCCGCGTGGATCGGGAGGTCCACCATGCACGGGTACGACCACAACGCGATCGACCCGGCCGCGCGCGTCTTCTACCACTTCCCCTTCGGCAACAAGGCGCGCACCGTCCGACGCTTCGACCTGGCGAGGGAGGAGTGGGGCGCGCTTCCCCTCCTCGACCCGCCCGAGTACGTGGCCTGCGCGGTGGGGGTGGAGTATTTCCCCGAGCTGGGCGCGCTCGTCGTCGCGAACGGCGGCGGCGGGAAGGGGAGCGTCCACGCGTTCGACGTGAAGTCCGCCTCCTGGAAGACCCTGGCCGGCGGGCTTCCGATGGGGGTCTATCACAACTTCGCGGAATACAACCCGGTCCACAAGCTCGTGATTCTGGGGGGCGGCAACGGGAGCCGCGACCTCTACCGTCTGGACCGCGACGGGACGGTGACGACGCTCAAGCCCGCGCCGGTCGGCGTGGGCGTCATGCAGACCCTCTTCACCGTCGACCCGACGAGCGGCGACTACCTCGTCTTCGGGAAGGGCGGAACGTTCCACGTGTACGACGCCCTCAAGGACGAGTGGAGCGCCCGGGAGGGGGACGTCCCGATCTTCGCGCCCGTCCGGACGAAGGACAACAAGGTCTGGCACACGAACGCCGTCCCCGTGGGCCCCTACGGGGTCGTGATGTTCGTCAAGTACTACCACCGCGACCCCGACCCGCAGGCGTGGGTGTACCTCTACAAGCACGCGCGGTAACGGGTCAGCGCATCCGGCTGACGAGGTCCTCGAGCGCGCGGCGCATCTCCGGGGGAGGGAGCCGCATCCGCGCGCCGTGGCCCGGGAGCACCCACTCGAACGAGTAGTCGAGCAGCCGTTCCATCGATCGGCGCTGCTCCGCCCACGAGTGCCAGCAGTAGCGGCGGGAGGCGCCCAGGCGCCCGTCCTGGGGTTCCCACCAGAGGTGGTCGCCCGTGAAGAGGAAGCGGTCGGCGTGGAGGAGCGCGGCGTGCTCGCGGGTGTGGCCCGGGGTGGGGATCGCGAGGAGGTCGGGGGCGAGCCGCTCGGGCGCGTCGCCGAGCGGCCGCTCGACCGCGAGGCCGGGCCGCATGACGCGGTCGCAGCCGAAGCGGGCCCGCCACTTCGCGTGGTCGGCCACGTCGTCGAGGTGGGTCAGGAACATCCAGCGGACCCCGCCCATCGCCTCGATCCGCCGGGCGAGGGGTTCCGTGAAGCGGGGGGAGTCGACGAGGACGTTTCCCTCCGACCGCACGACCAGGTAGCTCGACCCGCCGAAGGACTTCTCCGACCCGAAGCCGCAGAAGTGGACGTTCTCCGCGACCGGCTCCGGGAAGGCAACGATCGCAGCCTTGAGGTCGCGCCGGGACTCCGTGCCGATGGAGGCGGTGGGGCAGGTGACGAGCGCCATCTCGGCGCGGAGCGTCTCGGCGGGCCCGGAAGGCTGGCGGCCGACGATCGAGGCCTCCCCCTCGGCACGGAACGTCTCGGGGGCGATCTGGCGGCAGAGGTCGCAGTCGATGCACGAGGAGTCGACGTAGAAGTCGCCCGGGGCGTTCCCGGCGAGGCGCTTCCGGGGATCGGCCATGGCACCCTTTGAACGCGGCCGGGCCGACCGCTATTTCGGGGAGGAGACGTGCCAGCCCGCGTGGGCCAGCGTGATGCGAGCCAGGGCGTACTTCTTGGGCGTCGCCGTCGTGATGTAGAGGCTCGTCGGCTCGGAGGCCCCGCCGAAGACGCAGTTCGTCGGGTCGCCGGGGGTCCGGATGAAGGCCAGGTGGCGGCCCTCGGGATCGAAGACGTAGATCCCCCCCAGTTCTCCGCGGCCGGCGGTGGCGTAGATGTTGCCTTTGACGTCCAGGGTCATCCCGTCGATGCCGCGCTTATCGGGGCCGATGTCGAAGAGGATGCGCTTGTCGACGAGCCGCCCGTCCGGGGCGATCCGGAAGGCGAGGAGGTGGTGGTTCCCCTTGGCCGTGCTGTTGTTGTCGGCGACGTAGGCGGTCTTCCCGTCGGCGGAGACGAGGATGCCGTTGGGCTTCTCGAGGTCGCGCGTGGCGAGCGAGACCGTACCGTCCGGGCGAACGAGGAAGACGCCCTCGAAGTCGATCTCGCGCGGGTCGTTCCCGACATAGCGGGGGTCGGTGAAGTAGACGCTCCCGTCCTTCGTGACCGCCAGGTCGTTCGGGCTGTTGAAGCGCTTCCCTTCCCAGCGGTCGGCGAGGGTGCGGACGACGCCCGCGGGGCTCGTGATCGAGATCCGCCGGTTCCCGCCGGCGCCGGCGCCCTCGCAGGCGAGGAGGTTGCCTTTCGCGTCGAACATGAGGCCGTTGGCCTTCCCGCTCGGGTCGCGGGTGACGGTCGTCTGTCGGGTCCGCGGATCGAACTTCATGATCCGCTGGCCGATGTCGGTGAAGAGGATGCTTCCGTCGGGGGCGGGGGCGGGGCCCTCGGTGAAGTCGCCCTCCTGCCAGAGGATCTCGAGCGCCGAGCCGGGGGGAACGATCGAGTCCTGGGCGGTCGGCTTGAAGACGCCGACCTCGTAGGTCGGCGCCTGAGGCGCCCCGGCGCAGCCGGCGACGAGGACGAGCCAGGCCGCGCGGCTCATTTCGCGAGGAAGCGGACGCAGACGGGGTTGGCGACCTGGACGACGTTGCCCGTGGCGGCCAGCTTCCCCGTCGCGGCGTCGCGCTTGAAGATCACGATCGTGCCCGAGCCCTGGTTCTCGGCGAGGAGGAAGGCGCCGGTTGGGTCGATGGCGAAGTTGCGGGGCGTCTTCCCCTGGGTGGGCTCGTGGCCCACGGCGGCGAGCTTTCCCGTGGCCGCGTCGACCGAGAAGATGGCGATCGTGTCGTGGCCGCGGTTCGAGCCGTAGACGAACTTGCCGTCAGGGGAGCAGACGATCTCGGCGGTGGAGAAGCCCCGCTGCTTCTCGCCGGGGAGAGTGGTGATCGTCTGGATCTCCGCGAGCGAGCCCTTCGCCCCGTCGTAGGCGAAGGCGGTGACGGTCATGGCCATCTCGTTGATGACGTAGGCGAACTTGCCCGAGGGGTGGAAGGCGAAGTGGCGGGGGCCGCTGCCGGGGGCGACCACGCCCGCGGGCGGATCGTTTGGGGCGAGGAGGCCCTTCTCGGGGTCGAACTTGTAGATCAGGACCTTGTCGAGGCCGAGGTCGGCGGCGAAGGCGAAGCGGTTCTCCGGATCGAGGTTGATCGAGTGGGCGTGGGGGGCGCTCTGGCGTCCCTTGTCGACGCTGGAGCCCGCGTGCTGGATGGCGGAACTCGCCTTGTCGAGGGAGCCGTCCTGCTTGATGGGGAGGCAGGCGACGCTCCCGCCTCCGTAGTTGGCGACGAGGACGTTCTTCCCGGCCTTGTCGACGACGAGGTGGCAGGGCCCGCCGCCCTCCGAGGACTGCTGGTTGAGCTGGGCGAGGTTCCCGTCTGCCCCGATCGCGAAGGCGGTCACGGCGCCGGTCTTCCTTCCGCCGAAGTCGCCGATCTCGCCGACGCTGTAGAGGAACTTCCCGTTCGGGTGGAGGGCGAGGAAGGAGGGGTTGGTGACCTTGGCGGCGACGACCGGGGCGGAGGCGACTCCGGTCGCGAGATCCAGCTCGAAGCGGTAGATCCCCTCGCTCCCGCGGCCGGTGTAGGTGCCGACGTAGACGGCGACCTTCCCGGCCTGTCCCGCGCTTTCGGCGCGGGCGGGCGGGAGGGCGGACAGGGCCAGGGCGGCGAGGCAGGCCAGGCGCAGGGTTTTCATGGGAGTCTCCGGTTCTTCTGGAACGGAACGATCCTACGAAGAATACGCCCGTCCGCCAAGCTTGAGTCGCCCGAAATGAAGTCGATTCCACGCGGGCGACTCATCACGCCGGAGCTCGCGCAGCGAGCGAAGGCGGATCGGCGGGGTCCCCGGCTACGGCGCCCGGCGGGCGATCGGGCGGTCGGGGTCGGTCCAGAACGCGTTCTCGCGCGTGAGCAGCGTCTGGAGCCCGAGCACGACGATCAGGATCAGGACCGTGAAGGCCGCGAGCGCCGCCGCTTCCGACTTCTTCATCGCCTCACCTCCGCCAGGACTCTACGGGCGAGGCGTGCCTGAATAGGACGTATTCCCTCAGTGCTCCCGGTCGCAAGTCCGCATCGTTAGTCGGGCAGTGGGAAGCTGGAAGTTCGAAGTTAGAAGCCTCTTCTGACTTCCCACTCCCAACTTCGAACTTCTCCCATGCGATACGAACTTCTGAGATGGGCCACTATGCCCCGTCCTCGAGGGTGAAGCCGATCTTGATCGTGACCTGCCAGTGCGCGACCTTGCCGTTCTCGATGTGGCCGCGGGTCTCCGTCACCTCGAACCAGCGGAGGTTCCGCAACGTCTTCGAGGCGCGGGCGACGGCGTTCTTCACCGCGTCCTCGACCGAATTCGGCGAGGATCCGGTAAGCTCCGTGATCTTGTAGACGTGGTCGGCCACCGCGGTCCTCCTTTCGGCCGGCTTCACTTCTCGAGCGACACTTCGAGCAGGGGCGCGTCGCCCGCGGCGAGGACGAGGTTCTCCTTCTTCCACGGCTTGTAGGCGCCCTCGGCGCTCTCGATCTCGAGCGTGTAGGTCCCCGGGGGCAGGCCCTGCGTGACGAAACGCCCCTTCGCGTTCGGGCAGAGGCCCGTCATGTGCATCGCGCCGCCGCCGGCGAGCTTGAGCTGGGCGACGGCCTTGATCCCGTCCGGCGAGCCCGCGACGGGCTTGCCTTCGGACGTCACGAGGAGCCGAACGTGCGCCTTTCCCTCCGCGGGCTTGGCGTCCCAGAGCTGGTCCAGGTGCTCGGCGAACGAGCCGGCCGCCCCGGCGGGGGCCGCCAGGGGGACGGGCTTGACGACGGGAGCAGGCGGTGGCTGAGGCGGAGTCGAGGGCGACCCCTCGCCGCAGCCGGCCGCGAAGAGTCCCACAACGGCAAGGATTTTCCGCATCGGTCCTCCGTTTCGTTCCGATCCCGCGAGTCTACCCTCCCGGAGCGGTTTCATCCAGCGTATAGGAGGGAGATTCCATGGTCCGCTCCGCCGCCCTGTTCCTGGCGCTCGCGGGCTGCGCCGCCCCTTCCCGGGGGGCGGACGCGCGGCCGAACGTCCTCTTCATCCTGGCCGACGACCTGGGCTCGGGCGACGTCGCCTGCTACGGCGCGCCGGACATCCGCACGTCCGCGATCGACGGGCTGGCCGCCCAGGGCGTCCGTTTCACGCAGTTCTACTCAAACGGGCCCGAGTGTACCCCCACGCGCACCGCTTTCCTCACCGGTTGCTACCAGCAGCGGGCGGGCGGCCTCGAGTGCGCGATCGGGATCGGCGGCGTGGGGCGCTACGACGACGCCGCCCGGCTGGCCGCGGCGGGCGAGCTCGGCCTTCCCGCCGGGGAAGGCACCCTCCCCCGGCTCCTCCGGGACGCCGGCTACGACACCGCGATCTCCGGGAAGTGGCACCTGGGCTACGAGCGGAAGTTCCTGCCCGACCGCCACGGCTTCGGCCGCTCCTTCGGGCCGCTGGGCGGCGGGGTGGACTACCACCACCACACCGAGCCGGGCGGCGCCCCCATGCTCTACGAGGACGGCTCGCCCATCCGCCGCGAGGGATACCTGACCGACCTCATCACCGACGAGGCCGTCCGCTTCCTCCGCGCCCCGCGCACGAAGCCCTTCTTCCTTTACGTCCCCTTTACGGCGCCTCACAGCCCCTACCAGCGGCACGACGAGCGCCGCGAGAAGCCCGTCGAGCCCGACGCCTGGGACAAGGGCGACCGCGCGACCTTCGCTGCGATGGTCGAGCGGATGGACCTGGGCGTGGGGCGCATCCTCCGCGCGCTGGATGAGGCCGGCCTGGCGGCGAACACCCTCGTCGTCTTCACGAGCGACAACGGCGCCGACCCGCGCGGACGGAACCTGCCCTACTCCGGCCGGAAGGGCGGGCTCCTCGAGGGCGGAATCCGCGTCCCCTGCGTCGTCCGCTGGCCGGGCCGCCTTCCCGCGGGCGCCGTCTCGGCGCGGCCGGGCATGACGATGGACCTCACGGCTTCGATCCTCGCCCTGGCGGGCGTCCGTCCGCTCCGGCCCCTCGACGGGATCGACCTCCTCCGGGAGGAATCGGAGGGCCTCGCGCCGGCGAAACGCGCCCTCTTCTGGCGGGCCCGACGCGGGAACACGACCTGGCGCGCGGTGCGGGACGGGCCGCTGAAGTACGTCTCGAAGCAGGACGGCGCGGCGGTCGAGGAGCAGCTCTACGACATCGACCGCGACCCCGCCGAGAAGGAGGATCTCCTGGCCGGGCGCGGGCCGGACGCGTCGCGCCTCAAGGCGCTCCTCTCCGCCTGGGAAGTCGAGGTCAGGCCCGCCCGCTAGGACGCCCGGAGGAGCTCCTCGAGCGCCGCGTCCTCGCCGTCGCCCAGTTCGCCGCTCGCCATCCACCAGAGGCCATCCCGCTCGTAGACGACCTTGCGGACCTCGAACGTCTCCTCCTTCCGAAGGGCGTACATCAGGATCACCACGAGCAGGCCGATCGCGAGGAAGGCGAGGATCACCGCCGACGGGTAGCCGCCGATCCTGAGGCGGACCCGGACGGCGGCCACGCCCGGGCGGATCTCGTCCACGCCCGCAATCTCGTATTTCAGGCCCTTGTGATAGCCGCCGATGCCCTTGTCGTCGAGGCCCGCCTGCGAGCGCCAGTATTTCCCGAACTTCCCCTTCCGGTCGAACGGATAGGGCTTCGCGTCCACCGAGAGGGCGGGGATCTCCTGCGTCACCCGGACCTCGGCGGTCCGGTCGAGCGGCGACAGGCAGGCCCAGGCCCGGCCGTAGTGGCGGCGCTTGACCGCCCCGTAGAACGCCCGGACGGCCTCTTCCGGCGTCGAGCGCTTCCGGGGCGAGGGTCCCGTCAGGTCCAGGATGAAGTTCACGATGAGGAAGATCGCGGGGATCCCGGCGATGATCAGGCTGACGGCGAGGCAACCCGTCGTGTCGTCCGGCTGGGGGCTCAGGACGTAGACGAGCACCCCGGGGAGCGCCACGACGATCGTGAGAATGAGCGACATCCAGGTGCTCGGGGAAAGAGGCCCGGGCGCGGGCGGCGAGGGCGGGAGCTTGCCGGAAAGGATCGCGTGGGCCTTCGACTTCGCGGCAGCCTCGTGGGCGGCCCGCCGCGGGTCCTTCCGCTCAGGCTGGGGCGGCTCATCGAGGCGCGACTTGCAGAACTTGCAGACGACCGCCACCGCCAGGATCGTCTCCGCGCAGAAGGGACAGGCCTTCGTTTCGCTCATCCCGGCCGTTCTAGCAGGACCGGGCGGTGGGGTTAAGGAAAAAGTCGGCTAGTCCCGCTCGAACGCCCCCAAATCGGGCGCGGCCCCCGCGTAGGCGTCCCGGGGCAGGTCCACGATCCTGCGGCCCTTGTGATCGAGGACCGCGACCCCGGCGTCGATCGCGGGGCTCCCCTCCCGGGGGCGACGTTCGGCGTCCAGGAGCGGGTCGGCGCGGAGGGTGCGGGCCTCGTCGAGCCGCGAGTCCTCGACGTCCGTCCCGTTCCTCCAGAAGAGGTTGTGGGAGGCGAAGGAGTCCCCGCGAAGCCGCCGCATCGCGACCTTGCGGGTCCCGACGAAAAGGTTGTTCGCGGCGACCAGCGCGTCGCCGCCCGTGAGGCCGTATTCGTTGTCGAGGAAGGTGTTGTTGAGGACGAGCACCGGCTCCTGGAGCGGGGCGCCCCCGTAGTTCTCCTTCGTGTTCCCGTCCGGCATGCAGCCGATCGCCGCCATCGCGGTCCCGACGAAGACGTTCCGCTCGATCCGGAACGCGCGGCTCGAGAGCCCGGGATAGTCGATCAGCTGGACGCCGTCCTCCCGGTTTCCGGAAAAGACGTTCTTCCGGATCACGATGTGGAGCGTCGGCCCCTTGTAGTCGTGGAGCCGGCACTCGAGGCCGTCGTCCCGGTTATCGCGGATGACATTGTCCTCCACGAGGACGTCGGTGGCGTCATCGCAGTCGATGCCGTCGTCCCCGCTTTTCTCGATCAGGCAGCCTCGGACGATCCCGCGGCCGCCCTCGAAGCTGATCCCCTCGTGGTTGCCCTGGAGGCGGCAATCGAGGACCTGGATCGACCCGCCGTCGCAGCAGACCCCGTCGTCGCCGTTCCGGAGAGTGAGGCCGACGATCCGGGCCTCCACGCCCTTGGGGACGGTGACGATGGTCTTCTTGTTGCCCTCGATCACGGTCTCCTCGACGTGCCGGGGGTCCTTGCTTTCCAGGAAGAGCGACGCGAGGGTGAGGTTCTTCCGGACGACCAGGTTCTCCTGGTGGAGGCCGGGCTCGACCAGGATCACGTCGCCCGGCGAGGCGGCGTCCAGGGCCTTCTGGATCGCCCCCTTGCCCGCCGAGACCCGGACGGTCCGGCCGCCTTCCTGGGCGGGCGAGGGAAGGAGCAGGGCGGCGAGCGCGAACGCGGACCGGATCATGTCGGCCTCCTGGACTCTATGGGCCCCGGCGCCCGATCGTGTCGCCCGATCCGTTGGATCAATGCCAGGAGGCGAGCCGCTCGCGGAGGCGGTCGCGCCAGGCCTCGACCTCCGCGCGGTGGATCTTGTAGAAGACGGCCCCGAAGACGAGGGCCAGGCCGATCAGCACGACCACGCTCCCCCCCGCGATCATCCGGGTGCTCCGCTCCATGCCCGCGACCGCCCTTCCGAGGAGGGTGAGCAGGTCGATCGCGAGCGCCGAGAAGCCGAGGACGAGGTAGAGCCGGATCCGGAGCGCGCCGCCCACGGCCATCACCGCGAGCGAGAGGAGGATGAGCGTCAAGTTGTACGCGAGCAGCTTCGAGGAGTCGAAGAGCGCGTAGAAGGCGGCGCTCCCGAGCATGGCGACCAGGGTCACCCCGCGCACGCCGGTCCGGACCGCGGGCTCCACCCTCCGCCCGAAGAGCTGGACGAGGGCCAGGACCCCGATCCCGGCCGGGATCACGTAGGCGTGCAGCTCGCGGAAGTGGAAGCGGGTCCAGAAGAGGACCGCGACGAACGCCACGAACCCGGAGACCGCCACCGCGTGGTAGGGAGATTCGCGGTCCTCCCGGCCCATGAAGGCGAAGAGGAGGCTCTCGAGGCCGACCACCGCCAGGACCCAGGGCGAGCCCAGCCCCGCCCAGAGGACCCATCCGAGCGTCGCCGCGGGCACGAGGAGGGTGGCGACGAAAAGGGGAATCCGGAGCTCGCGGGGCTGGCGGTCGACGAGCGACTTGAGCCCGGAGAGCGCCGTCGAGGCGAGGAGCCCCGCGGCCGCGTCGTACTCCGGGCGCCAGACGCCGAGGTCGATCGCGAGGTGCTGCCGGAGGACGAGGTACGAGGCGAGGATCCCGAGCTGGGCCATGAAGGTGGGCAGCATGGCCTGCCGCATCCGGCCCTCGGCGATCCAGGCGCCGACCAGGCCGAGCTCGAGGCCGAGGAGGAGGCCGAACTCGCGGTCCTCGAAGGCGCGGCCCGCGTTCGCGAACTGGAGGACGAGGGCGAGGGCGAAGGAGACCGAGAGCAGGACCGCGTGGATCGTCCCCCCGCTCACCCCCATCCAGGCGAGCGTCTGGTCGAAGAGCCGAGGCTGGGGTCGCGGGAGCGCCGCGTAGGGGGCCGCGAGCCGGCGCTGGTGGAGGGCGGCGAAGACGCCGGTCAGGAAGAGGGCCGAGGTCCCGACCAGGAGGGGCCAGAGGTCGAGCGCGAGCCCGGGCCGGGCGGCCACGAAGTTGGCCTGGCTGAAGTAGGCGAGGAGGGCGGGGACGAAGAGGAGGGCGGCGGCGGGGAGGAGCTGGGCGAGTGTCCGGGCCTCGCGGTCCGTCCGCGGGGTGAGGGCGGCGAGGACGCCCGCCGCGGCGAGCGCCCAGAAGCCCTCCGGGTCGGTCGGGTCGTGCCAGGCGACGTGCCCCGCCGCGAGGAGGGCGATCTGGAGGGCGTAGGCCCCGATCTCGCGGAACTCGACCCGGCTCCGGAGCGCCTGGTGGGCGGCGAGCAGCGCCGCCCAGATGCCGAGGAGCGCCCAAACCACGTGGATCCGGGGGAGGAAGCTCTCGATCCCGAGGAAGTCCGCGTGGAGGGCGACGGCGATCTCGATCCGGGCGATCCAGTGGTAAAGCGCGGAGCCGCGGAGGATCCCGTGGTGGAGCGCCACGCTCGCGGCGCCGAGGAGGAGGGGCGCGAAGGCGAGGGGGCGGGCCTCCCAGTGGAGGAGCGCCCAGCCCACGGCCAGGTGGCTCCCGACCAGGAGGCAGACGCCCCAGGGGCGGCGGAGCGCGAACCACGCGGCCTCGTCGAGGCCCGCCAGGCGCTGGATCGCCGTCCGGAGGGGCGACCTCCGCGTGCTGGCCAGCGTCCAGAAGTGGGCCATCGCGACCGCGCAGGCGGCGGCTTCCGCGGGATGGGAGAAGGGGGAGAGCCCGCGGAGGGCTGTAAGCGCCATGTAGGAGCTGGCCATCACCGCGAGGCCGCCGTAGAACGACAGCCAGCTCGTGCCCCCCAGCGCGTGGAGCCGGAGGAGGACGATCCCGATCAGGAAGACGACCGGCGAGTTCTTGTGGTAGTAGGACAGGTCGAACGGCTGGTCGGGGTAGAGGATGAGCTGGAAGACGCCGCGGAAGGCGTAGAAGCCGAGGAGGACGAAGCCGAGCGTCGCGGCCGTGACGCGGTAGCGCCCGGCCGTCTCCCGTCCGGTCCGGCGTCCCTGCTCGGCCCGGACGAAGAAGTAGACGAGCGGGACGGCGAGCGTCGCCATCGCGGCCACGGGGTTCCGGAGGGCCGGGATCGCGAGGGCGAAGCACCAGAGGGCGAGGGTGACGCCGTAGTGGTAGAAGCCCTCGCAGACGAGGGAGAAGCGCTCCTCTCCGGGCGCCGGCCGGCGCGCGGCGAGCCGGAAGAACCATCCGGCGAGGAAGGCCATCGATCCCGAGATCATGAAGCGCTCCCAGGTCACGGCGGCGAGGTCGGAGTGGGTCACGTAGTTGGCCGCGAGGAGGGCGAGCACGAGCGCCGCGCCCGCCAGGCGACCCTGGGCGATGAAGGCGAGGAGGGGCTCCCCCCGGACGACCCGCCGGAGCGCGGTGAGCTGGAGGAGCGTGAGGGCGATCCCGAGGCAGGCAAGGTGGATCTCGGAGAGCCCGTTGGATCGGAGGAACTCGCCCGCGCCGACCCGGACGGCATGGACGTTCCCGACCGTCGCCAGGATTCCGGCCAGGGTGTGGAGGGGGAGGGCGCGCGCCGAGTAGGCGGCGAGGGCCACGGCCGCGGCGCCGAGAAAGGGCGCCCAGAGCTGGACGGGCGCCTCGCGGAGCGCCGGCCCTGCCGTGTGGACGAGGGCGGCCAGGACGGCGACCGCGCAGGCCGGGACCTGGAGCGAGAGGGGCCCGGGTCCCTTGAACGCGGCCGGGGCGAAGGCGCCCCGCACGGCCGCGGGCCGCTTCTCCCGGAGGAGCCGCAGCCCGTGGCCCGTCGCGGCGAGCGCGAGGGCGAGCGCGCCCAGGCGCCAGGGCTCGAGGAGCATCCGGGTCCGCTCCGGCCCCTCGACCGAAGCGGGCTGGACCAGGAGGTAGCCGAGGAGGACGGCCAGGAGGGCGAGCGGCCCCGAGCCGAGCGCGCGGGCGGTGACCGCGGCGGAGGCCAGGAGGAGGATCCGATCGCGAAGCGCGGCCTCGGGGCCGATCACGCCGTCGGCCAGGCCCCAGAGTCCGATCAGGAAGGCGAGCGCGCTCGTCGCGGCGAGGAAGGGGGAGGCGAGCGGGGAGAGGCGCCGTCGGAGCGCGGCGGCTCGCTCGAGCGCGACATGGATCCCCTGGACCGCGAGGATCATCCAGAGGGTCGGGCCCAGGCTTCGCTCGACGCTCAGCCGATCCGGGAGCTCTCCCGTCCCGGGCGCGGTCCAGGCGAGGAGCGACGTCCAGCCGAGGGCGAAGAGGAGCGACCCGAACAGGGCGCGGCGGCTCGCCAGGGCGTGCCAGGCGAGCTGGACCCCGAGGAAGGCCAGGAGCGGGGCGATCTCCCCGGGGGGGCCGCCGAAGAAGAGGACGGCGATCGAGACTGGCGTGAGGACGACCGCAAGGACCTGGAGGAGCCGGCGGGTCGGGTCCGCGAGGAGCGGCGCCTGTCCCGCCGCTCGGCGCTCGAGGACGAAGCGGTGGACGAGGAAGATCGCCTGGAGCTCGAGGCCCAGGTTCAGGGCGACCTCGTGCCAGGCGTGCGGGAGGCCGAGGCGGGGGAGGAGGAAGCCGCTCCCGACGAGGATCCAGACGTTCCCCGCCCAGGTCGCCAGAGGCGCCGCCCTCCGCGCGCGGTGGTAGATCGCGAAGAGGGTCCAGAAGACCCCCGAGAGAACCAGCGCCCAGGCGGTCTTGGCGCGGAGTCCGTCGATCTCGACATTCCGGACGAAGTTCCAGGTCTCGACCTTCGCGGCGAAGAAGACGGCCGCGGCGAGGAGGGGGATCGTGAAGAGCGAGAAGTCGAGCCTGCGGACCGGGAAGGGGCGGCGGCCCATGTAGAGGTCGCCGTCGCCGATCGAGCGGAGGCCCGGCCGCGCGCGGAGGTGGAAGGCGAGCGCGGCCAGGACGACGGCCGTGACGCCGCTCCCGAAGCCGGAGCCCCAGCTGAACCGGGGGAAGGTCTCGCGGAGGCCGCTCTTCACGGCCGGGAAGAGGACCGCCGCGATCGCGACGGCCATGAACGCGGGGACGAGCGAGCGGGAGGTCCAGGTCGCATAGGCCAGAGCCCCCGTCATGAGGAGCGGCCCCGTGTAGTCCATCCAGTTCCGGTACCAGAGGGGATCGGGCGCCGCGCCGCGCTCGAGGAAGACGCGAACGAACATGCCGCCCACGGCGAGCGCCCCGTAGGAGAGGAGGACGGTCGAGCGGGCGTCGAGGAGAACCTTCGCCTTCGCCCGCGCCGTGACCGCGATCCACAGGGCGGAGAGGACGGCCAGGCCGAAGGCAAGGGTGTTCCCCCGGAGCGTGCCGCCCTCGAGGTCCACGCAGCCGAGGTAGGGGAGCGAGAGGGCGAGCGACGCCATGCAGGCCTGCACCCAGCGGAGGCGTGGCTCGCGCCAGGCCCGGACGGCGAGGAGGGCCGCCACGACGAGGAGCCAGGCGCCGGCGGCGATCGGCGGCGACCGGAAGGCGGCCTGGAGGACGATCGCCGCGAGCGCGGTGAGGGCGAGGAGGACGCCCTGCATCGCCGAGGCCGCGGCGCGGAGGGTCGCGAAGGCCTCGCCCCGGAGCACGAGTCCGAGCAGGCCGAGCCCGAGCGAGATCCCCACGCCCAGGGCGGGGATCCACGCCCGGGGGAAACCGGGAAGGAGGGCCGCGGAGGCGCCGCCCAGGACCGCGAGCGTGAGGCCGATCGCGGAGTGGAGCGGCTCCTTGCGCGGCTGGGCCTGCCAGGTCCAGGCGACGCCCGCCAGGACGAGCGCGCCGATCCGGACCTCCGGGTCCGGCAGCCCCATCACGGCGCCCAGCAGAAGGAGGGCGAAGCCGAGGAACGACTCGCCTCCGAGCCGGCCGGGCTCGCCCTGGAGCTCGAGGCTCCGGCGCTCCACGGTCAGGACGAGCCAGCCCGCAAGCACGACCATGGGCGCGTAGGTATGGACCTGCGGAAGGTCCCCGAGCTGGCCGTGGACCCAGGCGAAGACCTGGAGGAACGTGACGGCGAGCGTGCCTCCGAAGAACCAGACGACGCGCTTGTCGCCCGCCAGCTCCTTCGTGAGGACGCGCCGCGAAAAGCGGAGCACGGCCCCGGCGAGCGCGAGGAAGCCGGCGTAGAACCCCGCGCCCACGGCGACGAGGAGGGTCTCGCGACCCCGGAGGTCCAGGGCCTGGGCCACCGGGCCGACCATGACCAGGCTGTCCAGGAAGAGGAGGGTGATCCCGAGAAGGAGCCCCAGGGAAGGGTGGACGGCGCGGCACCAGCGCGTCAAGCCCCATCCGAAGAGCCCGATGTAGAGGAGCCCCATGAGCGGGACGGAGAGTCCGCGGACGGGCACGTCCGGGTCGTTCGCGAGGAGCGCCACGGCCATGAAGTTGACCGGGAGGAGGGCGATGGCGGCGCCCCGAAGGACGGCGCCGGTGGGGAGGTACTGCGGGTCGCGCTTCTCGATCCAGGCGCCCGCGCGCGCCAGGAGGGCGGTGAAGCCGCCGAGGAGGGCCGGCATGAGGGCGTAGCGGATGAGCCAGGTCTTGTCCCAGGTGTAGTAGGCGACGACCGAGCTCCCGACCAGGAACATCAGGACGCCCGCCACGAGGTACCAGTTCTCGAGGAAGAACGGGCGGAGGTGGGCCTCCCAGACGCTGGGCCCCGCCGGCTGGGGCGGAGGCTCCGGCGGCTTCGGGGCGGGCGGGGCGGTTCTGGGGCGGATCCGGGTCGCCGGATCCGGGGCCTCGTAGATCACCGGCGCGCGGCCGGTGACCGCCTCCCACTCTTCGGCGGGGATCGAGCGCTCCCAGCGGGCGACCAGGTCGTCGGGACGGATGGGCTCGGCGGCCGCCTGGTGGAGTTCGTCGAGCTCCGCCCGGAGCTCGGCGTCCGAGTCGTCGCGGGAGGCGAGCCAGACGAGGAGGATCTCGACGGGGTGTCGCTCGGCCAGCCCGCGGAGCCGCTCCGCCCGCTGCTTCGAGAGTCGGGCCTGGGTCTCGAGCCAGTTCTTCCACGCCCCCCAGGACTGGTTCATCGGCATCCCGAACCGGAGCGCGAGGAACAGGTCGGCCCGCTCCTCCGCCTCGGGGCCCTGGACGGCCCGGGCCACGTGGGCCGCGGCGCGGTCGGTCGGCCAGGCGAGGAGGCGGTCGAAGGCGCCCGAGTCGGCGGCGAGGGCGCGAAGTTCGGCCTCCTCGTCGGCGCCTCCGCCCAGCCTCTCGCGGAGCCGAGCGATGGCGGGCCGGGGCCCGCCGCCTCGCTGCTCCGCGGCGGCCGCGAGGTCGAGGAGGAAGCCCGGCGTGAAGACGCCCGTCCTCGCGATCCTCTGGGCGGATTCGCGGAACCGCTTTTCGACGGCCTCGTGGGTCCGGGGCGCCCGGTCCAGGCGGGAGGCGAGGAGCGAGAGGTCGCCGAGGAGGACGATCGACGCGCGGAGCGGGGGAAGGGCGTCCTCGCCGGTCATCCATCCGAGGGGGAGGTCGAAGGGAAGGCCTCCGAGGAGGATCTTCGCGTCCTCGGGGACCGGTCGGCCGGCGGCCCGCTCCTGGTGGGCCCGGAGCGCGGCCTTCCGGCGCGCCGCGCGGAGTTGCTCGGCCAAGGCGTGGCACGCGGGGTCCTCGCGGAGCGCCCCGAGGACGCCCGCGACATCGAGCGGCGGCGCATCCTGGGCGGCCAGGCGGCCGAGGGCGGGGACGGCGGTGCGCGAGTCGAGCGTGCCGGAGGCGGTGAGCCGGACGAGCGCGCGGAGGAGATCCTCGCGGTCCATTCCCCTTCCCTCTGCCCCTATTCTAGATTCCGGAGCGCCGGGCGGGGTGGGAAAACCGGAGGGGCGCTGGGCAAGTCGCTTCCCATCGGGCCCGTCCCCGCCCGGTCGTTCGGCATGCCCGCCGAGGGAGCAAGCCGGATGCCACGGGAGCCGCCCCCGTTTCTCGCATCGCGGAGACGGCCGTGTTATATAGAGGAGATGCGGCGGACGACGGCGGCCCTGGTCCTGGCCTGCGCCGCGGCCCCGGCCCGGGCGGACGACTGGCCCCACTGGCGGGGGCCGGCCCGGAACGGCGTCTCGGCCGAGACCGCCTGGCTCGACCGCTGGCCCGCGGAGGGACCCAAGGTCCTCTGGAAGTCGCACGTCGGACTCGGCTTCTCGTCCTTTGCCCTCGCGGGCGGGCGCGTCTTCACGATGGGCCACGCCGACGATCGGGACACCGTCCTCGCCTTCGACCTCGAGACGGGGACGATCCTCTGGAAGCACTCCCACGCTGCCGAGCTGAACGACCGCTTCTACCCGGGCGGGACGACGGGGATGCCGACCGTGGAGGGCGACCGGGTCTACGTGCTCGGCCGCTTCGGGGAAGTCTTCGCGCTCGAGGCCGGCACGGGCAAGGTCGTCTGGTCCCGGAACGCGGCGCAGGAAGCGGGCGTCCGGGTCCCGGACTGGGGTTTCACGGGCGCGCCGCTCGTCCACGAAGGCCTGCTGATCCTCGCCATGGGTGAGGCGGGCGTGGCGCTCGAGAAGCTCACGGGGAAGCTCGCCTGGAAATCGGAGGACAAGGCCAGCGGATACTCGTCGCCCCTCCCGGTCCGCCGGGACGGTGCGTGGCAGATCCTCGTCTCCTCGGGAAGTTCCCATCTCGCCGTGGATCCGAAGACGGGGAAGGAGATCTGGCGCATTCGTTGGGTAACCCAGTATGGCGTGAACGCCGCCGATCCGGTCGTGGACGGGGACCGGATTTTCTTTTCGAGCGGCTACGGGAAGGGGGCGGCGGTCTTCGCCTTGGGCGACGGCGAGCCCTCGCCGGTCTGGACGAACAAGTCGATGCGGAACCAGATGAACCCGTGCGTCCTCGTGGACGGCCACCTCTACGGCGCGGACGGCGACGAGGACAAGAAGCCACAGCTCAAGTGCCTGGAGTTCGCGACGGGCCGGGAGAAGTGGGCGCGGGACGGACTCGGGGCCTGCGGCGTGAGCGCGGCCGGCGGGAGGCTCCTCGTCCTCTCCGAGGGCGGGGAGCTGATCGTCGCGCCCGCCTCTCCGGAGCGCTTCGCGCCGGTCGCGCGGGCGAAGGTGCTCGAGGGCAGGTGCTGGACCGCGCCGGTGCTCTCGAACGGGAGGGTCCTCTGCCGCAACGGGGCGGGGGACGTGGTCTGCCTCGATCTCAGGAGGAACCCATGAGCCTCATCACCCGGAGACGGGCGCTCGCGGCGGGCGCGGCGCTGGCGGCGGCGCCCTACGTGCGGGCGGCGGACCCCTGCCGCCAGATGAAGACGGCGCTCATCGGCTCGGGCTGGTGGGGGAAGAACATCCTCCGAGAGGCGATCGACGCGAGCCGCTCGAAGGTGGTGGCCCTCTGCGACGTGGACGCGCAGGCGCTCGAGGTGGCGGCCGAGCAGGTGAACGACCTGACGGGCGGCCGGCCGAAGACCTACAAGGACTACCGGGAGCTCCTCGAGAAGGAGAAGCCCGAGCTCGCGATCGTGGCCACGCCCGACCACTGGCACGCGCTCCAGTCGATCGCCGCGCTTAAGGCGGGGGCGCACGTCTTCGTCGAGAAGCCCACGGCGCACACCGTCAACGAGAGTCGCGCCCTGCTCAAGGCGGCGCGTGAGGCGGGTCGGACGGTCCAAGTGGGGCTCCACCGGCGGATCGGGCCACACCATGTGAGCGCGCTCAAGTTCCTCCGCGAGGGCGGGGCGGGGCCGGTGGGGATGGTGCGTCTCTTCGTCACCTCGGGCGGCGGGCCGGAGAAGCCCACGCCCAACAACCCTCCGCCGGAGGGGATGGACTGGGACCTCTACTGCGGCCCCTCGGCGATGCGGCCCTTCAACCGGCGCATCCACCCGGGCGGCTGGCGGAACTTCCTCGAGTTCGGGAACGGGCAGCTGGGCGACTGGGGGGTCCACTGGCTGGACCAGGTCCTCGCCTGGACGGACGAGGCCTACCCGAAGCGGGTCTACTCGACCGGGGGACGTCCGGTGAAGGGGGCGCCGGTCCTGAGCGAGAAGGAGCAGACCACCGACGCCCCCGACCACCAGGTGGCGGTCTACGAATTCGAGCAGTTCACCTGCATCTGGGAGCACCGGACCTTCGCCGGCAACGCCCCCGAGAAGCACCCGATCGGGGCCTACTTCTACGGGACGAAGGGGACGCTGCACATCGGCTGGCGGGACGGCTGGACGTTTTACCCCGTGAACGCGAGGGAGAAAGGCCTCCACGAGGATTCCCAGCTCCAGCAGCCCGACGGGCACAACCTGAAGCTGCTTTGGGCGGACTTCCTCGAGGCGATCGACAAGAACCGCGCCCCGATCGCCGGGATCGAGCGCGCCCATCGCTCGTCGGTGCTCCCTCTCCTCGGGATGGTCTCCTGGCGCCTGGGCCGGAGCCTCCGCTGGGACGGGGCGAAGGAGACGATCGAGGGCGACGCCGAGGCCGCGGCGATGCTGAGCCGGCCGTACCGGGCGCCCTGGAAGTATCCCGAGATTTGACCTCCCCCGGAGGCCTACTCCCGCCGCTGGAATGGCGCCCTCCGCGCCGTTCCGAGATCCCGCTCCGCTCTCCTTCGGTTGTGGGCCGAGCAGAGGAGGCGCAGGTTTTCGAGCCGGTGATCCCCTCCCCGGCAGTAGGGCCTCACGTGGTCGATCTCCACGTCCCACGTGGACCCGCAGGCCCGCCCGTCCGGCCCCACGAACGTGCAGCGGCCCCTGTCCCGGGACCACACCGCCCTTCGCAGCGCCCGAGGGACAGCTCGGGACCGCCTTCCACTCCCCCGCGGGGAGTGCCGGGCCCGGCGCGGCCGGACCGGGTCGCGCCGCTCCAGGTACTCGTCGAGCGCCGCCTCGAAGACCTGCTCGAGACTGACTCCCCCGGGATGCTTCCCCGACAGGAGCGATCGGGCCCGCTCGAACTTCTCCCGGAATCCCGGGCTCGCGGCGAACCGGAACTCCCAGTCCACGCCGTCCTCGCCCGGCACCGCCCGGATCGAATCGCGCTCCTGGGCGGGCCTCCCGCGTGAGGCCAGGATCAGCTCCACCTGCCGCTGCGTCCGGCCGCGGATCAGCTCGAGGACCGCCTCGTCCTTCTCGATCTCCCTCGCGGCAATCGCCACCGTGCTCAGGTGGAGCTCGCCCCCGAGCAGCATGCCCTCGATGCGCGGGCACCGTTTGAGCGCCCGCGCCGCGGCGATCCTCCGTCCCGCCGCCGATTCGCAGTAGCCCAGGCGGCCGACGCAGTAGGCGAAGAGGGAACCGAACCCCTGGTCCAGGTACAAACGCCGCCGCTCTACCTCGATGAGGCCGTGGAGGACCTGCACCTCGAGGCGGCGCTCCTGGACGCGCAGCCCCAGGAGCGCGGCTTCCAGCGCGTCGCTCGTCAAGCCGCGGAAGTCGGCGCCGCCCATCTGTTTCCTCCTATCCCCTTAGACGACGACATCGTGTCTGTTTAGGTCACATAGACAGCCGCAGTCACTCCCCCGCGGGGAGTAAGGTCCACGCGCTACCGGGCGAGCGCGTCCAGCGTCAACCGCGTGAAGACGATCCTCTCGTAGGCGTGCTTCTCGCCGGCCTCGTAGAGGCAGCCGATCGAGCCGTCGGGGAGCACGGCCAAGCAGGAATAGGCGGCCGGGCCAGCGTAAATCTCCTTCGACCTCGGCCACGTCTTCCCCTCGTCGAGGCTCAGGCGTACCGTCATTCGTTCCCGCGCCTTCGTGCTGGCGGGGTTGAGGAAGAGGAGGCTCCCGGGAGAATGCCGGAGGATGCTCGCTTGGCATTGCGGCTCGATGAGCGTCGCGTCGTGCGTGGCCGGCTCCCAGGTAAGGCCGCCGTCCCGGCTGAGCGCCACCCCGCGCTCTCGCCTCGGGCTCCCGTGGTTCCGCATGTTGATCATCAGGGTCCCGTCGGAGAGCTCGACGACCTGGGACTCCCCCAGGGCCTCGTCCGTGCTCCCCCCGAGCTTCCAGGTCGCCCCGCGGTCGTCGCTGGTGATCACGTGCGCCCGCTCGGTCCTCGAGCCGGCGACCGAGTGGTCGCAGGGGACGACAAGGCGGCCGGTCCGGAGCTGGATCCCCACGCCCGGCCCCGTCGCGTACCAGGTCCAGTCGGGCTTCTTGACGTCCTTGGTGATCTCGAGCGGCCTGGCCCAAGTGAGGCCGTCGTCGTCGCTCCGCGTCACCCAGACCGTCCGCGTCCCCTCGCTCGTCCCGTCCAGGATCTTCGACTGGGGGTCCTTCCCGAGGTTGTGCGTCAGGAGCAGCCAGATCGTGCCCGTCTCGCGGTCGACGACGGGACAGGGGTTGCCGCAGGTGTTGGGCCCGTCGTCCCAGACGACCTGGGTCGGCCCCCATGTGGCCCCCCCGTCCGTGCTCCGCCGGAGGAGGAGGTCGATGTCGCCCGTGTCGCTCCGGCCGTTTTTCCGCCCCTCGCAGAAGGCGAGCAGCGTCCCCTTCGGCGTGACGAGGGCCGAGGGGATGCGGTAGGTGTGGTAGCCGTCGCGGCCGGAGACGAAGACGTCGGCGCTGACCGGGGCGGCGGGCCGGGGCCCATACCGGGCGCGGGGGCCGCCCCGCTCGTGGGCGCCGAGGTCGGGGGCCTTGCCGGCGAAGTCCTCGTTCACGTTCGGGAGGACGGCGCCCGCGTCCACGGCGTTCGAGCCCTCGCGGAGCGAGAGGACCCGGCGCTCCGCGGGGGCCGGCTTCTCCGGCAGGTCCCAGGCCTCGAAGATCTCCTCCTTCCGGACGCGCACGCCGTTCTTCTCGATCCCGACCGCCGCCGAGAAGGCCGCCAGGTCCGGGTAGCGGCGGTCCCACGAGAAGGCCTCCTTCGCGCGGCCCCAGTCGAAGCCGTCGTAGTCCACGTCGGTCGCCCACGTGGGACGGTAGACCGGGGGGACGATGTAGGCGGGCGAATCCTCCTTGTAGCTGACGCAGCCCCAGACCGGCGCATCGCCCCCCGCCGAGATGAAGAGGTTGTTCCGGGAGAGGGCGGAGAGGATGCACCACATCCGGTCGGAGGAGGGACCCCATCGGACGAAGGTGTTGTGCGCGAGGAGGAAGCGGTCCTGGATCCGGAACTTGAAGATGTGCCCGGTCCCGATCACCTGGTTCCGGATGAAGTACCACGGCCCGCAGTACATGGGCTGGAAGCTGAGCGCGTTGTTCCCGAAGTTCGTGATCCGGTTCCCCCACATCCGGACGTTCGCGTAGCCGTAGTCGGGCTCGAGGCCGTCGTCGGTCGTGTCGTGGATGTCGTTCCCGAAGATGTCGCAGTTCCGGAGCGGGTAGTGGACGCCGGCCTGGACTCGCGAGATCCGGTTGTGGCAGACCGTGTGGCCGGAGGTCTGGCTGAGCTCGACGCCCTCCCCCTCGGCGTGGTGGACCTTGGGGTCGAGGCCGTTCCGCCCCTCGATCACGTTGTCGGCGACGTACCAGTCCCGCCCCTCGCGCCCGACGACCACGGAGTGGAAGAAACCCGAGAAGCGGCTCCGGACGAGGGCCACGTCGGAGGTCGGCCCGCTCCCCCGGAGGGCCGTGTCGCGGTCCTTCTTACGGAAGGAGAGTCCCTCGAGGTGGACGTGACTCGCCGCCACGTCCGCGGAATCGAAGACCGAGCCTCCGTCCTCGGCGGCCTTCCAGGCGAGGGGGCGGCCCGGCTCCCCGGACTTGCTGAAGACGAAGGCGCCGTACTCGCCCGGACCGAGGAGGACGACGTCCCCCGGCCGGGCGGCCTCCTGGGCGGCGGCGAGACCCCGGAAGGGGGTGTCCTTCGACCCCTCGCCGCCGCCCGAGCCAGGGACGGCGTGAAGCGTCCTCCCGCCCTCGGGGAGCCGGGGGATGGGGCGGGTCGCGATCTCCACGACCCTGCTCTCCGCGCCGCCGTCCGGATCGGCAAGGTTGAGCTTCACGTCGTAGGCGGTGCCGGGCTCGAGGAAGAGGATGCTGCCCGCGACCATCGTGTAGCGGCGGTCGGCCTTCCGGTCGGCGTACCAGCCGTAGGACTCCACGCGGAAAAGGGGGAGGGCGTGCCGCCAGGCCTCGGCGCCCTTGGCGCGGAAGGATACCTGGCACGAGGCGTCGTGATCCGCATCGCCGGCGATATCCCACTCGATGCCGATCGAGTGGATCGTGGAGTAGGTCCGGAGCTCGCCCGGCGTCGTCGCGTCCTGCGCGAGCGCGGCCAGGAGCGAGAGGAAGAGGTCCACGTCTACTCTACTTCCGGCCGCCGATCGGGGTTTGGGGCTCGGTCCAGGGCTTGACGCCGCACAGAGCGGCCCATCGGTCGTAGAGCGACGAGAGGTCGCCGACGAGGTCCGGCCGATCCGCGGCGAGGTTCGATCGCTCCGTACGGTCCGAATCGAGGTCGTAGAGCTCCCACGGCCCGCCGTGGACCGCGACCAGCTTCCAAGGGCCCCGTCGGACCGCGCGGTTCCCCTCGTGTTCCCAGAAGAGCGTCCTCGGCTCGACGGGGTCGCTCCGGAAAATATTCCGGCCCTCGAGCGGAGGGAAGCGCGACCCGGCGGCCTCGAGGCAGGTCGGAAGAAGGTCGATGACGTGGCCGACCCGGGACGAGACCGTCCCGGCGCGGAGCCGCGCGGGCCAGCGGGCGATGAAGGGCGTGGCGATCCCGCCCTCGTGGACGAAGCTCTTGAAGAGGCGGAAGGGGGTGTTCGAGACGTGGGCCCACTCGAGGCCGTAGCTCGCGTACGTGTCCTCGGGGCCGGGGGCGATCTCCGTCCCGTTCCCGAGCCGGATGGGGCGGCCGTCGCGCGTCTTGAGAGGGAAGTTCTTCGAGCGTCCCTGGGGCCCGATCTCCTCGGCGCAGCCGCCGTTGTCGGAGAGGAACATGACGAGGGTGTTCCTCGACATGCCGCGGCGGTCGAGCGCGTCGAGGAGGTGGCCGATCCCGCGGTCCATCTGCTCGACCATGGCGGCGTAGACGGCCATGCGGCGGGCGAGCCACTCCTTGGGCTCGGCCGACTCCCAGGGGGCGACCCGGGGGTCGCGGAGCCCGACCGCCTTGCGGGCGGCGCGGATCGCGTCCCAGCCCGCCCGGTAGCGGGCGAGGTGGCGCTCGACGTCCGCCTCGCGGGCGTGCAGCGGCCAGTGGGGCGCGGCGTGGGCGACATAGAGAAAGAAGGGTCGGGAGGCGTCGTGGCCCTCCACGAACTCGACGGCCGCGTCGCTCACGGCGTCGGTGAAGTGGTAGTCGCCCGCGGGAGGCGGAAGGGGTTCGTCGTCCCGCATGAGCGAGGGAGGGTTGTAGTAGCTCCGGATGCTCGCGATGATCCCGTAGAAGCGGTCGAAGCCGCGACGCCGGGGGTGGTTGTGGCCGGGCCCGGGCCAGGGCGTGACGTGCCACTTCCCGGCCATGTAGGTCGCGTAGCCGGCCTGCCGCAGGAGCTCGGGGAGCGTCGGGACGTCGCGCGCGAGGTCGCCGGGGTAGGCGCCGGGCCCGTTCAGGTGCCCCATCCCGACCTCGTGCGGGTAGCGGCCGGTCAGGAAGCTCGCCCGTGTCGGGCAGCAGCGCGTGGCGTTGTAGAACTGCGTGAACCGGACGCCGTCCGCGGCCAGGCGGTCGAGGCGGGGCGTGGGGATCTCGCTTCCATAGCAGCCGAGGTCGGAGTAGCCCAGGTCGTCCGCCATGATGACGACGATGTTCGGCCGCGCGTCCCCGGCCGGGGGGGCAGACACGCAGCCCGAGACGGCGAGGAGGGCGAGGGCGGTCGCTCGCATCCCGGGATTGTACCCGGCCGCTAGTCCGGCCAAAGCGCTTTCAGGAGGCCGAACGAGAAGCGGTCGGCCGTCCAGCGGCCCGTGGCGAAGGTCTCGTCCTCGAGGCTCGTGGGGACGAGAGACGGTCGCCCCTTCCGGCGGACGGGGGAGACGATCTCGAGCGAGGTGATGGACGAGCCCGCATGGCACTGCACGCAGTTCGCCAGCACCCGGGCCCGTCCGTCGTCCTTGTTGTGCCCGAGGGAGAGGACGAAGAGGGAGTCGCGGTCATCGGGGCCGACGGGGCGCAGCCCGCCGGCTTCCCCCGCGAAGAGCTTCTCCCGGCGGAGCTGGAACTTGACCGACTCGGCCTCGCGGCCGGCGCGGAGGATGCGGAGCTGCACGGACTCGACGATCGGCGAGGAGACCGCGAAGCCCCGGTCGGTGACGAGCTGCGCGCGCCGGACGAGGGCGACCCGTGTGCCGTCGGGGCATTCCGGAACCTCCCGGGCTCCGAGCCTCCGGACGTAGTCTTCCGTGGCCTTCCGCCCCGCGGGAAGCGCGAAGTGGATCGTGAAGTCGGCGCGGCCGCGGAAGAACTCGAGGTGGGCGCGGGCGAGGGGGTCGCCCGAGGCGTCGCCCAGGACGACCCACGGGCCCTTCGGGTCGAGGAGGTCGGCGGGGAGCGCGGGGTGCTTGGCCGCAGCGGCGGCGTAGGCGTCGGGGAGGGCGCGGACCTGCTCGAAGGTCGGGGCGATGCGGCGCATCGCGGCGGCGAGCCGTTTCCGGAGCTCGCGGTGTCCCGGGCGGTCCGCCTCCTCGACATCCGCTTCGGTCGCGACGGACCACGCGAAGACCATCCAGAGGTCCCGCTGGAGGACGGCCCGGCGGAGAGACTCGCGGACGAGGTCGTCCCCCCTCTTCGAGAGGAATTCCTCGAGGAGTGGAAGGAGCCTCATCTGCGATTCGCCGGAAATGTCCCCGGGGGTTGCCGGCCAGTGAATGGAGTCGAGATCCTTCTCCGGCCCGAGGTGGCGGACGTGCCATCCGTGGATCGCGACGTGGATCCGGTTCCAGAGGTGGCTCGGGTCGGGGTCGTAGGGCCCGGCCTGGAGAAGCCCCAGGAGGGCCAGGCCGGTCATGAGGGCTTGGCCGGGGCCTTGCCCTGGGGGAGGTCCTTGGGGGTCTTCGCCTGGACGAGGCAGCCGGCGACCGTGAGGGCCGCGAAGAGGAGGAGCTGGGCCCAGGCGAAGCGGCCGGTGCTCGGGCCGATGAAGGCGGGAAGGGCGGCTGCGGCGAGGCCCGCGCCGGTGACGGCGGTGGCGAAGATGGCGAGGGGGCGCTGGAAGACGACGGCGAGGACGCCGCCGAGCGCGGCGCCGGTCGCCGCGCCGGGCCAGGCGAGCGGCGTGCCGACGACGGAGGAGCCGACGACGGCCAGGACCACGCCCGCG
>Ga0187893_10001277_pt1 | contig 61753 bp, 59 predicted proteins | sample MA1701074metaG_FD_139574 | JGI IMG/M metagenome (GOLD analysis project Ga0187893, IMG submission 139574) | White microbial mat communities from a basaltic lava cave in the Kipuka Kanohina Cave System on the Island of Hawaii, USA - MA170107-4 metaG ... | reverse complement strand
TTAACGGGTTCGCAACACCAGTAAAGAAAGCAACCTCACCTGCTCCAGTGGTTCACACAATCTACACCTCCAAGTTCTCATTTTCATTGGCAACAGTGAAGCGAAGCTTCATGAAAACTCTTTCCATGAGACGTCCTCTTCCCGCAAGACGTTGGTAGCCTAAAGCTCTTGATTATTTTACTGGTTCCGATTAAGCCCAACCCTTGAGGCTAGGCAGTCTCGAACGGGACTTTTTTCCCGTTTGAAGTACAATTTACGTCCACTTTTCCGGCAAAGGATATGAGTTTGCCTGAATTCCACTTGTTGTCGAATGGCTCAAGACTTGCAGGTTTTCCACGTTCCAAGGGATGGATAGAGGGGCGTGACATGTTCAGTCTTGTTAACGAAAGTGGAAGATCAGGTGGCCTCTCGTTATTTCAGATTTGTTGCAGTGTGTGCAGCATGGTTGTTGCAGTCCCAAACGTACTCGCAATCAACCGCTGATATTCTCGCCAGACCGTTACTCAATCCGGATTCTGTCAAAGCGTTTCAAGCCCGGTTTCTCAGAGACCAAATCGCAATTCCCCCGGTTCAATCCACTCTTGCCAAGTGGAATGAATATGTATCCATGCGCATCGACAGTTTGAGGTCCTTTCTCACGCAAATCTCGCTGGAGCGGGAGACGCCGATGCGCGTCGAGTCTCGCGGAGTAATCCAATCGGATGGTTTCCGTATCGAGAAGTACATCGTGAAGGTTCTCAAGGGCATTGAGATTCCGATGAATCTGTACATACCGGATTCGGTTGCCCACCGGCTTCCGCTGATTCTCAACCCCAATGGATTCTATCTGGAAGGAAAGGCGCACAGTGAGGTACAGATCCGGTGTGCTCATTTTGCGCGCTCGGGTTACATTGCCGCCGCCTGGGATTTTGTGCATTCCGGAGAACGGGGGGGCTGGAACGGCGTGGGAGTTCCGGGAAATGACGGCTACTACGCCTTGCGATGGCGATTGGCCGGCGCGCGAAGTCTGCCCTTGACGATCATCGAAACACGTGCAATCCTGGACTACCTTCTACAGCTTCAGTTTGTAGACTCATCGCGGGTCGCAATGGTGGGTTCATCTCAAGGTGCGATGACGTCGCTATTGGTATCTGCGATTGATACGCGGATAAAATCGGTTGTCGCAGTGATCCCGCCAGCACCGTTCAAAACGATGCCATTCAATGAAAATGGGATGTTTCTTGAAACGAACTGGTTCCATTGGGTGGGCACATTCACCCCGGGGATTATATCACGTATTTCGGACACGAGGGAACTCATGAGTTTTGTCGCGCCCAGACCGTTGTTGCTCTTGTCCGGGATAAGGGATGTTGTCCGGCCTTCGGACTTTGAGGTGGAAGTTCAGGCGGCGCGAAGAGTATATGCATTATTCGGACGTGGTGACGCCATTGCTCACGAGAGTTTTGATATGGGACATGAGTTTAACCAGCATGCGAGGGTGCGATCCTATGAGTGGCTCCGGCGAGCATTTAACGTGAACGATACAAGTGGGGCTATAATCGAAGAGCCGTATCAGCCCCGGTCGATCGATGAACTACGATGCGGGATCAATCCTTCGGGTGAAACAATACTCTCGGTAGGTTCAAGGTTGGCGAGCATGCTCCCTGTTCCTTCGTATCACCCTGTAACACGGTTGGAGGCACGCAATATGCAGCGTGAAATTCGGGCGACTCTCCAGCTCGGGACCGGCTCCCATGCTGACTCAGTTGTTGAAGCGCGGAACGTCAAATTGATTTCATCCCCCAATCGACTCATCAGAGCGGTAATACTCAGATTCTGGAGCGGCCTACAGATTCCCGTCGTAGTTTTTTCGCCGTCTCATGCAAGAACATACTCGATGGTATTCCTACTGTCTGATTCAGGTAAGGCATCGGTTAACCCCGCTCTGGTCGACAGCCTGCTGGAAATGGGATACGGTGTGTGTGTTTCGGATGTATTAAACGCCGGAGAATTGGAGTATACGAATTTCAGTGCACGGATAGTCAACCTTTTTCTGGAATTGAATGACAGGACGTCCCTTTCCGTTGCCATAACTCAAGCGCGGAGTTTGATCAAGTCGGTGCGAGACCTTTTTGGCTACGAACGCTGCGCGATAGTTGCTGACGGGCCGATGACTCAATTGGTCGCAAGCGTTCTTGCTTTGGACAGCAGAGTTTCGACTGTTGTTCTCAGAAATGGTTTGGATGGCATCCGTGAAGAGGGAGCGTCCGTCTTCCCGTCTAGAATACCGGCGCCGCTTCAGTTTATGGGAGCATTGAGCAGGGCGGAGAATGCACATGTATCTGCCCTCATTTCACCGAAACCACTCCTGATTCACACCATGAAGAATGTGCAAGGGAATACTGTAACCGAGCATCTGTCACATCATGGTTCAAAAGTCAGAGTCTTCTACGAAGCCGAACGAAGCACACAATCTTTCTCAATGCAAGTTGGTTCAATAAAACAAGTAACCTCATGGATTGTGAAGTATCTTCCCTCCGTACTCCGAGAGCCGGTCGACCATGCTTCAGGGAACTTCGATGGCGCTGCAGTTAGTGGCTCAAATGAAAACGAAGTGCCCCCAACGTCCCAATCTCCGGTGACAAATGCCGGAAATAAAATTGGGAGAGGGGCTACAACTTTTGTAATTGAAGGAGCTTATCCCAATCCATTTAATCCAGCAACGACGTTTGTTGTTGGCCTCAATGAACCTGCCTCTCTCCGGCTCGCAGTGTATAACATCGTTGGCGAACTTGTTGATGATGTGGTAATCGGAGTTCGAGAGGAGGGTTCTCATGTGATTCAGTGGCTTGCTCCCTCACACCTCGCGAGCGGGACATACTTCGTTCGATTCGACGTGAGAGTTCCGGCTGGCGTGAAATGGAGTGAGACCAAGAGAGTTGCACTAATTCGCTAGGGATTAGCAGAAGATTCTTCCGGGAGTATTTGGATTTTGGAATTCTATTCCGTAGTTTCATTCGTTTTTAGTCGGGCTACGACGCGGTGGGATAAGTATCACGACTATGGGTGAATGTGAATTCAGCACGCGCTTTGTTTAAGAGGAACTGGCGCGCGATGGCTGCTGCAATTGCCATTGCCGCCGACATTTTTATCGTTTGCGTAACGTTCCTTGCGGCCGGGAGTCTTATCTACTCCGGCCCAATATACGTTGCCTTTGTCCTGCACCCGGTCGCCTTTTCCTTTTCTCTGCTCGTTTTCATCGGCGGGCTTACCTCTCTCGGGCTGTACAGAACCATTTCGTACACAAATTCCAGAAGACATTTTGCCATTGCGGCGCGAGCATATGTGTTGACGATGGCGGTGGTTTTTTGTATCGCTCTACTGTTTCGGAACGCCGAGCACCAGCGGGACTTTCTCTTCGCCTTCTTTTTGATCCTGCCTTGTTTCTACGCCATGACGTGGTCCTTGTTGAGACAACTCAAGAGCCGTTTGCAGGGGCAGAGGTTTGGTAGATGGAACACCCTTGTTGTGGGTTTTGACAAGAGCACGGATGCCGTGTTGCGGAGATTACGGACAGTGCCGGAACTGGGGTATGATATCGTGAAGGTTGTCCAAGCACCAGCGACAAGCTCATCCATTCTTCATGTTGAACGCTCCGATGTGGAGAACGCCATTAGCGAGCAGGACATTGAAATGATCGTGCTTTCGTCTTCTCATCTCAACGGTTCGTTTGTTCACCTTGAGGATCTCTGCCAGAAGCATTCGGTGCGCATGAGTGTTATCTCCGATGAATCTGACTACCTGTTTACACGAACGAATATTTACGACCTTGCTGGCATTCCAATTTTCTCGCTTGAACGACGCCGTGTTGAATTCGTAAAGAGAGTTGTAAAACGAGGTTTCGACGTTGTCGCGAGCGCACTTCTATTGATCTTGCTTTCTCCGGTCTTTCTGATCGTGGGAATTGCAACAAAGATTGAGTCGAGGGGACCTGTGTTCTTCCGCCAAAGAAGAGCGTTGAGTGATAACGAAGAGCCCTTCGAGTTTTATAAGTTTCGGAGTATGGTGCGCGAGGCGGATGAGATCAAGGAGAGTCTTGTTGACCTGAATGAATCGGACGGAGCGCTTTTCAAGATTCGGAATGATCCACGGTTGACTAAGGTCGGCAAATTTATTCGCCGGCACAGCATCGACGAGCTTCCACAACTGTTCAATGTGTTGAAGGGGGAAATGAGCCTCGTCGGCCCCCGTCCTCTCCCCGTTGATGATTTCAACCTGTTGCAAAGCCGTGACCATCTTGGGGGATACTTCCGGCATCGCTCGAAAGCCAAACCCGGCATGACCGGATTGTGGCAGGTTTCCGGAAGAAGCGATCTCGGTTTTCGCGAAATGGTTCTTCTTGATTTGTATTATATCGAACACCAGACGATTCTGTTCGATGTTGAAATCCTCTTCCAAACCATTCCTGTTGTGCTCTTCGGGAAAGGTGCAAGCTAACGCGGAAACAGCGTTTGTCCGGGTGCCTTTTTTTGAAACTCTAACCTCTTTTTTGTATACTAATCTGAAATTCTTTCATACCATCAAGAGTACGGAGATCATTTGAAGCTGAGTGTTATCGGTACGGGATATGTCGGCCTTGTTGTTGGGACATGCTTTGCTGAATCCGGGAATGATGTTGTCTGTGTGGATATTGATGATCGAAAGCTGACGATGCTTTCCTCGGGGGAGAGCCCGATCTATGAACCGGGGTTATCCGATCTCTTAAAGAAGAACATCGATGAACAGCGCCTCACGTTCACGAAGGATCTTGCGAAGGCGGTTCAGCAGTCAGAGATCATCTTCCTGGCTCTGCCGACGCCACAAGCGGAAGACGGTTCAGCCGACTTGCAACACGTTCTTGATGCCGCCAAGGAAATAGGGCGCCATCTCAACGGGTACAAAGTGATTGTCAATAAGAGCACGGTTCCCGTTGGCACGGCCGACAAAGTCAGGGAGATCATCGCAGTGCAAACGAAGCAGGAGTTCGACGTGGTTTCGAACCCGGAATTCCTGAAGGAAGGCGCGGCGATCAACGACTTCATGAAGCCCGACCGCATTGTTGTCGGCACGAAAAGCGGAAAAGCGCTCGCGCTCATGCAGGATCTGTACGCGCCGTTCATTCGGACTGGTAACCCGTTCATAGTCATGGACGAACGAAGCTCTGAGTTAACGAAGTACGCCTCTAATTCCTTCCTTGCCACAAAAGTTTCCTTCATGAACGAGATGGCGAACCTTTGCGAAAATGTCGGCGCGGATATTGACCTCGTTCGGAAGGGGATGGGAACAGACCCGCGCATCGGAACACAGTTTCTGTTTGCAGGAATCGGATATGGCGGCTCGTGCTTCCCAAAGGATGTTAGTGCTCTGATCAACACGGCCAACGTGAACAGGTATGATTTCGCGATTCTAAAGTCAGTGGAAAATGTCAACAAACTGCAGAAAGCAAGAATCGTCGAGAAAATCAAGAAGCACTTTGGCAATTCGCTCGCAGGCCGCACCATTGCAATATGGGGGCTTTCTTTCAAACCGAATACAGATGACATGCGTGAAGCCCCGTCGCTTGTCGTGGTGGATGCGCTCCTGAAGAGTGGTGCGAAGCTCCGGGTTCATGATCCTGTTGCAATGGAAGAGGCGAAGAAGCGGATTGGTGACAAGGTTGAGTATTTCACGAGCAATTATGAATGTTTGCGCGGGGCTGACGGCCTCGTGGTGGTCACCGAATGGAACGAATTCCGTCGGCCGGATTTTGACCGCATGAAGACACTGATGAAATCGCCGGTGATATTCGACGGCAGAAACATCTACGAACCGAGCCGCCTTGCTGCGGTCGGGTTTACTTACTACGGCATGGGGCGCAATGGCGTCCGGTGAGCATGCGGTTGTTACCGGCGCCGCCGGATTTCTGGGATCACACATTTGCGACAAACTCCTTGCCCGCGGGTTGCGTGTTACGGCAATCGACAACCTCATAACCGGCGACCTCCGCAATCTCGCTCATCTTATTGGTAACACCAGCTTTCGCTTCATTCATCATGACGTCACGGAGTACATCTTCATCGATGGGCCGATCGACTACATTTTGCATTTTGCTTCGCCCGCCAGCCCCATTGACTATCTCAAGGTCCCAATTCAAACTCTGAAAGTCGGGTCCCTCGGAACACACAAGGCCCTTGGGCTTGCAAAGGCCAAGAAATCACGTTTCCTGCTTGCATCAACATCGGAGGTCTATGGCGACCCGCTTATTCATCCCCAGCCGGAGAGTTATTGGGGAAATGTGAACCCGGTGGGGTTGCGCGGAGTGTATGATGAGGCAAAACGTTTTGCAGAGGCGATGACTATGGCGTACAACCGGTATCATGGCGTCAACTCCAGGATCGTACGGATCTTCAATACGTATGGACCGCGTATGCGCCTGAATGATGGCAGGGCCATTCCGGCATTTGTTTCGCAATGCCTCGCGGGGGAAGACGTAACAGTGTTCGGAACCGGCCAACAAACGCGAAGTGTTTGTTATGTTGACGATTTAATCGAGGGAATCGTGAGACTTCTTATGTCGGAAGAAACACAACCGGTTAACATTGGCAACCCGGACGAAATTACGATGCTGGATTTGGCAAAGGAAATCATTGCGCTGACAGGAAGCCGGAGCAAGATTGTGTACAAAGAACTTCCGGCAGACGACCCCAAGATACGACAACCGGACATCGAGCGTGCGAGGACGTTGCTGAACTGGACACCAGTCATCGGAAGGAGCGAAGGGTTGAAACGGACGATCGATTATTTCCGGCACCACGCCGTGGGTCGGTAGACTTTATCATGGGAACGCGGTTCTTGTACGGCGTTCTGAGTTTGTGTCTCCTTGCCTGCACAGCATTCGCCCGGCAAGTTGACAGTGTCGCAGCCTCCACGCCCGAGAATCCTCCTCCTGGTGAAATCAACACGGGCCGTCTGGCGATTGTCGGCGGCGGCGTTATTACAACCATGACCGCCATTCACATCTACCAATCGAACGGGTGGTGGAGGAACAACCGTCGTTCATTTCATTTCCGTGAGGATCTGAACTACGCGCTCAGTGTTGACAAACTGGGTCACTTCTATGGTGCAAGCGCAATGACGTTTGTCCTCAACAAGGCCTTTCGTTGGGCAAACTTTTCAGAGACCGGTGCGTTATGCTGGGGAGCCGGTGTTTCCACGCTGCTGCAAACATATGTGGAGGTCGAGGACGGATTCTCAACGTGGGGATTTGACAGGGTTGATCTTGTTGCCGATATCGCTGGTGCCTGGTACCCGGTGGTTCAACACGCCGTTCCGCCTCTTCGTGACCTGAACCTTAAGTTCAGCTACGTTCCTTCGGAGAATATCAACGCGCCGGGCGCCTTTCCGGGCCAGAAACATCTGCTCATGGATGACTATGAGGGACAGACTTTTTGGTTCAGCGTGAATGTGAACGACATCTTGCCGGCGCCCCTTGAATCATATTGGCCCGATTTTCTCTGTCTCGCCCTGGGTTATGGAGCACGGGATATCCTTTCGCCGGATGCATACCGCGTGTATTTTCTTTCGCTCGACTACGACATGACAAAAATCATTCCGCAGGATACCGAGTTTCTTCGGATGCTTGGCGAAGCCCTGAACTTCATTCACTTTCCCGCGCCCGCAGTGAGAATCTCTCCAGACGCAATCTGGTATGGACTTTATTTCTAGGATGCATAGCCGCCGGTTGATCATTCGACGGATTGCTTTGGGATGTGTTGTGTGGATCTGCGCGGCAATGACTGTGTTCTCGCAGGTGGAAAATGTCCCAGCCACTCATCCCGTGTACACTTTTCTCAAGCGAATGGAAGTCCGAGGATTGATCGTTCAATATCACGACGCAGTTCTGCCGTTGGGGAGGTCGGAGGTTGCATCGTTTCTCGTTCATCTTCAATCCTATTCAGAGAAACTCTCCGATGCAGAACGCCATCTCCTGAGGAAGTATGCGCGTGAGTTTCAGTATGACGCGACAGGCTCCACTTCGGGATTTCATTCTCTCATCAGTTCGGATGAAGCGACGTTCGGAGGGGCTCTCGAACAGGAATTAGCGGATAGGGAGAAGTTCCTCTTTGCCGAAACAGACTCAATGTTCTCCGTTTTTGTTAATGGCTTGTTGACCTTCGATACGCGGAGAGGGTGGACAAGTACGGACAGGAACGAAACGGCGACATACATCCAGTTTGGCGTGCGCGCCAGAAGCACCATCGCCAATCATCTGGGGCTGTATCTTCAGCTTACGAACGCGCAGTTCTGGGGCTCGCGTGATTTACTGCAACAAGACCCGGTGATCAGTCAGAGCTTTGCCCTTGGGACGCTTGATGCTCAAAACTTTGATTTTGTAGAAGGGTACGCACGCTACCAGGATGGAATCGTTTCCGCGCAGATAGGAAGAGAGCGCGTACTCTGGGGCACCTCGTACGATCAGCACATGACGCTCTCCGAAAACATTCGCACCTTCGATTTTCTTCGAACTGACATTCAGTACAAATCCTTCAAATACACCTTCCTTCATGCATGGTTGCTCGGGAAAGAGAAGACGTTTCTACCATTTGTCCTTCCGTCAGATAGCGCAGCAGTGTTTTATGAACCGGTTGTTGCCGACAAATACTTCGCGTCACATCGCATAGAGTTTTCATTCCCGCACGTTCTTGATGTTGGCGCCCAGGAGATGGTGGTCTACAGCAACCGGTCTCCCGACCTCGCCTTCATTAACCCGATTACAGCCATTGAATCAGCACAACGTGCGCGCGAAGAACGCGACAACGTGATGTGGTTGTTCGATGTGCAGACGCATTTCATTCAGAACATCGAGTTCCAGCTAACGTTGTTTTTTGACGACCTTCATTTGAATGAATTCTTCGATGACAAGTGGTATAATCGCTATGCGTACCAGGCGGGTGTGTTTTATGCAAATCCATTCGGCATCCCGAACACCAATCTGATCGCAGAATACACGCGCATCGAACCCTGGGTTTTTGCGCACAACCGATCGCGCGAAAACGATTACGGCAGCGGCGGAGAGGTTCTCGGCCCACGCATCGGGCCTAATGCTGATTCATGGTTTCTGCGTGCGGACTATGACCCTACAGGAAACCTAGCGTTGTCTTTGCGAGTTCAGTTGATACGACAGGGAGAAAACGAGGTGGACTCCACGGGCCGGCTCATCCGAAATGTCGGGGGAGATATTCTTCAGCCTCACCGTGATTCAGATCCCTTGTACAAAGAGTTTCTCGACGGGATTCTCATCAAAACCACACGTTATGAATTCCGGGGAACGTACGAGTTTATTCGTCAGTGGTGGTTCGATCTGCAGTACATGTTGGAGGATACCCATAATGCTGCTGCAAGCAATTCGAACACATTTCACACTCTTATCGGAAGAGTCCGGCTGGAGTTCTGATTTGTACTTTCACCCCCGATGTGCTTATCTTGATATTGGGGCAACTCGCTCTGCATCATCTTCACCCACGATTACCTTCATAGCAGGAGTAGCATATGGCGTTAAAGACAGGCGACAAAGCACCGGATTTTACTTTGCATGACACCGAGAAAAAGCAAAGAACTCTGAAAGAGTTTATCGGGAAGAAAACCATTCTTGCATTCTATCCCGGAGCGTTCTCAGGAGTTTGCACAAAAGAGATGTGCACCTTCCGCGATTGGACAGCGGATCTCGCGACCCTTGGCGCGGGGATGGTTGCCATCAGCGTTGATTCCCCGCTTGTGAACAAAGCGTTTGCTGACCAGCACAAGTTGAACTTTCCCGTCCTCTGTGACTATACAAAGGAAGTGAGTCGGCAGTATTGTGGGTTGTACGATAGCTTTGCCGGCCTTCCGGGATTGCATGCCGCAAAGAGATCTGTGTTTATACTGGATAACACGGGGACGATTCGCTACAGTTGGATTTCGGAAACGAATCCGGGCGCAGAGCCTCCGTTTGATGAGATACGAAGTGCTCTTAACAGCTTCTAAGCTCGCATATCGGTGAAACTCACAACTGGGGACAAAGCTCCGGATTTTGATCTGCCAACCGGTGAGGGCAAGATGCTATCCCTGCGCGATCTCAAAGGAAAGAAGATCGTATTGTATTTCTATCCCAAGGATGACACTTCCGGATGCACCAAGGAAGCGTGCTCATTCCAGGAAAACCTCACTGCAATCAGGAAAAAAGGCGCCGTGGTCATTGGCGTCAGTGCGGACAGTCCCGGTTCACATTCACGGTTTGCCGGCAAATACAATCTGACGTTCCCACTCGTGAGCGACGAAGAGAAGAAGATCCTCAAGAAATATGACGTGTGGAGGGAAAAGAGCATGTACGGAAAGAAGTACATGGGTATCGAGCGCACAACAGTGATTATCGACGAGAAGGGAACGATCACGCATATTTTCCGAAAGGTGAAAGTGGACGGTCACACGATGGAGGTGATGGACGCTCTCGAAAAGGGAAGGGACGGATAGTGGTATTCGTAACGCGCAAGGCAAACTTCAGCGCATCGCACCGGCTGTTCAATCCGCAATGGTCCGATGAACGCAATGCTTCCATGTTCGGGAAGTGCAACAATCCGAACGGGCATGGTCATAACTATGACATTGAAGTGACCGTTGCGGGTGATCCGCCGCCGGAGACGGGAATGGTGATTGACTTGAAGAACCTTGCCGATATTATCGAAGGCGAGCTTGTCGATAAGGTCGACCACAAGCATCTCAATCATGATGTGGATTTCTTGAAGGGAATCATCCCCACTGCCGAGAACATGGCAATTGCGTTCTGGAAAATCCTGAATCCGAGGATCACGGAGGGGAAACTCTACTCAATCCGCCTGTTTGAGTCGCCTAACAATTTTGTGGAATACCGCGGGGGTTAGGTGGCTGGAAAGCTCGACAAAACGGATGTGATGGAACGCCTGGTCGCCCAGATGCTCGAAGCGCTGGGGGAAAACCCAAGACGTGAAGGTCTCCAGCGGACGCCGCGCCGTGTAGCGAAAGCCTATGAGTTCTTCACGAGCGGTTACGGAGAAGACATTGACTCCGTTTTGAATGGCGCGATTTTTCACGAGCAGTACAGCGAGATGGTCATTGTGAAGGATATTGACTTCTACAGCTTATGTGAACATCACATGCTTCCTTTTTTCGGGAAGGCGCATATCGCCTACATCCCCAATGGAACGATCCTTGGGTTGAGCAAGCTCCCGCGTATTGTGGACGTATTTGCACGCCGTTTGCAGGTACAGGAACGTCTCACTCAACAAATAGCGAAAACGCTTTACGATGTTCTTTCTCCGGATGGTGTCGGGGTGGTTGTGGAAGCGAGGCACATGTGCATGATGATGCGCGGTGTTCAGAAGCAAAACTCGCTTGCCACGACAAGCGCAATGCTCGGTGTCTTCAGGGACGAAGTCAAAACGCGTCAGGAGTTCCTCGCGCTGATCGAACACAAGCACTCCTGATCAGTCATTGCAACCGGATAGAGGTATTTTAAGTTTCCGGCGGAGTTCTATTCTGAATCCTCATCTTCATGCCCACGCCCGTCAGAGTCCCCACCCCGGTGTCTGTTGCGGTCTCCTCGAGGTCCCATCAACGGCGCGTCCTTCCAGAGTTCTTGTTGTTCAGGTGTCAAAACGGAACGCACCGCAAACCAATGGTCCACCCAAAGCGATTTTTGGTGGAGTTGTGCTTCGGAGACGACTTTTAGAGACTTGTCAATGGAAGCGCGGTCGGGCTTATCGGCCTGCATGAGCTCGCGAAGATCCAGCTTCGCTTTCTGGGTCCGCGCGCGAGAATCGATGACGGATTTCTGATGTTCAAAACGCAGTTTGCTGATCTGATCCTTCTGTGCATCAGTAAGCTTAAGGTCTGCCATCATCTTCTGTCGGAATTGTTTTCGGTCGGACCGGCCATCGCGATTGGGAGCGAACCCAAGCCCTCCCAGAATTACGATTGCAATGATGAGTAGAATCCCCGTTCGCTTCATTTGTATCTCTCCTCAGTTATTGTTTTGGTTACATGACTCAGACACCGGGAGCGTTCACAGAGTTTAATCCGGTTGACTTTTCCGGTGAATATGGCTATGTTTTAACAGTTGAACCTGTGAATGGAGTGTTTCTTCTTGTCGAATTCGTGCCCCGTTTTTCCGCGTTGACCCGCCTTCTTCTTATTCCGATTGTCATAGCTGTACCGGTCTTATTCCATGGCTGTTCTGCAGGTGAATACATCGGGGCATATTTCAATACCTACTACAATGCACAACGGGATTTTGACGGGGCCGAAACAGAGTTGCTGAACCAACAAGACCCCAAAAAAGCTGACAGAGCCTATCTCCCCACATATACAGTCCCCGCAAACGCAAAGACGAAATTCGGATCCGTCATTGAAAAATGCTCGAAAATCCTGCAGTATCATTCGGAATCCAGCCTGGTTGACGATGCGATTCTGATGATCGGGAAAGCTTACTACTACCAAAATGACCTTCAGCAGGCGGAGCGCAAGTTCCGCGAATTGACGGCCCAGTTTCCAGATGGCGATCTGTTTCTTGAAGGGAAATTGTTGCTTGCCAATACCCTGTATCGCTCAAACAGTACCCGCGATGCACAAGCGTTGGGGAATGAATTGCTCGATATAGCAACGCAAAAGGGAGATGACAGGATAGCGTACCATACTGCAGTGCTGCTTGCCGCAATTGAATTGGACGCGAAGAATCTAACCCCCGCGCGTGAGAGATACCAATCTGCAGCGGATCACGCCCCGGCAAACAAAGATCGTTTCAATGCGCTGATGAAAGTGGCAGAGTTGTCGACAACGTTTGAAGAGTTCGAGCAGGCAGAAAAGGCCTACCGCGAGGCTTCCGATGCATCGACAACATATCTTGAGGACTATCAGGCGAAGATCGGACTCGCCCGCACCCAATCAAAACTTGGCTTGTACCAGGAGAGCCTTGACCTTATGGACGACTTGCTAGGAAACAATAACTATCGAGAACACTTTGGCGAAATTGAATTGGAAGTCGGCAATGTCTACCGGGATATGGATGATCTGGACGCGGCAGTGGAGCAATACCGCTATGTTGATACTACATATGCGCGGTCCGAAACCTCGGCCAAATCATATTATGAACTCGGTTTGATCTATGAAAAAAAAATGTTCCAGTACGATTCGGCCCGCGTTGCATTTGGAAAAGGAAAGACAGAGGCCCCTCAGGCGGTTGTTACACCGTTGCTTGCCGCGCGGTCAGAATACATGGATAGGCACGCGGTTCTTCGCGCCGAGTTGACAAAAAACGACAGTCTGAAACAGTTGATTCTTTTTCCACCGGTTCAAGCTGATACTCATAGTGTTAGTGTCAACATGGACAGGAAGGACTCCCTCCTCGCGGGAACTCCGGGCGATGCCGGGAATCAATTTCGTGATGACACCTCCTTTGTAGTAGCTACTGACAGTCTCGGCCGCGCACCTACGGGTTTAGTGATGACCGGCCATGACTCCACTGCTGTGGCACAAATCCGGCAAATCCCCATTCCGGCGGACAGCGTCAGAAATCCATCGGCCGTCGACAGCTCCCTCACCGTCGCGGGGGACAACCTTGGACTTGTCGTCACGGACTCAACCTTGGGTGCTCATGATTCCACTGGAGTCGTAAAGTTCCAGCCGGTTACAATCCCGATTGACACGGTGAACGCACGGTTGGCGCATACCAAATCCGAACTGGCGTCACTGTTCTATCTTTCGCTTGATGTACCTGATTCAGCCCAGTATTGGTACGAGCGGTTGTTGGTTGATCATCCTGAAAGCTCCGTTGAACCGCAGGCGTTGTATTCTCTTGCACAGCTTCATGCAAGGGACTCTCTTGATGATCGTATGTCAACAGACTCTCTGTACAGAGTACTTATTGCGAAGCATCCGGGGTCGGAGTTTGCAGCAGCAGCGCGAAGAGCGCTTGGCATTCCGCCACCAGAAATTGAGGTCGATGTTGCGGCACAGGAATACCTCGAAGCGGAAAAGCTCAGAAACGAGGGCAACTATCGCCGAGCGATAACGTCGCTGAAATCCATAGTGAAGAAATATCCAGAGTCTACAACGGCTTCTAAGGCACTCTTCGCGCTCGGCTGGATGTACGAGAATGTCACCCCGAATCCAGATAGCGCGCTGTCCAACTACGCTCAGGTAGTTTCTCTTTTCCCGGGGACTGAATACGCGCGCGTTGCGCAAACGAAAATCGATGCGGTGGAACAACACAAACGCGGCGAGCAGGAACAAGTAACTGCGGATTCACTCAGTAACATTGAACAACAGTTGGAAAACCCCGAGAACCAAGCTGTCCCATCAAAGACTGACTCTACTAACTCGCAGGAGCAGGGCGGTGTGATGAAAGAGGAAGAGGTCATTCTGCGTGAGGACTCCGTTTCGAATCCGGATTCCCTGAAGAAGCCGGATCCCTGATGCGAACAGACCATTATCGCGTAACATCAGTCCAACTTCTTGCTGATAACATTTTTCTCCTCGGCTTTGTCGCTCCCTTCATCGCTGAAAACGTCCGTCCGGGGCAATTCATCAATCTTCGTACCACGTATGCATCCGAACCCTTGCTACGTCGTCCCTTCAGCGTTTGCAGTGTTCACGATGACACGGTTTCGATTATCTTTAATGCCATCGGGAAAGGCACCGAGTTGTTATGCCGGAAGAAACCCGGTGACTTGCTGGACGTCCTCGGGCCATTGGGAGTCCCATTCTCCATCGATGGAAATCAATTCGACACGGCAATCCTCGTTGCCGGCGGCTTGGGGATTGCCCCTTTGCCAATAACACAGATGCATCTCAAACGCATGGGGAAAAGTGTTCAATGTTTCATAGGGACAAGGACGAAGGAGAGCCTGCCGGGGTTGGGTCTTGAGAATCTCCACGTTGCTACCGATAATGGGAGTGAGGGATTCCACGGGAACGTGGTTGATCTTCTCATGCACATTGTTCCTTCGTTCTCCGGCGAGCGTGTGAAGCTCTTTGGCTGTGGTCCAACACCAATGTTGAAAGCGCTGGCGAGTTTCGCTCTCGAGAGAAATATACCCTGCGAAGTATCACTTGAAGGTCCTATGGCGTGCGGGTTTGGAATTTGTCAGGGTTGTCCGGTAGAACTCAACGGCTCCGAAAAGAAGTACGCATTGATGTGCAAGGAAGGCCCGACATTCGATATTCGAAGGGTCATCTTCTAATGATCAAGACCTCTTTTACGCTTGCCGGCATTACATTCCAGAACCGCGTCTTCGTGGCTTCCGGTACATACGGCTACGGGGATGATTGTATCGGACTTGCCGACGTCGATGCACTTGGCGGAATCATCACCAAGTCTCTTTCGATGAAACCGCGTGACGGGAATCCGCCAACAAGGATCGTCGAGACGGCGTCAGGGATGTTGAATTCCATTGGTCTTGCAAATATTGGTGTGCACAAATTTGTTGCGGATAAACTTCCCCTGTTGAGCACCCTGAGCACGAAGATCATTGCAAACATTGCGGCGAGCACGATCGAAGAGTACTGTCATGTGCTGGAGGTGCTTGAGCCGGAAAAACAAGTTGCGGGATTCGAGATCAATGTCTCATGTCCAAATGTGAAGGAAGGCGGACTGAGCTTTGGGACAAACTGCTCCTTAACTGCGGAGATAACGCGGCGACTTCGCAAGTTGACGAAGAAACCGCTCATCATCAAACTTACTCCGAATGTGACACACGTTTCCGAGTTTGCGCGGGCAGTTGAAGCCGAAGGAGCCGACGCAGTTTCGGTCATGAATACATTGATCGGAATGGCGGTTGACCTTCGTACTCAAAAACCGGCGTTGTCCACGGTCACCGGCGGACTCTCAGGACCAGCCGTGAAGCCGATTGCTCTCGCCAAGGTCTACGAAACAGCACGGGCAATCCGTATCCCTGTGTTCGGTATCGGCGGGATTGTAACGGCGCGAGATGCGCTCGAGTTTCTTGTCGTCGGGGCCGCCGCGGTGCAGGTTGGGACGGCGAACTTTGTCGATCCCTCCGCTGGAATGGCAATAGCAAAGGGGATTGAAGAGTATTGCAAGGAGCACGGTGTTGAGGATGTATCAACTCTCATCGGTTCTCTTCAAGTAAAGTCCGATCTCTCCGTCCTTCAAAGCTGGCTTTGATTCCCCGACCGAAGAACAACTCATCTCTTGACGCAACACTCTGGTATCTCTACGGGTTGCAAGGAAGAGGTGTCAAACTCGGGTTGCGTAATATGCGGGTGCTTGCCCGATTCGCCGGAAATCCCGAAATGCGCTTTCCATCAATCCACGTGGCGGGCACGAACGGCAAGGGGTCAACCTGCGCATTTCTCGCGTCGATATTCATGGAAGCAGGATACCGTGTGGGACTCTACACATCACCGCATCTCGTGCGATTCAATGAACGGATAAAGATCAACGGGATCGAAATCATCGACGATGACATCGTGAGGTATGTTCGAATCCTGAAGAGTGTGGTTGATTCAACAAATGCCACATTCTTCGAAGCAACAACGTGTGTTGCGTTTATGCACTTTGCAGAAAACGATGTCGACATCGCGATTCTTGAGACGGGGATGGGTGGAAGATTGGATGCAACGAATATCGTCAGGCCTCTTATCAGCGTAATAACGAACGTCGGTTATGATCACACGAAGGAACTGGGGGATACCCTTCCCGAGATTGCATTCGAAAAAGGAGGGATCATCAAACGGGATGTTCCTTGTGTTACGGGATCTCGCTCATCGCCGGTTCTCGATACGCTTGGTGGTGTCGCCCGTCGAAGATCCACAACATTGTTTGAAGCAGATAGGATCGCCAGAATTAACAATGTTAGGAACCTCTCAGATGACTATAACGTCAGTATTTCATCAAAGCACTTTGCTGTAAAGAGGGCAAGTCTGGGATTTTCCGGCCTTCATCAGATCGCAAATGCGCAGCTTGCCATTGCGGCGACTGAGTTGGTGCGACAACGTTGCGGAATGAAATACGCCTGGGTCAATAGCCGTGCGGTGGCCTCGGGGCTCTCACGCGTAAGAAAAAACACGGGACTTCATGGCAGGCTTGAAACAATTCGTCACTCACGACAGTATGTTTTGGATGTTGCCCACAACGCCGATGGCATGGCCAGGTTGGTTTCCTGCCTTAGGGGGAAGAAAACATCAGGAATTGCAGTTTTTGGAGTAATGGCGGACAAGGACTATCGATCAATGCTGAGACTGCTTTCGACGTGTGTTCGCCGGCTTGTTGCTGTTGCGCCCGCCACCGCCAGGGCTCTTCCCGCCGGAACAGTTGCACGCGAAGCGGCAATGTTTGGCATGCGCGTTTCCCGGGCTTCGTCCGTGCGTGAGGGGATTAAAATTGCTGAAGGGGACGCGCGCACAGGCCAAATCCTCATTACAGGATCACACTACGTTGTAGGTGAGGCACTGACTTATCTCAAACAGTTCTTGACAAAATCACAGTGATCCATTATATTGATAGTGGTCTTGTAAGGCCAAAGAGGAAGCAGTTCATTCCGATGTACCGCAACTAATAACTCGTCTTGATTCTCCGGGATTGTTCCATTCAGACCGACAAACTTCTCATTCGATCAAGTAAGTTTCGATTTCCACCCTTTGATTTTCAACCGTTGAAAGGTTACACCAATGGCAATGGACATTACAGAGCTTAAGTCCAAAAAGATTGCCGAGCTCAACCAGATCGCCAAAGAGCTGAATATTATTGGCTACAGCGATCTGCGGAAACAGGAGCTCATTTTTAAAATTCTTGAGGCCCAAACCGAACAGGGAGGGCTTACCTTCAGCAAGGGTGTGCTTGAGGTGCTGCCCGATGGATATGGCTTTCTCAGGTCAGTCGACTACAACTACCTCCCATCTCCGGATGACATCTATGTTTCACCCTCTCAAATAAAGAAATTCAATCTCCGAACAGGCGATACAGTCAGCGGCCAGGTCCGGCCGCCGAAGGAAGGCGAGCGGTTCTTCGCTTTACTGAGAGTCGAAGCAGTCAACGACGAGAATCCGGAGTCGATCCGTGAGCGAGTTCTGTTTGACAATCTTACGCCTCTGTATCCGACCTCGACACTCCGTTTGGAGACGGCTCCCGGTGAGTATTCCATGAGAATAATGGATTTGCTGACGCCCATTGGTAAGGGCCAGCGCGGTATGATTGTTTCGCCGCCCAAAGCGGGCAAGACCATTCTTCTTCAAAAGATTGCAAATAGCATCTCACGCAACCATCCGGAAGTAAAACTCATTGTTCTCCTGATTGACGAACGTCCGGAAGAAGTAACGGACATGGAGCGCTCCGTGAACGCGGAGGTTGTCAGTTCAACGTTCGACGAGCCGCCGGAACGACACGTTCAGGTTGCCGACATGGTGTTGGAGAAAGCAAAGCGCCTTGTTGAGGCCCGCCGTGATGTGGTGGTTCTTCTCGACAGCATCACCCGTCTTGCTCGTGCGCACAATACGGTCGTGCCTCATTCGGGGAAGATTCTTTCCGGTGGTGTTGACGCCAATGCGTTGCACAAGCCGAAGCGTTTTTTTGGGGCCGCGAGAAATATCGAGGAGGGTGGAAGTCTCACCATTGTGGCAACCGCGTTGATTGAAACCGGAAGCAGGATGGACGAAGTGATCTTCGAGGAATTCAAGGGTACGGGCAACATGGAAATTGTTCTCGACCGCAAGCTCAGCGATCGCAGAGTCTTCCCGGCAATGGATGTCAACCGTTCCGGAACGCGCAAGGAGGAACTGCTCATCGAAGCCGATGACCTGAACCGTATTTGGATTCTTCGCAAGCTTTTGTCGGAGTTCAATACCGTCGAGGCGATGGAATTCCTTATGGAGAAAATGCGCGGGACGAAATCGAACAAGGAATTTCTCAAGTCGATGAATAGCTGATTGGTCAATGAGGTTTGAATGAATGAAGCTGTCATAGTGAGTGCCTGTCGGACGCCCATTGGTGCGTTTCGCGGTTCTCTGAGTGCACATTCCGCACCCAAACTCGGCTCATTTGTTGTTGCCGAGGCGATCAAACGCGCCTGCATTTCAAAGGATGACGTCAACGAGGTCATCATGGGGAACGTGCTTTCTGCGGGGGTTGGCCAGGCACCCGCGAGACAGGCTGCAATCAGGGCCGGCCTTCCCACATCTGTTCAATGCACGACGGTGAACAAGGTTTGTGGTTCCGGACTGAAGGCGGTCATGATCGGCGCACAAGCAATAATGCTTGGTGATGCCGAAATCGTTGTAGCGGGTGGAATGGAAAGCATGACCAACGCGCCGTACTTATTGGAGAAGGCTCGGAGCGGCTACAAAATGGGGAACGCCGAGCTGGTTGATTCCATGATGAAGGATGGTCTGCTGGATGTGTATAGCAACTTTCTCATGGGAAACGCGGCCGAAGTGTGTGCTCGTGAATGCGGCGTCCCGCGTGAGGCGCAAGACGAATGGGCGATTCGAAGTTACAAGCGTGCCCAAGACGCACAGAAAACCGGTCGGTTCGACCGTGAAATCATCGGCGTGGATGTTCCCCGCGCAAAGGGTGAGACAGTCACTGTGATTGTTGACGAAGATCCTGCTCACACCGACTTCGCGAAGATACCGAAGCTAAAGCCGGCGTTCTCAAAGGAGGGAACGGTAACCGCGGCAAACTCGTCAAAAATCAGTGATGGAGCCGCGGCTCTTGTTGTTACCTCCAGCGAACGCGCGAAGAATCTCGGTGCAAAGCCCTTGGCGAGAATTGTCTCGTTTGCTTCGAGCGCAAAAGACCCGCTTTGGTTCACAACTGCGCCGGCAGATGCAATCCCTCTTGCGCTCAAGAAAGCGAACCTAAAGGCAAATGACATCGACTTGTTTGAGATTAACGAGGCCTTCGCTGTGGTCACCCTCGCTGTCAATAAGATTCTGAATCTCGATCCGGAAAAAGTGAATGTGAATGGAGGCGCCGTTGCTTTGGGTCATCCGCTGGGCGCAAGTGGAGCGAGGATTCTTGTCACGCTGCTTCAAGCGCTCGAACAAAGAGATCTTCGTCGTGGATGTGCGGCGATTTGTATTGGCGGCGGTGAGGCAAGCGCATTGATTGTCGAGCGAATGTAACCGGCATGGCAGAAACACCATCGAAAGTCCTCGTTATCGGCGCCGGTACAATGGGCACCGGGGTAGCCCATTCGTTTGCGCAATACGGTTTTGATGTGATGCTGCATGATGTCACTCCCACCTTGATTGACAAGGGAATCAAAGCCATCACCGGCAACCTGGATCGCCAGATCAAGAAAGCCACCATCTCCGAAGATGCAAAGCGATCCATTCTGGCCCGAATCACTCCCGCAGAACAATTGCCGCAGGCGGCAAAGATGGCCGGGATCGTCATTGAAGCCGCATCAGAGAACTCCAAGATAAAAGCCGACATCTTCAAAGCCCTTGACGCATCCTGCGAACCAACAACCATCCTTGCCACGAACACCTCATCCATCTCCATTACGGAAATCGCCGCGGTAACGAAAAGACCTGACAAAGTAATTGGGATGCATTTCATGAACCCCGTCCCCATGATGAAACTTGTGGAAGTGATCAGAGGGTTAGCCACTTCAGAAGAGACATTTGCTGTTGTCAAGGCTCTGGCAGAGAAACTTGAGAAGGTTCCGGTCGCAGTGAATGATTATCCGGGATTTGTTTCAAATCGCGTTCTCATACCCATGATCAATGAAGCGATCTTTTGCGTGATGGAGGGGGTCGCGACCACTGAATCAATTGACACGGTTATGAAACTCGGCATGAATCACCCAATGGGACCACTGACGTTGGCGGATTTCATCGGCCTTGACGTATGTCTTTCAATTATGAATGTTCTCCACAGCGGCCTGGGAGATTCCAAGTATCGACCTTGTCCGCTCCTGACCAAAATGGTGGCGGCTGGTCATCTGGGGAGAAAGTCAGGTCAGGGTTTTTACACTTATCCGAGATTGTAACAGGCAGCGTCATGGAATTTGCATACACTGAGACCCATAAAATGATCCGGGAAACCGCACGCAAATTTGCGGAGGAACGTATAGCACCGGATGCAATTGAGCGGGATGAAGAGGAAAGATTCCCGCATGAAGTTGTGAAGGAACTTGGTGAGCTGGGTTTCATGGGAATGATGGTTCCCGAGGAATATGGCGGTGCGGGTCTTGATGTCGCAAGCTACGCCATTGCGGTCGAAGAAGTCTCACGCGTTGACGCCTCGCTGGGAGTGATTATGTCCGTTAACAACTCGCTAGTGTGCTATGGGCTCAACGAATTTGGCACCGATGACCAGAAGAGGCGATTCTTGCGGGACCTCGCAACGGGGAAGAAACTTGGGGCATTCGCGCTATCCGAACCGGAGGCAGGGAGTGACGCTTCCAACCAGCACACGGTTGCAACAAGAGATGGGGACTCGTATCTTCTGAACGGCACGAAGAACTGGATCACAAACGGCTCGACGGCGGACTATGTTCTCGTGATGGCTGCGACTGACAAGTCGAAAGGGTCCAAAGGCATAACGACGTTGCTTGTCGAAAAGGCAACACCGGGTTTCGTCGTCGCAAAAAAAGAAAAGAAACTTGGTATTCGCAGCTCGGATACAGTTTCATTGTCGTTCCAGGATTGTCGCGTCCCGATAGAAAACAGAATCGGAGCGGAAGGAGAAGGATTCGCCTTCGCGATGAAAACACTGGAGGGTGGACGCATAGGCATTGCATCACAGGCGCTTGGAATCGCACAAGCCTGTTTGGATGCCTCGATTGGGTATTCGAAACAAAGGAAGGCATTCGACAGACCCATTGCTGAGCTACAGGCGATTCAGTTCAAGATAGCCGATATGTCAACGAACATCGAGGCAGCGCGTTCCCTGATTCTGCACGCATGCATGCTGAAACAAGGAGGACACCCGTTCGGCAGAGAGGCAGCAATGGCAAAGCTCTTCGCGTCGAAGATTGCAGTCCAGGCGGCATTGGAGGCGATCCAGATTCACGGCGGGTATGGCTATGTTCGGGAATACCTTGTTGAACGCTATCTGCGTGATGCAAAGATCACAGAAATCTATGAAGGCACGTCGGAGATCCAACGACTTGTTATTGCACGCTCTATTCTCAGGGACTAAGATCAAACCATCCTTCCACAATAGGGAGTTATCATGACAAGAATATTTTTCGTTGTGTTTTTTCTGGTGGCAGCTTTTTCGGTTCAGGATGCCCGCTCGCAAAGTTGGATCGTTGGTGGGAATACCGGGCTCTCCATTACCGACGGAGCAGCCGGCTTTCACATCGGTCCGATGGCGGAATATCTTCTCAACAAGACCTCTTCCGTTGGAACGGACTTTAGTATCAATACACAATCCGGCACACCCCTTATCTGGTGGACATTCTATCGCTATCGCTTCGCTGTTTCAGGGTCCAAGGTGAAACCGTACGTTGACGGTGGCCCGCTCCTGACCTTCGTGAGTGGAGGTCCATATTTCGGACTGATGTTTGGTGGAGGAGTAGATATTCCCGTTGCGAAGAATCTCTCTGTCGCACCGGAATTTCAGGGCGGACCTGTGTTTGGAGTCGGGGGAAGCACCACCACTTTTTTGGGCCAGACCATGAAAACAGAAGGCAGAACCATCTTTGCTATGGCTCTCCGCGCTGCTGTCCACTATCAGATCCCATAATCAGAAGAAAAACTAAGGAGGATTCATGAAACATCTTTGTCATGTTGTCGTCTTGGCGGTTCTCTTCAGCGCGATATCTCTAGGCCAGGTCAAGTGGAGTATTGGAGGCCAGATCTCCCCGACGTTCACGTCGGCGAAGAAACCGCTGAATGAAGTTTACGGATTCGGGTTTGGATTTGGAGCGCACGTCCGCGCGGATATTTCAAAGCAGTTCGCAGGCAAGTTTTCGATTGATTACACCATGGTCAATTCAGACAAGGAGAAATTCAAAAGCGTTATTGGAGGGGGAACAATCCAGGATCCAAACACGGGTGAGATCTTCCAGATTACAAGTGTCGAAGGAGCAAATATCAAACTTCTGAGTTTTACACTGTCCGGACTCGCCAGGATTCCAACGAGCGGCGTTCTTACTCCGTACGGAATTCTTGGATTGGGTCTCTACAGTTTTAGCACAAGTGATCTCAAGTTCACTGTTCAGGGCAACCAAGGCCGTACCGGAACCGGAGAACAGAAAATCGAGAGCGAGACCAAGTTCGGGATGAACTTTGGAGCGGGGGTTGAGTTCAAAGCCGCAAAGAACATCGTGGTTTTTGCCGAACCAAAGTACGTTATTGTGTTCACCTCAGGGGAGAGCACATCCTTTATCCCAATTACACTGGGGGCATCCTTCGGTTTGTGAGGCCAAGGTAGGCGATTATCCAGGAGCCGTGGGTCCGATAGGATTTGCGGCTTTTTTTCTATGAATAATGCAATCTTGACAAATGTTGGTGATTTCAGTATACTTCTCCGACAAACTAGAGTTATAATAAATAACAAGTTATGTACACCAATTGGAGTTTAGTATGAGGAATCTGCTCCTACTGCTTCTCGCATCACTTTCGGCCTTGGGAATTGTAGCAACCGCGTCTGCAGGCCCAACGCCCCTGGCATTTAGTTGATGTCCCACTTGGAAGCGGAGGAACAGCACTTGATATTTCAGCACGCTATGATGGGATTGCAACAAGCGGAAATACCTCTGGAAGCTTCGGCCTCAGGGCGGGAGTGAAATTTCAGTGTGGGGCGATAAAATCAGATAATGTATAGCTTCACAATGGGGAAGCCCTCCGGGGCTTCCTTTTTTGTTTTGAATATGAGACTGCTCGCTTCGACTGTTATCACCATTTTCTTTTCAACCCTGACGGTACAGAGTTCAGACTCTCCGGACTCCTTGGTTGTAATGAGGTTCGGAGGAGATTGTCTACTCGCCGAAAACTACACTCGCGCTACAGGGGATTCCGTGGGAATTGCCTTCGCTGGCTTCGATCTTTTTGCCACAGCCGACGTTGCAATGGTCAATCTGGAAGGTCCGGTGACAACGCGTGGGATCGTTGCTGAGAAACCATTCACTTTCCGAATGGGTTATCGTGTTCCAACAGTGTTGAAGGAGGCAGGTGTTACTATCGTCAACATCGCAAACAATCACATCTTTGACTACGGTGCAGAAGGTCTCTATGATACGGTTGAAGCGCTCGATTCTGCGGGCGTGCACCATGTAGGAGCTGGTCGGACATTTGACGAGGCACATCACCCAGCGCTTCTCGAACGGAAGGGAAAGACGATTGCTTTTCTGGGTTACTATGGAGGGAGTGAAGCGCCTGCTGCAACTTCCTGGTTGCCGGGCGTCGCGTACCGTGCGCTTCACTTGATTGAAAGCGATATACATAATGCAAAGAGAAACATGGGCGCGAATTATGTCGTTGTTAACTTTCACTGGGGGGTGGAGAAGGCCCAATATCCGAACGATGATCAGATCACGTTTGCCCGCGCAGTAATTGACATGGGTGCCGACGCCATCGTCGGACATCATCCTCACGTGTTGCAGGGAATTGAACGACACAAACATGGCGTCATTGCATATTCGTTGGGGAATCTTATTTTTGGGGGCAAGAACAGACCAACACACGATACTACGGTTCTCGAACTGAGGTTTGGGGGAGAAGACATCAAGTGTGAAGTAATTCCGGTTCGCGTGGATAACTGGCGTCTTCAGCAGCTTTCAGGCCCACCGGCTGATAGTCTGTTGAGCGAGGTTCGGACTCTTTCAAATATATTCCCGAAATCAATTTTCATTAAGTAAGGAGCACAATAATGTCAAAAGGAATGATAATCGCCCTCGTCGTTATCGGTGCAATCACTGTGATCGGGCTTGGTGTTTTCATGTGGGGTACAGGTGTATATAATTCCCTTGTGACCCTGGATGAGGGTGTTTCCTCCGCCTGGAGTCAGGTTGAAAACCAGTACCAGCGCAGAGCGGACTTGATACCGAACCTTGTTGCAACCGTTCAGGGTTTCGCTCAACAGGAAAAAGAGGTCCTCCTCGGGGTTACCGAAGCACGCGCTCAGGTTGGAAGAATGACCGTCACGAAGGAGGTGCTGAACGATCCGGAAGCCTTTGCAAAGTTTCAGGCAGCGCAAGACAATCTTTCATCCGCGCTTCAACGACTCCTGGTTGTGGCGGAAAACTATCCACAATTAAAATCGAATGAAAACTTCTTGAGTCTCCAGACCCAACTAGAAGGGACTGAAAACCGCATAGCGGTTGCGCGAAAAGATTTCAATGACGTTGTCCAATCCTACAATACAGGATTGCGACGCTTCCCCGGTTCTCTAATTGCAGGCTTCACAGGCTTCCGGGAAAAACCGTACTTCAAGGCAAAAGAGGGAACTGAGAACGCTCCGCAAGTGAAGTTCTAAATGTTCCCCCCAATTCATACGGTGTTGTTGCTGGTTCTCTTTTCTGTATCCTGGGAGGTCAACGCCCAGAATTCGATCCCTGATGTTCGTTCATACGTTACTGATCAGACCGGCACGCTTTCAATAACGAACATCGCCTCGCTTGAATCGAGTCTGAGGGAATTTGATCGGACAACATCAACCCAGATTGTCGTCGTTCTTGTATCAAGCACCGAAGGAATGTCTGTTGAAGAGGCGGCATTTGAGATGGCGCGACGCAAAGGCATTGGACAAAAGGGAAAGAACAATGGTGTTCTTCTGTATGTTGCAAAAGCTGACCGCAAAGTAAGAATCGAAGTTGGCTACGGGTTGGAAGGTGTTCTTCCAGATATACTCGCAGGAAGAATCATTCGCAACGAGATTGTGCCGAGATTCCGTGAAGGGAATTACTACGCCGGCATTACAGCAGGCGCGGATGCTATCATGAAGGCAGCCCGGAATGAGTACGTTGCCGAAGCAACCGAGGATAAATCTACTTCTTCAGTGGCGATACTCATCTTCTTTATGGTGCTGCTCCTATTGTTCTTGATGTCTGGAATTCGCAGGAGGCGGCATGGCTTTCTTGGCGGAATGGGCCTGCCATTGCCGGGTCCATGGATTGGCGGGTCAGGGAGAGGCGGTTGGCACGGCGGCGGTTTTGGAGGCGGTGGATTCCGAGGTGGAGGGGGATCGTTCGGAGGAGGTGGTGCAAGTGGCAGTTGGTAACGCATAACACGTCGCTGATTCTGATGAAATCCCGAAAGCCCAAGAACCGATCCGCGCAGGAAAACTCGTTCCTGCAGATCCTTCCCAACTGGAAACGTGGAGAAACCTGTCTCTTCGTTCTTCCATCCACGGTCATGTCTCGCAGCATTGCTCAGCCGTTGTTCAAGTCCCTCACGGAAAGCGGTCGCATCGTCCAGATCGGAGCTAATGTTCTGGGCGTCAAGTCGCCTGACAGGGCGCTCGCTTTATTCCGGAAGTCCATTCAGCGAATCAAGGCCGGGCCGATTTTGCTTCTGGATTGCTGTGACCCCGACTCGCGTTGGATGCAAAAGCCACATGTCCTTCAAATCTTTCTGTCGAAGGTTGTCTCAACTCTCTCCAAGAACAGGCTCAGAGGAATTGTTTTGGTTCCCCGCGACCGCCTCTCGCAGGACGGATTTATCGCTCTGTACTCGCAGGTAGATTCGATTGTTGAGTCGAGGATTCTTGACGGCCAACTGATTGTTGAACCGGTCAAACATCGCGGCAAGCATTCACATCCGGCCCCTTCGTTTCTTCTCTGGCTTGATGATTCCATCCTTCGATGTAAGCCAGTTGAACTTGGCGTCAAGCGTTCTTCAAGTGATGGGAATTCCACGAGCGATGATGTATTCCGGGAGATGCCTCAGGCCTGCCTTCGTTTTTCAATGTCGGGAGCGGCGATCCCAAACAAAAAAGCGTGTTCCATTACGGGTTATGATGAACGGGAAACGGCTGGCTTAACTGTGCGTGACGTCGTTTCGAATGAATCCTGGTTCGCGGCGCTCAAGTTTCTTTGGACGCTAAAGGTGAAGGGAAAGGCGGAGACGGAAGTTCGGATCGTCACGAAACACGGCAGGTCTCGAATGCTTGCAATAGACGGCAAGCGACTTGCTCAAAAAGAATACATTGCCACTCTGACTGATGTGACTCAACAACGGGCCGAGATGCTTTGTGCAATCAGTCAAGCGCAGGAATGGAAAGGAAGTATTTCTGGCTTTTCGCATCCCTTAGCGATATTCTCAAAGGGAGTTCTGGTTTTCCACAACCCATCATTCCGTTCGCACTTCAACGACCTGTTTTCTCAGGACGCCGCCAAGATTACGCTAAACACTTTTCTTGGACGTAAGAACCGCGACACCACCAGTGACTTGACCGCATTCCAACAATCTGATTCCATCCCCCAAACCAAAAATCTTGAAGTCGAATTTGGCGATTCCCACGCAAAGCGATACGACATGGTTGCATTGCGATCACCCTACGAAGGCAAGGCCGCACTTTGGCTGACATTGTTCGAGATAACATCGCATTACTCGAGATCAGCACAGTTGCAAAAATACCGTGATGCACTTGATGGTCTTGCGACTCCTGTTTCCATCGTAAAGAACGGTGCATTCGCGTGGGTTAACAAGGCATTCCTTTCGATGTCAGGGCGGGCCTCCACCGGGGATGTCGTTGGACAACCAGTTACGACTATTCATGGCGAACAAGACGATTCGACTGCAAAACGCGGATCAAAGAATGCTTCCGCGATCAGGCGGATTGAGTTTTCACTCCGCGTGCGTGATGACGCAAAGAAACTGATTGAGGGAATGGAGACGGATGTACTGTTTCCTGACGGTCATTCCTCGGTAGTTGCCTACCATGATGCTACCGAACGCAAGACTAAGCACATCCTGGCGTTGCGAAACCAACGTGCAGTGGAGTCTGTTTTGGAAATAGTGAGGTCAATGGGCGGTGAGGCGGAATTGACTGTTTCGTGTCGCTCAGGACTTGCTGCGATGATGAAGGAATTCTCATCTGATATTGGGGCAATGTATATCCGGAACACGTCCGGGAAGAGGGTTGACCTCGCGGCAGAGCGGGAGGTATTGGCAACCATAGGTGATGCGCTGGAGGGGTTGTCACTCGAGGAGGGGATCGGCGGCTATTTGTACAAGACTCAGGAAGCACTGGTCCTTTCTCAGGAAGACTATCCCCCCCACCTCCCTTATAAGTCCATGTTCGATTCTAAGGGGATTGTGCTAACCGCCTTCATTCCATTGGTTTCTTCCGGGCAGGTTCAAGGAGTGACAATGCTGGGATGGAAAAAACGGAAGGGCCTCGACCCAACACAGTATCATGTTCTTGAATTGCTGCGAGATTCGCTTGGTCCGATCATCGGCCGGTCAGTTGCATTCGATGCATTGAAACAAAGTGAGAACAGCTACCGCTCTTCCCTGGAAAAAATCACTGAGGTTGCGTACCACGTTTCGGGGAAGGGTACACTCGTGTACTTAAGTCCAAGGATGGAATCACTCTCGGGCTACAGTACCAAAGAATTTTTCAAATCACCGGATTTGTGGCGGATGCTCCTTCATCCGGATGATCGCGCGAAATATTCTCAACGATTGACTGAGCACCTTCAGGGGAATGAGTCCTTCGTTGTGGAGTACAGGCTTCTTCCGAAAGGGAAGGCGTCTTACCGCTGGGTACGGGATTCGGTACGTTATGTGAAGAATCAAGCGGGTGAAATCGAATCACTGTACGGCATAATCAGTGATATTACAAAACAGGTTGATTTTGAATCAGGGCTCGTGAGGTCCGAGGAATTCAAGGCCAACGTTCTTGAGAGCATTCATGAAGGCGTCTTCGTCCTTGATTCCAACTTAAGTTTCGTTGATTGGAACAGAGCGATGGAGGAAATCACCGGCATCGGGCGTGAAACTGTAATAGCAAGAAATGTCCATGATGCTGCTCCTTTGCTTTTCAAAGAGGAGACACGGGAGATACTTAATAAGGTTCTTGAAGGTGAATCACTCAGTTCTGATGACCTCGCATTGAATCCCGAACATGATCATCCCACATTCGTCTGGATCAGGTACTCGCCCCTGCGCGACGGACGCGGCAGTATTAGGGGGGTTACCGGTATCGTTACCGACATTTCCAATCGTAAGCGATTGGAACGTGAAGTAAAGGAATCAGAGGAAACGCTCAGAAACGTAATCGACGCGATGGGTGATGGTCTGATGATTTCAGACCTTCATGGCAAAATCTGGGAGGTTAACAAGGAGTTCTCCAACATCACCGGATATACGCGGACGGACATTCTTGGTGTCGAATTTCCGTACCCGTGGGTTGCGGATGACGAGTTGGTGAGCTTTGTTAGATGGATTGCAACGTTGCGTGAGAAGAACTACATGCGCGACTTTGACATGACATGGCTTAGACGCGATGGAACTTCAATCGCCATTTCCCTGAACACCACTCTTTTACGCAACGCGCTCGGCGAGCCCGTTGCAATGCTCAACATCGCGCGGGACATATCAGATCGTAAAAGGTTGTCATTGCAATTGGAATGGAAAAACCGCCAGGTAGAGTTGTTGAATCGCATTGTGGGTAAGGCCAATGAGACTATGGATCTGACGGAAATGGTGGGCACCATTGCGAGGGAGATTCTCCCGCTGATTTCCTACGACCAACTCAATGTGGCAGTGCTCGGAGAGGATCACGGCGCAATGACGATCATGGCATGTGTCAATACGGAAGGCGAACCAATACCTGTCGGGACGGTGATTCCCCTGGAACGCACAGTGTCCAAGCTTGCAATCGACGAGAACAAATCTGTTGTTGTGGGAGACCTCGGCGCGCATGAAAAACTCGGAGAGACCACCAGCTCGGTCGTCGAGGGATTTCATTCGCAGGTAAGCATTCCCTTCTACCTCAAAGAACGCATCCTCGGTACGTTCAATGTTGTCAGCCGAAAAAAGAATGCATTCACTGGCGAGGAGTTGGTTTTTCTTCAGCCCATTGCCGACCAGGTTGGTGCTATGGTTGACCGAGTGCGTTTGTTCGACCGCGTTCGTGACGATGGCGAGTTCATTCACAATCTCGTCAATTCTATTTCGAGCGTCGTTTATACTGTTGATGCGACTTACAAGATTACCGAAGCGAATCGGGCGTGGCGCGACTTTGCACACTTCCTTTCGCTGGATTCCATTGCCGACGAACATCTAATCATTGGTCGGTCGTTGAAGGAGATTCTCCCCAGCTCAATTTCCTGGATGACCTTTCAGAGAGTTATGCAGGATCTGTTTACGAGAACCATTGCTGAATACACTGAGGAATTTGAACGAAAGGGGAGGGGGGGGGCGAAAACGTTCCGGCTCGTAATTACACCAATGGTTGTGGAAGAGAAGGTCTCCGGCCTTGTCTTTACTTACACAGACATCACTGAAATTAGACGAACCGAGGAACAGGTTCGCCAGAGGAATAAGGAACTTGTCGCCCTGAACACGATCGCATCCTCCATCAGCACCTCGCTCAAGTTGAACGAAGTCCTTGCCGTTGCGGCTGAGCAGATCAGGGATATCGTCAGAGCTGATGCCGTTCTGTTTTATCTGCGTGACAGCTTGGGCAACAGACTCACGCTGTCGCAATCGTTGGGGCTGTCACCCGACCAACAATCAAAAATCGAGACTCTTGATGCGACACACAGCGTGACAGGAACGGTAATAGCAGAACGCCGGCCGCTGTATATTTCCGGTGAGTTAGTCAAGGATACGCGTGTCACCACAGAAGGACGAAAGGTATTCTCAGAACTGCACCTCCAAAGTCTTGCGGTGATTCCCCTCCGGTCAAAGGAGAGCATACTTGGTGCTTTGGATGTTGTGTTTAGTGAGACTCACGAATTCACTGACCAGGAACAACAGCTCCTTCTTCTCATCGGAAACCAGATAGGACCGGCAATCGAGAACGCCCAGTTGTATTCAGAAGTACAGGCACAGGTTCAGCGAATGACTTCTCTGTACGAGCTTGGGAAGGCACTTACCGGAACACTCGACACCGCTTCTTTGTTGCAGAGCGTCCGCGCAGAAGTTACACGGGCTTTGCCTGTGGATTCGTTTTTCTATGATGTGTACAATGAGACTGAAATGCGGTTCGAGCGTATGTATGAATTTCAAGGTGGAAAAGAATCCTCCTCCGCCCACGAACCATTGAAGACGGAGCTTGTACTTGAAAACTCACCGTTTTGGAATCTTGTCCATGAAGGAACGTCGCTTCATAAACATGACTCGGGATCTTCCATGATCGCTGTTCCGGTGATGGCGATGTCAAACGTGATCGGTGTGATAGCCGCCGGCTCCAGGAAAGAGAATGCGTACTCAGTAGCTCACTTGCGTCTTTTGGAAAGTATAGCTAATTTGACGCAAATTGCGCTAGAAAAGGCGCGTCTACATGAAGATACGATGGAAAAATCCATGCAGATTGAAGCTCGGAATAAGGAGCTCGATGACTTTACATACGTCGTGTCGCATGATCTAAAGGAGCCTCTCATAAGTATTGAGGGATACAGCAAGATTCTCATGAATGAGTACGGCGCGGGATTTGATCAGGACGGAAAGGACTATCTCTCGTCTGTTGTCCAGTCCACCGGAAGGATGAAGAACCTCATCAACGATCTGCTTACGTTGTCGCGGGTTGGTCGCGTTGCCGAGACGGTTCAGACCGTATCCTCCGCGCAAATTGTCCAGGAAATCCTGCGCGAACTCCGGTTTACCCTAGAGGAACGTGGGGTCAAAGTGGACGTTGCAGACGCTTTACCCACAGTCCGGTTTAACGCGACACAGCTTAGCATAATCTTTAGAAATCTGATTTCAAATGCGTTGAAGTTTACGGACAAAACTGAGCCCAAAATCCTCATCGTCTGTGAAGGCAAGGGTGATGAGTTTGTGTTTTCCGTGAGCGACAATGGTATTGGAATCGAGAAACAATACTTCGAGAAAATCTTTCAGATCTTTCAACGCCTTCAACGAAGCGAGCAGTATCGTGGGACGGGCGCTGGTCTTACGATTGTTAAGAAAATTGTGGAAAACCATCATGGTCGCGTCTGGGTTGAGTCGACGCTTGGAGAGGGCTCGACCTTTTTCTTTTCTGTGTTGAAGCATACCGAATAGCCGCATGGAAGATCCGAGAGCCATCAAGGTCTTACTTGTGGAGGACAACAAGGATTTTGCAAAGCTTGTTGAGATTTTCCTCCGCAAGCATCAGCCCGAACAGTTCGAGATCACATGGCGCGAAAACGGTCATGAGGCATTGGCAGAAGTGTCGCGCTCGCCGGTGTTTGATGTGATCCTTATGGACTACTTCCTTCCCGGACAGAACGGCCTTGAGGTGACCCGCAAACTTCAAGAGGCCAGAGTCAAAACACCTGTCATTTTTCTTACGGTGAACAAGGACTTTGAACTTGCTGTCGAAGTGATGAAGCTCGGGGTTGAAGACTATCTTGTGAAAGAAGAAATTCCGACCCCGGTTCTACCCAAAACGATTCTCAGTGTTTTGGAGCGACAGGGTCTTCGGGAGGAGTTGACCAGACTTGAGATTACCCAGAAGCGTCTCGAGGCTATTGCGGAGCATGTTGTCAAGATTACCCAGGGGATCAGATTACCGCTGGATGCAATGAGGTTGAATGTCGAGAGTCTCTTGAAACACCATGACGCCGACAACCTTCGAACATACCTCACTATCATCAAGGATAACCTTCAGCGCATTGAAAAGAAGATCATGAAGCTCAAGGAGCTCAAAACGGATAAAACAATTCCGTATATCCGTGACATACGGATGCTTGACCTGTCAGACAATTGACAGTTCAATACTTACCGGATTTCCATCCGTGATCCGGCACTCTTTTCATTATTTGCCGTATCCAACCGTAACCATCCCCTCGATTGAAATTCTGTGGAATAATCCATGAAGATGAAGATTGCCGTTGCGCAAATTGATTCAAAGCTGGGCAATGTAGAAGCGAATGTTTCTCGCCATATGGCTTGCGTAGAGGAGGCGATTGCTCAGCGCTCACATGATTGTGTTTCCGGAGTTGAGTCTTACAGGATACTCCATCAAGGATATGAACTGGGATCTCGCGCTCAATGTCGAACGGTGTCCCAAGGTCCTTCAGCCCCTTGTTGATGTCAGCAAACAGATAATTGTCCTTGCAGGGGGGATTGAGGAGGATGCTGAGTTCCGGTTGTACAATTCTGCGTTCATGTTTGCAGAGCAGCGAGTTCAATCCGTTCATCGCAAGATCTATTTGCCGACGTATGGGATGTTCGAGGAGATGCGTTACTTCAGCAAGGGAAAATCGGTCGATGCATTGACCACGCCATTTGGCAAGGTTGGCGTTCTGGTGTGTGAAGATCTGTGGCACTTGTCTCTGCCGTACCTCCTCGCCGCCCAGGGTGCACACGCGATCGTCGCCCTTGTGGCAAGTCCAACCCGGCTGACCGGAGGTGAAGAGGTTCTTACCAACGCCCGGGTAAACATGGAAAACCACAAAGCATACTCACGATTGCTTTCCAGCTATGTGTTGTTTTGCAACCGTGTTGGCTATGAAGACGGCGTAAATTTTTGGGGCGGTTCGAGCGTCATAGGTCCCGATGGTGAACCCGTTGTGACGGCCGCCCTTTTCAAGGAGGAAATCATCTACGCTGTCGTGGATCAGCACGAGGTCCGGAGGGCACGCAGATTTTCAAGACACTATCTCGATGAAGACCCTGAGTTCCTTCTGAAAGAGCTTAACCGGCTTCGCGAGAATCATATTCTGTCTTCAAGGAAAGCCTGAGAACTTTGGCGCAAAGCGGATTGTATGTAAAGGCCATTTTTTGTAGGTTTTAAGCAAATCGTCCCTAATTCACTCAACTACCGGAGCCCCATCAAGATCGTATGCAATCCCAAACTCATTCAAACGGATATGTAGAACCTGCACCGCTTCTTGAGAACGAGAACCCCCTCGAGTCCATGATGAAGCGATTTGACGTTGCCGCCGAGATTCTTGGGCTGGAACAAGGTGTGTACGAGTATCTCAAGACGCCTGTGCGTCAATACATAGTTTCTATTCCGATTCAAATGGATGATGGAAGAATTCAGCTTTTTGAGGGATACCGAGTTGTTCACAATGATGTTATGGGCCCTTCAAAAGGAGGCATCCGGTATGCACCCGCCGTCACCCTGGATGAGGTAAAGGCGTTGGCGGCATGGATGACGTGGAAATGCGCCGTTGTCAATATCCCGTTCGGAGGCGCCAAAGGTGCCGTAAAGTGTGATCCATCTAAATTGACGAGAGTGGAGGTCGAGAAAATAACGAGGCGCTATACTGCAAATCTCATGGATGTCTTCGGGCCGGATAAAGATGTCCCCGCGCCTGATATGAATACGAACGAAACAACCATGGCGTGGATAATGGACACATACAGCATGCACGCGAAGAGAACCGAAAATGCAGTCGTCACGGGAAAGCCCTTGATCCTGGGAGGATCTCTTGGGAGACGGGAGGCAACAGGTCGAGGGGTCATGGTCACAACGATGTGTGCGCTGGAACGACTCGGCATGCAAGCAAAAGATGTCCGAGTGGCGGTCCAAGGATTTGGCAATGTTGGCTCGATCTCAGCCGAGCTGCTTGCCGAGCAGGGCTGCAAGATTGTCGCCATCAGTGACGTTACGGGCGGGTTCTACAACAAGAGCGGCGTTGATGTAAAGAATGCCATTGACTATGTGGCTAAGAACAAAACGCTCGATGGTTGGAAGGGGGGCGACCGGATATCACAAACGGAGCTTCTGCAAGTGGACTGCGATGTCCTCGTTCCCGCTGCAAAGGAAGATCAGATCACCCCCGAAATTGCAAAGAATATCAAGGCGCGAATCATTGCCGAAGGTGCGAATGGCCCTACAACGGCAAGCGCTGATCCAGTGCTTCAGAGTAAAGGGATTCTTGTCATTCCTGATATTCTTGCGAACTCAGGTGGTGTAACCGTTTCATACTTTGAATGGGTTCAGGATCGTGTCGGATATTTCTGGAGTCTCCAGCGGGTAAACAGGAGACTGGAAAGGATGATGCGAACCGCATTTGATTCCGTGTATGAAACGGCGAAGAGGCATAACGTCAGCATGCGCATCGGAGCCTACATCCTCGCAATCGACAAGGTCGCAAAAACCCTGAAAATACGCGGTATATACGCTTAGGGGAAGAGTCGAATTTGGTACCCAAATCTATTCCTCCGGCAATCATTCTCCTGTGTAGTTCGTTGGCGATTGCCCAGGATACGCCGCCGACAAAGAACCTTGACTTGGTTCAACAGCTTGCGTCCCGGATCGGCAAGGGGCTCTCAAGCCGAATTGGACCTGCGGATACCCTTCTCGTAACCGTCCAACCGCAAGAGTCAGCCTGGTATGTCGTTAACAGCTTGCGCTCAGGTTTCAAGGAAGCGGGAATTGAAACAAGGACAGATGGCCGATCGGAAGTGAGCGCAGAGTTCTTTCTCCATGATCTCTCAATTCGATATGAGGGACCACGCGGGGACGCCGTGTTCGGGGATCGTGTCGTTGACAGAGTTGCGAGGCTTTCCTTGGATGTGACGGTCATCGACAAAGGCGAAACGCTGATCTCGAATGAGCGTTTCAATGAAACAATGAGAGACACCATCCGGATGGATGATATTGAAAGAGTTGAGACTGTTCTGGCTCCTGCCTCCGTTGGGACGATGGAGTCAGATGGATTCTTCTCAACGCTTCTCGAGCCCATTGTTCTGATCGGGTGCATTGGAGTTGCAGTGTTTCTCTTGTTCCATGTGAGGAGTTAGACCCGATAGCAGCGTTACACAATGTGTTGACGTGCACAGGACTGGGGGCAATCGTTGCACTGGGAGTTGCTTCCCTGAACTCCTCGCGCCAGCTTGACCCTGACTCTGCGATGGCAGAAGAGATTTCAACTGTGAGATTCCTCGCTCTGGGAGATATCAACCTGGGCAGGAAAGTCGGTCAGGAGATTCTTATGGGCGATACGCTGTATCCCTTCCGGAATGTTTCGCAGGTTTTATCCAACTACGATATTGTTTTTGGAAACCTTGAATGCACACTGTCCGACCAGAAAGGGGAAACACAGCATCCGCGAAACAAGCTGATCTTCACGGGTCCGCCCGCGGGTGGAATGGCACTCAAGAGAGGTGGCGTAACTGTGGTTTCGACCGCAAACAATCACGCGTTGGATTACGGATTGCGAGCCCATTTTGAGACAATGGAGAATCTCACACAGGCAGGGGTGTTATTCGCGGGAACATCGCTCGACAGTTCCGTGCTATACGAACCATTAATTTTTTCGATGAACTCAATTCGATTCGCGCTGTTTGCATGCACGGATATTATGAATACCGAGGACCTAGGGTGGAAGCGCTATGTTGCTGCGGCCGATACGGCGAAACTGTTGCCCAGAATCCGCGTGTATAATGATTCTGTTGACGTCCTCATCGTAAGCTATCACGGAGGAGCTGAGTATACTCAGACGGCGACGCAGCGTACGGTAGCGTTTGCGGCTCAGTGTATCAACGCAGGTGCGGACGCTTTTCTCGGCCATCATCCTCATGTTCCGCATGCCCTTGAAGTTTTCGAAGGGCGGCCAGTTGCTTACTCGCTCGGCAATTTCGTTTTTTCTCAACCCTTTGCAGAGTGGACTCAAAAGAGTTTTGCTTTATCCATGACCATCAACAAAACATCAGCCGGCGTATCACTTGAAGTTGATTGCCTCCCGCTGGTTTCCGGCTTTCAACCTTACTTTACCTATGACTCCACAATCGCCACGAGTGTGCGCGAAAGGGTTATGGGTTCACTCGGAACAATTCAATGACAAGATATCAGATACTCTCAATCTTTGTTGTGTTATTCCTCGTTGGATGTTCCGCTTCTGAGCAGACGACGCTGCCAACGGGCGATGAACGATTTGCCACTGCAAAGAAGCTTTTTGATGATGAAGATTATCTTGAAGCAATCAACGAATTTACAGCGATAACGTTGCAATACCAGGGTGGTGCGTTTGCCGACGATGCTCAGTTCTATCTGGGAGAGTGCAGGTTTGAGAGAGGCGAGTTCCTACTCGCGGCATTCGAATACCAACAACTGAAACGGAGCTATGCGGCGAGTCCTCTGGTGGCGGACGCCCAATTCAAACTGGGATTGTGTTACTACAATCTCTCTCCGCCATCGAATCTTGAACAGCAATACACGCACAAGGCGATCGATGAACTCCAGACTTTTGTGGAATACAACCCATCGCACCCCAAAGCGGTCGAGGCTGAAAACCTGATCAAGGAACTGACGAATCGCCTCGCGAAAAAGTCATTTGAGATCGCCTCACAGTATGTGGTTCTAGAACAGTATCGATCCGCGATTTTCTACTTTGACGATGTCATCGAAAGGTATCATGACACGGAGTATGCTCCCCAGGCCTTTATAGGAAAGATTGAGGCCCTCATGGCAAGAAAGCGGCATGCTGACGCGGAGATCCAGGTGAAAGAATTCCTTTCACGCTATCCCAATAGCGTTCTGCGGTCAAGAGTTCTTGAACTCCAAAAAGCGATTGATCGACATTTCGGCAGAAGTTCCGGTGTTTCCAGCAAGGACTCCGGAATTGAAAGCGGGTCCACTGTCTCATCGGGAAACAGGTGATGCAGACCAGACCCGTGAGGGAATCACACGCACTTATGACCGAGTTGGTGCTTCCCAACGATACCAATCAGCTTGGGGTACTCCTTGGCGGACGCTTGATGCATTGGATTGATATTGTTGCTGCAATCAGCGCGAGGAGACATTCTGGTCATGTTTGCGTAACGGCGTCAGTCGACAAAATTGAATTTCATCATCCGATAAGGCTCGGCGAGGTTGTCACCTTGAGAGCATGTGTGAACCGCGCGTTTCGAACTTCGATGGAAGTTGGCGTCCGTGTAACGGCGGAAGCGTTGCAGCCATTCTCACGTCAGACGGCGAACGAGGCATTCCTGACGTTTGTTGCGGTAGATGAACATGGACGACCTGTGCCGGTCCCGCCTATCGTTCCCGAAACGGAGGAAGAGAAGAAGCATTACGATGAAGCACTTTCAAGGCGTGAGGTCCGCTTGCAACGCCGGCCCGCCGGATAAGGTGGGCACGTCTCATGCATTGTTGGTTCACCGGAATTTCTTACTTGCCATTGTCATCGGCGTCGCAGTAAATGGAGGGGTTCTTGCCGGGAGAAAGGACGGTCTCCAGCAGCCCGGCACTCCTGCCGGCTTCGTTTCGCCGTTTGGCCGGGTGGCGGATTTCTTCCTTCAAACTAGCCCTCTTGATATTTCCGTTGTTAAGGTACAACGAAACAATCTGATTGCACTTCTCACTAATTCCTCAACAAACGTAGATTTCTATTCTGTCGATTCCGCGGGTGGTTTTCGAAGGGTTTCGTCCGTTCGTCTTTCGAAGCAAATGACGCAAAGCTTTTCATGTGATATTAACAGTGACGGTCACGAAGATATTCTTTTCTGGTCGCCCGAGGTGAACGGTGGCATATTTCTCGTCCGGTCAGGCAGCTCGTGGCGTCCATACGAAATTCCGTTGCCGGAAAATACACGCAACATTGTCGTTGCCGATATCAACAACGACCGCCGTCCGGATATTCTTACCTTTGGAAAATCAACTACTGGTCTGACGGTGATGTACGGGAAACCCAGAATGAGTTTTCACGAGCCGAAACTTCTTCTTCCGGATATTTCCATTAGTGACCTTGTGGTAGCAGATTTGAACGATGATCGGATTGCCGACCTCTCCTTGGTAGATTGGCTCAAGGAAGAACTAATGGTATTCTATGGGATAGGGCGAGGGGTCTTCTCAGAGCAGGTAGCCGCAAAGATTGTAGGGGAACCGGAGCTGCTTGCGCTTGATCAAAGGAAGAAAGATAAAACGTTCCGTATCGCTGTGACCCTCCCAATAAGCAAAGAGGTGTTCGTTCTCGGGGGAAACTCAGCGGGAGAGTTCGTCTCTCTCCAGCGGTTCGATGTGCCTCGCATCCCAACTGGAATTACATTCTTAGAAGCAACGGAGGACGAAGACAAGGATTTGGTCATTGTCTCTGATAAAGAGCTCTATTTTTCCGCTTCAGGATCAGTTTCTTCATTCAAGAAACCGGTGACATACGGTATTGGACCGATATCCGGTTGGGCCGTCGCCGATCTTGACCGGGATGGCGACCCTGAATTCGTCGCAGGTGATGGTTTAACATCCCGACTTGTTGTTCTGGAAGGTATGGTCAAGCCAAACAAGAAATGGCCGGACCAGTATTCCTCAGGAAGTGAACCGATTGATGTGGTCGCGATGGATGTAACGAACGATGGTCTCCCGGAAATCTGTGTTGCGAACGCACAATCGGCAACCGTATCCATCTTTGTCAACAAGGGTCGAGGGATATTTCAAGGTCAATATCCAGTGGTTGTTGAGGATTTCTGTAACGCTCTTCGCGTGGGTGCCATGAATGGAGATGAGCGGTTTTCACTGATAACCTCCCATGTGCGCAACAACCACGTGGCGATAACCCGCTTGAGGTCCGATTTCACGTTGAGCGGGTCCGCACGGGTTCCAACGGGACAGCAACCGCAGGTTATCTCCGTAAGTACTCTTGATGTTGATCGCCTTCAGCTGGTCATTCGTTCGCATGAGTCGAGCCGGTCGGCCATTGGCATGTCGTTGTTCGAGGAATTCCAGGAAGGCAAATTCATCGAAAGAAGCATGCGGGCCAATATCCCGAATCGCGTAGTTGCGCTAACTTCGGGTGATCTTCGAAACAACAAGATGCGTGATCTGGTCGCTCTCAGTCGAGACCGCTCTGATACTGTTTCCGTTGTAGTCGGCTTCGGAACTGATCAATTTGACTTTCCAGTCCTGACTCGCGTGGCTAACTTCATTGATTCAACGGGGAAACAGTTTATGCTGTTCATCAAAGATGTGGACACCGATTCATGTCCGGATATCGTGTTTTTTTCAGGTCCGTCTGAAGGTCGACTGGGGATAATTTATGGCAGAATGCCGGGGGAGTTTCCGGGCTCCATCGCATGGCTGAAAAACGTTCAACCGTTGAATGACAATTGTCTGATTCTCGATGATGTGAACGGAGATAACCGAATTGATATCACCTACCTCGACGGAGAAAAGCAAGCCGTCATGGTTGCGTATCAGCAGACCGACAGAGTATTTATGGAGCCTGTAGTGGTTCAATCTGCGGCTGGTGTTCGCGGGATACAGGTTGCACCGTTGAAACGGGATGGGATTTTCGACCTCATCATGGCACATTCAAATATGGCAAAGATCTCCATTGCCTTTGATCCGTTCAGGAACAACTAGGACCCGACGGCGAAAGTCGTATGAATCTCATTGCGAACGTCCAGGGTTTGCGAAAAACTTTCAACCGCTCGAACGTGTTGAACAACATTAGTTTCTCCCTCCATCTCCACGAAACACTGCTCATTACCGGAAGGAACGGATCGGGGAAATCTACTCTTTCCAAGATTCTTGCGGACCTTCTTTCGCCTACAAGCGGCACAATGATTGTCCTGCCAGGCTGTGATTCTGAAGAACGACGGTTGCATCTTGGTTTTGTAGCGCCGTATCTGCAACTGTTCGAGGAATTCACACCCCTTGAACATCTCGAGCTTGCATGGAGGCTTCGGGGATATTCATCCAGACCATCGGTTGGTACTATCCTCGATGAGGTCGGTTTGGGAGCGGTGAAAAAGAAAACAGTCAGAACACTGTCCTCGGGGATGAAGCAGCGTCTGAAATATGCTGTCGCTCTTGATCATCGTCCGCGTCTTCTCATCCTTGATGAACCTATGGCAAACCTTGACGTTGAGGGTGTCACCATGGTTCATAAGGTTATGTCCGACCAAACAAGCGTGGGAGCTCTTGTTGTTGCGACAAACAACCCCGAAGAAGTATCAAAGCGTGATCACCAAGTGGATTTGAATGAACAGTAAGAAGTCAGGACAATGGTGGAACTCTGTTATTGCAGTTCTTTCGAAAGACCTAAGGTCGGAGTTTCGCACCAGATATGCGTTCAACGCATTACTCATGTTTGTAATAACTACCATCAGCATGGTCATGTTTGCCATCGGGAGAGAGGACCCCTCACTGAACGTGCTGGCCGGTATGTTCTGGGTTGTCATATTTTTCGGGGCTATGTCTGGAATGTCTCGAACATTCGTTGCCGAAGAGGAGCGTGGAACATCAATGGCGTTGCAATTACTTTGCCCACCATCAGCCATCCTGTTCGGCAAACTTCTTTTTAATGTTGTCCTTTCTCTCTGTCTCAACTCTCTCACGGTGTGTCTGTATAGTGTTTTTATCGACGGGTTCGAGTTCACATCGAAGGTGATGTTCATTGGCGTCTTTTTTCTGGGAAGCATTGGGTTGGCTTCGGCAAGCACAATCCTCGCCGCAATCGTAGCGAAATCAACCGTCAAGGGAACCCTTTATCCGGTGTTGGCATTTCCTATTGTGTTGCCAATGCTGATCTCTTTGATAAATGCGACGCAGTTGGCAGGGGAAGGGGCCTTCTTTGAGGAGGCACTTGCGGATTTTCAGGTTGTCGTTTCGTACATTGTCGTGATGATAACTGTCTCGTTTATGGTGTTTCGGCACGTTTGGAAAGACTAGCGATGGGATTGCGCTTTTTTCTAGGGATCTGGCTTACAAGTGTGTTTACCATGGCGCTCAGTTTGCCCATGGTTTCACAACCTGTTTCGTGGTACCAATTTCCAATTATCCCCGGCCTTGAGGACAAAGCCAGGATTCTCTTTTTTCACGTCCCGTGCGCTTGGCTGAGTGTTCTGTGCTTTTTGGCCAGCATGATTTTCGGAATCCGATACTTGCGCACAAAAAGCCCCATTGATGACATTAGGTCTGCGTCCGCCGCGGGTCTTGGCTTACTATTCTGTATTCTCGCCACAGCAACTGGCGCTATCTGGGCCAAATTCAGCTGGGGGACGTTTTGGAACTGGGATCCGCGTCAGACATCGATTTTCATTCTTCTTCTTATCTACGGGGCATATTTCGGCCTGAGAACATCGATTGATATTGAGGAAAGGCGGGCGACCCTTTCGGCTGTGTACGCAATCATTGCCGCCGTGATTATGCCATTTTTCATGTTCGTAATGCCTCGTATTCTTGCAAGCCTTCATCCGGAACCATTGCTCAATACCCGGGGGGAAGTACATATGAACGGCACCATGCTCACGGTATTTCTATCATCTGTCGCCGGATTCACGGCATTCTGTTTTTGGTTGTGGACGATCAAGGTGCGGCTACATCGGCTCGAATTATCAACGGTTAACCAAGAGGCAGGAATCAATGTTTGAGTTTCTAAGTCAGAATGCATCATACGTTGTGCTCACGATTGTGTTGGTGGTATGGTTGGGGATTTTTGCATACGTGCTTCGGGTGGAACGGCGCGTCAAGAGACTGGAAGTTCTTCAGAATGAAACACAGTCCCGGGAGGGAAAATGAATATCAAGATGATTTTGGGTACCAGTATCATTGTTGTTTTTATTGTTTTTGGAACGTATTCTTTTATCGACAGCAACATTGAATACACAGACGTTATGGGGGCAATGAGCAGTCGCAAGAAGGTCCAACTCAAGGGAACCTGGAACCAGGATAAGGAATCCTACTTCGATTCCCATGCAAGCAGGTTCGTGTTCTATCTTCTTGATGACCAAGGGAAAGAATGCAAGGTTGTTCTTGATGGCGCCGCTCCGAATAATTTTGAGGTAGCAACGAGCGTTGTAGCGAAAGGGAGATATAATTCCGAAGAACAATACTTTCACGCGGAGGAAGTACTCACAAAATGTCCATCAAAGTATGAAGCCACTGGCGAGCAGGTCAAGGAAAGCACATAGCAAGAGAGGAATTTTCGGGTGATCGGTGGCATTCTCATAAAAGTTGCATTCATTTGCTGTGTTGCGTGTGTCGCTTACTACTATCAGCATCACCGCAATGGCAATCCGGCATTTCTAAAACTGGGCCGTGCACTGTATTTGGCGTCCGTCGCTCTTATCCTGGTCTCCGCGGGCTTGTTACTGTACCTGATTGTCTCGCATCGCTTTGAGTTTGCCTACGTTTGGAACTACAGCTCACGAGAGCTTTCAGCATCACTCCTGATATCAACATTTTATGCCGGTCAGGAAGGGAGTTTCATGCTGTGGTGTTTGTATACCTCCCTCATTGGCATATTCCTGATGCGCTATACATCCCGGCGAAACTATGAAGCGGCCGTGATGAGTGTTTTTGGACTCGTTACCGGAATGCTTCTCTTGATGCTGATCGTAAAGAATCCATTTGCATATGTTTGGGAGAACTGGCCCGGTCAGGTTGAGGTTGGGTTTGTTCCGGCCAATGGCAGAGGACTTAATCCTCTTTTGCAGAACTATTGGATGGTGATCCATCCCCAAGTCCTCTTCACGGGTTTTTCCGCAATGAGTGTTCCGTTTGTCTTTGCCGTTGCCGGCATGATGAAGCGGGATTACATGACATGGATAAAACCTGCGACACCATGGATTGTCTTTGGAGCTCTTCAATTGGGAACCGGAATTATCATGGGCGGCTTCTGGGCCTATGAAACCCTTGGCTGGGGAGGCTATTGGGGATGGGATCCCGTGGAAAATTCGTCGTTAGTGCCCTGGCTTATTTCTCTTGCGTCGATTCACACCATGCTCTCGCAAAGGAAAACGGGCGCGTTCGTTAAGACAAATCTTGCTCTTGCTATGCTTTGTTTTCTCACAGTGTTGTATTCAACATTTCTGACGCGTAGCGGAGTTCTCGGCGATACATCTGTGCATTCATTTGTTGACCCTGGAATGTGGGCGTATTGGTTGCTCGTTCTCATGATCTCCATGTTTACAATTATAGGATTTGGTTTGCTCGTGGTCAGGATGAGAGAAATGCCGCACGTTCCGGTGAAGCATGCATACCTGTCAAGAGAGTTTGCTTTGTTCCTCGGATCAGCGTCGCTCGCATTTGCGGCGCTGTTTGTCACGGTTGGCACGTCGTCTCCCATCATCACCCAGATATTCATGGGAAAGACCACCACGGTAGACATTTCATTCTATGTTGCCACGACGTTGCCACTGGGAATTGCCATCGGTGTCTTGTCCGGCATTGGCCAGCTATTGTGGTGGACGAGATCTGTGGGTGCGAACTTGTTCAAGGACATCATGGGTCCAGTCGCTGTTTCACTGCTTGCGACTATCGTTGCCATACCATTCGGCCTTGATGATGTTCTTACAGCAATCTTTGTCTTTGGAGCATTCTTTTCATTATTTGCAAACCTCCTTGTAGGTTGGAAAATCATCAAGGGAAGTCCAAAGTACGCCGGCGGCGCGATTGCACATGTTGGTATTGCCTTAATGTTCCTTGGCTTTGTTACGTCGGAACAATACGACGTGAAGCAGACACTTTCCCTTCCGCAAAGCAAGCCCGTTGAAGCAGTCGGCGGCTACACGCTCACGTACGCCGGCTATCGACCGCTGGACAATGAGAAATTCGAGTTCATGGTCAATGTTGAAAAAGAGGGGAAGAAGGAGGTTGTTGCCCCGATAATGTACTACAGTTCGTACACGGAAGGGTTGATGAGAAATCCTGACATTTTGAATCTGAAGACCAGAGACTTTTACGTCGCACCACTTTCACTTGAAGAGAGGGGATCAAAGAAAAGCGGGGTTGCGGAACGCGTACAACTTATAAAGGGTCAAACAAAAAGGGCCGGCCAGCTGACAATAACATTCGTTGAATTCGATTTCCCGGTGGATCAAAAGGCGGCGATGCTTGAGCAGAGGGAAGTGACCATTGGAGCCCGATTGATTGTCCGTAGCGATGATCAAAATGAAGCAGTGGAAATAGTGCCAAGGAAAGTGATCGGCTCTGGAGCCCAAACAGACTCGGTTGCCGTTTTTAGAGGAAGCTTTGAGTTCGCAATCAGCTCAATGAAGCCAAATCGCGAGAATACCAATCAATCCTCTGTTGAAATTGCAATCACGGATATTTCAAAACGAAGTGATGACAACAGTGACCGTGACGTGCTTGTTGTGGAAGCTTCAATAAAACCTCTGATTAACTTGGTTTGGTCCGGCGTGTTGATGGTACTTCTCGGCTTTGTGATTACCATCGTTAGAAGGGTCCAAGAGGCGACGGCCACGCAAACAAGTCTTTGACGCTGCTCCCGCTACAGCACACTCGTCAGGTTGTCAACCCCGATCATTTCAATCGCATAGAAAGGTTCACCGTACTTTCGACCGATTCGATCCCCGTAGTATTCAAACCTGGTTCCCAGCATTTCCAGAAAGTCGGGCGTACTGAGGAACGTGCTTGGCTCGTTGCTTTGGGGGTTGAAGAACTGTGACTTGTAAGCCATAACGGCTTTCATTCTCGCATCGAATTCACTCGAGATATCCACTATAAACGATGGATTGAATTCATATGTCTGCATGTAGTGAAAGTATCTTCGAGGTCGGTAGGGTTGTTGTTGTCTTCCGTCCCGACTCGTCACAATTTTTTCTAGCCCGGAATAAAACCAAGCGGCACGCGACAACACATGAGCTTGCTCGTGATCTGGATGTCGTTCAAGCCAATGAGGGATCAGGAGAATGTCTGGCTGGTGCTCCCGAATAGTCTCGATTAAGCGGAGCCGGTTTGTAACGGAGTTTTCAATATTTCCATCAGGGATCCCCAGGCTCACACGCTTCGCAATCCCCAAGATGGTTGACGCGGCAGAGCTTTCAGCTCGTCTGATTTCAGCAGTACCCCTGGTACCCAGCTCACCAGATGTCAGATCACAAATCCCCACTTTCTTCCCCTGTTTGACAAGCTTAATGATGGCACCGCCGCAGGCAAGCTCAATATCATCAGGGTGCGCAGCGATTGCAAGGACGTCGAGTTTCAAGTCTCCTCCTGTTTGATAAACTCACGCAAATATACTCATACATCGATTTGAACGCAAAGCCAGCATTGCATTGGTACGCCCAATTGCCGATATTGAAGACTATATGCATTGTTCATGGGACTAAATGCACATCGACTCAGCGTCCATAACAGTTTCTGAGCTTACCAGCCGAATCAAGACAATGTTGGAATCATGGATTGACACTGTCTATCTTCAGGGTGAGCTATCGAATGTTAAGTTACATTCTTCCGGCCACTTATACTTCACAATGAAAGATGAATCCTCACAAATTCCTTGCGTGATGTGGAGGAGCAAGAACTGGATGCTCTCCTTTCAGCCAAAGGATGGACTCAAAGTTATTGCAGTGGGCAGGGTTACCGTGTACGAGCCAAGGGGCGCGTATCAACTCGACACCATGGCAATGCGACCGGTGGGAATTGGGAATCTTCAGGAGACTTTCGAGCGCTTGAGAGCTAAGCTTGCCGCTGAGGGGATGTTCGATTCACACAGAAAAAAGGAGATTCCTCGGTTTCCCAATCGGATTGGAATCATTACGTCTGAATCAGGTGCGGCGTTGCAGGACATTCTGAAGGTCATTCGACGCCGATTTCCACTCGCCGAAGTTCTGCTCCGGCCCGTAAGAGTTCAAGGCGATGGAGCATCTCGTGACATCGTCCGGGGACTTGATCAGGTCAACAGAACTGAGGGAATCGATGTGATTATTCTGGCGCGGGGTGGCGGGTCAGCCGAGGATCTTAGGGCTTTCAACGAAGAGGAGGTTGCCAGAGCAATTTTCAGGTCGGAAATTCCAGTTGTGAGTGCTGTCGGACATGAAACGGATGTAACCATCGCTGATTATGTTGCCGACTTGCGGGCGCCAACTCCATCCGCGGCAGCAGAACTCGTGGTTCCCGACAAGAACGCACTCGTTGAAGTTCTTCAGAAGTATGCCTATACTTTGAGTGAGTCAACCTCCAGGATGCTCGATTCCCATCGACGGCATATTTCGTACCTCCTGAAGAGCTATTCATTTAACAAGCCACACGACCTGTTTCGTCAATTGAGCCAGCGTTGCGACGAACTTTCGCGGAGCCTTCACGCTATTCCGATGAGAACGCTTGAAGGACTTGGTTCCAAGTGCCTGCATCTTCACCGGAGATTAACGACGCTTGATCCGGAATTGACGTTGAAGCGAGGGTACGCAATTGTGTCCAGGCAAGGACAATTGGTTTCGTCCAAGACCTCAACAAATCGTAACGACGAGCTGGCGATAAGATTTCATGATGGGACAGTTCACACGAAGGTAGTTTAAGGGTTCCGTGGCTTCCTCAAAGAAAGATCAACAGAAGAACAGTTTCGAGTCATCTCTTCACCGCCTGGAGGAGATCGTCGAGTTGTTGGAACAAAGCGGTATTCCCCTCGATGAGGCGTTGAAATTGTATGAGGAAGGGGTGGCCCTTTCACAATCTTGTGTAGAGAAACTTCGCCAGGCCGAACTCAAGATCAAAAAGCTTGGCAGAAGCTCAGCCGGTGGACTGGAGAACGATAGCGACGGAGAGGAGGTTATCGAATGAGCGAAGAGCGTTATCATACGCTTGATCGAGTAAACACACCCGATGACATCAGGGATTTCAGTCCGCAAGAGTTGAAGCTTCTTTGTGATGACGTTCGACGATGTCTCATCGACGTGGTTTCACAAATCGGCGGGCATCTGGGGGCAGGACTCGGATCAGTTGAATTGACCGTTGCACTTCATTACGTATTTAAGACTCCTCAGGACAAAATCGTCTGGGATGTTGGTCATCAGGCATATCCGCACAAAATCCTTACGGGTAGGAAAAAAAACCTGCACACAATTCGTCAATATGGAGGACTTTCCGGGTTCCTGAAGAGATCTGAAAGTGAATACGACACGTTCGGAGCCGGCCACGCGAGTACGGCAATCTCCGCAGCCCTTGGAATGGTTGCGGCGCGTGAAAGAACGGGTCAGGACTATAGCGTTGTCGCCGTTGTGGGTGATGGAGCCATGACTGGTGGAATGGCTTATGAAGGGATGAATAACGCCGGCATCATGAAGAAGAATATGATTGTTGTTCTCAATGACAATAACATGTCCATTGCCCCGAACGTGTGGGCGATCTCAAATTACTTCACCCAACTAATCTCCAACCCCTCCTACAATCGCTTCAAATCCAACGTGTATCAACTTGCCGGTAAGCTGGATGTTTGGGGTGATCGGCTCCGCAAGGTTGCCTCCCGCGTTGAGGAAGGAATCAAGGTTGTCATCACTCCTGGTATGTTGTTTGAAGCGCTTGGCTTTCGCTACTTCGGACCCATCAATGGGCACAACATCTCTCAGCTCGTCAAGATATTTCAAGATGTGAAACAGTATCAAGGTCCCCTTCTCGTCCACGTTATTACGCGTAAAGGCAAAGGATATGCCCCTGCGGAGGCTGATGTCCAAAAGCTGCACGGTGTTACCCCATTCGATAAGAATACGGGGGTTTCGCCGAAAAAGGGTGGAGGTGCTCCTACATATACCAAGGTATTCGGGAACGCGCTTCTGGAAATTGCCAGAGAGAATAAACAGGTTGTTGGAATTACAGCTGCAATGCCTGACGGAACAGGGCTCGACATTCTTCAACGCGAATTACCCGCTCAGTTCCACGATGTCGGCATAGCGGAGCAGCACGGAGTTGGTTTCGCGGCTGGTATTGCCACGCAAGGATGCATTCCGGTTGTTGCGATTTACTCTACATTCCTCCAAAGAGCATTTGACCAGATTATTCATGACGTCGCACTACAGCACTTGCACGTTGTGTTTGTTCTTGATCGCGGCGGACTTGTCGGAGCGGATGGTCCTACCCACCATGGAGCGTTCGATCTCTCATACCTCAGACTTATTCCGGGAATGGTCGTCATGGCAGCGAAGGACGAAAATGAACTTCGCAACATGCTCTTCACAGCTGTACGTCATGAAGGTGGACCGATTGCGATCAGATATCCACGTGGAAATGGCGTTGGTGTTCCTCTGGAATCGGGATTCAAACAAATTCCGATAGGCAAGGGAGAGATTCTCAAGCCGGGAACCGATGTTGCCCTTGTTGCCGTCGGCCTTATGGTGCAACACGCGCTAAAGGCCGCGGAGATTCTGGCCGTCGAAGGGATCTCGTGCGAAGTAGTCAATGCCAGGTTCGTCAAGCCATTGGATGACCAATTGCTTGCCAACATCGCCGAACGACATCATTCAATTGTGACCGTCGAAGACAATACGACTATCGGTGGATTCGGTAGCGCGGTGGCAGAATTCCTAGCGAAGAATCAGATAAAGGGAGTAGACTTGAAGACTCATGGCCTGCCGGACAGGTTTGTCGACCACGGAACGCCTGACGAGCTGTACAGGGAACATGGCCTTGATGCAGGCGGAATCGCGGCGATCGTCAGGGTGCAAATGACAAAACCATCCCGAAGCAAATCATTGAAAACCGTTGAAATTGGAATCACGTAGGAAACGGATCCTGTGGAGCGTGTGAAAGTCGGTGTCATTGGCCTTGGCTGGGTCGCTCAGGTTGTCCATCTCCCAATCCTCTCCAAGATGTTGGAAGTGGAATTGGTCGCTGTTTGCGATCGCGACAAAGCGCGCGCCAGACTGGTCGCGGAAAAATACGGCCTCAAGTCGATCTACACCGATGTGGGAAGAATGCTTGAACAGGTTGATTGTCAGGCCGTTGTAATCTGTACTTCAACGGATACGCACAAAGATGTTGCGGTTGCCGCACTTGAAACAGGCCGGGATGTGCTCGTTGAGAAACCCATTGCAAGAAAGTACACCGAGGCGGTTGAGATTGCAGAAACCGCAAAGCACACAAAACGCAAACTCATGGTGGGAATGAATCACCGGTTTCGCCCGGATACGATGATTCTCAAGAGCTTCCTCCAAGGAAAGGAACTCGGAAAGGTTTTCTATACAAAGGCAGGATGGCTGCGCACCAAGAGCACGGACAGCGCTTGGCTGACGCAACGGGACAAATCCGGCGGGGGGGCATTCATCGATCTGGGCATCGTCCTTTTGGACATGGCCCTTTGGTTGATGGACTTTCCGGAAGTCAAGAAGGTAAGTGCGGTGAACTTTACCCACAAGACAAAGGAAGTCGAAGATACATCGTTGGTAACAATTACGACAAAGGGTGGTGCCAGTATTTCGCTTGAAGTCAGCTGGTCCATGAATGTTCCTGACGATGTGTACTATTGCCAGCTTTTCGGCACCGAAGGAAGTGCAGGCATAAACCCGCTACGGATCAACAAGGAGCTACATGGAAATCTTGTCAATCTCGCGCCAGCCAGAATGGACCCCCCACAGCACATGTACAAGCGCTCATACGAAAACGAACTGCGGCATTTTATTGGCGCAGTGACCAAAGTTCATCCAGTTATCTCCACCGCCGACGAGGCAGTTCAACGAATGAGAATTGTTGAGGCGGTGTACAAATCGGCTCGAACCTCGCGAGAAGTCACCCTTTCCTCCTGAGAACGCGTGCAGAACGCCAAGAAAATCCTGGTTGTCGACGATGAGCGTGATATCGTGGATTTGCTCACGTACAACCTCACGATCGAAGGGTACGACATCGTACCGGCGTACAACGGAGAGGAAGCCGTGCGTAAGGCACGTGGCGTTGATCTCGTCATCCTTGACCTTATGATGCCCGTGCTGAACGGATTCGAAACCTGTAAACGGCTTCAAGCAAATCCCGCGACTTCACATATTCCCATTGTCTTTCTCACGGCGCGATCAGGAGAGGTGGACGAGATCGTTGGACTGGAACTCGGTGCCGATGACTTCATCCAGAAACCCATCAGCCCTCGTAAACTTGTTGCACGCGTAAAGGCGGTCTTCAGGAGAAAAGCCCACTCCGGAGAAGAGAGTGTGGATCAAGGTGTGATACGGGCTGACAACCTCGAAATCAACAAGTCGAATTACACCGTCCGGGTTGGGAAGAAGGAAATGTTTTTCCCGAAGAAGGAGTTCGAGCTCCTTTCTTTGCTTGCCGCCAACAAGGGAAAGGTATTTTCGCGCGAAGCTCTCCTCAACGGCGTTTGGGGAAACCATGTCTACGTCATTGATCGTACGGTCGATGTTCATATCCGAAAAATCAGAGAGAAGCTGGGGGACGACGGCTCATTGATCGAAACCGTCAAGGGAGTTGGTTATCGATTTCGCAATCAGTAGTCCTCTCCCGTTCGGAAATCTACCTGTATGAAGATCCGCAACACTGTCGTGGCATTCCACGCAGGGTTCATTGCCCTCACGGTTTCTCTTCTGGGGTTGGGCTTGGTTCTCACGGGCACCGAACCGCTCATCGTACCCGTCATCTTAGCGGGGATATTACTGCTGGCAGGCACCATCGGTGTAAGTTTCTACGTAGCCAAAAGAATTGCCACTCCGATAACCCAAATGGCGCAGACGGCGGAGTCCATCACCTCTGGCGCAGTCGAACAGCGTGTCCAGGTCGAAGACAGCAAGGGGGAAACGGCTGAGCTTGGCGATGCGCTGAACAAAATGGCGGAAAAACTTAGTAGTGACATTGAACGACTAAGAAAGCTCGAACGTGTGCGCAGGGAGTTTCTTGGCAATGTTTCTCATGAACTGAGAACTCCGATTTTCTCAATACAGGGGTTCCTTGAGACGCTCCTCGATGGCGCCGTCGACGATCCCTCGGTTAACCGGGAGTTTCTTGAAAAGGCTCATCGCCACGCTGAGCGGCTGAATATGCTTCTCAACGACCTGATTGAGATTTCACGGATTGAATCAGGTGAAATGAAGATGAGTTTCCGCTATTTCCCCATCAACGACCTCCTCATGCAAACCTTGGATGAGATGAAGTCTGAGGCACAGAAAAAGAGCATCAGGCTTTCCGTTGGGGCAAGAGCAGGAGGAACCGGGGAAGTCTACGGAGACCGGGAGCGCATCCGCCAAGTCATCGTGAACCTTCTCGATAATGCAATTAAGTATACAGGACAGGGTGGAAAAGTTGTTGTGTCAACCAAGACGATACATGGCTTGCAACAGATTACAGTTGAGGACACGGGACTCGGCATTGCGACAGAGCATCTTCATCGTGTCTTTGAGCGCTTCTACAGAGTGGACAAGGATCGCTCACGAGATGTCGGTGGAACTGGACTGGGCCTTGCGATTGTAAAGCATATCGTGGAAGCGCATGGCGGGACAATTCATGTCGAAAGCGTGGTTGGCAAGGGGAGTACATTTGTCTTTACACTAAAGCGGTAGGAATGAATACTCACGATGGATTCATGCGGGTCTGCTTCGATCTGGCGAGAAAGGGTCTCGGCAGTGTGAGTCCAAACCCATTGGTGGGGGCTGTTCTTGTCAAGAACAATCGCATCATTTCGACAGGATACCATAAGAAGTTTGCCGGCCCACACGCTGAGGTGGATTGCCTTAACAATTGTGAGGGGGATCCGAGAGGCGCCACGATGTACGTGAATCTTGAACCATGCTGTTACCATGGGAAGACACCGCCCTGCACGGAATTATTGATACGAACCGGAATTCAAAGGTTGGTCGTAGCAATGAAGGATCCCAATCCATTGGTCGCAGGGAAGGGTTTACGCTCACTCAAACAGGCGGGCATTAGGGTTGAGAATGGCGTGTTGGAATCAGAGGCAGTTGACCTCAATCGATGGTTCATTGTAAACATGAAACGTCGTCGCCCCTATGTTCACCTGAAAGTCGCGCAATCACTGGACGGCAGAATTACTTCCGGTCGAAACCGAGCGGAGCGTATTTCTTCAAAGGAATCTCATGCCCTTGTTCATCAATGGAGGTCCACCCATGATGCCATCTTGGTGGGAGCCGGCACCATTCTCGCGGATAACCCCAGATTGAATGTCCGTTACGCAAGGGGTCGAACTCCGGCTGTCATCATTCTTGATGGACGACTTTCTCTCCATGAGAATTCACAAGTTCTGAAAAGCATATCATCGCGACGCGTTATTGTCTGCACGGGCGAGGCAGGGACGAAAAGGATTGTGGAAAAAATAGAGCGGTTACGTTCTCAAGGAGTTGAAGTCATGACATTCAAGCGGAAGAGGGACGAAATGCTTGATCTCCATCAAGTGATGGGTCGATTGTTTGAGGAGGGAATCGGATCTGTTATGGTTGAAGGTGGCGCGAGAACGTTTGCGGGTTTCTCCGGTTCTTCATTGGTCGATCAATTGAGCGTGTTCGTTGCCCCAAAGCTATTCAATTCCGGGGTAGTTGCCTTTCAAGAGTCAGGGAAGTTGAGGAACAGGTTGAAGGCTGCCCGAATCACCTCTCAAAGTATCGGTCCGGATATTCTTGTTCAAGCTTTTTTCACTTAGAAAGTGACCATCATGTTCACCGGGATTATACAGGAGATTGGAACTGTCAGCGCCGTTGTGCAGATTGGCAAAGGCTTACGGATAACAGTGAAGTCGCCAAGGACTGCCCCGGATTTACGTTTAGGCGACAGTGTATCAATAAGCGGGGCTTGCCAGACTGTTGTTGATCTGAAAGCAGATTCCTTCGTTGTTGAAGCTGTTGAAGAGACTCTGAAGAAAACAACATTCAAGGACCTCAAAGCCTCGTCACGCGTGAACATTGAACTCCCGGTCCGACTATCTGATCGTCTCGGCGGGCATCTCGTGCTGGGTCATGTTGATACCGTCGGTAAAATGGCCTCGATCCGGAAACGGTCCGCTTCCTGGTTGATCTCCATTGCTCATGATGCGGTCTTTATGAAGTATCTCGTTCCTGTGGGCTCCGTTGCCGTGGATGGGATAAGTCTGACGGTTGCCTCATTGACCGAGAGCGGCTTCGTTGTTTCCATAATTCCCCATACCCTCGAACAGACTATCCTTTCGGAAGCACATTCCGGACTACTCGTGAACTTGGAATTCGATATCTTGGGAAAATATCTGGAGCGCCTTGCATTCCAGCGGGGAAGGGGGAGCCTTACTAATGAGGAGTTGAAATCATGGGGGTACAAGCTTGATTCGGATTCAGTTATTCCGTAAATTTCAAACATGTCAATTTCAAACTAACCTGAGTAAGGTCTAATGTTTACAGCGCTTATCGTTCTGCAGATTATAATTAGTGCTCTGCTTGTGATTTCCATTTTGATGCAATCCAGCAAGGGTGGCGGGCTGGCCGGAACCTTCGGGGGAGGCCAGGTCGGAACTATGTTCGGTGTTCGCAGAACCGCCGATTTCCTGATTCGTGCAACCCAAGTCCTCGCGGCCCTGTTCATGGTGTTGAGTCTCGCTACCAACATTCTGTTTCTCCCGCGTAGCGCAACCGCTGAGAGTATTCTCCAAAAGGGAGCGAGTGTTATGACACAACAGCCTGCTTCGACAACACCGCAGCTTCCACCTGCAGAGGCACCTGTCCAACAACCCGGCCAATAGTTGCACGTTACAATGCACCCATGGCTCAATTGGTAGAGCAACTGACTCTTAATCAGTGGGTTCCAGGTTCGAGTCCTGGTGGGTGCACTCTGAAGCCGTTCTTCGCAACGGCTTTCGTGTTTCTAGGAGATGAGTTTCATCGACCCTGCCATGAGTCCTGATTCACCGACTTTCATTACGTCATTGCTTCCTCGCGGCGTTCTTGAGATCCGAGGAAAGGATGCACTCGATTTGTTACATCGGTTGTCAGCAACCGACATCATCAAATTGAAAATCGGTGAATGTTGTCCAGCAGTCTTTACAACTGAGAAGGGTCGTATCGTGGATTACGTTGTTGTCGGTCGTGGCAAGGAGACCATGATTCTGCTTACGACACTTGGCAGAGAAGGTCATCTGAAATCCTGGATTGAGAAATACACCATTATGGAAGATGTCCAATCCGAAGTTCTTACACATCGGTATGATGGCGTGATGGGTGTTGGAGAGGACCTTCCTGCAATGATTCCCGATGAATTCTGCAACTTGGATGGAATCGATGCCTACACCATTAACAACAATGGATTTTCTCTCATCGTTAGGGATTTTGATCTCACCTGGACATACGTCTTCTGCACTCGCCGGGAAGAGGCGCACGCACTTCGTGCTGCGATGTCAGCCAGGAGCATTGTCGTCATGGAATCGCCCGAGTACAAATCGTTCCTTATCTTACGCGGCATTCCAGAAGGGACGCTTGAGTTTCGAGAAGAGTTCAACCCTTTCGAGGCGGGCATTTCTCATGCAATCAGTTTTACAAAAGGATGCTACATAGGTCAGGAAGTTATCGCGCGGCTTGATACGTACAACAAAGTCCAACGAAGGCTCGTCGGACTAAGATCAAGCATCTATGTTCCGCTCACGTCAGCTTTGCAAGCAGTGTCCAATGGCGTCGTTGTCGGGTGGATCACAAGCGCTTCACCAGTTGAAATTTCCGGAGGGTTTCCGACTCTTGGAATCATCAGAAATGAGATTCAGGTGGGCGATACGGTTTCGTTTGGTCCGGAAGAGGTAAAGGCGCACGGTACAGTTGTTGACTTCAACCATCGTTCCCACGCTCAACCAACCCATTGAAACTACGTTATTCTCATGACGATGTTGAACGCTGGCGGGAACGCGTCTTTCGCGCCCGCCGCAACGGGCATTCAGCATTGAGGTTTATCGAATTGGCCGGCTATTGTTTTGTTCATGATTCCCACGCGGACGATTTGCCCTCTCTCGAGCATGCTGTTCTACGCAACGGAGGCAGCAGTACCAACGAAGTACGCAAGCAACTTTCATTCACCGAAAATGTGTATTGTGGGAGGGTGCTGAGGCGGCGCCCAACGATGCTGTCCCTGGAGTTTCTGCCATATTTCTTCGTGCTAAGCGGACGCACGGGTAATAGGGAAGACCATGCTCGCGAATATGCACGCGGAACCTTGTCGGACCTGGAGCATGATATTCTCGGCCGGCTGGCTAAAGGTAGAAGCATGGATTCACAGACTCTTTCTCGGAGAGTCATGAAAAACACAAACAAGCTCAACGCAGAGTTTCAACGGGCTCTCGCCGGATTGCAGGACCGAATGTATATTGCACGAATTATGCGTCACCCATCGGGCGGTTCGGAGTGGACTTTGATCCAGAAAGTATTTCGAAGGGAGATTCGACGGGCCGGAAGGATCTCAATCGAACAAGCGCGATTCGCGATTCTCCAGCGGTACTTTGAGAATCGGCTCATCGCTACGGTGGCCGAAATTGTCCGACTCTTCGGGTGGAAACGTCAGGAAGTTTATGAAACGCTGGGGCACTTGATCGATCGTGGCATTGTTGCCTCCGGCGTGCTTTTCGAGAATCAGAAGGGCATTCACTACTGTCTTATCCGCTGATGAAACCTCTTCCAAAAGCCCCCAAGGCGTACAAGAACGCGGAGTTTCTCAACAGTCCGCAAGCTCGCGCTTTGCGCATGCTGGCTGAGTTTGCCGAGCCGCAGAGTCGCTTCTACAAGGAGAATATCAAGGATACCATCGTATTCTTCGGTTCTGCACGAATCAAGCCGAAGAAAGAGAGTGTCGAGAATGAACGCAAGGTTCGTTCCCGGCTTGCAAGAGTTCGCAGACCAACGAAGGAGATGATCCGTGAATTACGCAAAGCTCAGGTCCAGGTTGAAATGTCAGGCTATTATGAAGACTGCGTTGCGCTTGCCCGAATGATAACATCGTGGTCAAAAAATCTGGATACAAAGCGTCGGTTTGTAATCTGTTCGGGCGGCGGGCCGGGAATCATGGAGGCGGCAAATAAAGGCGCGTATCTTGCAGGCGGAAAATCAATTGGGCTGAACATCAGTCTTCCATTTGAGCAGTTCGCCAATCCGTATATTTCACCGGAATTGAATTTTGAATTCCACTATTTTTTCATGCGTAAATTCTGGTTCATGTACCTGGCAAAGGCGCTCGTGGTGTTTCCGGGAGGTTTTGGAACCTTGGATGAACTGATGGAAGTTCTCACGCTGATGCAAACCGATAAAGTGAAGAAGAAAATGACCGTGGTAATGTATGGTTCTCAATATTGGAGGAAGGTTTTTAATTTCCAGGAAATGGTGAGCAGCGGTGTCATTGACGGTGAAGATCTAAAATTGTTCAAGATGTGCGATACACCTGAGGAAGCATTCAAGCACTTGAAGAAATCGCTTACCCGGAACTATCTTTCGTGAGCACTTTGGCTCTCTCATTGCACTTGCAAATGATGGTTCAGCTCCGTAGTTTGGAGGCAGGGGGATGCCTTGGAATCGACGGGGATGGGGATGGTCAAGATTGCATACCGTGCTCTCCGAGTTGCACGATAATAAAGCGGAAACCAATACGTGCAGACTACAACTACGCACTTGCCGCTTAATTAAAACCTAAGCAGCACGCTTCCTGGAGTTTCGCCAGCCGGACTTCAACGAAGCGCCACTAAGGCGGGCTAGCCGGATACATTCCCTGGGGATTTCCGGCGAAACCGGGTAACCGGTTCACTTGGGGTGGTATCTGCAAAGGTCCTGTCTGTTGGATCTTCGGATGCGAGTTCTGAAAAACAGACTATGTATGGAGTGGTTTTGATGGTCTTCTCTTCGGACGCGGGTTCGACTCCCGCCATCTCCACAGTACAATCAAACGCCCTTGATCTGTTCGTCGAGGGCGTTTTTTGTGTAATTGAGTGATGGAATGAAAAGCTTCACACACTTCACAAAAATGAGCGGTGCGGGGAACGATTTCATAATCATCGACGACCGCAAGGGGGCTCTTTCCGCGGTCGAGCCCTCACTGGCAAGAGCATTATGTTCCCGGCACCAGGGAATAGGCGCCGATGGACTTCTCATTGTTCGTCAAAGCTTACAAGCCATGTTTATGATGAAGTATTACAACGCTGATGGCAGTTTTGGAGGTATGTGCGGCAATGGGGGACGGTGCATAGCGCGCTATGCATTCCTGAAGGGCCTTGCCCCGACATCAATGACATTTGAAGCCTTGGACTATGTGTACAGCGCGCAAGTTGACGGCGTCTCTGTTCACCTAACAATGAAGAATGTCAATTCGAAGTGTCGTCAGCAAAAAATCCAATCGGCTTCATCAACAATTGAGGGATGGCTTGTCGACTCCGGATCTCCCCATTTTGTGACGTTTGTGGATTGTTTGGATGATGTCGATGTATTTAATCAAGGCAGATTTCTTCGGTCACATTCAAGTGTTGGTGCTGATGGAGCAAACATAAACTTCGTTCAGAGGTTAGGACAAGACACAATAGGGATGAGGACATATGAGCGAGGGGTCGAGGATGAGACCCTTGCCTGTGGAACAGGGGCGGTAGCGAGTGCTCTTGCCTTTGCCATCCGGTCCGGCACTGGTTCGCCTGTCAGCGTTGCTGTCCAGAGCGGTGAGAAGTTGACTGTATCATTCTCGAAGAGCGACGGGATCTTCACAAATGTGAGGCTGTCAGGGAGTGCTCATGTTTTGTTTACGGGACGCGTGTCAATCGATCATTCCAGGTGTTCACTTTCATTGTAAATCCGACAGCAGGGAAAGGTAAAGCGGCGAAGCTCCTTCCTTGGTTGGAGCGAGAAGTTGCGAGCCGCGGCATGGCGGCCGAAATCGTCATAACAAAGGCGGCCGGCATCGCCACAACACTCGCTGCGGAAGCCCGCGGGGACATTGTGGTCGCGGTTGGTGGTGACGGCACAATCAATGAGATCGTCAATGGGCTTGACCCGTCGACGAAAGAACTGGGGATTATCCCAAGCGGGTCCGGGAACGACTTGGTCACGGCCCTTGGAATTCCAAAACAATCTGAGCGAGCACTTGATGTGGTTACCCGTAGGAGGCTTAGGTTCATAGACTTGGGGCGGCTCTCTTGGAGTAATGACGAGGATTATAAGCACAGGTTGTTCGTGAACGGGATCGGCTTTGGGTTTGATGCAGTGGTGGCACAGCGCGTATCCTCAATCTCCTATGGAAGTGGCCTGTTTGTTTATGGAGTTGCGGTCATCCAAAGCCTCTTCAGCTATGTCCCCTGGAAGATAACTGGCCGAATTGATGCCGATCCATTTGAGGCCAACTGTCTTCTGTTCGCTATCGGGAATGGGAGTTCAGCTGGGGGTGGATTCCTGTTGACACCCAAAGCCACTCTGGACGACCAATTGTTTGATTGTTGCATCCTTGAGGCCCGCGGAATCCTGGAGATAGTCAAGCTAATGCCTAAGGCCATAAAAGGTGTCCACGAATTACGGGATGGTGCCAGACATTTACGGGGCAAACAAATTGAAGTGAATTGTCCTACCGGGATACCGATTCACGCTGATGGGCAAGTGCTAGGTTCGGGGGTAACGCATGCGACTATTAACGTAATACCTAATGGACTAAGAGTAATAGCATGAAGCTGAGGCCACTCGTCGTATAATACATAAGGCGTAAAGTTGCTGAACCGATAGTGTCACGGATGTAACCACAACCGTGTATCTGGAGAAGGCTCTTACCGAAAGGTGAGAGCCTTTTTTGTTTTGGGTCGCTCACCGTTGTGAAGGAAGTCGTTCACCGATGTTGTTTCTCACGGGGGAAATTTACGGTGGACAGTGAGAAGGTTCAACCCGATCCAATAACTAAAACGGGATTTTCCGGACGATGACCCCAGCAACATACGAAGTACCGCACTTCGACAATTACCAATCTCTTCTGAAGTTTGTAATCCACGCGCTGAACATTCATCATCACGTTTCTCTCGAAAGTCTTTCCAAACATTCCGGCGTGCCGATCGGTCGTCTTGAAGAAGCACGCAAGATCCGGTTGGATCGCAAGCCGCTGGAACTCTCACACTCTGATCATCTGAAAATGGTATGCACTTGCTTTCACCTGGGCGCCGACCGTCTGGGGCTGGTGCTGGTCCGGTGGGGGGTATCGGATTGGGTTACTGCAAGCACGCACGCATTCGACAGGGAAGAGATCAAAGAGAAATTGCATCAAAGTATCAAGACGCTCTCTGACGTAAAGGATCGGATATGAAGCGGCAACGGACAAACGGCCGACTGGAGCTGATCCGGAAACGCGTAGTGAAGTATCAGGAGCGCACCGGGGTTTCAGAAAATGAATTCGCCAGGAAGGCACGGCTGGCAACATCAACACTGCACGACATCCTTCACGATCGCAATCCGCGATTGACACCAAAAAGCTACAGGAAAATCCTTCACGCCTTGAATCCTGCGACCGGTGATCTGCGGTATGTGGCCATGCAGGTGATCATGGGACTCAAACGCCGGTACTACTCCGACAAAGAAATCGAGCAAATTCACGCCTTCCTGACAACACTGATACACCCCTTTAGCGAACATCAATCGAAAGAAAACGAAAGAAGGACATGACGGCTATGATGGCAGAAAGCGACTATATCGCTGAAATTCAAGCATTGGAAAAGGCCATTGTTGATGCGGAGACGTTCCAGGAGGAATGTGCAGCGGTATTGAAGGAAGCAAAGGCAAAAACAGTGGCGGCCGTGCACAGTCTGCGGGCGTACATCCGTGATACCAAAACGGGACAAGGCAGCTTATTTCCTGCCGTTGATGCTGAAGAAGAGACTGAGGGGACGAGGGAAGCACGTGAAGAGGACGAGGCGCGCCAGGATTCAAACATTCTGGACATGCATCCGGGCAGAGAGTGAAACTCATTGTTGCGGAAATAATAGCGAAGGAAGTACACGAGAAGTTGCACGCACTGTGCGACAGGATCGAAGTGGCTGGATCCATCCGTCGCCGTCGCGCCGACGTGAAGGATATCGAAATCTTGTGCATACCAAAAGCTGAGTGCATCCTGGAATTCACCAATGTCATACATGAAATCGGACCGATACAGCTGGGAACTCCATTGCGAAAGTACTGCAAGGTGCTGCATCCCTCCGGTATCAAGATTGATCTGTTTCTTGCGCGCAAGGATAACTGGGGATTGATATACGCCATCCGGACGGGCAGCGCAGAATTCTCACATAAGGTACTGGCACGGGGATGGGTGCGTGCTGGATTCAAGAGCGACAACGGAATGCTGACAAAGAACGGGCGAACAATCCCGGTCTACGAGGAACAAGATCTTTTTGACCTGATAGGTGCGAACTACGTGCGGCCGGAATACCGCGACGGTGTAAACCAAACCACAACCACAACACAAAGGGAGTAACGGCGATGGTAACTCATAAATATGTCGGTGACAACATGTTCGTTGACATGAAGTCCGGCAAGAAACTGGCTGCGGCGACTGTGGAGCTGGGCGACCATTCACGCGGCAAGAACAACATGGTGATTTTCACAATGCCCGACGGTACCAGGTTCCGAGTTGGACGCAAACATGTTGATGAAAGCGAAAGCATCATCGGTCCGGGAGCTGTGAACACTCAACCTCCTGCGGAAGAAGTAAGCAAAAAGCGGTACACCAGGAAAGAAGCATACGCACGCACGCACGCACGCACGCACACTCCGGCCGCCAGTCGCAAGGAAGCTGATAAACAAAGTGCAAAGCCCCGAAGGACGCCAATATGAATTCACCCGGGACGAACTGATGGGATTGCGTACAACACTGCTGAATGCGGCGGACATGATTCTGAATAAAGTTATCACACAAAACTAACAAAGGAATGCAATATGAACGGCGATGCTGTAAAATCAACAGTGGAATACAGGGTAATCCCGCGGAAGCAACTGAAACCGTTGGACTTCAACCCGCGAAAGTTATTCAAACCGGATGCGCTGAAAAAGCTGGCGGCCAGTATCAAGGAAAAAGGAATTCTGGAGCCGCTGGTGGTCC
>Ga0187893_10001276_pt1 | contig 61821 bp, 52 predicted proteins | sample MA1701074metaG_FD_139574 | JGI IMG/M metagenome (GOLD analysis project Ga0187893, IMG submission 139574) | White microbial mat communities from a basaltic lava cave in the Kipuka Kanohina Cave System on the Island of Hawaii, USA - MA170107-4 metaG ... | reverse complement strand
TGCGCGGCATCGAGAACCTCGAGGTCCGCGTGGACGGCAAGCTGCTCAACCCGCGCGACGAGCGCGTGGATGCCAAGGGCGACAAGGCGCGGGTCTCGGAAGACGGCACGGTCACCGGCAACGTAGTGGCCAACGACTCGGTACCCGACCTGGTGCGCAGCGTCGAGCTCGTCAGCGGGCCGGCGCACGGCACGCTGGTGCTCGCCACGGACGGAAGCTTCAGCTACACGCCGGGCGAGTTCTTCAACTCGCTCGACACCGGCGAGACCGCGACCGAGAGCTTCGTCTACCGCGTGACCGACGCCGACGGGGACTCGGACACGGCGAAGGTCGTCATCACCATCACCGGGGCGAACGATGCTCCGGTGACGCAGAACGACTCGAACACCGCAAGCAACGACGGCGTGCCGGTCACCGGCAACGTGCTCGCGAACGACCGCGACCCGGACATCGAGCCTCTCAAGGTCGTGAACCCGGGCACCTACACGCTGCAGCACGGCACGCTCACGATCCGCGCCGACGGCAGCTACAGCTACCTCGTGACCGACACCTCGGGCGCGGCGGGCGAGGATGTCTTTGTCTACAAGGCCTCGGACGGCACGGCGAGCACCGCCGGGACCCTGACCATCACGATCGCCGGCGGCGCCAACCATCCGCCGGTCACGCAGAACGATGCGAACGCGGCCACCGACGACGGCGTCGCGGTCGGCGGCAACGTGCTCGCGAACGACAGCGATCCGGACCTCGACCCCCTCTTCGTGGCGAACCCCGGGACGTACGACCTGGGCCATGGCCGCCTCACCATCGCCGCCGACGGCAGCTACAGCTATGCCGTCATGGACGAGACGCTCGACACCGGGGACCTCGCTCAGGATGCCTTCGTCTACCGGGCCTCGGACGGCGCCGCAACCACCAACGGCACGCTGACGATCCAGCTCAGCGGCTCGAACGACGCGCCGGTCACGCAGAACGATGCCAACAGCGCGACCGACAACGGCGTGGCGGTCAGCGGCAACGTCCTGACGAACGACACCGACGCCGACCTCGAAGCGCTTGGCGTCGCGAACCCGGGGACCTACATCCTGGCCCACGGCAGGCTCACCATCGACGCCAACGGCGGCTACAGCTATGTGGTGACCGACGAGTCGCTCGCCGCAGGCCAGGTCGCGCAGGATGAGTTCACCTACGTCGCTTCCGACGGCACCGAGGCCCGCGACGGCACGCTGACTCTCGACCTGACCGGATCGAACGACGCGCCCGACGCTGCCGCGGACAGCGTGGGCGTCATGCAGGCGCTGCGCGTGGCGGTGGTCTATCAGGACCTGTGGCCCAGCATCGACGCCACGGTCGCCCAGCTGAACGACGACACCTGGTTCGACTTCGCCGCCGCCGCGGTGCACTTCTCCGACGCGGATTCGGCCGCCGAGCTCGCGCAGTTCGACGCCGTGCTGCTCGGCAACAGCGATGTCGAGACGTTCTCGGCCGAGTTCTGGGCCGCGCTGCGGGGATTCGCAGAGTCCGGCGAAGGCGTCGTCGCCAACGGCTGGACCAACTTCAGCCTCGCCCGGGTGCGCGAGCAGCACGGCGCGCAAGCCAATGCCGATTACGACGCGTCGGTGCCGATCACCGGGGACGACCTCTACAGCGCCGCTTCCGCGCCGTTCGTGCCGGTGGACGGCGGCCATCCCATCACCCGCGGCATCAGCGGGATCCAGGCGGGGCCGGTCGTGACGGCCTCCCTCAACCTCGACCCGGGCGCGGCTTCGCTGGCAACGCTGTCCGGCGATGACCATGTGATCGCCTACCTCGAGCTGCCGGGCGGCGGGCGCGAGGTCTATCTCGGCTTCCATTACACCGATAACGTGTTTGCCGACTTCCTGATGCGCTCGGGAGACGGCGACCGGCTCCTCGAGCAGGCGGCCGCGTGGTCCGCAGGCCAAAACGGCGGCGGCATGCTTTCCGAGGACGCGGTGAGCACGATTGCCGCCGCCGACCTGCTCGCGAACGACACCGATGTCGACGCGCTCGATTCGCTGTCGGTGGTCTCGGTCGCCGGAAGCAGCGCGTCGGGCGCGGCGGTCTCGCTCGCGGGCGGCAACGTGCTCTACGACCCCACCCAGGTGGAGGCGATCCAGGCGCTCGACAGCGGCGAAACGCTCGACGATACGTTCACCTACACCATCGCCGACAGCCAGGGCGCGACCGACAGCGCGACCGTCACCGTCCGCGTCAGCGGCCGCAACGACGCGCCGGTGACGCAGGACGACTCCAACAGCGCGGCCGACGACGGGCTCGCGGTCAGCGGCAACGTGCTTGCGAACGACAGCGACCCGGACGTCGAGCCGCTCTTTGTTGCCAACGCGGGCGAGCACGCGCTCGACCGCGGCACGCTCACGATCGAGGCCGACGGCAGCTACAGCTATGTGGTGACCGACGAGTCGCTCGCCGCGGGTGAGCTCGACCAGGAGGTGTTTACCTACCAGGCGTCGGACGGCAGCGCGACCAGCGAGGGCACGCTCACCATCCACCTCACCGGTCTGAACGACGCCCCGGTGGCGGGGGACAACACCATCAGCGGCGACCTCGGCGGCGTCGCCACGAGGCGCGTGGCCCTGGTCTACCAGGAGCTCTCGGACAGCATCGGCGCGACCATCGACCAGCTCAACGACGACACCTGGTTCGACTTCCAGGCGACCGCGGTGCACTTTTCGGACGCGGAGTCCGCCGCCGCGCTCGCCCAGTTCGACGTCGTGCTGCTGGGCAACGCCGACGTCGAGACGTTCTCGGCCGGGTTCTGGGCGGCGCTGCGCGCGTACGTGGAGTCGGGCGAAGGCGGTGTCGTCGCCAACGGCTTCACCAACTACAGCCTCGGCCGCGTGCACGACGATTTCGGATCGGAAGCCAACGCCGACTACGACGCCTCGGTGCCGGTCACCGGCGACGACCGGTACAACTCGGACTCCGCGCCGTTCGTGGCGGTCGACGACAGCCATCCGATCACCACGGGCATCACCGGAATCCAGGCGGGTTCCTTCGTCGCCGCCTCGCTCGGCATCGACGCGGGCGCCGGCTCGCTCGCCGCGCTGTTCGGTGACGACCACGTCGTCGCGTACCACGAGCTCGCCGGCGGCGGACACCAGGTCTACCTCGGCTTCAACTATACCGACCCCTCCTATGCCGACTCGCTGTTGCGCACGGGCGACGGCGACCGCCTGCTCGAGCAGGCGCTCGCCTGGTCCGGCGAGGGCAGCGGGGCGGCGATCGACGAGGATCACGTCCTCGTCATCGAGGGCGAAACCCTGCTGGCCAACGATGTCGATCCGGACGCGGGCGACACGCTCACGATCATCTCGGTCTCGGGCACCAGCACGCTGGGCGCCGAGGTTTCGCTCGACATGGCGACCGGAGAGATCACCTACGACCCGACCGCGGCGCTGCAGCACCTGGGCGCGGGCGAGAGCGCGACCGACACCTTCAGCTACACGATCAGCGATTCGCACGGCGCGACCGACAGCGCCACCGTGACCCTGACGATCGCCGGCGTGAACGACGCGCCGCAGGCCGAGGCCGACAAGGTGGTGATCGTGCCCGCCGGCTCGGGAGAGGTGGGGCTCAACATCGCGGCGCCGACCGACGTGGACGGCGACGAGCTCACGGTCACCATCGAGGCGTCGCCCGACAACGGCGCGCTCGCGAAGGCGGACGGCACTCCGGTCGGCAGCGGCGGCACGCTGACGGTCGCCGAGCTGACCGGCCTGACCTTCACTCCGACCGGCGCGGCAGGCTCCGAGTCCTCGCTCACGTACAGGGTGTCCGACGGACAGGGCGGAAGCGACGCGGCGGTCGTGAGCTTCTCGCTGGTGGACGCCGGCGGCGCCGGCGCGGTGAGGGTCGCGGTGGTCTACGGCGACCCGCTGCCGATCGCCGGTACCGACCCCCTCGCGAGCATCGACGGGGCGACGCGCACCGCCGCGCAGCTGAACGACGACACGCACTACGATTTCGAGGCGACGATCCTCCACGTCAGCGACGCGGATTCGGCCGCCGAGCTCGGCGGCTACGACGTGGTCTACAGCGCCGGCTCCGCGCACGATCCGATGACGCCCGCCTACTGGGCGGCGCTGCAGGACTATTCCGAGACCAACCAGGGCGGCGTGATCACCGATGGCTGGTTCGCCTTCACCTTGAGCACCTACCTCCCGGCCAACGCGGACGCGAACTATGTGTCGCCGATCGCGTCGACGGGCTTCAACCTCATTAGCTCGGGCGGAACCTTGACCGTGACGGGCGGCCACCCGATCACCGAGGGGATCACGTCGATCGCCGTCGGCGGCGGCCCGGACGCCTTCTGGGAGCTCGCCGACGCGTTGGACCCCGGGGCCACCTCGCTCGCCCCTACCGGCAGCGATCACGGCATCGCCTACAGGGACGCCGCCGGAGAGGGCCGCACGGTGTACCTCGGCGGAATCTACAGCGAGAGCGAAACGACTTACGACACAACCTACCTGCGCTCGGGTGCCGCGGACCAGCTGCTCGAGCAGGCGGTGAACTGGGCGGCGCGCAGCGGCCCGACTCCGCTCTCGCTCTTCGGCGGCAGCGGCAATGACGTCCTGGTCGGCGGCGACGCGGACGACACGCTGACGGGCAATGGCGGCAACGACAGCCTCACCGGCGGCGCGGGCAGCGACCGCTTCGACTACGACGCCATCACCGACGGCACCGATACCGTCACCGACTTTACCCCGGGAGCGGGCGGCGACGCGCTCGATATCCGCGACATCCTGGTCGGCTACAGCCACGCCGAGAGGAATGATTTCATTCAGCTCGAGGGAGCGGGCGGCTCCACCACGGTGCGGGTCAACGCCGACGGCGACGGTACGGACCTCATCGCGCTCGCGACGCTGCAGGGGCAGACCGGCCTGACGCTGGACAGCCTGCTCGCCGACGGCAACCTGATCGTGTCCTAGCGCCGCGGGCTTCTCGCGCCCGCGCGCACCCAGGCGAGAAGCGCGTCGAATGCCGCCTCGGCTTGAGGCGCGCTCGGGTGGTTCGCGATCATCACCACCGCGTAGCGGCGGCCGCCGCGGTCGAGCACGTAGCCGCCGATCGCGCGCGTATCCGACAACAGCCCGGTCTTGATGTGCGCGTTTCCGGACGCCGGCTCGCCGTGCAGGCGATTGCGCATCGTGCCGTCGGCCGCCGCCAGCGGGAGCGACGCCATGAGCTCGGGCATCACCGGGCTGCGCCACGCCGCCTGCAGCAGCGCCATCAGCGTCGCCGCGCTTGCGCGCTCATCGCGCGAGAGACCGGAGCCGTTTTGAAGGACGAGCTCCTTGGCTTCGATTCCCTTGAAGGTCAGCCACTGCCGGATGGCGCGCGCGGCCGCTTCCGGATGTGCGGGCGGGCCACCGAGCTCGGCGGCGAGCGTCAGGAAGAGCTGCCGCGCCATCACGTTGTTCGAGAACTTGTTGATGTCGCGCACGATCTCGGAGAGTGGCTCGGACTCGTGGGTGTAGAGCAGTCTCGCGTTGGGCCCGGCCGCGCCGTCCCGCACCCGCCCGGTCCAGGTGCCGCCCATTTCCGTCCACAGCGCGCGCACCATGGCAGCGACGTAATCGTCGGGCTCATGCAGCGCCACGTTCAGATCGCGCTCGCCGCACGACACGGGATAGAAACCGGTGAACATGGCGCGCGGCGGCTTCGAGTCGAAGCCCGCGTCGATGCGCTCGCGGAAGGCGCGTCCCTCCGGGCAGGCGCCGTCCGTGAGCCGCAGCGCGTTCACCACCTCCATCCCGGGCAGTTGCGGCTCGTGGAACATGCGCACTTTTCCGTCCTCGGGCCAGAACACGAAGCGCACCGTCTTGAAATTGACGAGCAGGGCGTCGGGCAGGACGTTGTAGGGGCGGAACACCTGGTCGTCGATCGGCTCGTACTGCGCGCTGGCGAAGTAGCTGCGGTCGAGCACGATGTCGCCGCGGATGTCGCGCACGCCGCGCGCGCGAATGCTGCGCAGGAGCATCCAGAAGCTCTCGTAATTGAGCTTCGGGTCGCCGCGACCCTTGAGCACGAGATCCGCGCCGTCCAGGTACGCCTCGGTCTTCCAGCGGTACGCCGGCCCGAGGAGCTCGAGCGCGGCGTACGTGGTCACGAGCTTCATCACCGACGCCGGGTTTCTCGACACGCCGGCATTCAGCGCGAGCGCCGGGCGCCGGGTTCCGAGCTCCTGTACCACGATGCTGACGCTCGCCGGCGGGACGCGCGCGTCGCGCAATGCCCTGGAAACCGTGTCCGGCAACTGGGCGTGCGCCGGCCTCCATGAAGTAAGCGCTAACAGAATCAGGAAGGTCTTGAAAACGCGAGGCATGACCGTTATTATTAGCACTCGTTGTAGTTGAGTGCTAAGCACATGATTCCCGGCCTGCATTAATCCAAGTCATTGTATTACATCGAAATTACTCTTATGGGAGACACCCCGCATGAAAATCCGTCCGTTGCATGACCGCGTGATCGTCAAGCGCATCGAGGAAGAGCGCAAGTCGGCCGGCGGCATCGTCATTCCCGACACCGCCGCAGAGAAGCCCGATCAGGGCGAGATCGTCGCCGTAGGCAAGGGAAAGAAGGACGACAACGGCAAGCTGATCCCGATCGACGTCAAGGTCGGCGACCGCGTGCTGTTCGGCAAGTATTCCGGCCAGACCGTGAAGGTGAAGGGCGATGAGCTCCTCGTGATGCGCGAGGAGGACATCATGGGCGTCATCGAAGGCCACTGAGCACGATTCAAGACTAGGAGAACGTACCAATGCCAGCAAAAGAAGTCAGATTCCACGAAGGCGCCCGCGCCAAGATGGTCCACGGCCTGAACATCCTGGCCGACGCCGTCAAGGTGACGCTCGGGCCCAAGGGCCGCAACGTCGTGCTCGAGCGCTCGTTCGGCGCCCCGACCGTCACCAAGGACGGCGTGTCGGTGGCGAAGGAGATCGAGCTCAAGGACAAGTTCGAGAACATGGGCGCGCAGATGGTGAAGGAGGTCGCCTCCAAGACCTCCGACGTGGCCGGCGACGGCACGACCACCGCGACGGTGCTCGCCCAGGCGATCGTGCGCGAGGGGATGAAGTTCGTCGCCTCGGGCATGAACCCGATGGACCTCAAGCGCGGCATCGACAAGGCGGTCATCGCGGTGGTCGAGGAGCTGAAGAAGATCTCCAAGCCCTGCACCACCTCCAAGGAGATCTCGCAGGTCGGCGCCATCTCGGCAAACGCCGATTTCGACATCGGCAAGATCATCTCCGACTCGATGGACAAGGTCGGAAAGGAAGGCGTGATCACGGTCGAGGACGGCAAGTCGCTGCAGAACGAGCTTGACCTGGTCGAGGGCATGCAGTTCGACCGCGGGTATCTCTCGCCGTACTTCATCAACAGCCCCGAGAAGCAGATCGCGGTGCTCGAGGATCCCTACATCCTGCTGCACGACAAGAAGATCTCGTCGATCCGCGAGCTGCTGCCGATCCTCGAGCAGGTCGCCAAGGCCGGCAAGCCGCTGCTGATCATCGCCGAGGAGGTCGAGGGCGAGGCGCTCGCGACGCTCGTGGTGAACAACATCCGCGGCATCCTCAAGACCGTCGCGGTGAAGGCGCCGGGCTTCGGCGACCGCCGCAAGGCGATGCTCGAGGACATGGGGGTGCTGACCGGCGGCACGGTGATCTCCGAAGAGCTCGGCCTGAAGCTCGAGAACGCGACGCTCAAGGACCTCGGGCGCGCGAAGAAGGTGGAGGCCGCCAAGGAGAACACCACCATCATCGACGGCGCGGGCGACAAGAAGCAGATCGAGGGCCGGGTCAAGCAGATCCGCGTCCAGATCGACGAGGCGACCAGCGACTACGACAAGGAGAAGCTGCAGGAGCGCGTGGCGAAGCTCGCCGGCGGCGTTGCGGTGATCAAGGTCGGCGCTGCGACCGAGATCGAGATGAAGGACAAGAAGGCGCGCGTCGAGGACGCGCTGCACGCGACCCGCGCCGCGGTCGAAGAGGGCATCGTCCCGGGCGGCGGCGTGGCGTTCATCCGCGCCAAGCAGGCGCTCGAAGGCAAGCTGAAGGGCGAGAACCAGGACCAGGACGGCGGCATCAAGATCGTGATGCGCGCGCTGGAAGAGCCGCTGCGCATGATCGTCGACAACAGCGGCGCCGAGCCTTCGGTCGTGCTGAACAAGGTGCTCGAGAACAAGGGCAACTACGGCTTCAACGCGCAGACCGAGGAGTTCGGCGACATGGTGCAGATGGGCGTGATCGACCCGACCAAGGTCGTGCGCTTCGCGCTGCAGAACGCCGCCTCGGTGGCCGGGCTGATGCTCACCACCGACGCCATGGTGGCCGAGCTGGTCGAGGAGAAGAAGGGCGGCGGCCACGCCCACGGCATGCCCGGCGGCATGGGCGGCATGGGCGACATGGATATGTAACTCCGCCTCCGCGGGGATCCAGTCTCAAGAAAGGGCGCTCCGGCGCCCTTTTTATTTATAATCCGCCCCTTCCCGCAGCACGGCCAAGTAGCTCAGTTGGTAGAGCAGCGGACTGAAAATCCGTGTGTCGCTGGTTCGATTCCGGCCTTGGCCACCAAATCCCAGTTCTCAGTGTTTGGCGTGTAGGTCGCTGGCCGGCATGGCGGGCTCGTAGCGCGGGTCGAGCGTGACGTCGTCGTAGTAGTAGGTGTTCGGGGTCGCCGCGGCCTTGTGCAGCTTGGCGGGATCGAGCTCGCAGAAGTAGATCGGCGAGCGCACGCCGGCAGAATCGATCCAGCCCAGCACCGCCCTCGGCGGGCCGGCGACGAAGACCAGCTCGGACTCGCGCCGGAAAGTGCTGCTGCCCGCCCGGTGGCGGTGAATGACCTTGAGGCCAAAGCGGAATTTCCTGCGCTCGGACATGGCTATCCGGGCACATCCCATGCAGGTTTCGTGCCGCTAGCGGGAACGGCGACGCGGCCTAGGCGCGCTCGGCGACAAGCACCACGTTGGATCCGCCGAATGCGAAGGAATTCGACATCACGGCGCGCGGCGGCGCGACGCGCTCGGCTTCGCGCGCGACGTGGCGCAGGCCGCAGGCGGGATCGGGCTGCTCGAGAAAGCCGGTCGGCGGCAGGATCCCCTGCTCGAGCGCAAGCAGCGCGGCGGCGAACTCGAGCGCACCCGAGCCGCCGAGCAGGTGCCCGTGCAGGGACTTGGTGGAGCTCACCCGCACTTCGCGCGCCGCCGGGCCGAAGACCGCGTTGATCGCCTCGGCCTCGACCACGTCGCCCACGGCGGTCGCGGTGCCGTGCGCGTTGATGTATCCCACCTCGCCGGGCGAGAGCTGCGCCTCGGCCAGGGCCTCGCGCATCGCGCGCGCCTGCCCTTCGCGATCGGGCCGCGACATGTGGGTCGCGTCGCAGGTATTGCCGTAGCCGGTGAGCAGGGCGTGGATGCGCGCGCCGCGGGCGCGGGCGCGCGCTTCGTCCTCGAGCACGAACGCCGCGGCGCCCTCGCCGAGCACCAGCCCGGCGCGGCGCCGGTCGAAGGGCTTGCAGCTCGCGGCCGGGTCGGCGGGATCGGCCGGGGCGAGGGTGCGCAGCGCCTGCCAGGCGGCGAGGACGCCGGGCGTGAGCAGCGCCTCGGCGCCTCCCGCCACCATGACGTCGGCGCGCCCGGCGACGATCGCGCGCATCGCCTCGCCGAGCGCCATCGCCGAGGACGAGCACGCCGTGGAGAAGTTGGCGAACGGCCCGCGCAGTCCGTGGCGCAACGCGATGCTCGAGCCGGCGGCGTTGCTCATGCTCATCACTACCGTGAGCGGCCGCAGCCGCGACTCGCCCGCGCCGTAAATCTGCCGGTAGCTTGCTTCCTGCGTGTGCGCGCCGCCCATCCCGGTGCCCCAGGAGACGCCGACCCGGTCACGATCGAGGGTTTCCATCTGCAAACCGCTTGCTGCGAGCGCCTGCCCCGCCGCGGCGAGGGCGAACTGCGACGCGCGGTCGAGGTTCGCCGCTTCAGCCTCCTTGAAGAACCGCGCCGGGTTCCAGTCGAGCGTGGCGCCCACCTGCACCCCGCAGCGCTCGATGAGCTCGGGCGCCAGGCGGCGGATTCCCGGGCGCGCGGCGGCAAGCGAGCCGTGGAAATCCTCGAGCGTGGCTCCGAGGGGCGAGACCACGCCCGCTCCCGTGATGGCGACGCGGCGCGCGGCCATGCGCGCTCGTTCAGGCCCGGCCGGCGGCGGCGAGCGCGGCGGCGACCTGGTGCTCGAGGTCGGAGAGCGTCTTGATCGCCTTCAGGTCCTCGTCGGAGACGGCGACGCCGAACTCCTCCTCGACCTTGAACATGAACTCGATGAAGGAGAGCGAGTCGATGCCGAGCGCATCGAGCGGCGCGTGGGGGTCGAGCCCGTCGGGATTGATCGAAAATTCCTTCGCCGCCAGCTCCCGGATGCGCCCGAGCGTGTCCATTCGGGGATAAATTATAGTCTGCGATCGGGGGAGAAATGGCTGCGGCCAGAGTCGGAAAGCTTGCTCGGAAGGTCGCCGGAAAAGTCGCCGGAAAGCCCGCGCGCGCGCAGCAGTCGCCGTTGCTCGATGATCAGCTGTACCGGCTGATCGCGGACTCGATTCCGCAGCTCGTGTGGGCGACCGGTCCCGAAGGCGACGCCCACTACTTCAATTCGCGCCTGCTCGACTACACCGGAATGAGCGCGGAGCAGCTTGCCGGTCAAGGATGGCGCGAAATCATCTGCCCGGACGATCGCCAGCACGTCTCCGAAGCCTGGGCCGCGGCGGCGCGCGGCGGCGAGCGCTACGCAATCGAGTGCCGGCTGCGGCGCGCCGACGGCACCTACCGCTGGCACCACGTCGCCGCGCTGCCGCTGCGCGACACGGCGGGGCGCATCGTGCGCTGGTTCGGCACGTGCACCGACGTCGAGAATCTCGAGCGCATGGTCGAGGAGCGCACCGCGGCGCTGCGCGAGAGCGAGCGCCGCTTCAACCTGTTCATGGAGCACGTGCCGGCGATCGCGTGGATCCACGATTCGCAGCTGCGCTACACCTACGCGAACAAGTTCTACGAGAAGCTGTTCGGCGTGCCGGCGAGCGAGCTGCTCGGGCAGGAGCCGGCGCGCTTCTTCCCCCCAGCAGCCGCGGCGCGGTTCCGGGAGACGAACCTCAAGGTCCAGCGCGAAGGCGCGCCGGTGCAGTACGCGATCGACCTGCCGCAGGGCCGCTGGCTGGCGGTGAAGTTTCCGCTGCCGGATGCGTCGGGCGGCGTCGGCGTCGGCGGCATCGCGGTCGACATCACCGAGCGCAGCCGGCTCGAGGAGGCGCTGCGGCAGAGCGAGCGCCGGTTCCAGCTGTTCATGGACCATCTGCCGGCATACGCCTGGATCCGCGACGCTCGCTTTCGCTACACGTTCGTGAATCGGACCTACGCGAAATGGTGGGGTATCGAGCCCGAGGCGATGATCGGGCGCGACAGCGCCGAATTCTTTCCGCCGGAGCATGCCGACTATTTGCGCGAGCAGGACCGCAAGGTGCAGCGCGACGGCGCGCCCATGCAGTACGTCGACAGCGTGCCGACCGGCCGCTGGCTGAAGGTGAAGTTTCCTCTCCCCGACGGCACGGGCGGTGTCGGCGTGGCGGGAATCGCGGTCGACATCACCGATCGCACGCGCCTCGAGGAGGCGCTCGCCCAAAGCGAGCAGCGCTTCCGCTCGTTCATGGAGCACGCGCCCGCGGCGGCGTGGATCAAGGACGCGCGCTTCCGCTACGCCTACGTCAACCGCACCTACGAGAGCGTCTACGGCCGCCCGGCCAAAGACGTCCTCGGCCGCGACGACTTCGAGCTGCACGGGCCGGAGCTCGCGCGCTTCTTCCGAGAGGAGGACGAAACGATCCTGCGCACGGGGGAAGCGGCGCAGCGTCCGCACAAGCTCCCCTACGCCGACGGCCGACGGGGGCAATGGCTGGTCACCAAGTTTCCGCTCGGCGATGGCGCGGGGGGGACCGGCGTCGCCGGAATCGCGATTGACGCCACGCCGCGCTTCGAGGCCGAGGAAAAGGCGCGCCGCTACGCCGACAACGTGCGCGACCTCGTGAACCGGCTGGTGCAGGCGCAGGAGTCGGAGCGCAGGCGCGTGGCCGATGACCTGCACGACCTGATCGGCCAGAACCTGACCGCGCTCGGCATCGACCTGCAGGCGCTCAAGCAGCACCTGCAGTCGGCGGGGGACGCCGCGGCGCGGCTCGACGCGATGGCGGCGCTGCTCGAGACCACGATCGACGCGATCCGCGGCGTGATGACCGACCTGCGGCCGGTGGCGCTCGAGGAGTTCGGCCTGGTGCCGGCGCTGCGCTGGTACGCCTCGGAATTCGGCAAGCGCACCGGAATGAAGGTGTTGACCAACGCATCGGGCCGCGAGCCGCGCCTGCCGCCGGACACCGAGCTCGCCCTGTTCCGCATCGTGCAGGAGGCGCTCACCAACGCCGCCAAGCACAGCGGCGGCAGCGTGGTCGACATCACGGTCGAGGCCCAGGACGGCGGCCTGCGCGTCAGCGTCGAGGACGACGGGCGCGGCTTTCCCGAGCCGGCCGGCGCGCGCGCGCGGCGCGGCGGTTTCGGCCTGCCGACGATGCGCGAGCGCGCCGAAGGGCTGCGCGGCACGCTGCGCGTCGAATTTCCCGGACGCGGCACCCGCGTGGTGGTCGAGATCCCGGCGGCACCCGATGCCGATTAGCGTCCTGCTGCTCGACGATCACGCGGTGGTGCGCGACGGGCTGCAGGCGCTGCTCGCGGCGCAGCCCGACATCCGCGTCGTGGGCAGCTTCGGCGACTCCGGCCGCGCGATCTCGTTCGCCACGGGGTCGCCGCCCGACGTGGCGGTGCTCGACATCGCGATGCCCGGGCTCGACGGCATCGAGGCCGCGCGGCGCATCCACGACCTGTGCCCGGTCACGCAGATCCTGATGCTGTCGATGCACGCGAGCCCGGAGCACGTCTACCAGGCGCTGCGCGCCGGCGCCAGCGGCTACGTGCTGAAGGAGTCCGCGGGCGGCGAGGTGGTGGCGGCGGTGCGCGCGGTGCACGCCGGGCAGCGCTACCTGAGCGGGAAGATATCGCCGCGCGCGCTCGACGACTACATTCGCGAGCGCGGCCCGGACCACCCGCTGGAGCGGCTCAGCCGGCGCGAGCTGCAGGTGCTCAAGCTGATCGTCCAGGGCAGCACCAGCAACGAGGCCGGCGCGCTGCTCGGGCTCTCGCCCAAGAGCGTCGACACCTACCGCAGCCGGATGATGGCCAAGCTCGAGATCGACGACCTCGCGAGCCTGGTGAAGTTCGCCATCCGCCACGGCGTCACCTCGGTGGAATAGCCGATGGCGCGCATCCGCATGTCGGCGCTGCTGGGGCTGCAGCGCATCGATCTGTTCAAGGGCCTCGACAGCTTCAGCCTCAGGGAGATCGCGGCGCAGTGCAAATGGACGCGCTGCAAGCGCAACGAGTACGTCATCCGGCGCGACGGCACCGATCGCGACGTGTATTTCGTGATCGCCGGCATGGTGCGGGTCGCCGCCGCCGCGGGGCGCGGCCGTCGCATGATCTTCCGCGACGTCGCCGCGGGCGAAGTGTTCGGCGAGCATTCCGCGATCGACGGCCGCGCGCGCTTCGCCGACGTGCTGGCGCTGCGCGAATCGCTGCTCGCGTCGATGTCGCCGGAGGTGTTCCGCGCGATCCTCGCCAACCATGCCTCGGTGCGCGAGCGCCTGATGCGCCGCCTGACGGGCTCGGTGCGCGAGCTGGCCGACCGCCTGCTCGAGCTCGGCGCGCAGCCGGTGCAGCGGCGCATCTGGGTCGAGCTGCTGCGCTTCGCGCGCGAAGCGGGCATCGACGCCAACGCCGCGCGCATCCAGCCCGCGCCGACGCACAGCGACATCGCCAGCCGGGTGGGAACCTCGCGCGAGCAGGTGACGCGCGAGCTGTCGCAGCTGGTCCGGCAGGGCCTGCTCGATCGTACTCGCGGCACGCTGGTGCTGCGCGACGTGGCCGCGCTCGAGCACCTCGCCGGGGACGCGCGCCCCGAGGCGGCGGCCGCGCCCGAGGCCTTCGCCCAGGAGCCGCGCGCCTTCGCCGGCATTCCGCCGCCGCGCCAGCGGCGCGCCATCCTGGTCTCGGAGATCAGCGACTCGGTGGCGATGATGGAGCGCGACGAGGAGCGCACAGTCGAGCGCTGCCGCGCGTTCCTCGCGCACGCCACCTCGCAGACCATCCCGACGCACGCCGGGCGCAGCATGCTGCGGATTCCGGCGGACGGCTTCATCGCCGAGTTCCCCGACGGCGCCCAGGCCCTCAGGTGCGCGTTCGAGCTGCACGCGGACCTGGCGCGCTTCAACGCCAACCTGGTCGCGCCGCTCCTCGGCATGCGCATCGGCATCCACGTCGCCGACGTGATCGTCGAGGCGTTCAACGTGCTCGGCGACGGGGTCAACGTCGCGGCGCGCCTCGCCGAGCTCGCGAATCCCGGCGAGACCATCGTCTCGGCGCAGGTGCGCGACCAGCTCACGAGCGGCATCGAGGCCTCGGTGGAGGACCTCGGCGAACAGCGGCTGCGCAACCGGGAACGCGCGGTGCGCGCGTTCCGCGCCTGGCCGGCGGCGCAGACCCGAGTGTGGACGCCGAGCGCGGCAGTGCAGGCGCACGGCCGGCCGTCGATTGCCGTGATCCCGTTCGAGCTGCGCTCAGACGACGCGCGCTTCGCCTCGATCGGCGACGGCCTCGCGGACGACGTCATCGCTGCGCTGTCGCGCATGGCCGACTTCTTCGTGATTTCGCGCCTGTCCACCATGGCGTTCCGGCGCACGCCGCTCGGCGTGCGGCGCATCGGCGAGCTGCTGGGCGTGCAGTACGTGCTTTCCGGCAGCGTGCAGACCGCCTACCCGCGCGCTCTCCTGATGGCCGAGCTCGCCGACGCGCGCGACGGGCGCATCGTGTGGAGCCAGCGCTTCCAGGGCGATATCGCCGACGTGTTCGCCATGCAGGGCGAGCTCGCGCGCAAGGTGGTGCGCAGCGTCGCGCCCTTCGTGCGCTCCCTGGAACTCAGGCGCGCACAGATTACGAACTTCGGCCAGCTCGATGCTTATGCCATCACGCTCCGGGGAGTCGACCTGATGCACAGAACTGCGCGCGATGATTTCATGCAGGCGCGCGTGGCGCTGGAAACCGCGATTGTGCGCGATCCGGTTTCACCTCGGCCGCATGCATGGCTTGCGAAATGGCATGTCCTGCACGTCGCCAACGGAACGAGCGGCGATCCTGCGCGTGATAGCGCTGCGGCTAGCGTCTGCGCCGAGCGGGCGCTCGCCTGCGACCCGGACGACGCGCTCGCTTTGGCGGTCGATGGCCATGTTGCCGCGCGCTCCCGGCACGATCTCGACGCGGCCGAGCGGCGCCTCGCGCAGGCACTGGGGGCGAATACGAACGAGCCGCTGGCATGGCTCTGGACCGGGATCAACCATGCCTGGCGCGGACGCGGCGATGAAGCGGTCGAATGCACCCATCGCGCCCTGTCGCTCTCTCCGCTGGACCCGATGATCTACTACTTCAATTCGCTCGCCAGCACCGCCAATCTGCTCGCTGGACGCTACGAGCGCGCGATCGAGTTCGCCGAGAAGTCGATGCGCGATAACTGCCAGCATACGCCCACGCTGCGGACGCTGGCCGCTGCGCAGGTGGAGGCCGGGCGCGTGTGGGAGGCGCGCGACACCGTGCGCCGGTTGCTGGAGGTCGAGCCTGGGCTGACGGTGGCCGTGTTCCGGGCGCGCTATCCCGGGCGTGACAGCCCGCAAGGCGAGCGCTTCATGGCCGCGCTGGAAGCTGCCGGGGTTCCGGCCTAAAGGCCGATTTGCCGGGCAGCGCGGCGATCGACACGCCGGCCGAGATTGCGACGAACGCCGCGATTTCGGTCGTGGAGGGAATCTCGCCCAGGAACAGCAGCGCGAGTATCGCGGTCAGCACCGGCACGAGGGCGACCAGCGCGCTCGAGCGCTCGGACCCCAGCCGCGAGATGGTCTGATTGAGCGCGATCAGAGAAACACAACCGATCAGGACTCCCTGCCAGAGTATCTGCCACATCAACTCCCCCGGCGCCACGCGCAAGATAGACTGCGGCGCCGAATAGAAGTGCCAGGGCACCACGACCATCGCCGAATAGAGCGAAACGATCGCCGCTCCTTGCATCACGCCGACGCCCCAGTTGCGCAGCTGAAGTACGTAAAGCGCGCCGAGCGCCGAGGCGCCGATGAACATCGCATCGCCGGCCAAGACGGCAGGATCGTGCGCCGCGGCGCTCCACCATGCGAGCGTGACGACCCCGATCGCGCATAGCGCGCCGCCCGCGATCGCCCGCGACGACGGCCGCCGAGCCAGAACCACGAGGCCGAGCAGCGCCACCCAGGCCGGGGAGGCCCCGGGGCCGAGCGCCGCCTGGTGGGTCGCCGGAGCGAACTGCAGGCCGCAGATCACGAGCGCCCCCATGCCTGCGCCCTGGAAGATCGTTAGCGGAACTCCGCGCAGCCACGCCGCGCGGCGGAACGAGCGCCAGTGGAGCGCGAGGTACGGAACGAAGAGGAGAGCCGCGATGCCGAAGCGCAGCGTAACCAGCTCCTGGGCGCTGAACGACCCGGTGACCGCGGCGCGTGTGGCAACCGGATATGCAGCCCAGATGAGCACCGCGATCGCCGCGGCCACGTAGCCGTTCATCCGGCGATCAGTCTGCGTGGACCGGGCAGCCGCTCTTGCGTCGGCGACGCGCTGCAGCGGCGTACGTACCCGCCGGACGGGCCGGATCCAGACTCGGCTTGACGATGGTTTCCTCGTAACGCGACCACGCTTCAGCCGGCAAGCCGGCGAGATCCGCCACCATGCCGAAGTCGTTCGATACCTTCTCGGCATAGGTGCTTCGGTGGAGCGGCTGAACCTGGATCAGCGGCAACTCGGTGCTGAAGTGGATCGGCACGTCGGTCTTGACTAGCCGCAGATTGGTGAAGAGCGGCCCGAACCAGCGGTCCGACTCCACGATGCCTTCGTAGAGATGGTAGCCCTCGTGGCGCGGCAGATTCGCCGGCGGCCGCACCAGAATGCTCCAGTCCGGCGCGCTTTGTACGAGCAGACCTGTCCACAGTTGGATCAGCGAGGGATCCCAGGTCGAGGTGAGAAACGGCGGCGCGCAGCCGCGTAGCCGTTTCGGCGCCATGCGATCAAAGTAACCGCTGAATGCCGGAAATTGCGCGCTGCGCAGCCGGTACCACGCTTTGGCGCCCTGGTAGGTCCAGATGACCTCGGAGCCGTCCCAGAGCAGCGTGAAATCGATCGGCGGAAAAGCGTACCAGCCGAAGGACGAAGCCGCCCTTAGCGCTTCGCAGTACTGGAAACCGCGCGAGGGCAGTGTCCCGAGTACCGAGGGGTCGGCGCGCATCGGCGCACGGCACTCCGGTATCGCCCGGAAAAAGGTTACCGCAGGGTTCGGCTGGAGCTTTTCAGTCACGGCGTGCCCTTACTTCCTGGTGCTCGCCGGGCGGGCGCCAGAGCCGAAGCGGATCTTGCCGGTGTCGGCGGTCGCCGGGTCCTGCAGGCGCACCAAGCGGGGTGCGATGATCTTCTTGGTGGCTTTGCGTACGACCAGTTTCTTGCGAAGCATGCGATTTCTCCTTGAGCGGTAGTGGTTAGTGGTTCAAATTGCGAGACAGCGGACCGTTGAACCAGCGGCGCGCGTACCGTGCCTGCGTCGCGCGCGCTTCATCAACTCCGCACCGCTAGGAAACAATGAAAGGTTTGACTCGCTGTGCCGCTCCCGGGGCAAGAGCGCGCCGCGCAGGGCGCGGCACACGTGGTGCCGGCGCTCCAAATCTCCTCGGTAAGGTCCAATGCGGGCTTTTGGCCCGAATGTGTGCGTAAACGCACAGCCAGGAGCCGAATCCTTTCGGACTCTTGCAGCCCTCCGGAGACGCCTCTTCGGTGCCGTCCTATCGTAGGCAGGTGATTAGAGTCATCCTCGTCGACGACCACACCCTCGTGCGCGAAGCCGTGAGCCGGCTGCTCGAGCTCGAGCCGGACATGCGGGTCGTGGGGTCTTTCGGCGAAGGCAACGCCGCAGTCCGCTTCGCCGCGCGTGAGGTGCCCGACGTCGCGATCCTCGACATCGCCATGCCCGGCGCGAGTGGCATCGACGTGGCGCGCCGGATGCGGGCGGTATCGCCCCGGACCCAGCTGCTCATGCTCTCGATGCACGACAAGGCGGAATATGTGCAGCAGGCGCTCTGGGCGGGCGCGAGTGGCTACCTGCTGAAGGAAGCCGCCGGCGCCGAGGTGGTGGCGGCGGTGCGCGCCGTGCACGCCGGCAGGAGCTACCTCAGCGAGCGGCTCTCTGCGCGGGCACCTGCCTGGAGCGGCGGCGAAGACCCGCTCGACAGATTGAGCGGGCGCGAAATGGAAGTGCTCAAGCTGGTGGTCGAGGGCAACACCAGCACCGAGGTCGGCGAGCTGCTCGGGCTTTCGCCAAAGAGCATCGATACGTATCGCAGCCGCCTCATGACAAAGCTAGGCGTCGCCCATCTGCCCGAGCTCGTGAAATTCGCCATACGCCGCGGCCTGACGGGCGTGTGAGCGGCATCAAGATTTCCCTACAGGAGAATCCTTACAGACAGTCAGGGCGTTTATCGCTAGCGTGATCCGACGGGAGGATAAAAGCGGTCCGCGCCGGAGGAGCGCGGACACAGGCTGGGGCCATGTCATCGCGCCTGTCTGAGTTGCCGCAGGAGCAGGACCGCGCTGCCGCGCCGCGCGGCAGCGTCTATGAGCGCCTGGCGTACGGCGTGGTCGTGCTTCTTCTGATCGCGCTCGCGGTCGTCGCCGGACGTTACTACGCCTCGGTCAGGGGCGAGCTCACCGATGTGGTGATGGCAAGGCGCGCCGCGGTCGCGCAGCTCGCCGCCGCCACGCTTTCCGAACGTCTCGATCGGATGCTCGACCTGGGCGTCGCGCTCGCCACCCGCGTGCGCTTCGCCGACCTGGTCGCGGCCGGGCAATGGGACGCCGCGATGCAGATCATGAAGGCGGTGCCCAAGGAGTTCCGCTTCGTCGAGCGCATCGTGCTGTCGGACGTGCACGGCACCGTGATGGCGGACATCCCGCAGCTCGACACGCGCGGCAAGAACTTCGCCCAGCGCGACTGGTACCAGGGCGTGAGCCGCGAATGGAAGCCCTACGTGTCCGGCGTGTACCGGCGCGCCGCGACGCCGCAGCGCCTGGTGTTCGCGGTCGCGGTGCCGGTCGTGGACCGCGCCGGCGCGCCGACCGGGATCCTGCAGCTGCAGGTCCAGCTCGAGACTTTCTTCGACTGGGCGAAGTCGATCGATCCCGGTCCGGGCGGCGCGGTGTACGTCGTCGACGGCAAGGGCGCCGCCGCGTTCGACAGCCGCAACCCCTCGGCAAGCGAGATCCTCGACCTGTCCGCGAATCCGGCGGTGGCGCGGCTGCTGCGCGGGGCAAGCGGCGCGGAGGTGCTCGGCGAGCACGTGTACGCCTTCATGCCCGGGCGGCACGGCTGGGACGTCGTGGTCGAGCAGCCCGCGGCCCAGGCGTTCGCCGCGCGCGATGCGCAGCTGCGCTTCGTCCAGTTCGCCTACGCATTGAGCGCGCTGTTCCTGCTCGCGCTCGGGTGGCTCGGCATGCACGAGCTCAAAGGCGCGCGCCGCTCGCTCGCCCGGCACGCCGAGCGGCTGCGCGTGCTGCACGAGATCGACCGCGCGGTGCTGGCCGAAGAGACGCCCGAGGCGATCGCCTCGGCGGTGGTGCGGCCGCTGCGCGAGCTGCTCGGGGTGCCGCGCGCGATCGTCAACCGGTTCGACCTCGCCGCCGGGGAGGTGGAATGGATCGCCGCCGCCGGCCGGCGCCGCGTGCACACCGGGCCGGGCGTGCGCTACCCGATCCGGCTGATGGGCGATGTCGAAGCGCTGCGCAGGGGCGAAACCCAGCTGGTCGACGTGCACGCGCTGCCCCAGGGGCCGGAAACCGCGGCGCTGCTGGCTTCCGGCGTGCACGTGTACATGGTGGTGCCGATGATCGCCGGGGGCGAGCTGCTCGGCGCGCTCAGCTTCGGCGGTGCCTCGCGCAGCTTCCCGCAGGAGCAGCTCAACATCGTGCGCGAGGTGGCGGCGCAGCTCGCGATCGCGATTTCCCAGGCGCGCCTGCTCGCGAGCGTGCGCAGCCATGCCGCCGAGCTCGAATCGCGCGTGCGCAGCCGCACCGCCGAGCTCGACCTGCTGCACACCACCACGCTGGAGATCGGCAAGGCCGGAGACAGTACCACGGCCCTCGCGATCCTGCTGCGCAAGATTTGCGAGCATTCCGGCTGGTGCTTCGCCCAGTCGTGGCTGCCGCATGGGGGCACCACCCGGCTCAAGCTCGGCCCCGCGTGGTATAGCCGGGATGTGGCGCTGCAAGCATTCCGCAAGGAAAACGAGCGCCTGGCGTTCGCGCCCGACGGTGGCGCGCTGGAACGGGTAGCGAGAACCCAAGTGCCCGATTGGCTCTGGGAGCTGGAGCCGGCGGCGAAGGCCGTGCGTCGCCCGCTGATGATTGCGGCGGGACTCAAGGCCTGGATCGGCTTTCCCGTCATCGCCGACGGCGAGGTGATCGCGGTGATCGAGTTTTTCGACACGGCCTCGCGCAGCCGCGACGAGCGCACGCTGCAGCTGATCGCGACCCTCGCCTCCCAGCTCGGGCCGGTGATCCAGCGCAAGCGCGCGGCCGAGCAGATCGACGCCCTCAACGCGAACCTGCAGCGCTACACCGTCGAGCTCGAGGCGGCGAACAAGGATCTCGAGAGCTTCAGCTACTCGGTGTCGCACGACCTGCGCGCGCCGCTGCGCGCGGTCGACGGCTACGCGCGCATGCTCGAGGAGGACTACGCTGCTCGCCTGGACCAGGAAGGCCGCCGCCTGCTCGGCGTGGTGCGCGCGGCCAGCAGCCAGATGGGCCAGCTGATCGACGACCTGCTCGAGTTCTCCCGGCTCGGGCGCAAGGACCTGGCGCAGCAGCGCGTCGACATGGAGGCGCTCGCGCGCGAGGTCGCCGCCGAGCTCGGCGCCAGCGCGCGCGCGACGATCGAGATCTCCGCGCTGCCGCCTGCCGACGGGGACCGCGCGATGCTGAGGCAGGTCTGGGCCAACCTGATCGGCAACGCGCTCAAGTACAGCGGCAAGCGCGACGCGCCGCGCGTCGAGATCGGCGGACGCGCCGAGGCGGTGCAGAACGTGTACTGGGTGCGCGATAACGGCGTCGGCTTCGACATGCGCTACGCGCAGAAGCTGTTCGGCGTGTTCCAGCGCCTGCATGCCCAGAACGAGTTCCCGGGCACCGGCGTCGGCCTCGCGCTGGTGCAGCGCGTGGTCGCGCGCCACGGCGGCCGGGCGTGGGCCGAAGGGCAGCCCGGCAAAGGCGCCTGCTTCCATTTCTCACTGCCATGACAGACCTGGAAAAGATCGAGATCCTGCTCGTCGAGGACAACGCCGAAGACGCCGAGATGACGATGCGCGCGCTGCGCAAGAAGAACCTCGCCAACCAGCTGCACTGGGTGAAGGACGGCGCGGAGGCGCTCGATTACCTCTTCTGCACCGGGCCCTACGCAGGGCGCGACCCGGCGCACCCGCCGAAGCTGGTGCTGCTCGACATCAAGATGCCGAAGGTGGACGGGATCGAGGTACTGCGCCGCGTGAAGGCCTCCGAGCTGAAGACCATCCCGGTGGTCGTCATGACCTCCTCGAACGAGGAGCGCGACGTGATGGAGAGCTACCGGCTCGGCGTCAACAGCTACATCGTCAAGCCGGTCAAGTTCGAGGCTTTCCTCGAAACCGTGGCGAGCCTCGGACTGTACTGGGTGCTCACCAACCGGGTGCCCGGGGGGCGATAGGCGCGATGGTATCCGGCCCCACGATTCGCGTGCTGCTCACCGAGGACGTCGGCGCCGACGCCGAGCTCGAGCTGCGCGAGCTCAAGCGCGCCGGCCTGCGCGTCACGCACCGCATCGTGGACCGCGAGGACACCTTCACCGAGGCGCTGCGCGAGTTCGCGCCGGACGTGATCCTGTCCGACTTCGCCATGCCGGGGTTCGACGGCATGGCGGCGCTCGCGCTCGCGCGCGAGCTGAAGCCCGAGGTGCCGTTCATCTTCGTTTCCGGCACGATCGGCGAGGAGTACGCGATCCGCGCGCTCAAGAGCGGCGCCACCGACTATGTGCTGAAGACCAACCTGGTGCGCCTGCCCGCGGCGGTGGAGCGCGCGGTCGCCGAGGCGCGCGAGCGGCGCGAGAAGCGCCGCACCGAGGTTGAGCTCGAGATCGCGCGCGAGCGCCTGGCGAGCATCACGGCTTCCCTGCCCGACATGCTGTGGTCGATCGACTATGTGAGCGAGCGCATCACCTACCTGAGCCCGGCGGCGAAGGAGGTGCTCGGCCACCCGGTCGAGGACCTCCTGGCGCACCGCGACCTGTGGACCGAGGCCGTGCATCCGGAGGACCGGCCGGCGGTGCTCGCGGCCTGGGACGAGCTGCGCAAGGGCATTCCGCTGGACGTCGAATACCGCGCGGTTCACCCCGACGGGAGCGTGCGCTGGATCAACGACCGCGGCCGGCTGATCGCCGGCCCGACCGGCCAGCCCGAGCGCATGGATGGCCTTGCGCGCGACATCACCGAGGCGATGGAGCAGCGCCGGCGCATCGCGCGCCTGAGCCGCATCCGCATCCTGCTCGGCGCCACCAGCTCGGCGATCGTGCGCATGAAGGACCGCAAGGAGCTGTTCGCCGAGTTCTGCCGCATCGCGGTCGCGCGCGGCGGCTTCGTGCTCGCGCGCCTGGTGGAGGTGGACCGCGAGGGCAAGGCGCACATCGCCGCGACCACCGAGAGCGACCCGAAGCTGCTCCAGGCGATGCTGGACGCGTACAACGCCGACCCGCGGGGCGCCGACTCGCTGCTGGCCCAGGCGCTGCGCAGCGGCGAGGCCATGATCTCGAACAGCCTCGCCGGCGACGAGCGCGTGAAAAACCGGGCGACGCTCACCCGCGAAGGCGATTACTCGCTCGCGCTGCTGCCGATCCTGGTCGAGGGCCGGGTCGCCGGGATCGTGGCGCTGCGCGCGCGCGAGCCCGGATCGTTCGACCACGAGGAGCTGCGCCTGCTCACCGAGATGGTGTCGAACATCGCGTTCGCTCTCGAGTCGCTGGGGAAGCAGGAGAAGCTCGAGTACCTCGCGCTGTACGACCCGCTGACCGGGCTCCCCAACCGGGCGCTGTTCATCGATCGCCTGACGCAGGGGCTCGAGGCGACGCGGCGCGAAGGCGACCGCCTCGCGCTGGTGGTGTTCGACCTCGAGCGCTTCAAGGCGATCAACGACACTCTCGGGCGCGGCGCGGGCGACGAGGTGCTGAAAGAAGTGGCGCGGCGGCTGCGCGAGACGGCGGCGGGCGAGAACCGGGTGGCGCGCCTGGGCACCGACCAGTTCGCCTTCATGCTCCCGGCGATGCGCGATGCAGCCGACATCGCGAAGATCCTCGGCGACCGGGCGCTGCGCTTCCTCGAAGCGCCGATCGTCGCCGGCGGACGCGAGCTGCGCGCCGCCGCCAAGGCCGGCGTCGCGGTGTTCCCCGAGGACGGCGCCGACGCCCAGGCCTTGTTCCGCAACGCCGAGGCGGCCCTCAAGCGGGCGAAGGAAACCGGCGAGCGCTTCCTGTTCTACGCGCCGCAGATCAACGCCCGCGTCGCCGAGCAGGTCGACCTCGAGTACCGGATGCGCAAGGCGGTCGAGCAGGGCGAGCTGTTCCTGCACTTCCAGCCGAAGTTCGACCTGGCGACGCGCGCCCTCGTCGGCGTGGAGGCGTTGATGCGCTGGAAATCGCCCGACGGCGGGCTGGTGCCGCCCGCCAAGTTCGTGCCGGTGCTCGAGCAGACCGGGCTCATCTTCGAGGCCGGGCAGCAGGTGCTGGCGGCCGCCAAGCGCACCTGCCGCGGCTGGAAGGAGCGCGGCCTGAAGGCGCCGCGCATCGCGGTCAACGTCTCGGCGCTGCAGCTGCGCCGGCGCGGCTTCGTCGCCGACGTGCGCGCGGCGCTCGGCGACATCGATGCCGACGGCGACGGCATCGACCTCGAGCTCACCGAGAGCCTGCTGATGACCGACGTCGACGAGAGCATCCGCAAGCTGCGCGAGCTGCGCGCCATGGGCCTGCGCATGGCGCTCGACGACTTCGGCACCGGCTATTCCTCGCTTGCCTATCTCTCCAAGCTGCCGCTCGACACGCTGAAGATCGACCGCAGCTTCGTGCACGGCATGACCGAGGATGCCGACACCACCAGCATCATCTCGACCATCATCTCGCTCGCGCAGGGGCTGCGCCTCAAGGTCGTGGCCGAGGGCGTCGAGACCGAGCAGCAGGCGCAGCTCCTGCGCCTGCTGCGCTGCGACCAGGTGCAGGGCTTCCTGTTCAGCCCGCCGGTGCCCGCCGAGAAGCTCGAAACTCTCCTATAATCAAGCGGCTTGGCCGCTTCGCTTTTCACCCTCGGACTGAACCACCGGACCGCGCCGCTCGCGGTGCGCGAGCGCGTGGTGTTCCACGTCGAGCGCCTGCACCAGGCGCTGGGCGAGCTCAAGCGCAGCCTCGCCCAGGAAGCGGCGATCCTGTCGACCTGCAACCGCACCGAGCTCTACGTCTCGGGGGAAACGCCCGGCGCCGTGGCGCAATGGCTGGCGCAGTACCACCGCCTGAGCGCCGCCGAGCTGCAGCCCTACCTGTACACGCTGCCAGCCGACCGGGCGGTGCGCCACGCCTTCCGCGTCGCCTCGGGGCTCGAGTCGATGGTGCTCGGCGAGCCGCAGATCCTCGGCCAGATGAAGGAGGCGGCGCGCGCCGCCGAGTCGGCGGGGACGCTGGGCAGCCTGCTGCACCGCCTGTTCCAGCGCTCGTTCGCGGTGGCGAAGGAGGTGCGCTCGACCACGCGCATCGGCGCCGCGAGCGTGTCGATGGCCGCCGCGGCGGTGAAGCTCGCGGCGCGCATCTTCCCGCGCCTCGCCGACCAGAGCGTGCTCCTGATCGGCGCGGGCGAGATGATCGAGCTCGCGGCGATGCACTTCGCCGCCCAGGCGCCGGCGCGCATCGCGGTCGCCAACCGCACGCTCGAGCGCGCCGAGCGCCTCGCGCATCGCTTCAACGCGCGCGCCATCGAGCTGCGCGCGCTCGCCGAGCACCTGCACGAGTACGACATCGTCGTGTCGTGCACCGCCTCGTCGCTGCCGATCCTCGGCAAGGGGCTGGTGGAGCGCGCGCTGCGCGCGCGGCGCCGGCGGCCGATGTTCATGGTGGACCTCGCCGTGCCGCGCGACATCGAGCAGGAGGCGGGCGAGCTCGACGACGTGTTCCTGTACACGCTCGACGACCTCGCCGGCATCGTGAGCGCGAACCTCGACGCGCGCCGCTCGGCGCTCGAGCAGGCCGAGGCGATCATCGACACCCAGGTCGGCCGCTTCATGCAGTGGATGCGGCTGCGCGAAGGCGCGCCGCTGATCCGCGCGCTGCGCGAGGAGGCCGACGCCGCGCGCCGCCAGGAGCTCGAGCACGCGCTGCGCGCGCTCGAGCGGGGCGAGGAGCCCGCGAAGGTGCTCGAGGCCCTTTCACAGTCGCTGACCAACAAGCTGTTGCATGGGCCGACGCAGGCGCTGTCGGAAACCCTGAAACGCCCCAAGTGAACGCGCGTCTGCGCGCCAAGCTCGACAGCCTGGTCGGGCGGCTCGACCACCTGAATTCCGCGCTGGCGGCGGAGAACGCCACCAAGGACATGGAGCAGTTCAAGCGCCTGTCGCGCGAGCACGCCGAGGTCTCGGACGTGGTCGCGGTGTTCCAGCAATACCGCCAGGCCGAAGGCGATGCCGAAGCGGCTCGCGAGCTGAAACTGGACGAGGAGCTGAAGGCCGCGCGCGCCAGCATGGAGCGGCTGGACGCCCGGCTGCAGAAGGCCCTGCTGCCCAAGGACCCGAACGACGACCGCAACCTGTTCGTCGAGGTGCGCGCCGGCACCGGCGGCGACGAGTCGGCGCTGTTCGCGGGCGACCTGTTCCGCATGTACACGCGCTACGCCGAGCGCCAGGGTTGGCAGGTGGAGACCATTTCCGAGAGCCCCTCCGAGCTCGGCGGCTACAAGGAGGTGATCGCGCGCCTGGTCGGCCAGGGCGCGTACTCGAAGCTCAAGTTCGAATCGGGCGGGCACCGCGTGCAGCGCGTTCCCAAGACCGAGGCGCAGGGCCGCATCCACACCTCGGCCTGCACCGTGGCGGTGCTGCCCGAGGCCGACAGCATCGACAAGGTGGTGCTCAACCCGGCGGAGCTGCGCATCGACACTTTCCGCGCCTCGGGCGCCGGCGGCCAGCACGTCAACAAGACCGAGTCGGCGATCCGCGTCACCCATCTGCCGACCGGCATCGTGGTCGAGTGCCAGGACTCGCGCTCGCAGCACAAGAACCGCGAGAAGGCGCTCGGCGTGCTCGCGGCGCGCATCCGCGACAAGCAGCTCTCCGAGCAGCAGGCGAAGACCGCCTCGACCCGCAAGAGCCTGATCGGCTCGGGCGACCGCTCCGAGCGCATCCGCACCTACAACTTCCCGCAGGGCCGCGTGACCGACCACCGCATCAACCTCACGCTCCACAAGATCGACCGCATCATGGACGGCGAGCTCGACGAGATCATCCAGGCGCTCGCGCACGAGCACCAGGCCGAGCAGCTCGCGAGCCTGACCGAAGAAGCCGCTTGAGGGTCGACGAGGCGCTCAGCTCGAGCGGCATCGACGCGCGCGAGGCGCGGCTGCTGCTCGCCGCGGCGACTGGTTTTTCGGAAGCAAGTGTTCTCGCTCATCCCGAGCGTGAACTACCAGCGGAAGTCGAAAAATCGTATCTGGGCATGACGGCCCGTCGCGCCGCCGGCGAGCCGGTCGCCTACATCCTCGGCCGCAAGGAGTTCTACGGCCTGGAGCTGACGGTGACCGCCGCGGTGCTCGTGCCGCGGCCGGAGACCGAGCTGCTGGTCGACCTCGCGCTCGCGCGCAGGCCCGCCTCGGTGCTCGACGTCGGCACGGGCTCGGGGGCGATCGCCCTCGCCATCAAGCGCCACCTGGCCACCGCGCGCGTGGTCGCGACCGACGCAAGCGCGGCGGCGCTCGAAGTCGCGCGCCGCAACGCCGTGCGCCTCAACCTCGACGTCGAGCTGCGCCACGGGCGCTGGCTGGAGCCGGTGGCGGGCGAGCGCTTCGAGGCCATTATCTCCAATCCGCCCTACGTCGAGCTCGGCGATCCGCACCTCCCCGGCCTGCCCTACGAGCCGCGCCTCGCGCTGCTGGCGGGGCGCGACGGCCTGGACGCGTTCCGCGCCATCGTGCGCGACGCGCCGGCGCATCTGCTGCCGGGCGGCTGGCTGCTGCTGGAGCATGGCGCGGGGCAGCACGAGTCGGTGCGCGCCCTGCTCGAAGCCGCGGGCCTTGAAACCACCGCAAGCTGGCCCGACCTGGCGGGAATTCCGCGGGTAAGCGGCGGAAAGCGATAAAATCGACCCATGGATACCCAACAGCGCATCAAGGAGCAGGTGAAGGGCAACCGCGTCGTGCTGTTCATGAAAGGCACGCCGCAGTTCCCGCAGTGCGGTTTCTCGGCCCTCGCGGTGCAGGTGCTGAACGCCTGCGGCGTGCAGGATTTCGCGGCCGTCAACGTGCTCGCCGACCCGGCGATCCGCGAAGGCATCAAGCAGTACGCCAACTGGCCCACCATCCCGCAGCTCTACGTGAACGGCGAGTTCGTCGGCGGCTCGGACATCCTGCGCGAGATGTACGAGTCGGGCGAGCTGCAGAAGCTGCTAGAGCCGCAGAAGGCCTAGCGTCGCCTCCACCTGCCCGCGGTAGCTGCCACCGAAGATGTTGAGGTGGTTGAGCAGGTGGTACAGGTTGTACAGGTGCTTGCGCTTCGCGTAGCCGGGAGCCAGCGGCCAGGCTGCGTTGTAGGCGTCGTAGAACTCCCGCGGGAATCCGCCGAATAGCTCGGTCATCGCGAGGTCGGCCTCGCGGTCGCCGTAGTACACCGCCGGGTCGAACACCACCGGCCCTTCGCTGGTAAAGCCCGCATTCCCGTTCCATAGGTCGCCATGCAATAGCGACGGCTGCGGCCTATGGCTGTCGAGAAGCGTCAGCTTAGGTAGGTCGAGCCCGGCTTTCGACGCCTGAGGCCGCAAGCGGAACTCCAGAAAAAACCCGGCCCATTCGTCGCGCCACGTGTTGATCTGCGGCGCGAGGCCGATGTAGTTGTCGCGGTGCCATCCGAACCGCCGCCCTGTCTGGCGATGAAGATTCGCCAGCATGCGGCCCATGGCTTTCCAGTCTCCAGTCCGCTGGAGCTGCAGGAACTCGAGCCGGAGGTAGGCCTTGCGGTCCCTTACGCCGTGATCGAGCACTTTGGGTACGCGAACGTGCGGTCGAAGTGCGTCCAGGCCATCGACCTCGGCGGCGAACGCGTCGGCGCGCCCGGCCGGCGCTTCCTTCAGGAACCCTTCCACGCTAACCCGACGTGAGGGTCATTGCTGCGGCGGCGGCCCGGGCTGATGATGCGGCGGCAAAGCTAGGCGCGCCGCACGTGCCAAGCGTTCAGCTACCTTTCGTCGAATGCCACCCGTCAAGTCGCGTTGCTCATTCGCGAAGTCGCCGTGAATCAGCACGTGCGCGGGGTTCGGCCCCCCCTCCGCACCAGCTTGGATCGGGTCCCGCGTAACGCGCAAGCCCATTTCGCGCAGCGTCGCTACCAATATCATCGCGACGTTGAAGGGGCCGGCGTGCCCGCCACGATCGCGCGTTTCTTGGGGAGTACAGAGCGATGCGAGGTCGGCGGACAGAGGCTCCTCTTTGCGACGTGGAATTAGAGCGCCTGAGTTCGGACGAAATTCGCCGGCACCAACTGGTACCACAGAATCCGGATCGGCGAAGAAACGGAGATAGAGGTAATCGTCCCCGCTGATTGAGGCGTCATCGGCTGGCCGGAGGTCCGCCATGCCCGACGACGACGTTGAGCGTTACTTAGAAATCAACCAGCCAAACAACGCCGGCAGATCCATCGGCGGATCTTCATCGAGCGGCACACCGTTTTCGACGAGTAAGACTTCGAAGTGGCAGCGTTCATCGAGCGAGACCTCCAAGTCCCGGCCACCAATCGACCACTCAAAGTGATATCCACCGCCAGAAATGGGGACGATGCGAGGCACGCCGAAGCTCGGGACTTTCATCAAAAAGTCGATCGCCGCCTCGCGCACATCCCTGCGGGGCGCAGAGCTACCCCGAGCGTCCCAATTATCAGGAAGGCGTCCCAAGTTGATCACTTTCTGAATCGCCGCGGTTCTCCATGGCTCAATCATCCCGACCGGGATGTCGGCATTTACGGTGCTGCCGCCATACACGCGCGCATGCGATGTCGGGCGGTCCCTGTTAGCCGCTGCAGCTGGTGAACTCATTGTTTGCCCCACACTCTGTGCATTGTATCTGTTGTGAAGTCGGCAAAACCACGCACCACCCACCTTCTGCCCAAGTCAAGCCAAGCAAATACATCGTCATCACTTGAAGACTCTGGTGCCCCTCGTGCTGTTAGGGTCATCTGCAAGACCTCCTTGCCATCTCTCGCCCGAAGGACAGGATTGAAGGTCACATGCAAGCGGCCAGCGTTTTCACCGAGCGGATAAACCACGCCCATGTTCATGCGTTCCGGTTCTGGTAAGAATTTGTTCTTTGCCTTCGGTGTGGCTAGAGCAGCGACCACCTTGTCCAGTTCGCCATAGCCGTTCCAGCCCGTTCCATACTCAATGTGGTTTACATATGTGACTTCGCATTGATTGACCTTCGGAAGTTCGAGCTTCTCGGTACGCAAGAATTCGCAAAAACGTAGCCACTGTCGCTGAAGCTGCTCGCGTAGCTCCGGGTATCGGGGATACGTCTCATTTCCGATGAGCTTGCGCCAGTTACTGACGAACCGATCTCGTTGCACCTGGAGGAGACGATTGGCGGTGCCATCCAGGTACCAACAACGTATTTCAGGTAACTCAAGAAGCGCTAAGCCGATCTGACGCGAAAATGCCGCGCCGGGGCCGAATTGCTCTGTGAGGTTTGGGATCGGCGGCTTTATCTCCGTGCGCGGAAATTCGTCTCGGATGAGTTGCCAATAGAGACCGAAATGAGGGACGTCGAATCCCTTGATTGGTTGGAATTGCAGCGAAAGTGCTACTTCATCGACGGGCGGATGCTTGAAATCTGGAAGGCCGCTGTCGCTCCTTGACGTCGATGCGATAGGAGAGGGCTTCGAGGCCACGCTGGTCAGCGGGTCATTTGAATGTCGAAAGAAGAAGTCGCTGCTACCAGTCTGCCCCGTGAGGCTCTAGGCTTCGCCCGAGCCCGCCGGTGCCGCGCATAAAGGTCGGCGGCTAAGTGGGCCGATTGTTGTCCGAGCGGCCCCGAACTGTCAACGCGAGCTTCCATATCGCAATATTCTGGCAATGAACGGGCCCGGCATTGGCCTAAATCAGTCCTCGGCCGGCGCTTTGACGTAGTTCTCATGGACCACTGGCCAAGGACAGCCGTGGCGTCTGGGGATCAACCCCTACCCACGAGTCACACGTTTCAATCTGAGGCCTGATGTTGTTTCTCCCACGGAAACGGTCTTGACCGATTCGACCCGGAGTTCCTGTTGCAGGCTGGGCTCAACCCGATGTCAGCCTCGTGTTCGCCAAGTTGAGGCGCTCGACGAGAATGCCGATGAAGGCGCGGTCGAAGTGGCCGCGCAGGGCGAGCGACGCCTGCTCGAGGTCGCTGGTGCGCACGCGCACGATGTGCGAGTCCTTGGACGCGGTCACGGTGGCGCCGCGCTCGTGCCGGTCGGTCGCGAGGTAGGCCATCTCGCCGAAGCATTCGCCCGGCCCGAGCACGGTGAGGAGCTTGCGGTTCTTGGTGACGCGCGCCTCGCCGTGGATCAGCACGCAGAAGAAGTCGCCCGACTCTCCCTCGCGCACCACCTCGGTGCCCGCGGCGACGCGCTGCCAGTCGCCGACGCGCACCACTTCCCACAGCTCGGGCTCGGCGAAGCGCGAGAAGAAGCGCATCGCGCGCAGCGCGGCGAACTTGTCGGCGTCGCCGAACTCCTCGCGTCGGCCGCCGCCGAGGCCGGCGCGCAGCGCCTGGACCAGGTCCCCGGCGAACTCGTCGCCGCTGTGGTAGCGCGAGGCGGCGTCCTTCTGCATCGCGCGGCGCACGATGCGGTCGAGCGACTCGGGCACCTCGCGCCGGTACGACGAGGGCGGCGCCGGGTCGAACTGGGTGATCTGGTAGATCATGCTGAACTTGTTCGTGCCCTGGAACGGCAGCCGCCCGGCGAGCATCTGGTACATCACCACGCCGAGCGAGTAGAGGTCGGTGCGGTGGTCGACCAGCTCCTCGCGGATCTGCTCGGGCGACATGTACGCGGGCGAGCCCACGCCGGTGATCTGCGTGGTCTCGGCGCCGACGTTGAGCGCCAGGCCGAAGTCGCCGATGCGCACGTCGGTCGGCGCCGAGGCGTACAGCAGGTTGCCCGGCTTCATGTCCCGGTGCGTCACGCCCTGCATGTGGGCGTAGGCGAGGGCGCGCGCGCACTTGAAGATGATCTCGACGGTCTGCTCGACCGGCAGCAGGTTCTCGGGCGCGCAGAAGCGCTCCATGGTGCCGCCGGGCACGAACTCCATCACGATGTAGCCCGAGTCCTCGCCGATGCCGGCGTCGTAGATCTGCGCGATGTGCGGGTGGTCGAGCTTGCCCGCGAGCGAGGCCTCGGTGAAAAAGAGCTTCCGGAACAGCCTCCCCCGGACCGGGTCGCGCAGCGACTCCGGGAAGATGCGCTTCACCGCCACCTGCCGGCCGCGGAACGGGTCCTGGCACAGGAACACCTCCGAGGTGGCCCCTTCGCCCAGCTTGCGGACGACCGGGTAGTTGGCGACGTGGTCCAAGCGCTTACACCCCCGACAGGCGCACGTTGGCCATCGACAGCCTCTCCACCAGGATCTCCATGAACGCGCGGTCGAACTTGTGGCGGCAGCCCTCGGAAGCCTGGTTCAGCTTGCGCGTGGGCACCGAGATGATCGAGGCGTCCGCGGCGACGGTGACGTCGGCGCCGCGCTCGTGCGCGTTCTTCGAGAGATACGCCATCTCGCCGAACGGCTCGCCCGCGCGCAGCATGTTGAGGAGCTTGCCGTGCCTGGTGACCTTCACCTCGCCCTGGGCGAGGATGCAGAAATGGTCGCCCGGCTCGCCTTCCTTCATCAGCGTCTCGCCGCGCGGCGCGTGGCGCCAGGTCGAGATGCGCGCCACCTCCCACAGCTCGGCGTCCGAGAAGTTCTCGAAGAACGGCAGCTTGCGCAGCGTCTCGAAGCGGTCGGAATCGGCGAACTCCTGCGCCCGGCGCGCGCCGAGGTGCTCCGAGCGGAACGCCGCGGCGAGGTCGGCGGCGAACGCGGCCCAGTCCCCGTAGCGCTTGGCGAGGTCCTTCGCCATGGCGCGCAGCACGATGGCGTCGACCGCGGGCGGGATCTCGGGGCGGAAGCTCGAAGGCGGCTCGGGCTCGTTGTTGGTGATCTGGTAGATGAGGGTGAAGTTGTTCGCCGCCAGGAACGGCAGGCGGCCGGTCAGCAGGTGGTACATCACCACGCCCACCGCGTAGATGTCGGTGCGGTGATCGACCGGATGCTCCTTCACCTGCTCGGGGGACATGTAGGCGGGGGAGCCGACGCCCGCCACCTGCGTGGTCTCGCCCGAGGCGATCAGGGCGGCGCCGAAGTCGGTGATCTTCACCTCGGTCTCCCCCGTGTGCAGGATGTTGGCCGGCTTGATGTCGCGGTGCGTGATGCCGTGCTTGTGCGCGAATTCCAGGGCGCGGGTGCACTTGAACGCGATCTCGACCGTGCGCTCGACCGGCAGCAGCGCCTCGGGACTACAGTATTTCTCGAGGGTGCCGCCGTCCACGTATTCCATCACGATGTAGTGCAGCTTCTCCTCGGCGACCGCATCGTAGATCTGGCAGATGTGCGGGTGCGCGAGCTTGCCGGCGAGCTTTGCCTCGGTGAGGAAGAGCTTGCGGTACACCTTGCCGCGCGCGGGATCGGTGAGGTGCTCCGGGAACGCCACCTTGATCGCGACGTCGCGCAGGTTGAACGAGTCGCTGCACAGATAGACTTCCGAGGTCGCGCCCTCGCCCAGCTTGCGCAGGACCGGGTACTTGCCGATCTGCGTGAGGCCGCCGCGCTCGGTCATCGCTTCAGGCGCGTGCGCACGCGCGCGATCGCCCTGCGCACCTCGGCGGGGGCGGTTCCGCCGACGTGCCGGCGCGCGGCCACCGACCCTTCCGGCGTGAGCACGCGGTGCACGTCGGCGTCGATCCTTTTCGAGAACGCTCTCAGGCGAGGCAGGGGTAAAGAGGCCAGGTCAACCCCCGCCCGCTCTGCCTCGCGCACCGCGCGCGCCACGATGCCGTGCGCGTCGCGGAACGGCACGCCCTTGCGCACCAGGTAGTCGGCGAGGTCGGTCGCCGTGGCGTGTCCCTCGAGCACGGCGGCGCGCATGGCGCGCGGCACCGGCTCGAGCCCTTCCACCAGGCCGATGAAGATCGAAGTGCATTCTCTCGCGGTATCGGCGGCGTCGAACAGCGGCTGCTTGTCTTCCTGGTTGTCCCGGTTGTAGGCCAGGGGCTGCGCTTTCATGAGCGCGAGCAGCGCGACCAGCGCCCCGAGCACCCGGCCGCTCTTGCCGCGCACCAGCTCGGGCACGTCCGGGTTCTTCTTCTGCGGCATGATCGAGGAGCCGGTGCAGTACGCCTCGGGCAGGCGCACGAAGCCGAAGCGCGGGCTCGCCCACAGCACCAGCTCCTCGGCGAGGCGCGACAGGTGCACCATCACGAGCGCGGCGCAGGCGCAGAACTCGACCGCGAAGTCGCGGTCCGAGACCGCGTCGATCGAGTTAGCGCACAGGCCCTCGAAGCCGAGCTCGCGCGCGACGCGCGCACGGTCGATCGGGAAGCTGGTCCCGGCGAGCGCGGCGGCGCCCAGCGGCAGCCGATTCACCCGAGAACGCGTTTGCAGGAGTCTTTCCCTGTCGCGCTCGAGCATCTCCACATAGGCGAGCAGGTGGTGGCCGAAGGTCACGGGCTGCGCGACCTGCAGATGGGTGAAGCCCGGCATGACGAGCGCGGCGTGGCGCTCGGCCTGGTCGAGCAGCGCGTGCTCGAGCCGCGCGATGAGCGCGCGCAGCTGGTCGATCTCGGCGCGCAGCCACAGCCGCACGTCGGTCGCCACCTGGTCGTTGCGCGAGCGCGCGGTGTGCAGGCGCTTGCCCGCGTCGCCGACCAGCGCGGTCAGGCGGCGCTCGACGTTGAGGTGCACGTCCTCGGCGGCGACCGACCAGCGGAAGCGGCCGCCCTCGATTTCCTTCGAAATCCTGGTTAACCCTCGGGTAATCGCGGCGAGGTCGCGCCGCGTCAGGATGCGCCGCGCGGCGAGCATGCGCGCGTGGGCGCGCGAGGCCTGGATGTCATACTTGGCGAGGCGCCGGTCGAAGCCGACCGACGCGGTAAAGCGCTGCACTCGCTCGGCAACGGGCTGCGTGAAGCGCGCGGACCAGGGCGGGCGCTTTCTTGGCATAAGAGTACGGTTGAAGACCTCTTCGTAACCATGGTCAGTATAAGGCAAAACGCCTATCGGGACCTGCTACCCGACTTCCGCAATCTGGGGGTGATCGCGCGCGTTCTGATCGCGGTAAACGCAGCCGCGTTCGCCGGCATGCTGCTCGCCGCGCCCGATCTCGCGCAGGCGCTCGAGCGCTTCGTGCAGGCGGCGGCGTTCCTGGAGCCGCTGCTGCTGGTGATCGTGGTCGCGCTGTTCGTGCTGACGCGGCCGCTGCAGCGCCTGCCCTACTGGGCGGGCTGCGTCGCGGTGCTCGCGCTGGTGATGGCGCTCGTCGCCGCCTATGTCGCGGCGCTCGGCGTGAGCACGGCGCTGCCGCGCATGCTGCTCGCCTGCGCGCTCGCGACCGGAGCGCTGCTGGTCTACTTCCGCCTGCTCACCAAAGCGCATTCGCCCGCGCTCGCCGAGGCGCGCCTGCAGGCGCTGCAGGCGCGCATCCGGCCGCACTTCCTGTTCAACAGCCTGAACGCGGTGCTGTCGCTCATCCGGCGCGATCCGCAGCGCGCCGAGCGCGCGCTGGAGGACCTGGCGGATCTGTTCCGCACGCTGATGTCGGACGCGCGCCAGTTCGTGCGCCTCGCCGACGAGATCGCGCTGCTCGAGCGCTACGCCGAGCTCGAGCAGCTGCGCCTGGGCGAGCGGCTGCGCATCACCTGGGAGCTCGATGGCGCGCCAGCGGACGCGCTGCTGCCGCCGATGGTGCTGCAGCCGCTGCTCGAGAACGCGGTGTTCCACGGCGTGGAGCCGGGGACCGGCACCTCGGAGGTCGTGGTGCGCATCGAGCGGCGCGGCGACCGGGTGCTCGCGTGCATCGAGAACCCCTGGCTCGAAGCCGAGGCCGGGCGCGCCGGCAACCGCATGGCGCTCGAGAACATCCGCGAGCGGCTGCAGCTCTTCTTCGACGCCGAGGCGCGCATCGCCACCCACGCCGCCGCCGGCCGCTACCGCGTGCAGATCGAGATCCCTTACCGGGTGGAAGCCAGAGGATGAAGGTCTTCATCGTCGACGACGAGGAGCCCGCGCGCGAGCGGCTGAAGGCGCTGCTCGGCGACATCGCGTCCGAGGTGCCGACCAGCCTGGTCGGCGAGGCGCGCCACGGCCTGGAGGCGATCGAGCGCGTGCCGGGTAGCGGCGCCCAGGTGCTGCTGCTCGACATCCAGATGCCCGGCATGGGCGGGCTCGAGGTCGCGCGCCACCTCGCGGCGCTCGAGGATCCGCCGCGCATCGTGTTCGTGACCGCGCACGATCGCCACGCGGTCGAGGCCTTCGAGTTGAACGCGCTCGACTACCTGATGAAGCCGGTGCGGGCGGAGCGCCTGGCCGCCGCGCTGCGCAAGGCTTCGGTCCCCGAAAGCGAGAGGCTGGCCAAGGCGGCCGGCGCGCCGCGCGAATACCTCTCGGTGGCGGAGCGCAACCGCATCGTGCTGGTGCCGGTGCGCGATATCGTGTTCCTGCGCGCCGAGCAGAAGTACGTCACGGTGCGCACGCGCGGCCGCGAGCACTTGGTCGAGGATCCGCTGGTCGCGCTGGAGCGCGAGTTCGCCGCCGTATTCGTGCGCATCCACCGCAACTGCCTGGTGGCGCGCGCGGCCATCCGCGGCTTCGAGCGCGCCCCGGGCGAGGACGACGAGCCGCGCTGGCAGGTGGTGCTCGACGGGGTCGACGAGCGCCTGCCGGTGAGCCGCCGGCAGTGGCCGCTGCTGCGCGACCTGGTCGCATGAAGAAGCTCGTGATCGCCACCCGGCGCAGCCGCCTCGCGCTGTGGCAGGCGGAACACATCGGGAATCGCTTGAAGGGTTTGCACGCCGGGCTTCACGTGGAGCTGCTCCCCCTGACGACCCGGGGGGACGAGCTCGTCGACCGCCGGCTCGACGAGGCCGGCGGCAAGGGCCTGTTCGTGAAGGAGCTCGAGAACGCGATGGCCGACGCTCGCGCCGATCTCGCGGTGCACTCGATGAAGGACGTCCCGGCCGACCTGCCGCCGGGGTTCGCGATGGCCGCGATCACGGCTCGCGAGGATCCCCGGGATGTTCTGGTGTCAAAAAAATTCGGCTCCCTGGGTGAGATGCCGAAAGGCGCCACCGTCGGCACCTCCAGCCTGCGGCGCGCGGCGCAGGTGAGCGAGCGCCATCCTTCCCTTGAAGTGCGCCTGCTGCGCGGCAACGTCGACACGCGCATCGCGAAGCTCGACCGCGGGGAGTACGACGCGATCGTGCTCGCCGCCGCCGGGCTGATCCGGCTGGGGTTCCTGGCACGCGCCACCACGTTGCTGCCGGTGGAGGAAATGCTCCCGGCGCCGGGCCAGGGGGCGCTCGGCATCGAATGCCTGGCGGGGCGCGCCGAGGTCGCGGCGCTGCTCGCGCCGCTTTCCGACGCGGCAAGCGCAGCCTGCGTGCGCGCCGAGCGCGCCGTCAGCCGCGCGCTCGGCGGAAGTTGCGCGCTTCCGCTCGCCGCCTATGCCGAGATGGCGAAGGGCGAGCTGCGCCTGCGCGCCCTGGTCGCCTCGGCCGATGGCAAGCAGGTCGTGCGCTGCGAGTTGAAAGGCAGCGCGAGCGATCCCCAGGGCCTTGGCGAGCGCGCCGCGCAGGAGCTGCGTCGCCAGGGCGCAGAAGAAATCCTTGGGATCTGAACTGCGAGGCAGAGACATCCTGGTCACCCGCCCGCGCGAGCAGGGGGCGCGCCTCGCGCGGCTGATCGAGGAGGCGGGCGGCCGTGCGCATCTCTTTCCGGCGATCGAGATCGAGGAAGTGCCCCCGCCGCCCGCGCTTGCGCGCTTGGACGAGTTCGATCTCGCGGTCTTCGTCAGCCCGACCGCCGTGGCGAAGGCGCTGCCGCAGGTGCGTGCCTGGCCGCCCTCGGTTCGCGTCGCGGCCGTGGGCGCCGGCACAAGACGGGAGCTCGAAAGACGCGGCATCGCGGGCGTGATCGCGCCGCGCGTCGGCGCCGACAGCGAAGCGCTGCTCGCCGCGCCGGAGCTTGGCGAGGTGGCCGGCTTGCGCATCGCCATCCTGCGTGGCGACGGTGGACGTGCGCTTCTCGGCGACACGTTCGTCGCGCGCGGCGCGCGCGTCGAGTACCTCACCTGCTACCGCCGCCGGGCGCCGCAAGCCCCCGGGCGTCCCTGGAAGGCAGGCGAGCTGGCGGCAATCACGGTCTCGTCGAGCCAGGGCCTAGACAACCTGTTCGCGGTCCTCGATCCGGCCATGCTGCGCTCGACGCCCATGTTCGTGCCACACCCGCGCATCGCCGAGCGAGCGCGGCGCCTCGCGGTGCGCGAAGTGGTGCTCGCCGGGCACTCCGACGACGAGATGCTCGACCGGCTGGTGGCATACTTTCGCCCATGACCGAAGAACCGGCCCGCCCGCGCTCGCGCGCCCCCGTCCTGCTCGCGCTCGCCATCGCGCTCGCCGCCGGCCTCGCGACGCTCTACTGGCTCGACGCGCGCAGCCGCATCGGCGCGACGCAGGAGGAGCTCGCGCGCCGGCTGCGCGACATCGAGGCCGACTCGCGCGAGGCGCGCTCGATCGCGCGCCTGTCGCAGGAGGCGGTGCGCGAGGCGCAGGTCAAGGTCGCGCAGCTCGAGGCGCGCCTCGCCGAGGCTCAGAGCCAGAGCCTCGCGCTCGAGGCGCTCTACCAGGAGCTGTCGCGCAACCGCGACGAATGGCAGCTCGCCGAGATCGAGCAGGTGCTCGCGATCGCCTCGCAGCAGCTGCAGCTCGCCGGCAACGTGCGCGCCGCGCTGCTCGCGCTGCAGCTCGCCGAGGCGCGCCTCGCGCGCGCCGACCGGCCGCAGTTCCTCCCGGTGCGGCGCGCGCTGGCGCGCGACATCGAGCGCCTGAAGGCGCTCCCGGTGCTCGACCTCGCCGGCATGAGCTCGCGCATCGACGCGCTGGTGGCGGGCGTGGACGCGCTGCCGCTCGCGTTCGAAGAGCGCTCGGTTCCCGCCAAGAGCGAGGCCAAGGCCGCCGAGCGCGGCTTCTGGTCGCGCCTCGGCTCCGAGGTCTGGAGCGAGGTCAAGCAGCTCGTGGTGGTGCGCCAGGTCGGCTCGCCGGAGGCGCCCCTGCTGCCGCCGCCGCAGGCCTACTTCCTGCGCGAGAACCTGCGCCTGCGGCTGCTCAACGCGCGCCTGTCGCTGCTGATGCGCGACGAGGCGGGTTACCGCGAGGACCTGCGCGCGTCGCAGGCCTGGATCCGGCGCTACTTCGACGCGCGCGCGAAGCCCTCGGCGGACGCGCTGGCGCAGCTGAGGCAGCTCTCGGCCGCCTCGATCAGCTTCGAGATGCCGACCATCTCCGAGAGCCTCGATGCGGTGCGCGGTTTCAAGTCGCGCCGCAGCCGCGCCGGCGGATGAGGTCGCTCGTCTGGCTGCTCGTGCTGTCCGCCGCGGCGGTCGCGCTGGTGATCATGGCGCGCGTCGATGCGGGACACGTGCTGTTCTACTACCCGCCCTACCGCGTCGAGATGTCGATGGTGTTCTTTGCCGTGGCCGCGGCCGCGTCGTTCGTGCTCCTGTACTTCCTGTTCCGGCTGCTCGGCAACGCGCTCGCGTTGCCGGCCACGGTGCGCGCCTGGCGCGCCCGGCGGCGCCGCGAGCGCGCGCACGCCGCGCTCGCCACCGCGCTGCAGGCGTACTACGAGGGCCGCTACGCGCGCGCCGAGAAGGAGGCCGGGGTCGCCTTCGACGGCGGCCCGGCGCCCGGCGTCGCGGCGCTGCTCGCGGCGCGCGCCGCGCACCAGATGCGCGACTTCGAGCGCCGCGACCGCTGGCTCGAGCGCGCCGAAGGCTCGGGCGAGGCCCTGCAGGCGGCGCGCCTGGTGAGCCGGGCCGAGCTCGCGCTCGAGGACCGCGACTTCGCCGGGGCGCGCGACGCGCTGCGCAACCTGCACGGCGCCGGGCCGAAGCACGTCGCGACCACGCGCATGCTGCTGCGCGCCGAGCGCGGCGCGGGCGCCTGGGACGAGGTGCTGCGCCTCGCCGCGCAGCTCTCGAAGCGCGACGCGATCGCGCCCGCGCTCGCCGAGGAATACAAGGTGCAGGCGACGGTCGAGCTGCTGGCGCGCTCGGCCGACGACGTCGGCGCCTTCGAGCGGCGCTGGCGCGGCATCGCGGCCGCCGACCGGGTGCAGCCGCGCGTCGCCGCCGCCGGCGCGCGCCACGCCACCGCGCTCGGCAGGGCCGCGCTCGCGCGCGACATCGTCGAGAACGCGCTCGCCGCGGAATGGACCCCGCAGCTCGTCAGCCTCTACGGGGAAATCCCTTCCGGGCTCCAGCAAGAGGACAGAGTTTCAGAAGCACGTGTTCGCATCGAGCGCGCCGAGCGCTGGCTGCGCGAGCGCAGCCGCGACGCGCAGCTGCTCGCCACGCTCGGGCGCCTCTGCGGCCAGGCCGAGCTGTGGGGCAAGGCGCGCAGCTTCCTCGAGGCGAGCCTGTCGTTCGAGGAGAGCCGCGCCGCGCGCGTCGAGCTCGCGCGCCTCGCCGAGCGCCTCGGGCAGGCCGACGAGGCGCAGCGCCACTTCCGCCGGGCCGCCGAGCTCGGCTAGCAGAAGCGCCCGACGTTCACCAGCACGTTCGACAGCTTGCCGTTGAGCTGCAGCAGAACCACGCGCGTGCGCCTGGCGCAGGCGAAGCGGTAAGGCTCCTCGCGCTCGCACGACAGGTGCGCTTCGGCGTCGCGCCAGTTGCCCTTGCGGTCGCCGAACTGCAGTTGGTCCTCGCGGCAGGAAAAACCCAGCCTCTGCATCGCGCCCGGCTGTTCCCTGAACGGCGTGCCTGGCGGCACCTGCTTCAGGATCGCCGCGCTTTCCGCGTCGATTTCGTCCTCGTCTTCGCGCAGGACCGAGAACAAGGCTGCCGCGATCGCCGTCACGGCGAGAGCCGACAGAAGCGCGGTCCGTTTCAGATCCAATCGCGCGGCTTGAGGAAGTCGCTGTAGAGCTTCGCCTCGGGCGAGCCCGGCTCGGGCTTCCAGTCGTAGCGCCATTCGGCGCGCGGCGGCAGCGACATCAGGATCGACTCGACGCGCCCGCCCGACTGCAGGCCGAACAGCGTGCCGCGGTCGTAGACCAGGTTGAACTCCACGTAGCGACCGCGCCGGTAGGCCTGGAAGCTTCTCTCCCGCTCGCCGAACGGCTGGGTCTTCCGGCGCTCGAGGATCGGCAGATACGCCTGCAGGAAATGGTCGCCGACCGATTTCACCAGATCGAAGGAGGAGTCTTCGGCGAGATCGTCGAAGAAGATGCCGCCGATCCCGCGCGGCTCGCTGCGGTGCTTGAGATGGAAATAGTCGTCGCACCAGCGCTTGAAGCGGGGGTAATGCGTTCCAGCGGCTTCCTGGCACACGCCGTGAAAATGCCGTGCGTCTTCCTCGAAGCCGTAGTAGGGCGTGAGGTCCATCCCGCCGCCGAACCACCAGAGGTCGCCCGCGCTGAAAAAGCGCACGTTCATGTGCACCGTCGGGCAATAGGGGTTGCGCGGATGCAGCACCAGCGACACGCCCATCGCCTCGTAGGCGCGGCCGGCGAGCTGCGGCCGCGCGGCGGAGGCCGATGGCGGCAGGCTCGCGCCGCGGACGCGGGACAGGTTGACGCCGCCGCGCTCGAACACCTGGCCCTCCTCCACGATGCACGTGGTGCCGCCGCCGCCTTCGGGGCGCTGCCACGAGTCGCGCACGAATCCCTTCCGGTCCACCACCTCGAGCGCCGCCACGAGGCGCTCCTGCAAGCCGGCGAGATACTGGTGGACCGCCTGCGGGTCCATGCTAGTGCTTCTTCTTCAGCGCGCGGTGGCCGATGTCCTTGCGGTACTGCATGCCCTCGAAGCGGATCGGCTCGAGCGCCTCGTAGGCGCGCGCGCGCGCCATCTTCACCGAGTCGCCGAGCGCGGTGACGCACAGCACCCTGCCGCCGCTGGTGAGGAGCGCGCTTCCGTCGAGCCGCGTGCCGGCGTGGAACACCCGGCAGTCGTCGGCGGGCCGCGGCAGCCCGCGGATGGCGTCGCCCTTGCGCGGCTCCTCCGGGTAGCCCTGCGCCGCGACCACCACGCCGAGCGCGGCGCGCCGGTCCCACTTGGCTTCGATCCGGTCGAGCGAGCCGTCGAGCGCGCGCTCGATGAGCTCGAGCAGGTCGGACTTGAGCCGCAGGATGATCGGCTGCGTCTCCGGGTCGCCGAGCCGGCAGTTGAACTCCAGCGTCTTCGGGTGGCCGCTCCTGTCGATCATCAGCCCGGCGTAGAGAAAGCCGACGTAAGGGGTGTCGTCCTGCGCCATGCCCTGGATCGCCGGCAGGATGATCTCGCGCATCACGCGCGCGTGCACCTTGGGCGTGACCACCGGCGCGGGCGAATACGCGCCCATGCCGCCGGTATTCGGGCCGGCGTCGCCGTCGCGCAGCCGCTTGTGGTCCTGGCTGGTGGCGAGCGCGAGCGCGAGCGCGCCGTCGCTCATCACGATGAAGCTCGCTTCCTCGCCGTCGAGGAATTCCTCGATCACCACGCGCGCGCCCGCCTCGCCCAGGCTGCGGCGCGTCATCAGCTGGTCGATCGCGGCGTGGGCTTCGGCGACGCTCGCGGCCACCACCACCCCCTTGCCCGCGGCGAGCCCGTCGGCCTTCACCACGATCGGCGCGCCGCGCCGGGCGGCAAAGGCTTTCGCTTCCTCGGCGCTGTCGAAGGTCTTGTGCAGCGCGGTCGGGATCTTGTGGCGCACCATGAAGCTCTTGGCGAAGTCCTTGGACGCCTCGAGCTGCGCCGCCGCGCGGCTCGGCCCGAAGATTTTCAGGCCGGCGTCGCGGAATGCATCCACGATGCCCGCCGCCAGCGGCGCCTCGGGCCCGACCACGGTGAGCTGCACGTTCTCCTTCTTCGCGAAAACGATGAGGTCTTCGGTCTTCGTCAAACCGATGTTCTCCAGGCCATTCTCGGTGGCGGTGCCGCCGTTGCCCGGCGCGACGAACACCTTCTGCACGCGCGGGCTCTGCGTCAGCTTCCAGGCGAGCGCGTGCTCGCGGCCCCCCGAGCCGATGACCAGCAGTTTCATGTCAGTGCCTGAAGTGGCGCATGCCGGTGAACAGCATCGCCACGCCGTGTTCGTCGGCAGCCGCGATCAGTTCTTCGTCGCGCATGCTCGAGCCCGGCTGGATCACCGCGACCGCGCCGGCTGCGGCGAGCGCGTCGAGGCCGTCGCGGAACGGGAAAAAGGCATCGGACGCGACGACGGAGCCCGCGAGGTCGAGCTTCGCTTCGCGCGCTTTCGCCACCGCGACGCGCACGCTGTCGAGGCGGCTCATCTGGCCGGCGCCGATGCCGAGCGTGGCGCCGTCGCGGCAGAACACGATGGCGTTCGACTTCACGAACTTCGCCACGCGCCATGCGAACAGCAGGTCATTGCGCTGCGGTTCGGTCGGCTTGGTTTTCGTGACTACCTTCAAGTCCCTCTCGTGGAAGGTGCCCGTATCGGTGTTCTGTATCAGCAGGCCGCCGCCGATGCGCTTGTAGTCGTGCGCCTGCGCATCGTGGGCGAGCGGCACCTCGAGGATGCGCACGTTGGTCTTCGCCGCCAGCTCCTTCAGAGCGGCGGCCTCCACGCGCGGCGCGACGATCACCTCGGCGAACTGCTGGCTGACGGCCTCGGCGGTGGCGCGGTCGAGCGCGCGGTTGAACGCGAGGATGCCGCCGAACGCCGACACCGGGTCGGCGCGGAACGCGGCCTCGTAGGCCTTTCTCAGGCTCGCGCCGAGCGCCACGCCGCAGGGGTTGGCGTGCTTGACGATCACGCAGGCGGGCGCGGAGAAGCTCTTCACGCATTCCCAGGCCGCGTCGGCGTCGGCGATGTTGTTGTAGGAAAGCTCCTTGCCCTGGACCTGGCGGTAGCGCGCGAGCCCCCCCGCGACCGGGCGCGCATCGCGGTACAGCGCCGCCCCCTGGTGCGGGTTCTCGCCGTAGCGCAGGTCCTGCGCCTTGTGGAATTGCAGAGTCAGGATTTCCGGAAATTGGGAATCGCGGGAGGTCAGGTAGTTCGCAATCGCGCCATCGTAAGCCGCGGTGTGCGCGAAAGCCTTCTGCGCCAGCGCGAAGCGCGTCTTCTCCGAGACCGCGCCGCCGCGCAGCTCGGCGAGCACGCGGCCGTAGTCCGCGGGGTCGACGACCACCGCGACCCCCGAGTAGTTCTTCGCCGCCGCGCGCAGCATCGCCGGCCCGCCGACGTCGATGTTCTCGATCGCGTCTTCGAGGCGGCAGTCGGGGTCGGCGACGGTCGCCGCGAAAGGGTAGAGATTCACCACCAGAAGGTCGATCGGCTCGATGCCCGCGGCGCGCAGCTCGCCGAGGTGCGCGGGATTGTCGCGCCGCGCGAGCAGGCCGCCGTGGACCTTCGGGTGCAGGGTCTTGACGCGGCCGTCGAGCATCTCGGCGAAGCCGGTGAGCGCCGACACCTCGGTGACCTTGAGGCCTTCCTTCTCGAGGAGCCTGGCGGTGCCGCCGGTCGAGACCAGCTCGACGCCGAGCGCGGCCAGCGCGCGTGCAAGCTCTGCGATCCCCGACTTGTCCGAGACGCTGACGAGCGCCCGTCTGACTTTCGACACTACCCTTTGATGCGCAGCTGCTGCATCTTGGTGCGGAGCGTCGCGCGGTTGATGCCGAGCATGGCGGCGGCGAGCGTCAGGTTGCCCTTGGCGTGGCCAAGCACGGTCTCGATCATGGGCCGCTCGATGTTCTTCAGCACCATGTCGTAGATCGAGGTCGGCCGTTCGCCGTCCATGTCCTTGAAGTAGCGCTCGAGCGAGCGCCTGACGGCATCGGAAAGCTCGTTTCCCTTGGTCATGCGGCGAGTCTCTCGAAGTAGTCGTTGACCGCGGTCAGTTGCTCGCGGGCGGCGTGCAGGCGGTTGACGCTCGAGCGCAGCGCCTCCCCGCCGGGCAGCGCGCGCACCGTCCAGCCGATGTGCTTGCGCGCGACGCGCGCGCCGTGCTCTCCGCCGTACAGGCTGTAGAGGCCTTCCAGGTGCTCGGCGAGCACCGCGCCGATCTCGCGCGCGGGCGGCGGCGCGAGGCGCTCGCCGGTGGCGAGGAAGTGCGCGATCTCGCGGAACAGCCACGGCCGTCCCTGCGCCGCGCGGCCGATCATGATGCCGTCGGCGCCGGTCGCCTCGAGCACGCGCTTCGCGTCCTCGGGGGACTCGACGTCGCCGTTGGCGATCACCGGGATGCGCAGCCGCGACTTCACCTCGGCGATGGTCCGGTACTCGGCGCGCCCGGCGAACATGCAGGCGCGCGTGCGGCCGTGGATCGCGAGCGCCTGCACCCCGGCCGACTCGGCGATGCGCGCGATGCGCAGGGCGTTGCGCCGCCCAGGCGCGGGCCCGGTGCGGATCTTGAGCGTCACCGGGACGCCGGCCGCGGCGACCACCGCCTCCAGGATGCGCCCGACCAGGGCCTCGTCCTCGAGCAGCGCCGAGCCGGCGGCCACGTTGCAGACCTTCTTCGCCGGGCAGCCCATGTTGATGTCGATGATCTCGGCACCCTCGGCGGCATTGAGCCGCGCGGCTTCGGCGAGCATCTGCGGGTCGGAACCCGCGATCTGCACCGAAACGGGGCCGGGTTCGCCCGCGTGGTCGAGCCGCAGCCGGGTCTTGCGCGACTCGCGCAGCTCCGGGCGGGCGCCAACCATCTCGGAGACCGCGAGCGCGGCGCCGAAGCGCCGGGCGAGGCGCCGGAACGCCCGGTCGGTGATCCCGGCCATCGGAGCAACGAACAAACCGTTGGAGAACGAGTGTGCTCCGATCCTCATGCCGAGATTTTCGATTCGAAGGGGAAGCGAATTTTATCCGCTTTCCCGATCAAAAAAAACTGACAGGCGCGACTTGTTGTTTTTTTAGGGCAATGCCGACGGCCCGAAGATCATGCGCCGCGCGAAGAAGCGCCGCGGTGCGGGAAAGATGTCAAGCGCGGTCAGCGCCACGCCGGTAAACGGGCTGGATCGCAAGAAAGCGCGCGCCAGCCAGTCGGTGATGCGGATCGTGGCGCCCGCATCGAGCCGGCGGCGCGCGGCGAAGCGCGCAAGCGTCGCCGCGTCGCCCGGGTCCGGCGCATCACGCATGACCTGTGCCAGCTCCCAGGCGTCGCGCAGCCCGAGGTTCAGTCCCTGGCCCGCGACCGGGTGCAGCGTCTGGGCGGCATTGCCGATATAGGCCGCGCGCTCGCCGATCCGGGACGTCCGCACGCGCAACGCCAGCGGCTGCACCGACCGCCCTTCGGCCGCGACCGGGCGGCCGGGGCGCGTGCCCGCCGCCTGGGCGAGGCGCTCGAGGAACTCGCTCTCGCCGGCCGAGACCAGCGCCTGCGCTTTTTCCGGCCGCGTGCTCCAGACCAGTGCAAAGCGTCCCGCGAACGGCAGCAGCGCGAGCGGACCCTCGGCGGTAAAGCGCTCGAACGCGGTGGTGCCGGCGGACGGCGCGAAGCTCACCATGGCGACCACGCCGTCTTGGCGATAGCGCCGTTCCTCCGCATCAGGCGCCGTGCCTTCGGCGTGCACCGTGCATCGCGCCGCGGGCGCCTCCCGGACCAAGAGGCCTTTCGCGGCGGCGCGCAAGGCTTCCAGCAGCACCGCGTATTGCAGGACGTAGCCGAGCGACGGGACCCCGGCATCCGCGGCGTCGAGCACGGTGCGGCCGAAGCCCCCCGCCTGCGAGACATGGATCGCCTGGACCGGGGTGGGCGCGAGCGCGTCCCACACGCCGACGCGCTCGAGGATCAGCCGGCTCGCATACGACAGCACGATCGGGCGAAACCCGGGCGCCGGGGTTTCCGTGGCGAGAAGTGCAGTACTTTTCCTTGCTGCACGAAGCAGCAGGGCGGCCACGCAGCCGACCGGCCCGGCGCCTTTTACGACAACGTCAATCCCGGCCGCGGGCATCGCGCATCAGCGCCTCGACGTCGGCGATCGCCTTCGGCGCCTCGGCGGTGAGGACTTCGCAGCCGCCCTCGGCCACGAGCACGTCGTCCTCGATGCGCACCCCGATGTTGCGCAGCCGTTCGGGAACATCGTCCGCGGCGCGGATGTAAAGACCGGGCTCCACCGTGAGGGTCATGCCGGGCGCGAGCGCGCGCCAGTTGCCCTGGCGCTTGTAGTCGCCCGCGTCGTGCACGTCGAGGCCGAGCCAGTGCCCGGTGCGATGCATGTAGAAGCGCTTGTAGGTTTCCTTCTCGAGGATCTCCTGGAGATTTCCCTGGAGCAGCTTCAAGTCGAGCATGCCTTGCGCGAGCACCTTCACCGCCGCGTCGTGAGGCTCGTTCCAGGCATTGCCCGGCCGCACGCTTTCGAGCGCGGCGCGCTGCGCCGCGAGCACCACCTCGTAGACCTCGCGCTGCGCGGCGCTGAAGCGCCCGCTCACCGGGAAGGTGCGCGTCAGGTCGGAGGCGTAGCCGTCGAGCTCGCAGCCGGCGTCGATCAGCAGCAGATCCCCGTCGCGCAGCGCCGCGTCGTTGGCGACGTAATGCAGCACGCAGGCATTGGCGCCGCCCGCGACGATCGGCGTGTAAGCAGGGGTCTGCGCTCCACTACGGCGGAACTCGTAAAGGAGCTCGGCTTCGACTTCGTATTCGCAGCGGCCGGGGCGCGCGCGCTGCATCGCGCGGCGGTGCGCCGAGGCGGCGATGCGCGCCGCGCGCCGCATGACGCCGAGCTCGTGCGCGTCCTTGACCAGGCGCATGTCGTCGAGCAGCACGCGCGCGTCGTGCACGCGCTCGGGCGCCGCGATGCCGGCGCGCACGCGCGCGCGCACCGCGTTCAGCCAGCGCATCGCGCGCGCGTCCCATTCCGCGTCCGCGCCCATCGGGTAGTAGAGCGCGGGCTGGTTCTCGAGCAGGCGCTCCATCTCCTTGTCGAGATCATCGATCGGGTGCGCGGCGTCGAAGCCGAAGCGCTCGCGCGCCGCCTCCGGGCCGTAGCGGAAGCCGTCCCAGATCTCGCGCTCGGGATTGCGGCTGCGGCAGAACAGGACGGACTTTCCCGACGCCAGCACCAGCACGGCTTGCGGCTCGGTGAAGCCGGTCAGATAGTAGAAGTGGCTGTCGAAGCGGTAGGGGTAGTGGCTGTCGCGGTTGCGCACGCGCTCCGGCGCGGTCGGTATCACCGCGATGCCGGCGCCGATCGCCTCGGCCAGCCGCCGGCGGCGGGTGGCATAGACGGGACTGAGCTCAGCGATTTTCACGTAACAACTTCTCCAGTTCGGTGAGGCGCTCTACGGTCCCGACATCCTGCCACAGGCCTTGGTAGAGCTCGCCGCCGAGCAGGCCGCGCGCCGCCGCCGCGTAGAGCAGCGGCGCCAGCGGCGCCTTGTCGCCGCGCCTTACCGGGTCGACGAGCGACGGTTTCATCACGGCAACGCCTGCATAAGTGTAGCGCGGCGCGGTCTCGTCGCCGACCATCCCTGCGCGCGAGAGCGAGAAATCACCCTTCGGCCGGTGCGGCGGGTTCGGCACGAGTACGAGGTGGGCAAGGCGCTCGCCAAGCTGTACCTTCATCAATCTGGAAAAATCACATTCGCAGTAGATGTCCGCGTTGACCAGCAGGAACGGTTCCCTCCCGAGCAGCGGGGCCGCGTTGGCGATGCCGCCGGCGGTTTCGAGCCGCTCGCGCTCGCGCGAATACTGCAGCCGCAGGCCGTAGGCTCCGCCGTCGCCGCAGCGCTCGACGATGCGCTCGCCGAGATGCGAGACGTTGATCACCGCTTCGCGGAAGCCCGCGCGCGCGAGGCGCTCGAGATGCCAGGCGATGAGCGGCTTGCCGCCCGCCTCGACCAGCGCTTTCGGCACTTCGTCGGTGAGCGGCCGCAGCCGCTCGCCGCGCCCGGCGGCGAGGAGCATGGCCTTCATGCGAGCTCGTCGAGCAGCCGGGCAAGGGGGGCGAGCGCCGCATAGCGGCGGGTCACATCCCTTGCATAACCGACGAAGCGCGGCGTGTCGGCCAGGTACTTCGGCTTGCCGTCGCGGTAGTTGATGCGCGCGAAGATGCCGAGCACCTTGAGGTGGCGCTGCAGGCCCATCCACTCGAAGGCGCGCCAGAATTCGCCGAAATCGGCGGCGACCGGCAGGCCCGCGCCTTTCGCCCGTTCCCAGTAGCGCACGCTCCAGTCAAGCACCCGCTCCTCGTCCCAGCTGATGAACGCATCGCGCACGAGCGACACCATGTCGTAGGCGATCGGCCCGAGCACCGCGTCCTGGAAATCGAGCACGCCCGGGTTCGGCTCGCACACCATCAGGTTGCGCGGCATGTAGTCGCGATGCACGTACACCCGGGGTTGCGCCAGCGCGCTGTCGACCAGCAGACGGAAGATGTTCTCAAGGGTCTGTGTTTGCTCGCGGGTGAGCGTTTTTCCCAGATGCCTCTGCACGTACCATTCGGCAAACAGATTCATTTCACGACGCAGCAGCGCCTCGTCGTAGGGCGGCAGCTCGCCGGCGCGCGTCGCGAGCTGCCAGCGCAGCAGGGCGTCGGTGGCGTCGGCAAGGAGCTGCGGCGCGTTGCCGGCGTTCAGCTCCTCGAGGTAGGTGCGCGTGCCCAGGTCGGTCAGCAGCAGGAATCCGCTGCCCAGATCCTGGGCAAGGATGCCGGGCGCGTGCACGCCGGCGTCGGCGAGCATGCGCGCGACGCGGACGAAAGGGCGGCAGTCCTCCTTGTCGGGCGGCGCGTCCATCACCACGTAGCTCGCACCGTCGGCGAGCGTCGCGCGCCAGTAGCGCCGGAAGCTCGCATCCTCGGAGGCCGCGGTCAGCGTGAAGGGAACGCCGCGGAGGTGCGGTGCGAGCCAGCGCTCCAGGGCGTCACGCCGCACATCGGCGTGTATCATTGAAAAAATTCTAACACCAGCAAAAAAGCTCTCCGGCCCCATGGCGTTGCGCTGCGCGCTGCTCGCGCTCGCGCTGGCAGCCAGCGCGCCGGCAGCGGCGCAGACCGCCGCCCCCGGCGCAGAAACGGACCGCACCATCGTCGAGGCCGACGTCATCGAAGGGGTGAGCGACCTCGAGGTGACCGCGCGCGGCAACGCCGAGATCCGGCGCGACGACATGACGATCTTCGGCGACGTGCTGCGCTACAACCGGGAGCTCGGGCGCGCCGAAGGCGACGGCGGGGTGCGCCTGCAGCGCGGCGCCGACCGCTTTTTCGGGCCGCGGCTGTACTACAACACGCTGGAGGACACTGGCGTGTTCGAGAATCCGGGCTACCTGCTGCAGCGCGAGCGCACCGCGCGCGGCGGCGCCGAGCGCGTGGAGTTCCTCGGCCGCGACCGCTACCGCCTGACCAACGCCAGCTACACCACGTGCCAGCCGGGACGCGAGGACTGGCGGCTCGAGGCGCGCGAGATCGAGCTCGATTTCGAGCAGGAGGAGGGCGAGGCGAGGGGCGCGCGCCTGCGCTTCTTCGACACCACGATCCTCGCTTCGCCCTGGGCGGTGTTTCCGCTGAGCGACCGGCGCCGCAGCGGGATCCTCACGCCCTACTACGCGCAGACCTCCTCGCGCGGGCTCGAGTTCGGCCTGCCGTACTACTGGAACATCGCGCCCGAATACGACGCCACGCTGACGCCGGTGTTCATGGCGAAGCGCGGCGCGCAGCTCAAGACCCAGGGGCGCTACCTCGGCCGCCCCTACGCGGGGGAGCTCAGGGTCGAGTACCTGCCCGACGACCGCGAGATCAACGACTCGCGCGAAGGCGTGTCGTGGCAGCACAGTCAGCGCTTCCCGCGCGACGTGGTCGCGCAGGTCGACTACAACCGTGTGTCCGACGACCGCTACTTCGTCGACCTCGCGACCCAGGTGAAGCAGATCTCGGTCGGCAACCTGCCGCAGGACGGGCACGTCACCCACACCGGGATGTTCTTCGGCCGCGCGCCCTACACGATGCAGGCGAGGCTGCAGCGCTTCCAGACCCTGCAGGACCCGCTCGCGCCGATCGTGCCGCCGTACCATCGCATGCCGCAGCTCAACCTGAGCGCCGGCTACAACGACCTCGGCGGACTGTTCGACTCGGCGCTGCCCGCCGAGTACGTGCGCTTCGCGCACCCGACGCTCCTCGAAGGCTCGCGCACCACGGTGAATCCGACGCTGACGGCGCCGCTGATCGCCCCCGGCTGGTACGTCACGCCGAAGGCCGGCGTGCGCTCGGTCGCCTATGGCCTGACGCGCCCCGCGCCCGGCCAGGACCAGTCGCCCGAGGTCTCGGTGCCGTGGATGAGCCTCGACAGCGGGCTGGTGTTCGAGCGCGACACCAGCAGCTTCGGCTCGGGCTCGACCCAGACCCTCGAGCCGCGCCTGTACTACGTCTACGTCGCCTACCGCAACCAGGACGCGATCCCGATCTTCGACACCGCGCTCGCCGACTTCAACTATGCGCAGCTGTTCACCGAGAACCGCTTCGTCGGCGGCGACCGCTTCGGCGACGCCCGGCAGGCGACGCTCGCGCTCACCTCGCGCATCCTGCTGGCGAACGGGCAGGAGGCGGTGCGCGGCACCGTCGCGCAGCGCTACTACTTCGACGCCGAGCGCGTCGGCCTGACGCCGACCTCGCCGCTGCGCTCCTCGACCGATTCCGACGTGCTCGCCTCGGTCGGCGGGCGCCTGGGCCGCGCCTGGAGCTTCGACGCCACCACGCAGTACAACCGCCACGAGCAGCGCGCCGAGCGCTACAGCGTCGCGGGGCGCTACGCGCCCGAGACCGCCAAGGTGCTGAACGCGAGCTACCGCTTCAACCGCGAGCAGATCCGCCAGATCGACCTGTCGGCGCAATGGCCGCTCAAGCCAGGCTGGTACGGCGTGGGGCGCTACAATTACTCCATCCTGGACCGGCGCCTGCTGGAAGGCCTGGCCGGCATCGAGTACAACGCCGGCTGCTGGGTGTTCCGGGCAGTCGCGCTGCGCGTCCAGGCGGCGGCAAATGTGCGCTCCACCGCGTTCGTGCTCCAGCTCGAGTTCAACGGCATCGGCAGCATCGGCACCGACGAGGCGATCGAGCTTCTGAAGCGCCAGGTGCCGGGCTATTCGGTCACCAACCCGGCGGACGGGCAGCTCGCGCCGCCGAGCGCGCGCCCGCGTCTGCCGTTCGAGCAGGTCTACTGAGCCCATGAAAAAAATCGCGCTGGCCCTCGCGCTCGCGCTGCCGCCCGCCGCGGCGGCGCAGGGCATCATGCCGGTCGACCGCATCGTGGCGGTGGTCAACAAGGAGGTGATCACCGCCACCGAGCTCGCCGACGCGGTCGCGTCGGCGCAGCGCCACCTGCGCCGGCAGGGCACGCCGCTCCCCGGGCGCGAGCTGCTCGAGCGCCAGATGCTGGAGCGGCTGATCATCGACAAGGCGCAGCTGCAGATGGCGCGCGACACCGGCATCCGCGTCGACGAGCTGCAGCTCGACCGCGCCGTGCAGCGCATCGCGCAGCAGAACAACATGACCCTGGCGGATTTCCGCCGCGCGCTCGAGCGCGACGGCGTCGCCTTCCAGCCCTGGCGCGAGGAGCTGCGCGACCAGATCCTGCTCACGCGCCTGCGCGAGCGCGAGGTCGACGACCGCATCCAGGTGAGCGACACCGAGATCGACCTGTTTCTCGAGGAGCTGAAGGCGAAGCCCGACTCGCGCGTCGAATACCAGGTGTCGCACCTGCTGGTGCGCGTGCCGGAGCAGGCGACGCCCGAGCGCATCGAGGCGGCGCGCGCGAAAGCGCACAAGGCGCTCGCCGAGGCGCGCGCGGGGGCGGATTTCGCCAGCCTCGCCGCGAGCTACTCGGACGCGCCCGACGCGCTGCAGGGCGGCGCGCTCGGCTGGCGCAGCGACGACCGGCTGCCGGAGCTGTTCTCGAGCGCGCTCGCCGCGATGCAGCCCGGCGAGGTGAGCGACGTCCTGCGCAGCCCGGCGGGCTTTCACCTGGTCAAGCTCGGCGAGCGGCGCGGCGCGGCGCTCGACGCCGGCGCGCCGGTCGCGCAGACGCGCCTGCGCCACATCCTGATCCGCGCGAGCGAGACCATCTCCGAGGGCGAGGCGCAGCGGCGCCTCGCCGACCTGCGCAGCCGCATCGTCAGCGGCGCCGCCGATTTCGCCGAGATGGCGCGCGTGCATTCCACCGACGCGACCGCGGCGCGCGGCGGCGAGCTCGACTGGGTGTACCCGGGCGACGTGGTGCCCGAGTTCGAGCGCGCCTACCGGGATCTCAGGATCGGCGAGATCAGCGAGCCGGTGAAGACCCCCTTCGGCTACCACCTGATCCAGGTGCTGGAACGCCGCTCGGCGGACATGTCTCCGGAGCGACGCAGGCTGCAGGCGCGCCAGGCGCTGCGCGAGCGCAAATCCGACGAGGCCTACCAGTCGTGGCTGCGCCAGCTGCGCGACCAGATCTACGTCGAGCTGCGGCTGGAGGAACGATAAGGCGCCCGGTCATCGCGCTGACCTCCGGCGAGCCCGCCGGCATCGGCCCCGAGCTGTGCGCCGGGCTGGCAGGCGAGAAGCCCGGCGCGCGCGTGGTGGTGATCGGCGATCGCTCGTTATTCGGTTCTGTCGAAGTCGAGCACGTCCCGTTGCGGCGCCCCCGGGTCCCCGGCAGGCTCGATCCCGCCAACAGCCCCTACGTGCTCGAGGTCCTCGAGCGCGCGGTGCGCGGCTGCCTCGAGGGCAAGTTCGACGCGATGGTCACCGCGCCGGTGCAAAAGAGCGTGATCAACGACGCCGGCATCTCCTTCACCGGGCACACCGAGTACCTCGCCGAGCGGGCGAACGCCGCGCACGTCGTGATGATGCTGGTGGGCGGGGGCCTGCGGGTCGCGCTCGCCACGACGCATCTGGCTTTGTCGGAAGTTCCCGGAGCAATCACAAAAGAGAATCTCCTGAAAACCTTGCGCGTGCTGCACGCCGACCTGAAGAAGCGCTTCCGCATCGCGCGGCCGCGGATCCTCGTCGCGGGGCTCAACCCGCACAGCGGGGAATCCGGGCACTTCGGAGCCGAGGACGCGGACGTCATCGCGCCCGCGGTGGCGGCGGCGAGGGCGGCGGGAATCGACGCGAGCGGCCCGCTGCCCGCCGATACGCTGTTCGTGCCGGCCCGCCTGGAGGGCGCCGATTGCGTGCTCGCCATGTACCACGACCAGGGCCTGCCGGTGCTGAAGTACGCCTCCTTCGGCCGCGGCGTGAACGTCACCCTCGGGCTGCCTTTCGTGCGCACCTCGGTCGACCACGGCACCGCGCTCGACATCGCGGGCACCGGTCGCGCCGATCCGGGGAGCCTGATCGAGGCGCTGAAGCTTGCCATCGAGCTCGCATCGCCCGCGTAAACGGTTCGGCCAGCACTTCCTTCATGAGAAGAGGGTGCTTGGCCGGCTGGTGGAGGCCATCCATCCGTCCCCGGGCGACGTCATCGTGGAAATCGGCCCGGGCGAAGGCGCGCTTACCGCGCCGCTGCTCGAAAGGGCGGGCAAGCTCGAGGCGATCGAGCTCGATCGCGACCTCGCTTCGGCGCTGGCAGCGCGCTTCCCGCCGTGGCAGCTCACGGTGCACTGCGCCGATGCGCTCGAGTTCGACTTCGCGCGCCTTCCCGAGGGCATGCGCCTGGTCGGCAACCTGCCCTACAACGTCTCCACGCCGCTGCTGTTCCACCTCGCGCGCTACGCGCCGCGCGTGCGCGACATGCACTTCATGCTGCAGCTCGAGGTGGTCGAGCGCATGGTGGCCAGGCCGTCGACGCCGTCCTATGGCCGCCTGTCGGTCTCGCTGCAGGCCAGGTTCGCGATGAAAAAGCTCTTCAACGTCGCGCGCGGCGCCTTCCGCCCGCCGCCGAAGGTCGAGTCGGCGCTCGTCCGGATGGAGCCGCTCGACCGGCAGCTGCCCATCGACGAGGACCTGGTGCGCAAGGCGTTCTCGGCGCGGCGCAAGACGCTGCGCAACGCGCTGCCGGGGATCGATTTCAGTGCGCTGGGCATCGATCCTGGCCTGAGGCCCGAGAACCTCTCGCCCGAGGACTACGCGCGCCTCTCGATGAGTTTTGATTTAGGATTGAATCGACAACAACGGGGGGACAAGAAATGACCGGCAGAGGGATCATCCTGGCACTACTCGGGGCGCTGGCCGCTGCGCCAGCGCACGCGTTCGAGGTCCGGCCGCTGCTCAAGGCCGGCTTCGACTTCGGCGGCGACACGATCGTGACGGCGGTGTTCACGAACGGCGAGAGGCAGGACATCAAGGCGAACCAGGGGCTCTACCTCGGCGGCGGCGCGGTCATCGTCGGAGACGCGAAGGACTGGGAGTTCCACCTCACCGCGGCGTACAAGTTCGCCTTCATCGACGCGACCAACGGCGACATCGAGTGGACGCGCATCCCGCTCGAAGCCCTGGCGTTCTACCGCTTCCCCCACGTGCGCGTCGGGGGCGGCCTCGCCTACCACGCCAGCCCGAAGCTCGAAGGCAGCGGCGTGGTCGGCGGGCTGGACATCAAGTTCAAGAACGCGCTCGGCGCGGTGCTGCAGGTCGACTGGCGCATCACCGAGAACGTCGCCCTGGGAGGGCGCTACACGGCCGTCGACTACGACGCCAAGGCGCCCGCCAGCGGCAGCGCCAAGAGCAACGGCCTCGGCGTCTCGTTCAGCATGAGCTTCTAGCGCTTGCGCTCGATGAACTCGATCTTGTAGCCGTCGGGGTCCTCGACGAAGGCGATCACGCTCGTGCCGCCCTTCACCGGGCCGGCCTCGCGCGTCACCTTGCCGCCGCTCGCGCGCACGCGCTCGCACGCGCCCTTCACGTCGGGCACGCCGATCGCGATGTGGCCGAAGCCGCCGCCGAGGTCGTAGCGCTCGACGCCGTGGTTGTAGGTGAGCTCGATCACCGCGGTGCGCTCCTCGTCGTCGTAGCCGACGAAGGCGAGCGAGTATTTCTGCTCCGGGCGGTCGGTGGTGCGCAGGACCTTCATGCCGAGCACCTCGGTGTAGAACTTGACCGAGCGCTGCATGTCGCCGACGCGCAGCATGGTGTGGAGAATTCTCATCGGGCTGCCTCCTCAGGTTAGCGCTTTCTGCTGCTCCTCGATCCAGGTGCGCGCGAGCGCGTTGACGGTCTTGGCATCGCGGTTCGCGGCGTCGATCGGCGGGCCGATGCGCACGGTCACCGTGCCGGGACGCTTGAGAAAGGCGTTGCGCGGCCAGAACAGCCCGGCGTTGTGCGCCACCGGGACCACCGGCGCGCCGGCGGCGACCGCGAGCCAGGCGCCGCCGGGATGGTACTCGCGCTGCGCGCCCGGGGCGACGCGCGTGCCTTCCGGAAACACCACGACCCAGAAGCCCTGCGCCAGGCGCTCGGCGCCGCGCCGCGCGATCGCGCGCAGCGCGGCGAGGCCGCGCGAGCGGTCGATGGCGATCGGGCTCATCAGGGCGAGGCCCCAGCCGAAGAAGGGGATCCACAGCAGCTCGCGCTTGAGCACCAGCACCTGCGGCGGGAAGATGAGCTGGAACGCCATCGTCTCCCATGCCGACTGGTGCTTCGACAGGATCACCGCCGGCCGCGAGGGCAGGTTCTCCCGCCCTTCGACCCGCCAGCGGATCTGGAGAACGACCCTGGCAAGAAAAATCACCACGCGCGACCAGCCCGAGATGATGCGGTAGCGCGCCATCCGCGGCAGCGGAGCCGTGGCGAGCGCAATCAGCGCGTAAGGCGGCGTGACCAGCGCGAGTCCGAGCGCGAACAGGGCCGAGCGCAGGACGATCAAGGCGCGAGGTGCTCGGCGAACGCCGCGAGGTCGGCGAACACGCGCGTGCCCGGCGGCAGCTTGCCCGCGGCGCGGGTCTTCGCCCCCTTGCCGGTCAGCACCAGCACCGGCCGCGCGCCCGCCGCCGCCGCGGCCTCGAGGTCGCGCTGCGCGTCGCCGACCATGGCGACCTCGTCGAGCGCGACGTTGAAGCGCCGCGCCACTTCGAGCAGCATCCCGGGCCGCGGCTTGCGGCACGGGCAGCCGTCTTCCGCCTTGTGCGGGCAGAAGAAGAACGCGTCGACGCGCCCGCCGACCTGCGCCAGCGCGCGCAGCAGCGCGTCGTGGATCATGAACAGCGTGCGCGTGTCGAGCAGTCCGCGCGCGATGCCCGACTGGTTGGTCGCCACGGCGATGCGGTAGTCCGCCTGCGTCAGGCGGGCGATCGCCTCCAGGCTGCCCTTGATCGGCTTGAATTCCTCGGGCGACTTGATGTGCGCGTCGCTGTCGTGGTTGATGGTGCCGTCGCGGTCGAGGATGACGAGCTTCATTGCGCGAGCTTCGAGATGTCCGCGACCCGGTTCATCGCCTCGCGCAGATCGCTGAGCAGCGCAAGCCGGTTCCTGCGCAGCGCCTCCTCGTCGACCATCACCATCACCGAGTCGAAGAAGGCGTCGACCGGCTTCTTCAGCACCGCCAAGCTCTTGAGGTAGCCTGTGTAGTCGCCGCGCTCGAGCAGCCGGTTTGCGCCGCTCGAGGCGCTGTCGAGCGCCTTGAACAGGGCGCGTTCTGCGGGCTCCTTCAGGATTTCCTGCGCTGCCTTGTTGAAGGACTCGCCCTTCGCTTTGGCCTGCTTCAGGATATTTGCCACGCGCTTGTTCGCCGCGGCGAGGCTTTCGGCTTCGGGCATCGCCTGGAACGCTTTCACCGCCTCGAGCTGCCTAGGCACTGCATTGAGATGCTGCGGCTGTCTGCTGAGTACCGCGTCGATTTGGAGTGTCGAGAAGCCGAGATCCTTCAAATAACCGGCAAATCGCTCATGGATGAACTCGATGACGTCTTTATCGACGCGCTTCAGTTGCGGCATCGTTTCGAATGTATTGCTTACCACAGTGTCGAGACCGACCGAAAGATCCCTTTCTACGAGAATTCGAATCAACCCAAGGGCAGCACGTCTTAGGCCGAACGGGTCCTTCTCTCCCGTCGGCTCCTCGCCCGCCCCAAAAAGCCCGACGAGCGAAACGAGCTTGTCGGCGAGCGCGACAGCGCAAGCCACCTCGCCTTCCGGCAAACCGTCACCGGCGAACCTTGGCCGGTAATGCGCCTCGATCGCGTCCGCCACCGTCGCGGGCTCGCCGTCGTGCAGCGCGTAGTAGCGCCCCATCACGCCCTGCAGCTCGGGGAACTCGCCGACCATGCCGGTGAGGAGGTCGGCCTTCGACAGCCAGGCCGCGCGCTCGGCCGCGGCCGCGTCGCCCTTCAGGCGCCGAGCGATTTCGCCGGCAAGGGTTTGAATCCTCATGACACGATCGAGCTGGCTGCCGAGCTTGTTGTGATAGACCACCCTGGCGAGCTGCGGCACCCGCGCCTCGAGGCGGGTCTTGCGATCCTGGTTGTAGAAGAAGCGCGCGTCCTCGAGCCGCGGCCGGACCACGCGCTCGTTGCCGCCGACGATGTGGCGCGGGTCCGCGACCTTCATGTTCGACACGATCAGGAACTTCGGCAGCAGCTTGCCGCCGGCGTCGAACAGCGGGAAATACTTCTGGTTCTGCCGCATGGTGAGGATCAGGCATTCCTGCGGCACCTCGAGGAACGAGGCCTCGAAAGCGCCGGCGTAGACGCTCGGGTGCTCGACCAGCGCGGTCACCTCGTCGAGCAGGTCCTCGTAGGCGCCGAGCCGCGCTTTCTGGCGCGCAGCCTCGGCCTTGAGCAGGCGGTCGATCTCGGCGCGGCGCGCCGCGAAGCCGGCGATCACCATGCCCGGCTTGAGGAGCTTGCCTTCGTAGTCGTCGGCGGCCGCGATCGCGATCTCGCCCTTGCCCATGAAGCGATGGCCGCGCGTGCGGTTGGTCGATTTGACGCCGAGGACCGCCCCGGGCACGACGCGCTTGCCGTGCAGCATCACCAGCCCGTGCACCGGGCGCACGAACTGCGCGTCGCCGTCGCCCCAGCGCATCAGCTTCGGGACCGGCAGGGATTTCAAGGCTTCCTCGACTATCGGGGCCAGCACTTCTTCCAGCATCATGCCCTTGGTCTTCACGCGCGCCACGACCACGTCGCCCTTCGGCGTCGATTTGCGCCCTAGCGATTCGGTGCTCACGCCGTGCTTTCTTGCGAAACCTGCGATCGCCTCGGCGGGGGCTTTTGCAGGAGGCCCAATCATCTCGTTCTCGCGGTCCTGGGCAACCGCCAACACATCCGGAATCAGGACAGCGATGCGTCTCGGTGTGGCGTAACTGCGTAGTCGGCCCTGGGGACCACGGCCGCTCAGTTGACGCTTGACCAGGTCATTGAAGAGCCGATGCATGAACGCTTCGGACAGCATGCGAAGCGACTTCGGCGGCAGCTCCTCGGTAAGGAGCTCGACCAGCAGGCTTGCTTCGGCGGGTGCCTTGCTTGTCTTCGTCGCCATTGCCTAGGCGGCTCGTTTTTTCAACATCGGAAATCCGAGGCGTTCCCGGGACTCGTAGTACGCCCGCGCCACCGCGCACGCGAGGCCGCGCACGCGCGCGATGTCGGCGGCGCGCTCGGTGACCGAGATCGCGCCGCGCGCGTCGAGCAGGTTGAAGGTGTGCGAGGCCTTCATCACCATCTCGTAGGCCGGCAGCACGCATTGCGCCGCGATGAGGCGTTTCGCTTCGCCTTCGAAATCGGCGAAGTGGCGGAAAAGCACCTCGGTGTTGGAGAGCTCGAAGTTGTACTTCGACTGCTCGACCTCGTTCTGGTGATAGACGTCGCGGTAGGTGACGCCCGGCGTCCAGACCAGGTCGAACACGCTGTCCTTGCCCTGCAGGTACATCGCGAGGCGCTCCAGGCCGTAGGTGATCTCGCCGAGCACCGGCTTGCAGGCGAGGCCGCCGACCTCCTGGAAGTAGGTGAACTGCGTGACCTCCATGCCGTCGAGCCACACCTCCCAGCCGAGGCCCCAGGCGCCGAGGGTGGGCGACTCCCAGTCGTCCTCGACGAAGCGGATGTCGTGCTCTTTGGGTTTAATACCCAAATCGACCAAGGACTGGATGTACAGGTCTTGTATCTCGTTGGGCGAGGGCTTGAGCACCACCTGGTACTGGTAGTAGTGCTGCAGGCGGTTCGGGTTGTCGCCGTAGCGGCCGTCCTTGGGGCGGCGGGAAGGCTGCACGTAGGCCGCGTTCCACGGCTCGGGGCCGATCGCGCGCAGGAAGGTCGCGGTGTGGAAGGTGCCGGCGCCGACTTCCATGTCGTAGGGCTGGAGCAGCGCGCATCGGCTCCGGTCCCAGAACGCGTTCAACCGCCCGATGAGCTGCTGGAAGGTCAGCACGCCGCGAATTCTAGCGGGTGAGGTGCGCCCGGATGACGAAGAACGCAAGCAGCCCGAGCGACACGAGCACGATCGGCCAGTCGCGCAGCCGCAGGTAGGGCGTGGCGCCGGCGTAGCCCTGCACCGCGACCTCGAGGCGCCCCTCGGCGAACTGCGGCAGGCGCTTGAGCACGCGCCCGTCGCGGTCGATCGCCGCGGTGATGCCGGTGTTGGTCGCGGCGAGGTGCATGCGCCCGGTCTCGACCGCGCGCAGGCGCGCGATCTGCAGGTGCTGCGCCGGCGCGAGCGAATCGCCGAACCAGGCGACGTTCGAGACGTTGACCAGCAGCGTGGCGTCCGCCGCGCGCGCCGCGATCTCCTCGCCGAACGCGTCCTCGTAGCAGATGTTGACCGCGACGCGCTGCCCGGCGACGGCGAGCGGCGGCTGCCCGGGCGCGCCGCGGCTGAAGTCCGACAGCGGGATCGAAAGCCAGCGCAGCACCCAGCCCCAGCCCGGCGGGATGAACTCGCCGAACGGCACCAGGTGCTCCTTGTGGTAGCTCTGCGCCGGCGAGACCCCGAGCGTCACCACGCTGTTGTAGTAGCGCTCGGGGCCGGCGCGGGTGGGCACGCCGAGCAGCAGGTCGCCGTTGTTGCGCTTCGCGGCGGTGGCGAGGCGCGCGAGCTCGTGCGGCGCGATCTGGTCGAGGAAGCGCGGGATCGCGGTTTCGGGCAGCACGATCAGCCGGGCGCTCGTGCCCTCGGCAAGACGCGCGTAGGTGTCGAAGATTCCCGGGTAGCGCTGCGGGCTGAACTTCATCTCCTGCTCGATGTTTCCCTGCAGCAGCGCCGCGGCCACCGGCGCGCCGGCCGGCTCGGTCCAGCGCACGTAGTGCAGCGCCTGGCCAAGGCCGAGCACCAGCACGGCCGCAACCGTGAAAACGGCCTTGCGCTGGCCGCGCGCGACCAGCCACGCCATCCCCGCCACCGACGCGGTCAGGAAGGAAAGGCCGTATGCCCCGAGGAGCGGCGCGTAGCCCTGCAGCGGCCAGCCGACCGAGGCGTAGCCGATGGCGAGCCAGGGGAAGCCGGTGAGGATCCATTCCAGCATCCACTCGAGGAGCAGCCACGCCGCCGGAATGACGAGGCACGCGCGCGCCGCGTCGCCCGCCGGCACGCGCGCCTGCAGCCAGCCCGCCGCCGCGGGAAACAGCGCGAGGAAGGCGCAGAAGCCGGCCGTGGCGATCCCGGCGATCGGCGCCGGCATGCCGCCGAACGTGTGCAGGCTCACGTACACCCACGACGCGCCCGCGCCGTAGAGCCCCAGCCCGAACCAGAACCCGGTCCACGCGCAGCGCCGCGGCGCGGCGTGCATCCAGAGATGCGCGAGGAACGCGAACGTCAGCAGCGCGATCGGGAAAATGCCGGCGGGCGCGAACGCGAGCACCGTCCCGGCGCCGGCCAGGAACGCGATCACGCCTTGGGCTTGTCGACCAGCAGCGTGTAGACGCGCCGGCTGTCGGCGCGCAGCACCTGGAAGCGCAGGCCTTCGATCAGCACCGACTCGCCGCGCTTCGGCAGGCGCCCGAGGTGCGCGATCAGGAATCCGCCGACGGTGTCGGCGGCCTCGTCGGGAAACCGGGCGCCGAACGCGGCGTTGAAGTCGGCGATCTGCGTCAGCGCCTTGACGCGGTAGCGCCCGCCGGGCTCGGGCAGGATGTTGTCGGAGGCCTCGTCGAAGTCGTACTCGTCCTCGATGTCGCCGACGATCTGCTCGAGCACGTCCTCGATCGTGACCAGCCCGGCCGCGCCT
>Ga0187893_10001274_pt1 | contig 61847 bp, 54 predicted proteins | sample MA1701074metaG_FD_139574 | JGI IMG/M metagenome (GOLD analysis project Ga0187893, IMG submission 139574) | White microbial mat communities from a basaltic lava cave in the Kipuka Kanohina Cave System on the Island of Hawaii, USA - MA170107-4 metaG ... | reverse complement strand
TCACCAAAATCCGCTCGCTACCGCCCGCGCAGGCCGCGTCGGCATACGGAAGCCGTGCAAGCGCCGGCGTGGCGGAGATCACCACGTCGAAGATGTTTGTGGTAAAGTCGGCATCAGGCACCGTCCAGTCCACTGCCGACCCCCTGGAAAAGGCAACGATGCTCTCATCGATTACGGAAGCCCGGATACTCCGCATGCGAAACGTTGATGCGCAGACGCTTCAGAAGGAATTTGGCAAAGCGTGCAGCGGGGGAGGAGTGGTCGTTTACCTGAGGGAGTAAGGGAGGTTCGTGCCAAGGCATGCAATAAGTGAGATTAATTGTCTCATTGAGTATTTAAAATCGGGATATATTCTGAGATTAGCTCACTCATTCATTGTAAATTTGAGCATGAACAAAGTCTTTCAATTTACGGCGGTCATCGAGCGTGAAGGCGAAGGATACGTGGCCCTTTGCCCTGAATTGGACATCGCCAGCCAGGGGAATTCTGTGGAGGAAGCCTCCGCAAATCTCAAGGAGGCAGTAGAGCTGTTTTTTGAGGCCGCTTCAAGCCGTGAAGTCGCACAGGGATTGCATGGGGAGGTATTTGTTACCCGATTGGAAGTGGCCATTGGGTAAACTGAAAATACTCTCCGGGAAGGACGTCTGCAGAATCCTTGCGTCCATGGATTTGCACAGGTTGGACAGCGCGGGAGCCGTGTCATCATGCATCCGAATTCCCGCTGCAATTCACTGGAGATCGCCAAGGCACAGATCCTTGCTGAGGGCAAGCCCGAGAACATGGTGGAGAAGATCGCGCAGGGCAAACCGCAGAAGTTCTACAAAGACAGTACGCTCCTGCGCCAGATATTTGTCAAGGACAATTCTAAGACTGTGGCGCAGTACCCCGACAGCGTATCCAAGGGATTAACAGTGGCAGAGTTCCGACGGTTTAGCATTGGGTAATCCGAGACAAGGTTTGTTTTCAAATAGGGGGAGTCCTTTTTTTTGGAGTATACAATGGCGCAAACCTCTTGCGATAGCGCCGGTCGGTAGCTACTTTTGGCGCCACGTAAACCAACCAATTCAAGATCATGAAAAAGCCATTATTCTCTTTAGTATTATTGATTTCAGCCGCGACGGCATTCGCTCAGCAACAAAAGGGTGACTTTCAGTTACAGGCTCAGGCTGCCTATTTCAGCAACTCATTTGCCGGTCAATCCTTTTCAGCAGGATCATTGTATTTCAACGCCAGCCGGTTCGTCACCGACAAGATTGAAGTCGGGATTTCCCCATACTTCATTTTCAGCGATATAACCACCGTAAACCTGTCCTTCTTCGCCAACTACTCTTTTCTCACTGAGAATGCCAAAATGGTGCCCTACGCCGGCGTTCAGTTGCTGTTTTATAACCTCGGCTCTGATCCTGACTTTTCGCAAACCGGATTCGGTTTCAAAGGTGGTCTGAGGTATTTTGTTTCAGAGCGCGTGAATATCGATGTCGGACCGAACATTTCGTTCCTAAGCGCCCCTGAAGGACTAACAGAAGGGTCGACCCTGTTCCAGTTCACAGCTGGTCTGGGCTACATCTTCGGCAGAAACTGATGACTTCCTGCCTTCGTAGGTCTGTTGTCTTTGCGGCCCTGCTCCTTCCCTTGACGGGATGGACTCAGGATATCTATCTTTATCCTTACAAGAAGATCAACGTAGGCACGAAAGAAGTCAACTCAATTTCCTTTTCGAATACTTCAAAATGGGTAGCCGTCGAAACCAGCGGCGCCATCAGCATTCGTACTGTGGAGGACGGCAAGGAGCTGAGGTCCATTCCCTCCAAGCGCCTGGCGGTTCAGGATTTTATTGACAGCGATAAGATCTTTATCTATCAGGACAAGACCGGCAAGGTATTCCAGGTTTCTACGGAAGATTTCAATCCTGGAACTCCCACGGAAGTCGACAAGGAAGTTCGGGTTAGTTGCCTGGACCCCAACAAGCAGTACCTAACTTGGGTAAACGCCAATAACGAGATTCAGATCTATGATCTTAAGTCTGGGATGACCGCCGGTCGTGTGCCAACCAATCCGATCATCAAGAAGTGTTCTTTTATCGGCTACGACCGCTTTGGCCAACAACTGGCCGCCATTTCCGACCAGGGCGATGCCTTTGCCTACAACCCGCTCAACCAGAAACTTTTGCGGCAGTTGAAACTGCAGAGTGCCGATTTTGCCAATTCACGATCGATCATCCATTCTGCAGCCACCAATAGTGGAGGTGATCGCTTCCTGATTGGTCTCCAGGAGGTGTTCATACCCAAAGGCGCTTCGATGAAGGGTGTGAGCATGGAGCGAAGAAACATGATCGTTGTATACGATTGGGTTTCCGGCCAGGAAGTGAAGCGTGTTCCACTGAGATACCGCGTTGATGGAATGGCGCTTGGCCCTGGTCCCAACCACGTATCCTACTATTCTGAAGACAGCAAGACCATTAACCTTCTTAACCTCGAAAAGTCCGAAGTGGGAAGCAGCGTTGCGGTTGATGAAAAGCCAACGAGTATTTCACTGTCTGATGATGGCGAGTACCTGGCCGTAGGCACGTCAGCCGGAATCGTCAATCTATACGAAGTCGTGCGAAACGACCCGCCGGAGATCAGGATCTCCAAGCCTGGGTTGAATCGCGGATACGGCGATCAGGTGGTGGTCGACCAGATACTGCACGTCGAGGGTTCAATCGAAGGCACTGACCGCATTTCGAAGGTCTTCGTCAACGGTGAGCCAGCTAACTTCGACTTCTCAAAGAATTTCACCCATGACTTGGCCCTCACAAAAGGCAAGAACAAAGTTACCGTCACGGTGCAGAACACGGAGTCTGTGGTTACAGACAAGGATTTTTATATCACCTACCAACCAAAGGCGGCGACCGCAGTTGAAAAGACGCCTGCCGGAGCAAACAAGGTCCAGGGCAAGAGACTGGCCCTCGTAATTGGGAACGCAGAATACACAGCCAGCGCAAAGCTAAGGAACACGCGCAATGATGCCGCCAGCATGGCTGCGGAACTTGAGGGGCTGGGCTTCGAGGTAATGAAGGTTCTCAATGGCACTTACGAACAGATGAAGAATGCCATTTTTGCGTTTGGAGACAAAGCGCAGACAGTTGACGTGTACATCTTTTTTTATGCGGGCCACGGCCTCGAAGTGGACGGCGCCAATTACCTCGTGCCCATCGACGCCGACATTCAGTCGGCCCTGGATGTGAAACAAAAAGCCATCCCACTCACTGGAGTCATACGAACCATGGAATTCGCCAACGACGAAGGCCTCAACATGATCATCCTGGACGCTTGCAGAAATAATCCGTTCCCAACCGGTAAGCGCAGCAGCGGATCAGGTCTGGCGCGAGTACAGGCGCCTAGCGGAACCCTGATCGCGTATTCCACAGATCCTGGGTCAGTCGCCTCTGACGGCGACAAGGACAATGGCCTTTACACTGGCGAACTGGTCAAACAGCTCAGCATTTCTCAACGAATAGAGGATGTGTTCATGAACACCCGTAATTCTGTAGAGCAACTCAGTAAGGGCGCTCAACGTCCGTGGGAGGAAGCGCGCCTGAAAGGAGTCTTTTACCTCAAATGATTATCGCGCATTCTAAAGCAACATTGCTTTAGCCCCTGGTCCTTGGCTATCTACCATTCTTCCAGCATCTGGCTCCAGCTTCTGGCTTCTACCAACAGCTAAGCGCGTTTTTTAAATGCAGCCCTGGCTGCATTCTCCAGTTCTTCTCCGGCTTTTTTCAGGGCGGCCTCCACTTCATTCCAGCGCTCTTTGCTGGCGGCCTCACGCTTGAGTTTTTCTGCGGAACTTTTCAGTTCCTCATACTTCTTGCGTAAATCCGTTTCGAGGCGCGAACCTTTTTGCTGGGCTTCGGCTGCCAATTGGTCAAGCTTCTTGCCAAGATCACTGAGTAGTTTTTCGGCCTTTCCTTGCTCGGGCGTTTCCATAAGAATTCTGATTAATATTGATTCCCTAAATTACACACTTTAACGTCCGGTCATGGAAAAAAGTGAAGAAGACCCGTTGGGCCGCATCCAGAAACTGCTGGAGCACAAATCAACCGCCAAACAGGTTACCTACAAGAAACTGATAGCCGCATTTGAGTCTTTGGCCAGGGAATCAAAGGCAGTAATGACGGAACTGAAAAAACGAACAAAACCCGGAGATGAAGACGTAACTCTTGCCTTTGAACGCGTCAACGAACATGAGTTCCACATCAAACTGGCCGGCGACATGCTCGTTTTTGTGCTGCACACCAACATCGTAACCTTTGATGAGTCGCATGAGGTGATGAAGGATCCTTATATCCGCGCCGCAGACATCAACCGGTATTTCGGACAGATCATGATCTACAATTTCATGTCCGACTCCATCAGGTTTCACAGGGTCAATGATCCGGGCTATCTGTTGGCGCGCCTGCTTATCAATCATGATGGACGATACATTATTGAAGGCGAAGGCAAACTCGGCGTTGTGTTCAGCCATATCTCTGAAAGCGCGATAACCGAGGCAGATCTGAATGTGCTTGTAAAACTTGCGCTCACGCTGGCCATCGAAAACGACCTCATGGCGCCGCCTTACACACAGGTCAAGTTCATTACACTGTATCAGAAACTGGAAAAGACGCAGGAACTTGGCGCCGGCCAGAAGATTGGGTTCAGGATGAGCTATCATGGGAAGACGGAGGGTTGAACGTGCCGAAGGGTTGACGTGCTGAAGTGTTGACGTGCTGAAGTGTTGTCGTGCTGACGTGCTGAAATCTCAAAATTCAAAATAAGCTTTCTCCTGGAGTTTGGATTTTTGGCATTTGTTTGGTGCTTGGAATTTGGTGCTTGGTGCTTGCCTCGGTCATTGCTTACATTTGTAACCATGCAGTTGTTCCATCGCATTTCTCGCATCATTTGCCTGGGGCTGATCGTATGCATCCTTGCAGCATGCGCTTCCAGCCGTAACAAACCGCACAAAAAGCTAAAGCCCGGAAAACCAATACCCTGCCCGCAGAAAGACTGCTGATCCATGCGAAAGATCATCGTCGCCATCGACGGCTATTCCGCCTGCGGCAAGAGCACGACAGCCCGGCAAACCGCCAGGATACTGGGCTACCGGTACATCGACTCAGGCGCCATGTACAGGGCCGTGACGCTTTACTTTCTGGAACATCATGTGGCATTGACCAACCCACGGGAGGTTGATAAAGCCCTTACCGGAATCAAAATCAATTTCAGGGTCAACCCTGAAGGCACTACCGAGACAATGTTGAACGGACTCCTGGTTGAGCGTGAGATACGCGATATGCGAGTCTCGGAGAATGTGAGCCAGGTGAGCACGATCGCGGCAGTGAGGCATGCCATGGTTGACCAGCAGCGACGATTGGGCAAAGAGCGGGCAATTGTTATGGACGGACGGGACATCGGGACGGTTGTCTTTCCGGATGCGGAATTGAAGCTGTTCATGACCGCTGACATACTGGTGCGGGCTTTCCGTCGGCAGAAGGAATTGCTGCTGCGTGATGAAATGGTTGACATCGATACCATCGTGGAAAATCTCAGGAAGCGCGACGAAATCGATAGCACCCGCCAGGAAAGCCCTTTGCGCAAAGCACCGGGTGCGTTTGAACTTGATACCACCCACATCAGCATTTTCGAGCAGGTTGACGAGGTGGTCCGGCTGGCGATGTCGCGAATTCTCACGGCCGAAACGTACCCTTAACCAACACCGTTATCCAAAGCCTGTCGAAGGGTAGCCGGAGGGCCCAAAAAAGGAGCCCAAAACCTTGTCAGGAAGGTATTATTACTAATTTTGCCATTGCTCAAAAAGCGCTCAATCTCCTGACCTCTACTCATGGGTAAGTTTATTCGACTCAAGAAGGGATTCACTATTAACCTGGCCGGCAAAGCAGTTCTGAAAATAGGCGAAGCGGCTCCCGCAGAATCGGTGGCTGTAAAGCCTGGTGACTTTCACGGCACTTATATCCCAAAAGTGGTCGTCAAGGAAGGTGATTCGGTGAAAGCGGGCACACCGCTTTTCCACGACAAGAAACTTGAACAAATACAATTCACGTCGCCCGTCAGCGGCGAAGTGGTGCGTGTAACACGCGGAGACAAGCGGGCGCTCCTTGAAATCGTTGTCCTTGCAGACAAGACAATAGAGTATCAATCATTCAGGAAGCACACGGTCTCTGAGATCGCCAACCTTCCGGCAGCAGCAATAAAAGCACAGATGCTGGAATCGGGCGTGTGGGTCAACCTGGTTCAGCGTCCCTTCGGTATCCTGGCCGACCCATTGGTTACGCCGAAGGCCATCCACATTTCGGCTTTCGACACAGCGCCGCTTGCTCCTGACTACAGTTTTCTGTTCAAGGGGCAGGATCAGTCCTTCCAGGTTGGTATCGATGTACTCAAGAAACTCACTTCCGGGCAGGTGCACATCAATATCCACAATGCCAGCGACCTGTCCACAGTCTTCTCACAGGCCAAGGGCGCTGAGGTGAACAAGTTTTCGGGTCCGCACCCGGCAGGATGCGTGGGCGTGCAGATACATCACATTGATCCTATCAACAAAGGCGACGTCGTATGGACCATCAATCCCTTCGGCGTAATCCAGATCGGAAAACTCTTCCAACAGGGAATCTATGACGCTTCGAAACTGGTGGTGATCACAGGCTCTGAGGTGAAGAATCCGCAGTATGTGCGCACCGTCACCGGAGCCTCTGTCAAGAGTATTACATCGAATAACATAGAGGGAGAAAACGTCCGGTTCATTTCGGGAAATCCGCTTACCGGGACTAATGTCGGCAAGGACGGCTACCTTGGTTTTTATGATCACCAACTCACTGTACTGCCGGAGGGCAACAGCTTCGAGTTCCTGGGTTGGATCATGCCAGGCACCAACAAACTCAGCTTCCAGCGCGCGTGGGGACTGTTTTCATTCCTGACGCCAAACAAAGAATTCAAGCTCAATACCAATACACACGGTGAGCCGCGCGCGATCGTGCAAACCGGGGTTTGGGAGCAGCTTGTGCCGATGGATATACTGCCGGGGCACCTTATCAAGAGTATTCTCGCCGATGACATAGATGAAATGGAGGAGCTGGGTATCTACGAAGTGATCGAGGAAGACCTCGCACTCTGTGAGTTCGCAGATGTTTCCAAGCATAATGTCCAGGGCATCCTGAGGGAGGGACTGGAATTGTTACGCCAGAGCTAGAGACCTATGAAGTTTTTGAGAAAGCAACTTGATTCAGTCAGGCACAACTTTGAGAAGGGTGGCAGGTGGGAGAAGTTTTATTTTGCATATGAGGCGTTTGACACGTTTCTGTTTGCACCCGATACGACGACAGAAGTCAGGGGCGCCCAGATCAGGGATGCTATCGACCTGAAGCGCATGATGATGACAGTCGTTATCGCCATGATGCCGTGTCTCATCTTCGGCATGTGGAATATTGGCTACCAACACTTCCTGGCGACCGGTCAGTCAGGTTCGTTCATGGATGCTTTCGTCATTGGCCTTCTGAAGACCGTTCCAATTATTATTGTCAGCTACACGGTTGGATTGGGAATCGAATTTGTCTTTGCCACACTCCGCCGTCACCCTGTAAATGAGGGATTCCTGGTGACGGGTATGCTCATCCCCCTCGTGATGCCGCCTGACATTCCGCTTTGGCAGGTCGCTGTTGCTACGGCCTTTGCAGTCGTCATAGGCAAAGAGGCCTTTGGAGGAACCGGCATGAACGTGGTTAATATCGCGTTGACAGCGCGTGCATTCCTGTATTTTGCCTACCCTTCACAAATCTCAGGAGAAGTTTGGACCTTCCTTGGCGAAGGAACTATTGTCTCCGGTTACTCCGGCGCCACTCCTCTCGCGGTTGCTGCAGCGAGTACCGGTAACGTCGTACAGGATTTCAATTCCTTCGGCTCAGGATGGGCCGACGGCATCTACAGCATCAAGAGCATGGTCATCGGCACAATACCAGGCTGCATCGGCGAGACCTCCACGGTCATGTGCCTGATTGGCGCGCTGATCCTCGTGTTTACTGGCGTGGGAAGCTGGAAGATCATGATCAGCGTTTTTGGCGGCGCGTATGGCATGGGACTTTTTTTGAATGTGCTGGGTACCAGTCCATTCACGCAGTTGCCGGCGCATTATCACTTGGTCATGGGCGGCCTTGCGTTTGGCGCCGTATTCATGGCAACCGACCCTGTTACCGCTGCCCAAACTGAAACAGGAAAGTGGTTTTATGGATTTCTGATCGGCATGTTTACCGTGCTTATCCGCGTTTTCAACCCGGCATACCCTGAAGGAATCATGCTGGCCATTCTGCTGATGAATGTATTTGCCCCGTTGATTGATTATTATGTTGTAAGTGCAAACAAAAAACGCAGAATAAACCGTGCGACAGTCTAATACTTATGTTGTTCTCTACTCCGCTGCGATCACCATCGTATGCGGTGGACTGCTGGCGTTTGCAGCGGTAAGCCTGAAGCCGATGCAGGATCACAATGTTGCCATGGAACAGAAGATGAACATTCTCACTTCAGTGATCACCTTGAAAGAGGAGGACGACGTGAATGCTATTTACTCAAGCCAGGTAAAGGGGTTTGTCCTGGACTATAGCGGCAATGTTAAAGAAGGAATCAGACCTGAAGAGGTCGACATCGCCAGGGAGTACAAGAAGGCACCGGCAGACCGGCTCTTGCCGGTTTATGAATTCCACAGCCCCGATGATCCCACCAAAGTAGCCTTCGCCGTCATGCCTGTGTTTGGTTACGGCTTATGGAACACTATCTCCGGTTTCGTCGCCGTGAAGTCAGACTTTTCCACCATACAGGGTGTCAAATTCCAGCATGTGGGTGAAACTCCCGGCCTGGGCGCCCGAATCTCGTCAGACGACATACAGGAACGCTACAAGGGCAAAATGATCTTCGATAACAGTGGGACGTTGGTGTCTGTTGACATGCAGAAAGGCGAGGGCAACGACTATTCATCAAATGCGCATAAAGTTGACGGCATGTCGGGCGCAACATTGACAGGCAAGGGAGTAAACAACATGCTGAGGGATTACTTTACCTGCTACCAGAACTACCTGAAAAAGAATGCAACTTCAAATACACTACAGCCATGAGTGAAGCGACACAAGTTGTTGAACAAGTAAAAGAGAAGAAATCCGAACCGCTCCTTTCAAAGAAGAATCGCGCGCTGGTGTCCAATCCTCTGGATCTGGATAACCCTATAACGGTTCAAGTGCTGGGTATTTGTTCGGCCCTGGCCGTTACTACACAATTAAAGCCCGCCTTTGTAATGACTTTGGGTTTGACGGTTGTGACAGCGAGTTCCAACGTGGCCATTTCACTGATGCGCAATACTATTCCGTCGCGTATCCGGATTATTGTGCAGCTGGCGGTGGTTTCGTTGTGGGTTATCATGGTCGATCAACTTCTGAAAGCTTATGTCTACGATGTTTCCAAGCAGCTGTCGGTGTTCGTTGGACTGATCATCACCAACTGCATTGTGATGGGGCGCCTTGAGGCCTTTGCGATGGGCAATAAGCCATGGCCTTCCCTTCTCGACGGTATTGGGAACGGGATTGGATATGGATTAATACTGATGACACTGGCTTTGTTCCGTGAACTTTTTGGCGCCGGTTCGATCTGGGGTTATAAAATTTTTGCCGCTGTTGGGATTCCGTATCAGGGCAATGGACTGATGCTGCTTCCAGCAGGGGCATGCATTCTCCTTGGCATTATTATTTGGGTGCAGCGTGCAATCAATGGTTATAGAGAATCACACTAACTGATCCGGGTATGGAAAACATTATCAACATAGGCATCAGGTCGATCTTTATCGAGAACATGATTTTTGCCTACTTCCTTGGCATGTGCTCCTTCCTGGCCATTTCCAGGAAAGTGAAGACGGCCTTTGGTCTTGGCATTGCCGTGGTATTTGTTATCGGCATCACCGTGCCAATCAACTTTCTGATTCAAAATTACGTCCTGGTACCCGGGTCGCTGGCATTCCTTGGTCCCGAATTTGCGGGTATTGACCTCGGCTTCCTGCAATTCATCGTTTTCATTTCCGTGATAGCCGCATTCGTGCAGCTTACCGAAATGGCCGTTGAGAAATTTTCTCCTGCGCTTTACGGAACGCTGGGAATATTCCTGCCGCTCATAGCCGTAAACTGCTCGGTGCTCGGCGCCGCCCTTTTCATGGTCGGACGCCCCTACAACCTGGTCGAGGCTACCACGTTTGGAATTGGCTCGGGCATTGGCTGGATGCTCGCCATTGTGGCCCTGGCAGGCGTCCGTGAGAAGATGAAGTACTCCAACGTACCTGCGCCGCTTAGGGGATTGGGCATCACCTTCATCCTGGTGGGCCTGATGTCGCTCGGCTTCCTGAGCTTCCTCGGGTTCTCGCTTTAACTCCAATGAAATCAACCGGGCCTCCTCATTAGAGTCGCACCGGGGAGGTCCTCCTGTTTATGAAAAAGTTTGCCGGAGCCATCGCGCGTTATTTCTTCAACGGGACGCTGTTCATCGTGCCGCTGCTCGCCACTGTGTACGTTATAATTGAGGCATTTCGCTGGCTCGACACCCGGCTGGACCTGCCTTATCCCGGCGTAGGATTTGCCATCATCCTGACGGCCATCACGCTGTTCGGTTATTTCACCACCAACTTTGCCTTCCAAACCTTCTCACACTGGTTCGACCACATGATGGGGCGCATCCCGATGGTGAAGCTCATTTACTCGGCTGTGAAGGATTTGATGGCGGCATTTGTCGGTGACAAGCGCAAGTTCAACAAACCGGTGCTGGTGACAATCAACAAGGAGAACACGCTGCACCGTATCGGGTTTATCACGCAACCCGACTTGTCTGAAATCGGTCTGCCCGGGATGGTTGTGGTTTATTTTCCGCAGTCATACGCATTTGCCGGCGACCATTTCGTTGTATCGCGAGAAAATGTTAAACCGCTGGATATTTCCGGTGCGCAGGCAATGAAATTCATCGTGTCGGGAGGCGTCTCTGGATTTAAGGAGCCGTAGTTGTATCTTTAACAGATGCGCTTTCGTTTGCTCTTATTCCTGCTGATAGCTGTCTCCTGCCAGGAAGACGAGGCGGATGAGCCTGAATTAAGGACCAAGCCTGCCCAGCAGATTGGTCCGGCAAGTGCGGTGCTTGAAGCTGAAATTGTGGAGACCGGACCCATTAAGCCCATCACGGTAGGATTCCTCTGGAGCACGACAAACAATCTGACGCTCGATGTTTCCCCCGGACGTTACATCCTCGGTCCCACCGGCAACAAAGGACCTTACAGCATTAAGGTGGAGACCTTTGGTCCCAACACCACCTACTATTATCGTGCATATGCCACCAATTCAACCGTGACTCAGGTGTGGTATGGGGAGATTGTGAGCTTCACGACGCTGCCGTGACCAGGCTTTGCGGCCACCTGCTAACCTGCAACCTGCTAATCTGCAACCTGCTTACCTGCTTACCGGCTAACCTGCTTACCTGCTAACCTGCCAACCTGCCAACCTGCCAACCTGCTAACCTGCCAACCTGCTAACCTGCTAACCTGCCAACCTGCTAACCTGCTAACCTGCAACCTGCCAACCTGCAACCCGCAACCTGCTTAACTACCCAATCACTCCCGACCCAACCAACTCTTCACCATCATACCACGCCGCAAACTGCCCGGGAGTAACTCCTCTTTGCGGACGGTCGAAGACAATGTACATGCCATCTTCGCTACGATGAAGTGTGCAAGCCTCCAACGGCTGGCGGTAGCGAATGCGCGCCATGTAGCGGTGCGAATCGCCGATTACAAGTTTATGGTCTTCCCGCACCCAGTGATCATCGTGGCCGAGGAACAAGCCCCGTCGGTAAAGGCCTGGGTGATCGTCGCCCATGCCAGTGTAGAGGATGTTCTCCTTTGTGTCGGTACCGATAACAAAAAGTGGCTTCTCGAAGCCGCCAATGTTCAACCCTCGACGCTGGCCAATCGTGTAGTAATGTGCACCGTTGTGCTCGCCCACCACCTCGCCGTCTTCAGGAGACAGGGCATACGGCTGCGATATCGCATCCAGGCCCTTCGCCACTCCGGCGCGGGCAAAGACTTCGTTTGTTGCCGCAACTTCAATCACCTTACCCTTGCGGGGTTTGAGTTGCTGCTGCAGGAAATCAGGCAGGTGCACTTTGCCGATGAAGCAGAGACCTTGAGAATCCTTTTTGTCTGCAGTTGCAATGCCGGCTTTCTTCGCTATGGCACGGACTTCTGGTTTGAGCATCTCGCCGACTGGAAACAATGCCTTTGCCAGTTGATCCTGGTTGAGTTGGCACAGAAAATAACTTTGGTCCTTGTTCGGATCCTTGCCCGCCAGCAGGCGGTAGACAGGCTTGCCCTTTACAGTTGTTTCTCCCTTCCTTGCATAGTGCCCAGTGGCAACATAGTCGGCATCCAGTTTGAGAGCTGCCTTTAAAAAAACATCAAACTTGATTTCCCGGTTGCAGAGCACGTCCGGGTTCGGTGTTCGGCCCATCTCGTACTCTGCGAACATGTAATCGACGATACGTTCCTTGTATTCTGCACTTAGATCAATTGTCTGGAAAGGAATGCCCAGCTGTTGCGCCACGATCATGGCGTCGTTGCTGTCGTCGAGCCAGGGACATTCTTTGCTGACCGTGACGGAGTCGTCGTGCCAGTTCCGCATGAACATGGCAATCACCTCGTGGCCCTGCTCTTTGAGGAGATACGCCGCGACGCTCGAATCAACGCCACCAGACAGGCCAACGACTACACGCTTTTTCATATTCAGGTTAGCTTCAAGGGATAAGCTGCAAGCGCCAAGCTCTTTCAGCTACTGGCTTGTAGCTTCCAGCTTTGAGCTCGTAGCTGAAGGCATTTTATCACTCAAAAGTTCATTGATGAGCTGATTAAAACGCTCCTTAAATCGCTCATGGTAAATTCCGGTACCGGGACCTTCGAAGCCTGTGTGGATTCGTTTCACTTTTCCGTCACGACCAATAATAATTGTAGTGGGAAAAGCAAGGACACGGTTGAGCATCGGTAAGGTCTTTGCCGCTTCCTCCTTGTTATTAATGCCCGCAATAACAAAGTCGTATGGGACCTCAAATTTCTGCTTCATTTTGATCACTCGTTCTGAGGCGTACTTAAAATCCGGCTTCCGTTCATAGGCAAGACCGAGAATTTCAACGCCACGGTCATGATTGTCGCGGTACCACTGGCTGAGGAACTTCGTTTCATCCATGCAGTTTGGACACCAGGTACCGAAGATCTGCAGGATGAGAACCTTGCTTCGAAACCGTTCATCTGTGGGCTTCACAGGGTTGCCATGCACATCGGGAAAAGTAAAGTCGATCCGGTCATAACCTTCCTTGAGGAAAGTGAGCGATTCCGGATCGGGCATTTTTGCATCGGGTTTGCGCACACCGTAAAATACTTCGTGGGCACTTTTGCCTGAGTAGTAGTCTCCTTTGAGGGAATCGCCCGAAAGGGATGCGACAAAGAGAAACGCATGGTTACCATCAAAAGTGCTGATCGTCATCCTGCCATCAACAACATTTCCATCGATGAAGCGGTAGTCCCCCATGGGAGTCAGGAAAGTCCCTGTTAAGTAGTTCCCTTTTTGTATAAAGATGCCAACGGAGGCGTAAGGCTCGCCTTTGTCAGGCTTGAACTCCAACTGGAATTTGCCGCTGTAGTCTGGTGTCGCGGCTAGTTCCGTGTTTTTCACAAAACGATATTCCTCGCCAAAAGTAGCGGAGAAGGGCATGCTGAAGTCGGGGGCGTACTTCTTATAAAAGGTGCCGGTGAGACGATCGCCTTCAATCTTAGCCCGCAGGTCGGCATCGAAGACGTGGAGTGTCATGTATACGGAATCGCTGCTGAACGTGATTTCGTCAAGGAGGATTCTTTCGTCAATGTTCCTCAGGTACGCGCGGTATCCCTCACCGCCCTTTTCTACATCAAAGGTGAAAGGCAGCTCTTTGCCCTGGATCCCAATGACGCCTCTCCAGGTGCCTATCCTTAATTCAGGGCTTTGCTGCCGGCAGGAAAAAAGAAGGACAATGAAGGAGAAAAGAATCAAAAAGCGCATCTTGAACAGATTATTGGCTTAGAACGCAGCAAAATAAAGAAATGTTCATAAGACCGGGGAGATTGGGATTGACAGTGAGTGGAATTATGTCACTTGAATGGTAGCTTGTACGTACTAAGGAAAGAACAAGATGAGGATTCTCCCCACCATTGAGGATATCGCCGAGGCACTCCACCTTTCCAAGGCCACAGTATCCCGCGCATTGCGCGACCACCCGGACGTAAGCCCCGAGACCAAACGGGCGGTTGTTGCCCTGGCCAAAAAGTTAAACTACGAACCAAACCGGCTTGCCCAGAGCCTTCGGAGCCATAAAACCAACACCATAGGTGTTGTTGTACCGGAAATCGCCATGCATTTCTTCTCTTCTACCCTTAGCGGGATGCAGGAGTACGCGCTGCGTCATGACTACATTATTATGGTGTGCCAGTCCATGGAATCCTACCAGCACGAAAAAATCAGCGTGCACAAGCTTGCCTCCAACCGCGTGGATGGATTGCTTATTTCGTTGTCTTCCGAAACACGAAAGGTGGACCACCTCCGTCAACTCATTGAGAAAAAAATCCCGGTCGTTCTATTTGACCGTGTTTGTGATGATCTCGACGTTTCCAAAGTGACCGTCAATGATTATGAAGCAGCCTTCAAGGCGGTTGAGTACCTTGTCAAAACCGGTTGCAAGAGGGTCGCGTACGTGGGCGGTCCACGGGATCTCTATATTAATGCGCAACGCGAGCAGGGCTACCTCGATGCACTCCGCAGAAGCAACATTGCGCCGTCTGAAGATTGGATCATCCATTGCAAGGACCTTCACACGGAACCGTTGACGGCCACCAGGCAACTCCTCGACCTGCCTCACACACCCGATGCTATTTTTTGCATGAATGATCCAATTGCAATACTGGTCATGCAGGTGTTAAAAGAACAATGCGTACGAATTCCTGACGATATCTCTGTGATTGGTTTTACCAATGAGCCCGTTTCAAACTTCATCGAACCGTCGCTCACCACGGTTTCACAGCCTTCCTACGAGATGGGGAAAACCGCAGCGCAACTGATTATTGAGCAGCTTGAACGGACTGCGTCATTTACACCTGTAACCAGGGAACTTTCTACGGAGCTTATCATTCGCAACTCGACGAGGAAACTCTACCGAAAGGTTCTCGAGACATAGCACGTTTCAGTCATTTTGAATCAATAAGTGCAATAACGAGATGTTATCTGGGCTGAAAGTTCTCGAGTTAGCTTCCGTCCTTGCCGGCCCCAGCGTGGGTCAGTTCTTCGCCGAACTTGGCGCCGAGGTGATCAAGGTGGAGAATCCTCGTACCGGCGGCGACGTGACGAGAAGCTGGCGCACAGAGGGGGAGAAGACGGACGACCGGTCTGCATATTTCTGCGCGTGCAACTGGGGGAAGAAGTCCGTGCTGTTGGATCTTGCTGAAGCATCGGGGAAACAGGTCGTACTCAAACTCGCTGCACAATCCGATATCATCATTGCCAGCTACAAGCCAGGAGATGCGGTGAAACTTGGAGTTGATTATGATCAAGTCAAGGCCGTTAAACCAGGTATTATATATGGAATGATCACCGGCTACGGCCCCACCGATCCGCGCGTGGGCTATGATGCGGTAATCCAGGCCGAGTCGGGTTTCATGGATCTCAACGGTGAACCAGGCGGTCCGCCGACGAAGATGCCTGTGGCTTTGATCGACTTGTTGGCGGGACACCAGCTGAAGGAAGGACTGCTGCTCGCGATGTTGAAAAAGGAAAAAACAGGCGAGGGCAGCCTGGTGGAAGTCTCGTTGATGGATACAGCCCTCGCATCCCTGGCCAACCAGGCAACGAACTGGCTTGTTGGCGGGGTGATGCCCACGCGACAAGGTTCCGGTCATCCCAACATTGCGCCGTACGGAGACACATTCACAACGGCTGATGGCAAATTACTTTTACTTGCCGTGGGCAACGACAAGCAGTTTGAGGAACTGCTTAGAATACTTGGTTTGAATGCCGGGGATAGATTCTTCAGGACGAATCCAGAGCGCATTACGAACCGTGCAGCATTGAATGCAATGCTGTCTGAAGCGATTCGAAAAATGGACAGCGACGTACTGATGAATGAGCTCAATACTCGCAGGATTCCCGGGGGCATAATCAGGAATGTGAAAGAGGCGTTAAATGATTCCAGCGCTTTGCATCTTGGGTTGATCCAGGAGAAGCTAAGGGGGCTTCGCAGCCTTGTTGCGGATGGCATCGATCGCGTTGCACATCTTTCGGCGCCGCCGCATTTGGGGGAGCATTCCGAGGAGATATCGAGTCGAATAGAAAGTTCAAACAACACATAGTCGATTACTTAACAAAAAAAGAAGATGGTTGTTAGGATAGTTCTACTGTTGATTTTATCGGTGAAGGCTCTCAGTCAGACGCAGATTGCTGAAGTTGGAGTCTTCCTTGAGTCCTTTCAATTGAATTCCTCAACGCCCAGCTTACTTTCGGATCTCAGCGATTCTTCTCGTTTTGTCTTGACATGCAATAATCCAGTTTTCTTGAAGGAGCTGACAACTTTTCTTGAAGAGTTGAAAAACGCCAGGCAAGACAAGCGTACCTACCTCAACTGATACCACTTCCTGATTGTCCTTATCTATGCGGATCGTTCTGGCAATGGCTATCTGGCAGGCGCTTCGGGTCCAGACCACGTCTACAATTCCAGGAGATACAATAAAAAAGCGTATGAGTTCTATAACCTGATCAACCGGTACATGAAGCTTGAGACTGTTGAGAGATTTCTGAAGGAAAAGGAATTGTTAAGCCCAAAGACCGAGTACAACAGGGTATGTAACTAAGCACTTTCGAGATAAGCAACAGGCTTTAAACGACGTTAAGCGTTCCAACCCTGCCATTCTCAACCACTTTCTGTACCTCCACATTGCTGTTTTTTAAACGGCTCATTTACAAGCTATTAGAGTAATCGAGCGATTCACTTTTTGAAGGTGTTGAGACCGATCCATGACCTAAAAAGTCCCTAATTCGCATAATTTCGCCAAAAAAGTGGGTGAAAGTGGTGGAAAGTGGGGTGAAAGTACTTAAGTTTGTTAAATGGAGTCCTGGGAACTGTGAGGTTTCCGGGAATTTCAGGACAACCACTAAGTCATGACCTTCTTCACCAGCGAATTCGAGTGCAAACTCGACGCCAAAGGCCGGCTCGTCCTGCCGGCGCGGATTAAGGCCCAGCTCCCGGACGGGAGCATGGAGGTCGTCATCCGCAGGGGCTTCGAGACGTGCCTCATTCTGTATCCGGTGGTGGAATTCAAAAAGGTCTTCTCAAGAATTTCCGGACTTAGCGAGTTCAACGAGGAGTACCGCAAACTGCAGCGGAACTTCCTGTCAGGAGTCGTCACGGTGGAGTTGGACAACAACGGCCGCCTGCTGATTCCAAAGAACCTGCTTACGTATGCGCAACTCGATAAAGACGCCTTGCTTGTTGGTATCGGCAATAAAGTCGAGCTGTGGAACCCGGCCGTTTACGAGAAACAAAAAATCAATGATCCTGGTGAGTTGTCAAAGTTGGCAGGGAAGTACCTGAATGAGTAGCTGCAAGTTTCAAGCGACAAGCTTCAAGTTCGTGGTGTTTGTATTTCGGAAGTCGCTTGTGGCAATGACGTATGAAGGACTTTAAGAAATTATTGATTTGGCAAAAAGGAATGGACTTGGTTGATCGTGTTTATGATATGACCGTGCTGCTTCCACATGATGAGAACTATGGAATCCGTGCGCAGATAACAAGAGCTGCCGTATCAATTCCGCTCAACATTGCCGAAGGAAGCGCCAAGTCAAGTGAGAGAGACTATGCGAGGTTCTTGGAAACGTCACTGGGCTCTGCATTCGAGGTGGAGACACTACTTATTGTGGTGCAGCGCAGAAAATGGATAGCAGAAAAGGTAGTAAGCGATTTGATAAAATGGGTAACAGCGGAGCAGATGATGCTCCAATCGTTCATTAAGAAGTTGGGTTAGTGATACACGCAGTGCCGTCTGGCAGCAAGAAGCTTGCAGTTATGGAATTGCTTGCGGCCTGCAGCTTGCGGCTTGAAGCTTAGCATAGACATGTATCATCAACCAGTCATGCTCAAAGAGTGCCTCGACGGTCTGAACATTGACCCCGAAGGATATTATGTCGATGCCACGTTTGGCGGAGGCGGACACAGCATGGCGATCCTGGAAAAACTCAAGGGCGGCAGGCTCATCAGTTTCGACCAGGATGCTGATGCGGCAAAAGAGGCGCAGAAGATTGCGCATCGTTCTTTAACATTTTGTCAGGTGAACTTCCGGTACCTCAGACAATACCTGAAGCTTCAAGGGATAACACAGGTCAACGGCATTCTTGCCGACCTGGGTGTTTCGTCGCACCAGATAGATTCTCCCGAACGGGGATTCTCCACCCGGTTTTCCGGTCCGCTGGACATGCGGATGGATACTGGCGGCAAAGTCACCGCGGCCTCCGTGCTTAACACGTACACCGAAGAACAGCTCCACAAATTGTTCGGCATGTATGGTGAACTGAAAAACGCGAAGACTGCAGCCCGTGAAGTTGCAGGTGCGCGGACCAAGCACAAGCTTCAAACTACGCAGGATCTGAAGGAAGCCTTAAAAAAAGTCGCCCCTCGGGGAAAGGAAAATAAATACTTCGCCCAGGTGTTTCAGGCGCTTCGCATCGAAGTGAACGAAGAGATGCAGGCACTCGAAGATTTTTTGAACCAAACTGGCGACGTTATCGACAGGGACGGCAGGCTTGTGGTAATGAGCTACCACAGTCTCGAAGACCGGATGGTGAAGAACTACATCGCCAGGGGAAAGGCTTACGGTGCGCAGGAAAAGGACTTCTATGGAAATGTGATCAGACCTTTCGACGCGGTGAACCGAAAGCCCATCGAGGCATCGGCAGAGGAGGTGAGACAAAATGCCAGAGCGAGGAGCGCGAAACTGAGAATAGGAGTTAGAAGATAGAATTCAGAAGTCAGAAGATATGATGGAGAACAAGTTTAGAATTGAACCGGAGCGCATGAATGCGCCTCGGGAAAAGTCGACGGGAGGCCCAACCTTGTTTTCGGGCATGGAGCGGAAGCTTCGCCTGGAGAACTATTTCGAGGAAGGCTTCCCCGTGAAGTACCTGCCCAAAATCCTCTTCGTGATGGTCCTGGGACTGCTCTACATCAGCAATACCCACAGCGCCGAAAAAACTGTGCGGCGTATCGACCAGGTGCAGTCTGAAGTGGAAGACCTGCGGGCAGACTACACAACGCTGAAATCCGATCTCATGTTCGCCAGCAAGCAAAGTGAAGTGGCGCGAAAGGTAAAGTCAATTGGACTGAAGGAAAGCCTGAAACCTCCAACCAAAATCATTGCAGAGGATTGAATATTAAGAGATCGATATTAATCCGCGTCCGTCTGGCCTTCCTGGCTGTGGTGATCTTTGCCATTTGTGTAGCAGGCAAAGTGGGCCACATCCAATTTGTCGAAGGTGAGCAGTGGATCAGGATGGGCAACGAAATCTCATTCGACTACAAGAAAGTCAAGGCCACACGCGGGAACATCTACTCAGACAACGGCAGCCTCCTGGCCACTTCGCTTCCATTCTACAAAGTGGCCATGGATGCGACGCTGGCAAGGGACGATGTGTTTCGCAATGGAATCGACTCTCTTGCTCTCATGCTTTCGAGGTACTACAAGGACCGTTCCGCCACCGACTATAGGCGTCAGATCATAGACGCACGCGAGACGAACAAGCAGTACATCATACTCAACCGGAAGCAGATCAACTACCAGACAAAGAAGGAGATGTCTGCCTGGCCCATTTTCCGCGAAGGACGTTTACGCGGCGGCGTTCTCTTTGAGAAAATGGAAGTCCGCTACCGGCCTTTCAGCCATCTGAGCCGGCGCACGATTGGCTTCGTGAACGAAAACGGAAATGGCGCCGGCCTCGAGTACAGTTTCGACAAGGCACTTGGGGGCCAGGATGGAGAAGCGCTCTTCCAGAAAATCGCCGGCGGAACGTGGAAGCCGGTGTTCGATGCCGACAACATTAAGTCTGTCGATGGTCTGGACATACAGACCACCATTGACATCAACCTTCAGGACGTCGCTGAAACCGCGCTCTATGATGCCGTGAAAAGCCACAACGCCGATGAGGGCACCGTAGTGGTCATGGAAGTGAAGTCCGGGGAAATCAAAGCCATCTCCAACCTAAGCAGCGACGGCAACGGCGACTATGTAGAGAAATTCAACCATGCTGTGGGCGGCAACTTCGAACCAGGGTCCACCCACAAGCTCGTCACCATGATGGCGCTGCTGGAGGAGACCGATGTGAAATTGTACGACAAGATTGAAACTGGAAAGGGGGAGTTTACTTTCTATAAACATAAAGTACGCGACCATGAGGAGGGTGGGTATGGAACCATCAGTGTACAAGAGGCATTTGAAGTTTCCTCAAACATTGCCATGGCCAAGCTGGCCGACAAACACTTCGGTTTAAAGCCTCAGAAGTTTGTTGACTATACAGACAAGTTAAACTTGTCGAAACCTCTTGGCCTGCAGATCACGGGAGAGTCTTCGCCGAAGATCCCGCGCCCAAAAGACAAAGACTGGAGCGGCATCACTTTGCCCTGGATGGCCTACGGCTACGGCTTTGAAGTGAGTCCCATGCATACCCTTGCGTTGTACAATGCAGTGGCAAACAACGGAAAAATGATCAAGCCCATCATCGTGAAGCGGATCATGAAGGCCGACGAGGTGGTCGAGGAGTTCGAGACAGAAGTAATTAATCCGAAAATTTGCTCAGGGAATACGCTGGACCAACTTCGCATTCTCCTGGAAGGAGTGGTCGATCATGGTACGGCAAACAACTTGAAGAATGCCCATTATCGCATAGCCGGCAAGACAGGGACTGCCATGATCCTGGAGCAGGGGCGGTACACAAAAAAATACCTTACAAGTTTTGCCGGCTATTTCCCGGCTCATGAACCGAAGTACACGGCCATCGTGCTGGTGAAAAACCCGCGCGGCATCTACCAGTATGGGAACAGTGTGGCCGGTCCTGTTTTCAAGAGGATTGCCGATAACATCTACTCAAGGGATCTCCGGTTGCACTCCGCAATGGTTAAGAGCGCAACAACAGAGCCCGGTGTTTTCCCAACGATCCGCGCCGGCCGCCAGGAAGAACTCACCATGTTGTGCAATGAGCTGGGTGTCTCCAACCATTCAATTACCGAAGAAGAGTGGATCAGGGCTGTCAAGAGTGGGAACGCGGTAGTCTGGAAGAAAAACCCGGTGATCAAGGGACTTGTGCCGGACGTACAGGGAATGACCCTGCGCGATGCGATTTACCTGTTGGAGAAAAACGGACTTCGAGTATCAGTGCACGGAAAGGGGAGGGTAACCGAGCAATCACTTTCGCCTGGGACAAGGATTTCAAAAGGTGCCAGGATTTATCTCCAACTAAGCTGATGGCTGAAATACGCGACATATTATATAATGTGCGCATTACCTCCACGGTCGGAAACATGAATGTGGATGTGAAGGGAATCGCGTTTGATTCCCGCAAGGTGGAAGCCGGCTTTTTATTTGTGGCGGTAAAGGGCACACAGGCCGATGGCCACGCATTCATCGACAAGGCCATTTCACTCGGCGCGATCGTAGTGGTATGCATTCAACTGCCGGAAAGCACCAACCACCTGGTCACCTATGTGACGGTGAAAGACACATCGCTGGCTTTGGGAACAATCTGCAGCAACTTCTATGGCAACCCGTCGAAAAAACTGAAACTGGTCGGGGTTACCGGCACAAATGGCAAGACAACAGTAGCTACCCTGCTGTATCAGCTTTTTACCGCCATGGGCAAGAAATGCGGGCTGCTATCGACAGTGGAAAACCGGATCACGGACAAAGTATTGCCCGCAACCCACACAACGCCTGATCCAATACAGATAAACTTCTTGCTCACGCAAATGTTGGAGGCAGGGTGCACACACGCCTTTATGGAGGTGAGCTCGCACGCCTGTGCGCAGGGGAGGATTGAAGGACTGCAATTCACGGGCGCCCTGTTTACCAACATTACGCACGATCACCTCGATTACCACCACACTTTTGAAAGTTATATCCGCGCCAAGAAGAGCTTCTTTGACGGATTGTCGCCTGATGCCTTCGCCTTGATAAATGTTGATGACAAGCGTGGTATGGTGATGCTGCAAAGCACAAAGGCCAGGAAACTTACCTACGGCATCAAGAAAATGGCCGACTTCAGGACCAAAATAGTCACCAATTCGCTTGAAGGGCTGGAGTTGGCTGTGGACAGTCGTACTGTGTGGTTCCGGCTGATTGGGGATTTCAATGCGTACAACCTGCTTTGCGTTTATGCAACGGCACTGCAACTGGGAGAGAACGGGGAAGACGTGCTGTTGAGATTGTCGTCACTGCCGGGCGCGGTGGGTCGCTTTGAAAGGGTCATGCCCGGATCAAAGTTTACCGCCATTGTCGATTATGCACATACGCCCGACGCGCTGAAAAACGTACTTGAAACGATTACTAATTTCAGAAGCGGCGCCGAACAGGTGATTACGGTGGTGGGATGCGGAGGGAACAGGGACCGGAGCAAGCGCCCTCTCATGGCAGCCATTGCCTGCAAGTATTCAAACAAGGTGATCTTCACCGCCGATAATCCGCGGGATGAAGATCCCAGGGATATCATCAAGGAAATGCAGCAAGGCGTCGGCCCGACGGACGCAAGAAAAACATTGATACTGGTTGACCGGGAAGAGGCCATCAAAACTGCATGCATGCTTGCCAAGGAGAAAGATATCATTCTCATCGCCGGCAAAGGACATGAGACCTACCAGGAAGTGAAGGGAGTGAAGCGGCCGTTTGATGACAGGGAAGTGGCAACGCGGATGTTGAAAATGTTTGCCAATTAGCCAATGAGACGACGTAGAGACAAAGAATCTGAGTACTGGTTGGAGCTTAGTGAGTTCGCAGGATCATTACCCATGTTCGGTAACCACCTGGCCGAAATTGAGAAAACAATTAAGGTTCTGAATATGATAGTGGCTGCACCAAAAACGTAACCTGAAATGAAGATAGAGTCCATTGGTACATTGACGAATTGACAAATTGGCTAACTGACATGCTGTACTATTTTTTCAACTATATCGACCAACAGTTTGACTTCCCCGGCGCTGGTGTATTTCAATACATTTCTTTCCGCGCCGGGGCAGCAGCAGTCTTGTCTCTGTTGATAACAATCACCTTTGGCGAAAGGTTGATCGGTTTCCTGAGGAAGAAACAAGTGGGAGAAGATATCCGCGACCTGGGACTGGAAGGTCAATTGCAGAAGCGGGGTACGCCGACTATGGGCGGACTCATCATCCTGGCCGGAATACTGGTTCCGACTTTCCTCTTTGCCAAACTTGACAATGTCTACGTCCTCCTGCTCACGCTCACCACCTTTGGCCTGGGACTCATAGGATTCCTCGACGACTACATCAAGGTTTTCAAAAAAAATAAAGAGGGCCTTGCCGGGAGGTTCAAGATTGTAGGACAGGTAACCATCGGGCTGGTTGTGGGACTTACACTTTACTTTAACAGCAACGTCGTGGTCGGTGAACGTACTGTTTCCCCGCCCGTCGACGGTCAGACTGAAGCAGCAACGACAATAACCTATATCAAGTCTACCGCGACGACAGTGCCATTCTTCAAGAACAACGAACTGGACTACAGCCAGATTATTCCCTTCCTCGATGATCAGTACACCTGGATCGTGTACTCACTGGTAGTTGTACTCATTGTGACGGCAGTCTCAAATGGGGCAAACATTACCGACGGAATTGATGGACTGGCCGCCGGCGTCTGTTCGATTATCGGATTGACGCTGGCCATCTTCGCCTACGTCTCCGGTCGTGTCGACTTCAGCGCCTATCTCAATATTATGTATATCCCCAACCTGGGGGAGCTCGTGATTTTCTGTACCGCTTTTGTCGGCGCCTGCCTGGGGTTCCTTTGGTACAATGCCTACCCGGCACAGGTCTTTATGGGCGACACAGGCAGCCTGTCGCTGGGCGGCATTATCGCCGTGCTGGCCCTGGCAGTGAGGAAGGAACTGATGATTCCTGTGCTTTGCGGCATCCTCCTGGTGGAGAACCTGTCAGTGATTTTACAAGTATCCTATTTTAAGTACACCAGGAAAAAGTACGGCGAAGGCCGGCGAATCTTCCTGATGTCGCCCCTGCATCATCATTACCAGAAGAAGAATATACCCGAAGCGAAAATCGTAACGCGGTTCTGGATTGTTGGAATCCTGTTGGCAATTTTTTCACTGGCAACCCTGAAACTCCGCTAAGATGAACGAGCGTATTGTCATATTGGGCGGAGGAGAAAGCGGGACCGGCGCGGCTATTCTTGCCAAAGCTAAGGGCTTCGACGTGTTTGTGTCCGATCAGGCGACGCTGAAGGAAAACTACCGCAACGACCTAACTGCCTTGTCAATTCCTTTCGAAGAAGGCGGGCATACGGAGGAAAAAGTTCTTGCTGCCAACCTGATCATCAAGAGTCCCGGCATTCCTAAGAAGGCCGACATTGTGCGCAAAGCCAGGGCAAAGAAGATCACAGTTATCGATGAAATCGAGTTTGCCTGCCGGTACCTTAAAGGCAAGATCATTGCCATTACTGGCACCAATGGCAAAACAACGACCACACTTCTTACCCATCACCTTCTCAAGACTGCAGGCCTTGACGTTGCATTGGCCGGAAACGTTGGTGAAAGCCTTGCCAGGAGGGTAGCAGCGGGCGATCACGATTGGTATGTTCTCGAGATCAGCAGTTTCCAACTTGATGGCACAAGGAAATTCCACCCGCACATCGGCGTGCTGCTGAACATTACACCAGACCACCTGGACCGCTACGACAACAAGATGGCCAACTACGTCAACAGCAAGTTCAAGCTCATCAAGAACATGACGTCTCGTGACTACTTTGTCTATTTCGTAAATGACAAGGTCTCGGGCGAGGAGGCGCGTCAACGATCAACCGAGGCTTATCGCGTGGAGATATCGCTGGATAACGAAGCGATCACCTCGGCGCATTTCGATGGAAAGAAAATGGTATTCCAGTTCGGGAAGAAAAAGTTCAAGGTGGTACAATCGGAGACTACACTGAAGGGTGCACACAACCTGGTGAATACAATGGCCGCCGTTTCGGCAGCGTATCTCGCCAAAGTACCCGATACGGCCATCAGGGAAGCCCTGAAGACGTTTAAGAATGCCCCGCACCGACTTGAATCCATTGCCTCGATCAACGGTGTCGAGTTTGTTAATGATTCAAAGGCTACCAATGTGGACTCAGTGGTGTACGCCCTGGGCAGCTACGATCAGCCCCTGATCTGGATCGCGGGTGGGCAGGACAAGGGCAATGACTACAACCTCATCAGAGAGGAAGTGAAGAAGAAAGTCAAGGTCCTGATCTGTCTTGGGAAGGACAACACCAAACTGCATAAGTTCTTTGGCACAATGGTCCCCACAGTGCTGGAAACGCAGGATGTGAAATCTTTGGTGAGAATGGCTATGGAATCTGCCAAGCCGGGCGATGTTGTGCTGCTTTCTCCCGCCTGTGCAAGTTTTGATCTGTTCAAGAATTATATGGACCGAGGCGACCAGTTCCGCCAGGCCGTCCTGCAACTGAAGGAAGAAAAAGAAAACGTTAACACCTGACGGTATGAAGAAGCTAAAGGAATGGGCTGACGACAATCTGCAGGGTGACCCTGTGATCTGGGCCGTCGTCTTTGCACTGTCGCTGATCAGCGTGCTGGTTGTGTACAGTTCGATCGGAACACTCGCCTTCAAGCGGACCGTTTCGCCTGAAATGTACCTGGTGAAGCACACCTTCATGGTTTTCCTTGGCCTTGGCGCGATGTGGATTGGTCACAAGATCGACTACCGCTATTATTCCAAACTTTCCCGCCTGGCACTTTGGGCCAGCGTTCCGCTGTTAGTCTACACGTTCACCAATGGCACATCAATCAATGACGCTGCCCGGTGGATAACGCTTCCAATTCTAAATACTTCATTCCAGCCATCCGACTTTGCCAGCCTTGCGCTGATCATCAACCTGGCCAGCATGCTTTCCAAGAAGCAGCAGAACATCGAAGACATCAAGGAATCGCTCATCCCCATGCTCATCTGGTGCGGAGTGATTTGCGGACTTATAGCACTCACAAACTTGTCTACAGCGATCCTGTTGTTCGCGACCTGCATGCTGGTAATGTTCATCGGCCGCGTCCCTGTGAAGTACCTTGCGATGCTCGTACTAATCGGGCTGCTGTCGGGTGCGGCCGCCCTGAAATTTGGGGTGCGGGGAGAAACGGCGAAGAGCCGGATCCTCGGCTTTATCAACGGAACAGAACTTCCATTCCAGGCCAGGCACGCGCGCATTGCTGTGGCGACGGGTGGCATTTTCGGCAAAGGCCCAGGCAACAGCGACCAGCGAAACATTCTGCCACATCCTTACTCCGATTTCATTTATGCTATTGTGATCGAGGAGTATGGCATGGTGGGCGGCGTGATCGTGCTTCTCCTGTACCTGATCCTGCTTCATCGCGGGATGAAAGCAGCCTACAATTCGGAACGTGCATTCGGCGGGTTATTATCTGCCGGATTGAGTTTTGACCTTGTCTGTCAGGCCATGGTGAACATGGGTGTTGTCGTTGGCCTGGGCCCGATTACAGGTCAACCGCTGCCGTTGGTCAGCATGGGGGGGACAGCGATGCTCTTTACCGGCTTATCGGTGGGCATCATTCTTAGTGTGAGTCGCGGCGAGCAGGAAGAAAATTGGGGGCAGGTGAATGTGGATGAATCGAAGAACATTCAGGCGAAAGCAGCATAGATATGAAAGAATTTAGGAGTCAGAAGTCAGTAGTCAGAAGCTAAAGAAATGGAAAGAAGAGAACAAGCAAGGTCCTTTCGGGATTTGATCGTGTGGCAAAGAGCGCATGAATTGGTGCTTGCTGTCTATCGTTCAACCAAAGACTTTCCAAAGAAGGAAGCCTATGCGCTCACTTCCCAGTTTCGACGGACTGTTGTTTCGGTTGCTGCAAATATTGCAGAAGGATTCAAAAAGAAATCAGCAAGAGAGAAAATACGATTCTACAACATCTCTCAAGGTTCGCTTTCTGAAGTGGAATACTATACAATACTTAGTCAAGACTTGACTTATGGCAAGATGGAATGGATTGAAGAGAAAGTTGCTGAGGTAGGACGTTTGCTTGAATCTTATATAAAAACCATCAAACTAAAAACCAACCAAAACGCTTCTCCTGACTTCCAACTACTGACTTCTACTTGAAAACGACAAGACCATATCGATTGATCATCTCCGGCGGCGGCACCGGCGGTCACGTGTTCCCTGCCATTGCAATAGCCAACGCATTCCGCGGACGATATCCGGATGCCGAGATATTGTTCGTGGGCGCCCTTGGCCGCATGGAAATGACGCGTGTGCCGGAAGCTGGCTACAAGATCGTAGGACTATGGATCGCCGGGATTCAACGCGCCATTACACTGGCGAACCTGATGTTCCCCATTAAACTCATCACCAGCCTCTGGAAGGCGCGCCGAATCGTGAAGTCTTTTAAACCGCACGCGGCAGTTGGCACCGGAGGCTATGCAAGCGGACCGTTGATGATGGCAGCAACCGCCATGGGCGTACCCTCGGTCTTGCAAGAGCAGAACTCATATGCAGGCCTAACCAACAAAAAGCTTGCTTCCAGAGTGCAGCGAATCTGTGTTGCCTACCCGGGCATGGAATCATATTTCCCTGCAGCTAAGATCGTCTTTACCGGCAACCCAGTGCGCCAGGATCTACACGATGTGGAGGGAAAGCGGTCTCACGCAATGAGGCACTTTGGCTTTTCTGAAGCAGAACAAACGCTGCTTGTGCTCGGTGGCAGCGGCGGCGCCCGCACTATCAACGAAAGTGTCCTTGCCGGTCTGGACAAGCTGATTGGCGCCAATGTGCAAGTGATCTGGCAGACAGGCAAAATCTACTACGAAAGCGTGAAAGCCCAGGTGGCGAACAAAGACTTGCGACGTGTCAGGCTGTTCGACTTTCTCAAGGAGATGGACCTGGCGTATGCGGCTGCAAATGTTGTTGTGTCGCGTGCCGGGGCACTCTCGATAAGCGAGTTGTGCCTGACGCGCAAACCTGCTCTGCTGGTACCATCGCCCCACGTTGCCGAAGATCACCAGACGAAGAATGCTATGGCACTGGTAAACCAGGAGGCAGCATGCATGATCACAGACAAGGAGGCCCGCGCGAGGTTAGCCGGTGAAGTGTTGTCATTGATGAGCGACGCCGACCGGTGCAGGCGGCTCAGTGAAAGAATTGCGGCCATGGCGAAACCCGACGCTGCCCGTGACATTGTGAATGAAATTGAAAAACTGATCGCGTGAAGTTCAGCGACTACGATAGTATCTATTTCCTTGGCATCGGCGGAATAGGCATGAGCGCACTTGCGAGGTGGTTCAGGAAAAAAGGACTGCGCATCGCCGGTTACGACCGCACGCCCACGCCCCTCACTCATGAACTTCTCGAGGAGGGCATGGAACTGCATTTCGAGGATAAGGTGGCGTTTATTCCCGGGTATATCACCCGGGAGAAAACCCTGGTCATTTTCACGCCGGCCATCCCCGAGGACCTCGCAGAGTTCAGCTACCTCAAAGAGCAGGACTTTACCATCATGAAACGCTCCGAGGTACTTGGACTGCTTTCCAGGGACTACCACACGATAGCCGTTGCCGGCACGCACGGCAAGACAACGACCTCTTCGATGGTGGCCCATATCCTGATGACGGCCGGGAAAAACATGGTTGCGTTCCTGGGAGGCATCACAACTAACTACGGCTCAAACCTTGTCATGCAGGGAGAGATTTCGGAAAGTACTATAGTTGTTGCTGAAGCCGACGAGTTTGACCGTTCCTTCCTGCGGCTGCACCCGCAGGGCGCCGTAGTTACTTCTGCAGACCCTGACCATCTTGATATCTATGGCGATCATGCCTCAATGCTGGAAGCTTACAAACAATTCATTGCGCAAATCGGAGCGAAGGGAACGCTGGCTATCCACCATTCGGTGGCGAACCTTGCAGGTGTCAACAAGAACATTTCTGTAACGACTTATGGTTTGGACCAGGGACAGTTTTTTGCCGGCAACGTCACCGCTAAGAGCGGATTTTTCACGTTCGACCTTCTGGGCAACGGCCGGAAGTTTGAATCCATTCAGCTCGGTGTCCCTGGCTTCCATAACGTGGAGAACGCAATCGCCGCAACTCTTGCGGTACGGCACCTCGGTATTCCCGATGAGGTTATCAAGGAAGCTCTTTCCTCCTTCAAAGGCGTTAAGCGCCGGTTTGAATTCGTCTTCACCAGGAACGGCTGCGTGTATGTAGATGACTATGCTCACCACCCTGCGGAGATCGAGGCATTCCTCAAGTCGCTGAAGGCGATGTATGAAGGGAGGAAACTAACCGTCGTATTTCAACCGCACCTGTACACCCGCACTCGCGATTTTGCAGACGGCTTTGCCAGAAGCCTGAGCCTGGCCGACGAACTTATCCTGCTCGACATTTACCCTGCCCGGGAACTCCCAATACCAGGCGTTTCTTCAGACATCATATTCGACAAAATCACAAGCCCGGTGAAGATCAAGACTTCCAAGAAAGACCTTCTTTCAACGCTCGACTCGATGGACATCGAAGTAATGGCCACAGTTGGTGCGGGAGACATAGACCTCTTTGTGAAGCCCATCCGCAAGATGCTCAGCAAGCGCTATGAAAGTTAGGTTCAACATACGCAATGAGATCCGGGTGGCCATTGGGCTGATCCTGGTGGTATTTCTTATTGCCTTTAGTGAGCGTAAACAGGGCGGCGTATTGTGTACCAACGTGGTGGTGGAGTTGAATAATCTCCACGACAATCACTTCCTGGATGAAGCGGATGTCGCCCGCCTTGTGACGAAGAACGCGCCGGCCCTCCGCGGAATGGCGATCAATCGTATCGACTTGAAGGCCATTGAGCAAGCGCTGCTGACCGACAGCCACATTCGTGACGCAGAATTGTATGGTGACCTGAAGGGCAACCTGGTTGTGCGTGTCGAGCTGCGAAGACCTATTGCCCGTGTCGTCCAGGACGATGCGCCAGATGCTTATATCGCAGAAGATGGCGTGGTGATGGGCATTTCAGATAAGTTTTCATCCCGCGTCATGATCCTGAGCGGGAAAGGCATGAAACCGTTCGTGGAGGCAGGCGATCTCACAAAAGTGGAGGAAGGTCAGAAACTTATGGACATGATGGCCTACATCCTTGAGGATCCTTTCTGGACGGCGCAGGTTGCGCAAATGGATCTGAACAGCGAAGGTGAGATCTCAATCTATCCTCAGGTGACCGGGCAGGTGGTTGAGTTCGGTACACCAGACCGGTATGAAGACAAGCTGCGCAGGCTGATGGTATTCTACAAGGAAATACTGCCTCAGAAAGGCTGGAACCGGTACGAGAAAGTAAACCTTACATATGAAGGACAGATTATTGCACACTAAACCAAACAATAGATAACCCCGGATTTTTTTAACAACCACTTAACAATGTTTTGAGCTATGGAAAAGGAAAAAATAGTTGTTGGGCTAGACATCGGTACAACGAAGATTTGTGCCATCGTCGGCCGCAAGAACGAGTACGGCAAGCTTGAAGTACTCGGAATGGGCAAAGCCGAGTCGGAGGGCGTCATCAAGGGCATCGTGACGAACATCGACAAAACAGTTTATGCCATAGAGAAGGCTGTGAAAGAGGCCAGCGACATGTCTGGAATCGATATCGGCGTGGTGAACGTCGGCATTGCCGGCCAGCATATCCGCAGCACCATCCACCACGGCAGCATCACCAGAACGTCAAACGACGACGAGATCAGCATCGAAGACGTGAGCCGTCTCACGGAAGACATGTACCGCATCGTTATCCCGCCTGGCAGCGAGATTATCCATGTCATGCCGCAGGACTATACGGTGGACTACGAAGAGGGGATCAAAGACCCTGTGGGCATGAGCGGCGTAAAGCTTGAAGCTGATTTCCACATCATCACCGCGCAGACAAGCGCCATCAACAACATCAACAAATGTGTGCGGCGCGCCGGCCTGGAGATCGACAATCTTATCCTGGAGCCGCTGGCTTCCAGCCTTGCCGTATTGAGCGAGGAAGAAAAAGAAGCAGGCGTTTGTCTCATCGATGTTGGTGGGGGAACAACTGACATTGCCATCTTCTACGACAACATCATCCGTCACACTGCCGTGACCCCTTTCGGTGGCAACATCCTTACCAACGACATCCAGACGGGCCTGATGGTGATGGCGAAACAGGCTGAGCAGTTGAAGACCAAGTTCGGCAAGGCCATCGCAGAGGAAGCAAACCCCAATGAAATCGTGTCCATTCCTGGAATAAGGAACCGGTCGGCGAAGGAGATTTCTGTGAAGAACCTGTCGAACATTATCCAGGCGCGCATGGAAGAGATCATCGAAATGGCGCACACGGAGATCATCAGCTCGGGGTTCGAAAATCGGCTCGCAGGTGGCATTGTAATTACCGGCGGCGGCGCACAACTCCACAGCCTGAAGCACCTTGTCGAGTATATGACCGGGATGGATACTCGCATCGGCTATCCGAACGAACACCTTGGCAAGAGCAAGCTCGAAGCGGTCAAGAGCCCCATGTTTGCCACATCTGTGGGCCTGGTGCTGGCCGGATTCCGCTCTATTGACGAACGCGAAGAGCGTTACCGTGAAGCAATGGAAAACAAAGTCACGGTAAAAGTAAAGAAGTCGTCGCGGGCATCCACTTCGGATTTCTTCACCAGCATACTCAACAAGACGAAGGGACTGTTGATTGATGACCTGGATGGCAAGAATGAATACTGACGTGGATTATATGATTGCAGGACCAGGATTTTTTTGAGAGAACCGATTTTTTTAACCACTAACCACTAGTACCATGTTCCAACCAAATTACAAGTTCGACCTGCCGGCCAGGCACCGCGATACGTCGATCATCAAGGTGATCGGTGTTGGCGGCGGCGGCAGCAATGCGGTGAACCACATGTATCGGCTCGGCATCAAGGATGTCGAGTTTATTGTGTGCAACACCGACCTCCAGGCGCTTAACAGCAGCCCTGTTCCCAACAAACTGCAGATCGGCACCAGCCTGACGGAAGGCCTTGGCTGCGGCGCCAACCCCGACGTAGGGCGGGCAGCCGCAATTGAGAGCAAGGAGCAAATCCGCGAGGCACTGGAGGGCACCAAGATGCTCTTCGTCACGGCAGGCATGGGTGGCGGTACCGGCACCGGCGCCGCTCCCGTAATCGCCAAAATCGCGAAGAAAATGGGCATCCTCACGGTGGGGATTGTGACCATGCCGTTCGCTTTCGAAGGCAGCAAGAAAGCTGCACAGGCCCAGGCGGGTCTTGAAGGAATGCGCGCGAACAGCGATACCGTGCTAGCCATCCTCAACGACCAGCTGCGCAAGATGTTTGGTAATCTCGCTATCAGCCAGGCCTTTGGAGAAGCTGACGGTGTACTCACTGTAGCGGCGAAGAGTATAGCCGAGATTATCACACTTGCCGGTTACGTAAATGTGGACTTCCAGGACGTCCGCGCCGTGATGCTGAACGCAGGCGCTGCCGTGATGGGATCTGCGGAAACCAGTGGCGAAGACCGCGCGCTACGTGCCGCGCAACAGGCCCTGGCATCACCGCTGTTAGAAAACTGCGACATCATGGGTGCGAAGCGAATTCTGCTCTCCATCATGTCGGGCGAGGCGGCTGAGCTGCAAATGGATGAGCTCAGCACGATCACGGAATACATACAGGAACAGGCCGGCAACGACTGCGAAGTGATTTTTGGTCATGGAGTGGATCCTGCCCTGGGCAATTCCATCCGTGTCACCGTTATCGCTACAGGATTTGTGGGGCATGGACCGAAGGAGCCAGAGAAAACGGAGGAAAAAACCGTGCTCCACCTGGAGAAGAGTGAAAGTCATGTAGACGAGTGGACCGACAGATCTGTGAGCGACCGCAACTATGACATCGAACTGAGGATGTCGGAGGAGACCCACTACACGCCGACGCGCGAAGAACCGGTTGTTGAATTTGTGCCTGACCCGGACCCCACGCCCGAGCCGGTCTACGTTCCAGCGACGAAGGCGCCTGAACCGGTGCAGACCGAATGGGTGTTTGAAGCTCACCCTGAACCGACACCGGATCCTCAACCTGTTGAGCTTCCCGTTTCGGTTACACAGCTCCCTGCTGCGGACACCAAATTGCCGGAATCGCCACAGACTGAGTTCAAGGCACCTGAACCGCCGGCAGTTGAGACTTCCAAAGCCGAAGTTTCCGACGCGAAGGCTCCCGAATTCGAAGCCAGGAAACCGGAAGAGCCGCCAAAGAAGGAGGAGCCATATCGCCAGACTACTCTCCCGCTCTTCGACCAGGATGAGCCTTCAGTACCTCCCAAAGCATCAAGCGCAGAGCCGAGGCTCCAGGAGGAAGCTGAGGAAACTAATGAGGAAGGATACATCACACGGATGAAGGACGATCGTGAGGAGTTTGAAGTCGGCAGCGAGGTAGCCGCCGACCAGGTCATAAACGATGAAGGACTTATGGATGTAAGAAAAACAAAAGAGCGCCTGCAGCAACAGGCCAAGGAGCGGCGTGAGAAGCTCAAGACCGCACGGAAGCAGGAGATGAGCAAGGAGGAGTTCAACGAGAAGTGGACGATGCCTGCTTACCTCCGTCGTGGAGTGAAGATGGAGAACGTCCCGCATTCGTCGGAGCGCTTTATTTCCAAATACAACCTCAACGACGACAACTCGCTGCTGGGGAACAATAAGTTTCTGCATGATAACGTGGACTGAGTGAATCGGTTCTCGCTTCCCGGTACTCGCCGCTCGTCGCTGGCTGCTCGTTCGCTTGCGCTTGTCTCCACATCCTGTTGGTGGTTACAGGATGGGATTCCAGAGACAATCGAAATGTGCGCATCAATTTGCGAGTGCCGAGGGCCCAGCACCGAGGACCAAGTTCCCAAGATATGGCATAACCGGCGCGTCTGGTCGTTTACTCCATTCGTAGTGGTTGTTGGCAGTAAATATTTTTTGCCGGCGCCGGTGTGCCTTCTTTTTGACCGGGCGACCATTGGCAGTCGTCCAGACCGAAAAACCTGGATGAATTTTTAGCTGCTCTCGGTCAATAGCTTTTTATGTGGAGGGTCACTTGTACGAGAGTGACCTTCTCTTTTTCGACAGGCCGTGATCCATCAACCGAAGTCGAAGGGCCGGTCAAAGATATTATAATGTAGAAGCCGCTTTTACAAGGGCGGTCTTCTGTTTTTAACATTTTAACCTGGGCGGGGTGACCTTCTCTTTTTTGGGCTTCAGGCCAGCCGGTTAGCCGGATAGCCGGCTGCCCGGGTGGGTGTGGCGCGGTCTGATTTTATACCTTTGGATTAATCAAGCTCTCAATGACACGAAGGATCATCAGGATTACATTCCCCATCATTCTCATCATTGTGGTGTATGCGCTTGGACCAACCCCTGAAAAGCCGGTGTGGGATCCGGCACCTGTGGAAGTACCTGATGACCCTGATGGGCTTGAGCAATATGTCGCCAACCAGGAAGCAAAGCACAAGCTTAAGCCCGACAACGAAGCACGCATCATTTGGGCAGACAGCATGCGGGCGCGGACACCTTACAGTGTGGTGTACATTCATGGTTTCTCAGCCAGTCAGGAAGAGGGAGACCCGGTGCACGAGACCTTTGCGAGAACTTTCGGTTGCAACCTTTACCTGGCACGCATGGCCGATCACGGCGTGGACACCACCGAGCAACTGCATTACTTCACGGCCGATCGCTGGTGGCACAGCAGCAAGGAAGCTCTTGCTATAGGCAAGGCGCTCGGTGACAAAGTTATCCTCATGAGCACGTCCACCGGTGGAACGATGTCCCTGATTCTGGCGGCAACTTATCCTGCGGATGTTTTTGCGATGATCAATATGTCGCCGAACATTGCGCTGTACGACCCTCTTGCCTGGCTGGCCAACAATCCATGGGGCCTGCAGATCGCCCGCACTGTTAAAGGTGGTAACTACAATATTACACCTGTCTCTGCAGGCGCTGACTCCACACTGGACCTGCGCTATTGGAACCACAAGTACCGCCTTGAAGCGGTGAGTGAGTTGGTGGAATTAGTCGAGAGCTCCATGAGCAATGAGCTTTTTGAAAGGATCTCTCAACCCGTAATCAACCTTTATTACTATAAAAATGAGCAGGAGCAGGACAATCAGGTTAGCGTCGCTGCGATTTTTGCAATGCACAATCAGCTTGCAACGCCGGATTCGATGAAAGTCGCTGTACCAATTCCCAATGCTGGCGGGCACGTTTTGGGGTCACATGTGGTTTCAAAAGACGTGGAGAGCGTGAACCGGGCAGTGAGGGAGTTCTCAACTGGCAAGCTCAGGATGCACCCCAGAGAGCCTGACTAGCCTGGTCATCGGGCGATAGATCTGCAGCTTGTTAACTGCGGTTCGCTTTATACATTTCGACAAATCAGAATAGTCCCATAATGGGTAGAGCGCTCATCGCAGCATTAAACAACTTGCACTCGAGTTTTTTAGGCAGTTTGGTAATTTGGTTTGCAAATAATTCATTCTCCTGATGTGGTCTGACCAGCTCAGCGTGACCATTCTCCTTAGCCTTCTCCCGGTGCTTATCGCCTTTGTCTTTGTTGTATTTATTCTTTACCGGGCCCGCCGGGAGGCATTCTTCAGGGAAAGGGAGACGGCATTCAGACTGAGTATTTCTGAACTGGAAATGAAAGTCCTCCGTTCCCAGATTAATCCCCATTTCATATTTAATTGTCTCAATTCCATTCAGCACGTGATGCACCGCACCAATGCGTCAACCGCGAGTGACTACTTGATCAAGTTTTCACGCCTTATCCGTCATGTGTTGGAGGTATCTTATGAGCGAATGATACCCCTTTCTGACGAAATCGCCGCGCTAAGACTGTATATGGAGTTGGAGCAGCTGCGAACCAATGGTTCATTTACATTTGAGTTTGCAATTGACAGCAGTATTGTGGCGGATGAATTGTATGTGCCCCCGCTATTTATACAACCGCTGGTTGAAAATGCAGTTTGGCACGGGATGAGCAACAGAACCAGTGGCGGGTTGATAACTTTGTCTGTAGAAAAAGGCGAAACCATGGTTAAATGGACCATTAAGGACAATGGAAACGATCCTGGAGAAAGGAAGGAACCGTATGATTTGGCCCATTTTGTAAAGCGCAGTTCTCGTGGGATATCTCTTATTAGTGGCCGGCTGGAAGTCATTAACCGAATTTATGGCACCGAATCCGAATTCAAAGTGGAAACATCCCGCAACGGATCGGGCGAAGGTACTATCGTAACCCTGACTCTTCCTTATGAGGACTGAACCCTACCGTGCCGCCATAGTCGAGGATGAGCCTGCACAACAGAAATTGGTTGCTAAAATGCTTCGGGCTTGCGGCAATTTCGAAATTGTCGGAATTGCCTCCAGCGTTCAATCCGGTGCCGCTCTGATCAGAAAAAGCCAGCCGGAGCTGGTAGTTCTTGATGTCCTTCTCCCGCCGAGCAACTGTTTTGAGCTTCTTAACTCCCTGGGAAATCGGACGTTCAAAACGATTTTCACCACCTCGCACGATGCCTACGCCATCCGGGCTTTTCGCCTTTCTGCGGTCGATTACCTGCTTAAACCCCTGGATCCGGCCGAATTTCGCAATGCTGTTGAAAAATTCAAGGAATTGGTTATTGACGAAGAGCAGGCTAACCGGATCAATAACATGCTGTCCAATATTCAGACAGCTGAATCCGGCAACGAGCGTGTGGCGCTTCCCACGCTGACCGGGTTTTTGTATTTGCCTGTCAACGATATCATCCGGTGCGAATCCGACAATACTTACACCACCGTACTTACAACGGATGGACGCAAGTTGGTAATTTCGAGGACCTTAAAGGATTGCGAGCACCAGCTTGAGGGATTTAAATTCTTCCGGGTGCATAATTCACACCTTGTAAATCTGAAGCATGTCGTAGAATACCTGAAGGGCGAGGGGGGTCTTGTGCGAATGACCGATGGTTCATGTGTTGACGTCTCGAGGCGCCGGAAAGACGAACTCCTGCGTCACTTTAACATGCTCTGAGGGTACCAGATTCTTTGTAAAAGCTACCGAATACCCGGCAAAGGCCGCCGAGTACTATTTTGTGCTGTCCCGCAGGGAAGTTCCTCTATAGTTTCGTCTAAACATTACTCTAATGAGGACTCCCAAACTTGTCGTGTCGGCTTTTACAGGAGCCAGTTCATTTTGGCTCTACATGAATAATCAACTTATTCTGAAGGACAGCGGCGAGGTCATCGTTGACCTAGAATCTGGCACAGACTATTTGATGTTCTGGTATGTGGAAGGGCAGCCTGCCAGTGCCTATTCAATCACTATCTCTTCACCCCGCGAGGCTGAATACCAACTGACCAAGGCCCTTCGAGCTTCCGGCAAGGACCATGGTTCACTTTATTTTTCGGTGCCTGGTGTGCCGATTGTCGAAGAACCAACATCAATCGCAATATGAAAACAACGTTCACTATCCTGGGCATTGCGCTCCTGGGTGTTTTGTCGTGCAGCAAGCCCGAGGTGGCCAGTGACGCCGCTCTCCGGACCACCGATCAGTCCGGCATCATTCCAATCGGTGGGCACGCGCATCAATTCCCTGTTAACTCCTCTGTGAAACTGATGTTCAGCATGGTGAGCGCCGCACAGACAGGCCAGCTTAGCGCTGACTTCGGCTGGGGTGGCAGCTTTCCGGCATCGGCTTTTAAGGTCGCAGCGGCAAATCAGGGCGTACTTTTGTGGTATTGTTTCAAGCCAGGCGCTGACCCGAAGCTCTTTCTCGCACTGGAACAGCTTCGCGAATACGACCCTTATAACCTCCCCACACACCCCATTAGTTCTGAACTCACGGTACCAACAGCCATATTCCAGGCAAATCCAACAACCTTATCATCAGAAAATGACGTCCGTGACTACCTGCGACAGGAGTCGGGAGACCGTGCTGGATGGGAAACAATGCCAGCAGAACAAGTCAGCCGATATGTGGCCAGCGCAGATTCCTTGTTTGGCAGACATCCCGATCATAATGGCGAAAAGTACAATAACTACATGTTCGGCTTCTTCTCGGCAAGGCATGAGGCAGCCTTCAATGCGTTTGTTGAATCGGCCGGTGAGAATGGCTACATTCGGTACTATTTTGGTTACGATGAGCGTGACAGGCCCAATCGTGTGCGCATCATCCTGATGGCCGTGAATGCCCGTGGGACTAATCTGACGATGGCGAGAGTCAGCAATGATAGCAGTTCCATGCAGCGGTCGTGGCCTCCGCCACCAGAAAACTGACCTGTTTGAATTGGACGATACGACACTTAAGATCATCTCAAGCCTTTCTATCCTTGTTCCCCTCACGTGGAATGGGTGGAGGATTAAGAAATCCGGCGCTTTCGGCCGGATTTTTTTCTGTTTTCTTTTGCTTGGATTGCTCACTGACCTTTCCTTGTGGTATGTACATGCGAGCGGCGTGGATGTTGATCCGCGCTATTTGTTTAATGTATATGCCCTGATCGAAGGCCTTTTCTTTTTTTGGCTGATAAGGGTGCTTGCGCCCACACCGAACTTCAGAAGGATTGCCGAATGCTTCCTGGTTGCCACTCCCTTTGCCTGGTGCCTCGTGCTGGCTGCGCCGGTAATTTCCTCAGGAAGTACGCAAACAATGCCATTTGTGGTTTACTATGAAATTGCAGCCTCCTTCCTTGGGGGTTTCGTTTTGCTCGCCCTGGCTGAAAATGACAGCCAACTTTGGACCTCCAGCGGGTTCTGGTTCCTGTTGGGTGTGTTCTTTTATTGCTTCTGCACCTTCTTTGTCATGACATTCCTGGGAAAAGAGCTTGTCTTCAACTTGTGGCCACTGAACAATATCATCAACATGCTCACCTACCTGTTCTATACGCTGGGCTGGTGGCTCTACGGTAGAAACAGACTCGATTCGGCCGTTCATCGGCCATAATACACCCCTGCCCTTCCCGCCGATTTCTGGTCAAAATCCCCCAATTTCTTCCGTAACCCTGCCAGATTCTAATTCGTGATAAGCAAATAGGAAGGCAATTGCTAAACTGAACCTGATTTGTAGTCACATAAGACACCCCTGGTCATACGGGAGGGCTGACAGAGAACACTGAAAAGTCCCTCCGCGTGAGGTATTGTTATTGAGGCGGCTGATTGAGGCTAACGCAAGTAGGGATATGAAAACCAGGGATCAAGTTCTTCCGGATCTGCCTTGCACATCTGATTGTAGACGCATTAAAGCAGGATTGTTTGTTTTTGTGCGCTTACAGGATGAGCCGGGGCCTGTTCGCAAGGTTCCTCCAGACCACCACAGGCCATGAAATCCTATCTCAGTGGCAAACTTCTCTTAGGATTCCTCGCCTCTATCGGGATCATGTGCGCCCTGGGCATTGGTTCATTTTTCTATGTACTCCGGGTCATCGAGTACAGCCGCATTGGGGGTCAATCTCATCAGGTGCTCTTACTTACTGAAGAGATTTGCGCGATTGCTTCTCAAAGGGAGCTTTTTAAGGAAAAGCTTTTACAAGGACCCGATGAAGGAATCTCTCGAAAATACACTGGCGCCAACCTCACGCTTCAGTCCAAGCTCCGGGAGCTCGATTCGATCACCAGGAACTACGGGGCCCAGGCTGCTCTCGTTTCTGAACTAAAGGCAGCGGCGGGTTCAGGGAGCGCCGTGGTGAGCTATGGCTCGCCATCATCAGGTCTCGAAGTCATCGATAGACTTACGAAGGTTGCGACTGCGATAAAAAGCCTGGAGCAAGACGCAAGGAGCGATCGCCTCGTGATGGTAACGGACCAGTTTTTCCAATTCGCATTCACTTTTGGCGGACTGGTTCTTTTGGGTCTGGTAATTCCTTTCACCCTTGCCATTGCTCTTAACAAGAACCTGAAGCGGCGCTCCGAGTACGAGGAGAAGCTGGCATCTGCGACGCAAACCGTAAAAGACCTTTATGACAACGCCCCGTGCGGGTATTTCTCCCTCAACGCCGATGGAATTTTTACGCATGCAAACAAGACCATTCGGCAATGGTTGGGTTATACGCAGGATGAGTTGGTTGACAGACTGCATTTCAAGGATCTTTTCAGCGCTGAGCCGGGTATTCTCGAGCGCCTTGACCTAACGTCTTTGAGAAATGATTCGGGCGTTGTGCTCGGGGTTGAAGTCATGGTGGCCAGGAAGGATGGAACAAGGTTTCCTGTGAGCATAAACTGTTCAGCAATCAAGGATGCCCATAACGATGCTGTCAGCAGCCGGTGCACCATGTTTGATCTCACTGAACTGAAAAGGGCTGAGGAGGAGATACGGCGTACAAATCGAGAACTCGAAGCATTTTCCAATTCCATTTCGCATGACCTGCGGGCGCCGCTTCGGTCAATCGGAGGATTTGCAAAGATCCTTCTGGAAGACTATTCTGACAAACTTGACAGGGAGGGCAACAGTCACCTTTCACGGATTTCAACAAATGCAGTGCAGATGAGTCAGCTCATCGAGGACCTGCTTGATTTTACCAAGGTGGGAAAACGGGAAATGAGTAAGTCGAGAATTGAACTTGATGACTTTATCAGAAATGTCAGCAGGGAATTAGTTCACCTGAAGGAGGAGCGAAAGATATCGATCCATATTCACCCGATGGGTTCATGCCTGGCAGACGAAGGGATGCTCCGTCAAGCCTGGATGAGTCTTATTTCCAATGCAATAAAATACAGTGGAAAACACGAACGGCCGCAAATCGAAATCGGCAGAACAATTGACAACGGGGAGGCGGTGTTCTTTATAAAAGACAACGGTGTAGGGTTCGATATGAAGTTGAGTGACAGGCTTTTCGGCGTGTTCCAACGGCTTCACAGGAAAGAGGATTTTGAAGGTACCGGGGTTGGCCTGGCAATGGTAAAGCGGATCGTTGAACGCCATAATGGAAGAGTTTGGGCAGATAGCAGACTCAACGAGGGCGCTACATTTTATTTCACCCTCGGCCAAAACTGAAACGACGAATGCAGCTCACTATTGAAAATCTTAGTAAGACCTATCCGGGTGGCATACAAGCGCTGAAGGATATCAACCTGACAATTTACCAGGGAATGTTTGGCCTGGTGGGACCCAATGGCGCGGGCAAATCTACTCTGATGCGCATTTTGGCAACCCTTCAGGAAGCTGATCAGGGAAAGGTTTTGTTGGGCGATCTCGATGTGCTCTCTGAAAAGCAAAGGCTAAGAAGCATGCTTGGCTACCTGCCGCAGGAATTTGGCCTTTACCCGCGGATCTCGGCAGAGTCGCTGCTTAACCACCTAGCCCGCCTGAAAGGGATTGCCAACGGCAGCGAAAGAAAGCAGGTAGTTTCTTCGCTCCTTCAAAAGACAAATCTTTGGCGTCACCGAAACAAATACCTCGGCGGTTTTTCCGGGGGAATGAAGCAGCGATTTGGGATTGCGCAGGCGCTTCTTGCAAACCCGAAACTGATCATTGTTGATGAACCCACCGCGGGGTTAGATCCAACAGAGCGTAACAGGTTCCTTAACCTTTTGTCTGAAATAGGCGAAAAGACGATCGTCATTTTATCCACACACATTGTTGAAGATGTTAGGGAATTGTGTTCTCAAATGGCTGTCATCAATAACGGCAGGGTTCTTTACAGGGGGCGGCCCGACGACGCCATTAAGAGACTCACTGGACAGATCTGGAAAAAGAGAGTTAACAAATATGAACTCCCACAGTATCGTGAGGAGTTTCTTGTCTTGTCGGAAAGGCTTGTAGGCGGGATCCCTGAGATACATGTACTAAGTGAGATTCGTCCGAATGAATCATTTGAATCAATCCCCGCCAACCTTGAGCATGTTTATTTCTCGCATATCGCCATGGACACGGGTAGAAGGGAATTGGCAGCATGAAAACAGCAGGCACCATGTTTTTTGAGATATTTCGATTTGAGCTTTGGTACCGGAAATCCAGGAGGCCAACATATGTATACTTCCTGATTATCTTCCTTCTCGCCCTCCTTGCCATTACCAGTCCCACATCCCGGACATTCACTTCATTGGGCCTGGTTTCTCCGAATGCTCCTTACATCATTTCCAACCTGATCATTGCGTTCTCCCTTTTTTTTATCGTTGTCACCTCCGCGGTAATGGGCGTGGCGGTGGTTCGCGACTTTGACCATGGCACGGAAGTATTGCTGTTCAGCTCGCGAATCAACAAGGTCGAATACCTCCTTGGAAGGTTCTTTGGATCCCTGATCGTTTTAATCGCCATTCATTCAGGAGTTTTGTTTGGCATAATGATTGGCTTCGCACTTGGTAATGACCTTCCCTGGGATGTGGCATGGAAAGGAAAAGCACTCCTGCCCTTCACGCTTGGCCACTACATGCTGCCTTTTGCGTTTTTTACTGTTACCAATGCATTCACCCTTGGCGCGTTCTTTTTCCTGAGTGGCGCCCTGTGGCGCAACACTGTGGTGTTATACACACAGGGCATCGGTTTTCTGATTTTGTACCAGGTGGGCAATTTGTTGTTCTCAGATCCGGACTCGAGACAGATCGTCGCGCTGGTCGATCCATTCGGCTACCGCACCTTCCTGGACGCTACGCTGTACTGGACGCCAAGTGAACAGAATTCCAGAGTTGTTGAAATCGGGGGCACCCTGCTCATCAATCGCGGCCTTTGGTTGGGTATGGGGTTCCTGGCTCTTGTAATTACATGCTTGAGGTTTTCCTTCAGCAGCCATCTGGAAAGTGACTCCTCAAAAAAACCGGAGGCTGGTCCACAGGCCAGTGAGCATGAGCGTTTTGAAGTGCCCAGGGTGCATCGGCAGACAGACACGGGGGCTTACGTGCGCCAGCTGGCGCCGCTGTCCGGGTTCTATTTCAAAATGGTCTGGCGCGAAAAAGCATTCATTGCGATCGTGATCAGCGGGCTTTTGCTCCTTACAGTAAATGCGATGAAACTGAACCATGTCAATGGCACAGTTTCTCATCCTACCACGAACGCTGTCGTGCAGATGCTTGCCAATTCATTTGACATGTTCCTGCTCGCCATAGCAATCCTCTACTCCGCGGAATTGATTTGGAAGGAAAAGACAGTGAAGCTCAATCTCATTGCCGATGCCACTCCGGTACCGGGCTTTGTTAACATACTTTCAAAGTTTTTTGGCCTTGGGTTCGTGTATGTTTCGCTTTTGGGGATTCTTATGGTGAGCGGGATCATGTTACAGGTCTATAACCAGTACTATGAGATAAGCTTGCCCGCTTACCTGAAGGCACTGTGTGGCCAAACCCTGGTGAATGTAATGTTGGTCACGGCGCTTTCGATCTTCATCCAGGTTATTGTCAATAACAAGTTTGTCGGGATTACGATCACAATCGTGGCGCTGATCGTGAACGGCATGCTTACGCAATTTGGAGTTGAGCACAGCCTGTGGCGCTTCGCCAGCGGCTCACTTGGTGTTTTTTCCGATATGAATTCATACGGTCATTTTGTGGTGCCTTTCTTTTGGCTTAAGACTTACTGGCTTTCGTTTGCCGGCGTGCTGGTGACTTTGGCCATACTCGTGCATGGCCGCGGGGTGGAACCAAGGGCGAAGGTTAGTCACGCGTTCCTCATGCATCGGTCGAACAGGCCATTGTACCTGATGGGTGGATCGTTTTTTCTGAGTTTCCTTTTTTGTGGCACGCTGATCTACTACAACACACGCGTTGTCAACGTTTTTGATACCACAGTTGATGAGGGCCGGCAGTTGGCAGAGTATGAGAAACTGCTTAAGCGGTACGACGGGCTGCCGCAACCTGAGATAACGGAAGTCAAGCTTGACCTTGAGTTGTACCCTTCCAAACGGGAATTCTTTGCGGAGGGATATTATTATCTCAGGAACGGTTCCACTGAGCCAATGGTCGATATCCACGTTCAGCACAGTCTTGACAAACAATTGAGGATTGGAAGTGTAAGCTTTGACCGGGCCTCCCAGGTAAAAGAGTCAAGTGAGCGGTTCAGGTATTTTGTTTATGAACTGAACCCGCCCCTTCGGCCAGGCGACAGCGTGAGAATGGACTTCAGTATCTCCTTCTTTACGGAAGGGTTCCAGGATGGCAAAACCAATACGGACATTGTATTTAACGGAACATTCTTCAACAACGCTTATTTCCCTTCGCTCGGATACAACAAGAGCCTAAGTCTGCAGGACGATGACCTCAGACTTCGTCATGGTCTCGGTTCAAAAGAGAGACTACCGTCTCACGATGATGAAAATGCCAGGAATACCAACCTTTTTGGCGACGATGCCCACCGTATCCGCTTTCAGGCTACCGTTTCGACGGAGGGCGACCAGACCGCCATTGCTCCCGGAATGTTGCTAAGTACCTGGAAGCAGGGTGACAGAAATTACTTCAGGTACGGGATGGAGATGCCAATAGGAAACTTCTATTCAATTGTGTCAGCCCGGTATGCAGTAAGAAAGGACAACTGGGATTCAGTGGAGCTGGAGATATTTCACCATCCCAGCCATGATTTTAATGTGGATCGCATGATCACTGCAATGAAGGACGCGCTGACATATAATTCCAGGAATTTCGGGGCCTTTCAGTTTGATGCACTAAGGATCATGGAATTCCCGAGGTACACCCAATCTGCGCAATCTTTTGCAACTGCAATCCCTTTCTCAGAGGGCCTCGGCTTCGTTATGAAAGTTGAGGACCCTGGCAGGGACCTGGATATGGTCTACTATTTAACCGCTCATGAAGTGTCACACCAGTGGTGGGGCCACCAGGTGATGGAAGCAGACGTAAAAGGAGGAACGATGTTGTCGGAGAGCCTCTCTCAATATGCGGCGCTGATGGTATTGAAACAGCGGCTGCCTCCGGAGACCATGCGCAACTACCTCAGGTACGAACTAGACCGGTACCTGGCAGGGCGCAGGCTCGAGCAAAGGATGGAGCAGCCGCTTATTGCAGTAGAGAAGCAACCTTACATCCATTACAACAAGGCGGCCCTGGTTTTCTACTCTCTTCAGGATTACATCGGCGAGGATAGCGTTAACCAGGCCATTCGGCGTTATCTGCAGCGGTGGGCATATCAAAGGGCACCCTACCCGACTTCGGTAGATCTGGTTAATGAAATAAAAAAGGTCACACCGGACAGTCTGCAATACATGGTGACCGACATGTTTGAGACAATAACCATCTATGAGAACCAGGCGACCAGTGGTCTCTTCGAGCAGGTATCTGGGAAGGAATACCTTGTCACTTTGAAGACCAATTGCAAGAAGTACAGGGCCGACAGTGTTGGTACACAGACGGAGGTACCACTCGTCGATTGGATGGATGTGGGAGTTTTTGCAGCCGGAAAAGATGGATCAACCCGCTTGATTTACCTGAGAAAGCACAGGATAACCAGGGGAGACAATACCATACATGTTGTGGTTGCAGAAAAACCCACCATGGCAGGAATCGACCCGCTTTACAAGCTGATTGATCGGCATTCACAAGATAACACCGTTCAGATGAAGAGCACTTTGGGATTTGACGTCGTCTCTATGAACTAAAACTGCTGAGAAAAGGAGATTCTAGATGGAACATTCCGCCATTACGACAGACTTGAAGCAACCTTCGGCCTCCATCAGGATACTGTGGCTGGAAGATCGTGAAGATGACCGTCTGCTCGCAGAGCGCGAGCTAACCAAGGCCGGCATTAAGTTCAATATATGCCAGGCGGTTAGCCGCGAATCTTTTGAAAAGGCGCTTGGGGAGTTTCAGCCGGATGTAATCCTGTCCGATCATAGCCTGCCCGGGCTCAGTTCAACCGATGCATTTGGATTGTATCAGGAGAAGCAGTTGGATATACCTTTTATTCTGGTTACAGGGATGATTTCGGAAGAGTTTGCCGTGTCGTGTTTCAGGCTTGGTGTGGATGACTATGTTCTGAAATCAAGGCTCGGCAGGCTGCCATCGGCCATACTCACTGCCATTCATGAACGGGAAATAGAGAAAGCCCGTGTGGAAAAAATGCGGGTGATCTCTGCGCAGAATGAAAACCTGGAGAAAGAAGTGGGCAGGAGGACCCAGGAACTCATCGAGCAGAAAAACTTCACCGAGTCTATCGTGAACAGCATGCCAGGGGTGTTTTATGTCCTGAAAGACAATCGCCTAATTCGCTGGAACAAGAACCTTGAGAACATTTCGGGTTATTCTGGAGACCAGATTTCGGAATTGACATTCATGGATCTTGTTGCTGACAGGGAATTGGTGAATAAACAGATTCAGCGGATCTATCGATTGGGTGTATCCATGTTTGAATCGGCGATGCTGACACGGGACGGTCAATCAATCCCATACTATTTTACCGGAGTGCTCAATGAGATCTCGAATGCCAAGCTTATTGTTGGTATGGGTGTAGACATCGGCGAGCTGAAGCGAACCCAGGAGAAGCTCCGGATGCACGACGAAAGACTGGAGCTGGCGTTCAAGAGTACAGGGAACGCATGGTGGGACAGGGATTTTGTGACAGGTCAGATCGACTCTCATATCAACCGATATCTCGCCCTGGGCTATCCGAGGACCCAGGAAACGTCAACCGTAGATTTCTGGGACGGGCTGATCCACCCCGACGACAGATCGCAGCTATCAGCAGGCATGGACGATCACCTGAGCGGGAATGCTCCTTTGTTTGAAACCCAGTGCAGAATGATGTGCAGCGACGGTTCATGGAAATGGTTTCAGGTGCTTGGCAAGGTGGTTGCCCGCGATGAGAGCCATAATCCTTTGCGGATGATCGGTATGACAGCCGATATCACTAAAATCAAGCGCATTGAACAGGAATTGACCGAGGCCAAATCACAGGCCGAATCGGCCAACCAGACCAAGAGTCAGTTTCTGGCCAACATGTCGCATGAGATCCGAACACCGATGAATGCGATTATCGGGCTTAGTCACCTTGCGCTGAAAACAGACTTGACGCCAAAGCAGGAGGATTACCTGAGCAAAATCAAATCATCGGGTGAGTCATTGTTGGGCATCATCAACGACATCCTCGATTTCTCAAAAATTGAAGCCGGTAAAATGTCCCTTGAGGATACAAGCTTCGATCTTGAAGAGGTGTTCCAGAGTTTGTCAGACGTCATTTCCTTCCGTGCGTACGCCAAGGGACTGGAAATTGCTTTTGGTATCGACAAGGATGTCCCTACTTACCTGGTGGGCGACAGAGTACGCCTCGAACAAATCCTTACCAACCTGTCAACCAATGCCATAAAATTCACTGACTCTGGCGAGGTAGTAATCAAGTGTCGCCTGGCGTCGAGCGAAGGTGACCGGGTGCAACTTGAGTTTAAGGTTAGCGATACGGGAATTGGAATGGACTCCGGGCAACTTGCCAGGCTCTTCCACCCGTTTACCCAGGCAGATAATTCAATTACCAGAAAGTATGGCGGTACAGGCCTTGGTCTGTCCATCATCAAAAAACTCGTTGAAATGATGAACGGAATGGTGTGGGTGGAGAGCGCCAAAGGGGTTGGAAGTCACTTCTATTTTTCGATCTGGGTGCAGAAACAAGATAAGGCCGCATCGAAAGCAGCGGCTCGCACCAAGGGCCTTAGCGTGTTGCTTGTTGACGACAACAGGTCATCACTGGAAATTCTTGCTGAAACCCTCAAAGCGTGGTCCTTTGAAGTGACGGCCGTTGATTCAGGCAAGGCGGCATTGAACTACCTGCAGGAAAAGCGTAATTCTGTGAAGTTGGTGCTGTTGGATTCGAATATGCCCGGAATGGACGGAGTTCAGACTGCCGAGCTTATCCGCAGCAATCCATCGTATGGTGACATCAGGATCATCATGATGTGCACCAGCTATTCAAATGACGACCTCAACCGTCGATTGAACGGGTTGTCTGTAGCAGGAATTTTGATCAAACCAATACGGCATTCCGTGCTTTTCGACGCGATCATGGGGGCCGTCAACGGTACGGCGCCGAAGGAGGAGTTTTCAAGCAGGATCTCAGGCGAGAAACAGTCAGAGATGAAAGGCCACATCTTGCTGGTCGAGGATAACGAAATCAACCAGCAGGTTGCCACGGAGTTGCTGGTTCAGTTTGGCTGTACTGTCGAGCTTGCCGACAACGGACTCGACGCACTCAACAAAGTGATGTCTTCGGGCAATCCATCAAGGTATGAACTGATCCTGATGGATATCCAGATGCCCGTCATGAATGGTTATACGGTGACCAAGGAGATCAGAAAACTCGAAGCATACAAGGACCTTCCCATAGTAGCCATGACAGCAGACGCCATGAGCGGGGTCAAGGAAAAGTGCCTCGAGGTGGGGATGATGGATTTTATCTCAAAGCCCATCAACCCGGATCAGCTCCATTCAGTAATCCTGAAGTGGGCCCCGGTGTCAAGGAACAAGGAGGCCACGCAGGCCAAGGGCTCAGACAAACGCATCATGAAGCGTTTTAAGCTTCCTGAATCCATGCCGGGGATGGACATTGAAATGGGGTTGTCGCAGGTCGGGGGAAACACTCACCTATATTTCGAACTGCTCGTGAGATTTCGAGACAAGTATGAAGACTTCATCCAGGAACTTGACCTGGCATTTAAGACCCGCAAGCAAGACGAGATTAAGAGGATGATTCACACACTGAAAGGCGTTGGGGGAAGCCTGGGCATGATGGAGCTCTACAAATCCTGCAACAGGGCGGAGGAGTTGGTCCAACAGGCCGGTTTCAACCGCAGCGAGGTGAGCAGCTTGATTGCAGCTGAACTGAATCCAATGATCCTGTCATTGCGGATGTACCTGTCAAACCAGGAAGCTTATCCCGTGATGGACGAGGAGAAGTCCACGGATGCCAAAGAGGCCTTGAAAAAACTGAAGATGCTCCTCGAGGCACATAACCCGGATGCGGTCGGCGTGATCAGGGATTTACGCTTAATCCCGGCGTTTGAGGAAGCGTTGGCCGGTTTGAGTGAAAGCATGAAGACCTATGATTTTGAAAAGGCGCTGGTCTTCCTGAACGAGATCCTGGATGAAAAGAAGCATCTAACCAAAGCCAAATGAACGACAAGACTATACTCATTGTCGACGACACACCCGAGAACATTGATATCCTCAATAGTCTATTGTCTGATTTCAAAAGGAAGGTGGCCACCAACGGAAAGAAGGCTATTCAGCTGGTGGAATCCACAGAACAGCCGGATTTGGTTCTCCTTGATATCGATATGCCGGAAATGAATGGTTTTGAAGTTTGTGAAGTATTGAAACGGAACCCGGCAACAAAGGATATACCGGTCATTTTCGTCACCGGTAATACCAACAAGAAAACAACTGTGGAGGGATTCAAGCTGGGGGCCAACGATTTTGTAACCAAACCATTCAACCCGGAAGAGCTGATGGTACGTGTGATGACACAATTAGGTCTGAGAGAGGCCCGGCAGCGTCTTGAATCGACCATACAACAGTTGGAAGTAACTGCAACACTGTTGAAGCAATCGGGAGAAGAAATGCAGCGTCAAAAGAGGATTGCCGAGGAAGAGAGGAACCGTGCCAATGCACTGCTCCTAAACATCATGCCCAACCTGGTTGCCACTGAACTGAAGGAGAAGGGCTCGGTGGCCCCCGCTCACTATCCCATCGCATCTGTGTTGTTTGCAGACCTTGCCGGATTTACCAGGATCAGCAAAGGGCTCAACCCCACGGAGCTGCTCCAGGAGTTGAACGTCCTGTTTGTAGGATTCGACACGATAGCAGAGCGACATAACATGGAAAAGATCAAGACACTGGGCGATGGTTATATGGCGGCAGGGGGCATTCCTGTACAGAACAGTACTAACCCAGTCGATGCGGTTCTTGCCGCCCTCGAAATGATCGAATTTGTCCGCAAGACCCGTGAGGAAAACCAGGTGAAGGGCATGCCGCCGTGGGAGTTGCGCGTGGGCGTTCACACCGGCCCGATTGTAGCCGGCGTGCTGGGCAAATACAAGTTCAACTACGACATCTGGGGTGGTACTGTTAACACGGCCAGCAGAATGGAATCGGCAGGGGAACCAGGTAGGGTGAACATCTCCGGCATCACCTACCAATTGATAAAAGACAAGTTTAAATGTACGGGCCGGGGAGACATCACGGTGAAGAATATGGGAAAAATGGACATGTATTTTGTGGAGGGCCTGTTGAACTAAAACAAAATAAAATCACAAGACACCTCAAAACCTAACGAGATATGAACAGGATGATAAGGACGTTCGTTACTGTGATTGCGCTGACATTCACATATAACGCGGCAGCGCAGAAGGATCAACCGCTCGGCGGCGAACAGATCAACATCGCGCCCAACATAGAAACAGGGATCATTGCCGAGCCCCTTGACAACAGGGTCAATTCAAAGTTCATTGAGTACGGCCCAACACTTTCCAAAGATGGAAGGCGTCTTTACTTCAGCCGGCAGGGCCATCCTTCCAATACCGGGGGCACTGCTGATGAAGACATTTGGTTCAGCGAATTCGATGATGCCTCGCAGAGCTGGAAGGATGCAATAAATATCGGTCTTCCATTGAATAACACCGGACCCAATTTCATTTGTGGCGTTGGTTCAAACGGGGATACACTTCTTCTTGGCAATACGTACCTAAAGAGCGGTAAAATGCGGGACGGGCTCTCCATTACGGTGCGTACGGGCGACACGTGGTCATTTCCGGAAGCGGTTTGGATAGAGAACGACTACAACATGGCTGAGAAGGTAAGCTTTGACGTTTCAAATGACCGAAGGGCGTTGATTATCGCCCAAAAGAAAGTTGATTCTAAAGGAGGCATGGACCTTTATGTATCCTTTCGTACTGCCAACAAAAAGAATCCCTACTCGGGCAAGGAGAGTATCAACCTTGGCGCAATGGTAAACACGCCCGCCGATGAGACTTCGCCTTTCCTCGCATACGACAACAAGACACTTTATTTTGCATCCGGGGGTCACAATGGTTACGGCAAATACGACATTTTCGTGACCACACGATTGGACGACACCTGGCAGAACTGGTCAAAGCCGGAAAACCTGGGACCAGGCATTAATACAGTTTATGATGATACCTTCTTTGGGTTTACGCCCCGGAGCCGTTATGCTTATTATTCCCGCGGGCTAACCTCGACGAACTCAGATATCTACCGGCTCGACATGACTTACCTGTTCAAGCCGAGCGACAAGTCGATTGGCCAGATGGATGAGCTTATCGACAAAGCGCAAATTGGCCAAACACTTGTGCTGGACTCCGTCTTCCTGGATGATCAATATGAAATACAGGAAGCAGCCAGGCACAAACTTGACTACATACATCAATACATGCTGGTATACAGCAACTACGTTGTTATGATCATGACCCATTCGAACCCTCATGATTCCCGTGAGATCAGTAAGGTGCTTTCTGATGCACGGGCTGTGAGAATAAGGGACTACCTGATCGAAAAGGGGATCGAACCCCACCGGCTCGAGTACAAAGGATATGGTCAGGATATAGTGGTGAACATGGACAATCTTCCTACGCTTAAAGAGATGAAGAAAAGGGTTCCTGCATCGGTGGAGTTCAGACTTGTAGCGTATGGCAAAAAAGCGGTGGCTGCCTTTCGTTGAACAAATCAGGAGCATATGACCTAGTGTGACTGCCGGACGATATGATTACCCTCCCCACAGCGAATTGGCAATCCATTCGACATCACCCCGCATTCACAGGGATCGACGATGCACGCGTTCGTTCCATGCTGCCGTATTTCACTGAACTTTCGCTTGACTCCAACCAATTCCTGGTGGAAGAAGATGAGGCTTCTTCCATCGATCTTTACCTGATCCTTGAGGGCGAGTTGGCCGTGATCAAGAGGCACAAAGAAACAACCGACGAACCCGCGCCATGGATTGCCCGGCGCGAGTTTACGATTGCATCGCTGCATTCCGGAGATGCCATTGGGGAATTGAGCTTCGTCAAGGGAGGACCAAGGTCTGCAACAATCAGGAGCAAGGGCAAGTCGCGTCTCCTGAGTATCAGTCCCGATGCGGTGACCAGTCTTGAAAAGGAACAGCCGGAATCATGCTGCCGGCTGATGAAGAACATGCTGGGCTATGTGGGAGAGAGGTTGAAGCAGACCAGCGAGAATGAAGTGAAGGCGCTGAAGGTTGAGTTGCAGCACTCGAATCTCAATTCAAAGGCCAATATTTTCTTCTCTTACGTCATCGGCCTGTTGTGTTTCTACAACCTGGCCATTCACAGGATCACAACGCTTTCGATGGATGCCAGCCGCGCGTCGATTATTTCGGCGGTTATCATTGTCGTTTTTGCTGCCGGCCTGGCCCAAATGATCAACCACAACAAGCTCCCGATCCAGTTGTTCGGACTGACAACCCGGAAATGGAAGACCGCGGTGAGGGAATCAATGATGTGGACAGTCGGGATCATTGCAGTCTTGGTGTTGATAAAGTTCGTGTTGATCAAAACAGTGACCAGGTACCAGGACATGCCGTTGGTACATTTCGACGTGGGAAATCAAAAATATCTAGCATTCAATTTTGCGCTCTATGGGCTGCACTCGCCGATCCAGGAGTTTATTGCAAGAGGGGTGCTTCAGGGCAGCCTGACTCATTTTTTCAAGGGGAGGAACATTACGATACGGGCGATCGTGATTTCAAATGCCCTTTTCTCGGCCACCCACGTGCACTTGCTCGGCGGGTTGCTTGGGGCCATTGTGTTTGTTCCCGGTCTTTTTTGGGGATGGATGTACGCACGTCACGGAAACCTGATCGGCGTAAGTATTTCTCATATTCTTGTCGGTTGGACGGGACTGTTTTTCCTGGATTTGGAAAGTTTATTTTGAATTTCTATGGGGCGTGCTCAGAAAATCGTTTTAATGCTTGTCGTGGCGCTTGCCATCAAATTCGCTTGCGTGGCGCTTGCTTACGAACTTACATTCAGCATTCTGGAATCGTTTGGCGTGCCTGACCAGGGTCACGCTGCTTTGATTGCGTATGCACCTGAGGTTTGGCTATCCTTGCTTGCGCTCGTGTTTGGCACGTTGATCATTGTTGTATCAATAGCGTCTGAAAATACTCCGAAGCTGGTGGATATGTTTGTGGGCGATCCGGTTGGCCGGCTCTATATCTGGATGATCATGCTCTCAACATTGGAGAACATCTTCCTTCAGATCGTAGCTGAGAAGCAGTCAGTTTTTGTTTCAAACATGATTTTCATGAACAACTACGTCATGCTTCCTGCATCGGTGCTGCTCGCCATTCCATACACGTTTTACATATTGAAGTATACGAAGAACACAAACGTCATTGATCATATTTTCAGAGAGAATGTAAGGGCGATCAGGCGGTCGCGGACGAGCAGGGCCGCAGCCTGGGAGAGAAATCAGCTCGTGTTGTTCGAAACGGTCAATCAGCTTCACGACCTCCTGCAGTACACCCAATTCAAGGAGCCGAAGGGAGACGTAATCAGCGGCTTGGGGAAGTCGGTAAGAACCTACCTGACATATAAAAAATCATTTCCACCCGGATTCTATAGGCTTTCAAACGGTGTCAGGAATGACATTTCTTTCCGCACCATGCAGGAGAAGTATGCACAGATTGAGATGGAGCGGTCATTCTATGAGCACAAGGTGTTGAAAGTGTTTTGCGCCATTTACCTGTTGTTGATGAAGGAGGGACACTACGAACTCGCCTCGTTGTGCGGAAGCGAGCTGGTAGAGATCGGAAATGCGGCGATGCGCCATCACGACAAGCCCGTAACGGAGGCTGTCATACTGAATTTTAACACACTGCTGCGCTACGGGATCAATCACGGTTTGAAGACCAGGGAGATCCGAAATGCTTACAACATCATTTACTATTACAACCAGCTTGTTCATACTTTGATGGAACAGCGGGATGAAGAAAAGATAGAGACCTGCTGCACGTACCTCGGCTTTTATGCGGTTGAATTGTCCCGGCTTCGACAGGCCGAGCCACAGCTGAATTTCCTCATCGATGCCATCTCATGGGAACTCAAGAGAAACCTGAACTATCTTTATGACCACGGCTTCCCGGAGAAGATCCAGAAAAATGTGCTGGGCAACATTTGCAACCTTACCCAGATGTATGTACCAGGCGCGGAAGGCCAGGACACCAGGAGCGGTGGCTTGAGGTTGATCAAAGTCTCATTGTGTCTGTTTTACCTGGGCAAAGATGCGCTGGGCTTTGTCGACGAGCTCCTGAACTCCATCGTCCTGGATATCAAGTTGCCCAACGGTCAGACGTTGGTCAGTGAACTTGAAGAGGATTGTAGTACGCTGATGAATGAAAGGGAGGCATTCTGGGAAGAAACCGACCAGGGAAACAGGAACATCTATTTTTCCAGCCATAAGGAGCAAATCCCGCGGCTGATTGCTTATGTCGAATCGCGGATGCACAGTTACCAATTTGCTGGTTGATACCCCAAAAAATCATCACCATGCACGCGACACTTACCTCAGTTATTTCACTTCTGTTTGGACATTGGATTGGCGATTTCCTGCTCCAGTGGGATTCACTTGCGAAGCAGAAACGCACGAGCGTTTATTGGCTGGGCCTTCACGTGCTCATCTACTCCGTGGTGATCCTCGGCTTTGCACTCTATTTGATGCCGTTCAAGGTTGCGTTGCTTTTTGGCTCTGCAAACGCCGTGCTCCACTTCTTTACCGACCTGGTCACACGCCGGTTTGCCGCACGATTCAGTGCGACTCCAAGGAAGCTTTTCATGATCATTGGGTTTGATCAGCTCATCCACACTGCCACCCTGATTTCGTTGTTGGAGTATTTTTGGCCGCGATAGAACGCGCCAAACCTGTGCAGAGCTTACCAAGGGTTCCCTTGCTGCTTACTATTTACTGGTTTTCATCAGATACTCCTTCGCCCTTTCAAGATCTTCCGGTGTGTCTATACACATTCCATCCTCTGCTTCGGTTTCGACAGTTTTTATGTGATAACCGTTCTCGATCCAGCGCAGTTGCTCCAATGACTCGGCACGCTCCATCGGTGACACAGGCAGGCCTGCGATTGCCTTGAGGATGTCGCTGCGGTAAGCATACAGTCCCATGTGCCGGTAAAATGTCGCGTGCTTCAGCCACTGCTCCTGCGGGAACTTGTGAAGGAAAGGAATCGGTGACCGGCTGAAGTACAATGCCTCTCGTCGGTGGTTCAGAACAACTTTCGCCTCCGTCGGAGCGAGGAGTTGCTCCAGTGTAATAATCTTCTGGATAAGCGTGGCAAGTTCCGTGTGCTTGTCAAGTGAGCCGCAAAGCAGGTCAATTTGGCCAGGGTCGATGAAAGGCTCGTCCCCTTGAATGTTGACCACAAAATTGAATTTGTCCTTTTGTTGTGTAAGGGTCTCGTAACAACGGTCGGTACCGCTGTGGTGGTTGGATGAGGTGATGCAGGCCTTGCCTCCGAAACCGGTAACGTGATCAAGGATTTGCTTGTTGTCGGTAGCCACCACAACTTCGGTGAGCAACGTTGCCTTTTTGCACTGTAGATAAACGCGCTCGACCATCGACTTGCCCAACAGGTCGGCGAGTGGTTTTCCGGGGAACCGGGTGGACGCGTAGCGTGCGGGAATGATGCCGAGAATTTTCATTCCACTTTCTTCACACGCAGCGAGGTTCCTTCGGCACCGATGACTTCCACCGTGTCGCCCTTGTCAATAAAGTCTCCGCGCGTGTAGGCATCATACAAGGTCCCCTCCAACATGATTTTGCCACTGGGCCGCAAAACCGTATAGGTTGTGCCCTTCTTGCCTACAATCGAAGGAGGAAATGCACTACTTGTATAGCCTTTGTCCTTTTGCTGAGTATCACTTAATGCAATGCCCTGAAAAGCGCGTGACCTTGCCAGCTTGGGGCCGGCAATAAAAAGCAGCGCCACACCCCCGGTTATTCCACCAAGGGCGGAAATCAGCGCCACCACAATGTCGCCAAGCGGTACAAAGTCGAAATTGAAGAAATCGTTGTTGAGCATGATGAGTACCAGTGAGGATATGGTGAGAGCAATGCCCATCACGCCGGCAACTCCAAAGCCGGGAATAACAAAAATCTCCATGACAATCAGAACAATGCCAACAAGCAGGGCAAGGATTTCCCAGTATTCAGCCAGTCCGTTGAGGTAGTAGGGCACCAGGTAAAGAACCAGAGCCGTGACTGCGGCAAAGAGCGGAAACCCGATGCCTGGGGTCTGCAACTCGAAATAGATACCGCCGATGATGATCAGAATCAATAGTCCGCTGATGAACGGGTTGAGAAAGAAGGCTATGATTCGTTCCGTTGCGCCTAGTTTGAATCTATCCATTTCGTAACTGTCGATTCGGTTTTGCTTCAGGATCTCTTCGATTGATTCAACCTTCCCTTCACAGTAACCGTTTTCGATGGCTTCACTTGTGGTGAAAGTGATAACCTTACCGGCCTGCTTCACGCTGTCAATTACAATGCGGTCGTCCACCATGCCTTCGGCAATACGGGGATCGCGCCCGTTCTCTTCTGCTGTCGCCCGCATAATGGAGCGCATGTAAGATTGATATTTGTCCGGCGCTGCTTCTCCATTGACGCCGGTTACCACAGTGGCTGCCCCGATGCTCGCACCCGGTGACATGTAGATACTGTCGCAGGCGATCGAAATCAACGCCCCGGCCGACGCCGCATCGGAGTTGATGAAGACCCAGATGGGTTTCTTGAAATCCATGATACGGTCAACAATCTCTTTAGCGTCAGTTAAGATGCCGCCGTAGGTGTCCATTTCGACAATGACGATGTCGGCCCCGGTTTTCTCTGCGTGATCGAGGGCCAGGTTGACGTACCGCAGCATGCGCGGATCAATCTCATCCTTGATTTCCATCACCATCACACGCGAAGGGTTTTGTGCGTGAAGGGAAACTGCCAAAAAGGCGATGAACAGGAGGAGAAAACCAGGGAACTTCATGCAGGAGATTTTAGCAAAAATACTAAGTAAATCGGAGCGTTAGTGTTTATGAGAAGGCACACGGAAATGGTAATTTTAAGCTTCATTTGAAGGATATGGCCTATCTATTGTTGTTCGGGATGCTCTCTTTGGCACCAAGCGATTCTCTCCGAATGGAGATGATCGATGGAAAGCCGCACGTGGTGCACCAGGTTGGCGAAAAAGAGACTCTTTATGGACTTTCCAGGCGCTACGGCTCGACTGTCGCGGACATCCTTGCCCGGAATCCTACTGCGGATGCCGGACTGGAAGTAGGCCAGATCCTAATGATCCCTTACGTAGGGAAACCAAAAGCGCCAGACGCCGTCAAAACCGCCCAGGGAGTTATACACAGGGTAGGCGCCAAAGAGACACTTTTCAGTATCGCACGACACTACAATGTGTCTGTGGATGATATCCGTTCGTGGAACAGTCTTTCAACCGATCATCTATCGATCGGCCAGGAAATTCTTGTCAAGCAGAAGTCTGGTGAGCCCGTGACAGAAGTAAAACCAGCAGCAACACCTACATCGGCCGGAACCCACTCTGTGGCGTCAAAAGAGACACTTTACTCGATCGCCCGTCAGTACGGCATGACGGTGGCTCAGTTGAAAGAGTGGAATGGATTGACTGCAGACGAGGTGAAGATCGGACAGGTTCTTACCGTTGCTACGGCTTCCCCTGGAACAATGACGCCGGCATATGCTCCGGCATCGACACCTTCCACCTCGCCATCAACGGGCACCACCGCGCCTGTCATTGCGCCCTTGGTGGTTACACCTGCTTCTAGCGGGCCGGTGAGAGTCTCGGAGGGGCTGAGCGGCGCCAATGAATGGAAGGAAAGTGGTGTTGCTTCTCTCCTGCAGGGTACGGAGGCCAACCGCAAGTATCTTGCCCAGCATGCTACCATCAAGCCCGGGACCATCATCAAGATTCGCCACCTGGTGACCAACCAGGAAGTATTTGTACGTGTAATTGGCCCTCCAACAACGCCGGATTCCACCGTGATGATCTTTGTTTCGGGTTCAGCATTCGACCGGCTTGGGGGCACGGACTCGAGTTTTCGTGCAGAGTTGACCTACTATAAGTGAACCATGAGGAGGCATTTCATTTGCCTTTGTGCAATCTTCGGTAATTGGTTTTCCGTGTTTGGTCAGAACATGGTGACGAACCCGGGCTTCGAGGAACGCATTCGCTGTCCTAATCACTTCAGCGCGAATCAACGCGATTTCAATTTGCCCGGGTGGAAATCGGCGAGCATGGGGACCCCCGATTACTTCAACCAGTGCAGCTGGGGTGACAGCGACGTGCCTTTTAATTGGGCTGGCGAGTCGAACGCCCATTCGGGTGTGGCCTACGCAGGCGTTTATGTCTGGAGCCGGCCCAACAAAAAGCCCCGCAGCTACAGGGAATATGTCCGCGGTGAGTTATCTGAACCGCTCAAGCAGGGCAAGCGGTATCGCATTGAGTTTTATTTCAAGCTGGCATCATATTCGGTCTACACAGCCGACCGGATCGGCATGATAGTGACAGACACTGAGATTTTCCAGGGAGATGACCAGGTTATCAACATGATCCCCGCAGTGACATGGGTGGGTCGCGAACCGTTGACATCAACCGGTTGGGAGCACATTTCCGGAGAGTATAAGGCAACCGGAGGTGAAAGATTTGTCATCATCGGGAATTTCTTCGACAACCTTAGCACACAATTTGCGCAATTGGAGGGACGGAAAGGGAAAAGCCCAATGCTCGCTGAGAGCGCCTACTTCTACATTGATGACGTTTCGGTAGTACCGCTTGATCCTCCCGACCCGAAACCAAAACCTGAAAAGCTGGTGTGGTCCGACGGAAATGAGGTGAAACCCGATGAGACATACGTGTTGAGCAATATCCAGTTTGAGTTTGATGAATATGTACTCCTCCCTGTTTCATTCTCGGAACTGGACAAAGTGGTTGATATACTCCAGAAGCAGCCCCTGTGGCGCGCCGAACTGTCCGGTCATACCGATTACATTGGCTCTGATGAGTACAACTTGGAGCTGAGCCTCAACAGGGCCAACAGTGTCAGAGAGTATCTGATTACAAAAGGGATTAGCCCTTCACGGCTTACTGCCCAGGGCCTTGGTAAGAGCAAGCCGTTGGTGGAAGCCCGCGATGACGACGCGCGCACAATTAACAGGCGCGTTGAGATACGCTTTCTTCGCTAGTGTACCGACTTTGCTCAGCATGACCAGGCGTGAAGAAGCCAGGATCCTAGTCTTGAAGCCCTTGCTTGATGAAGTGGCCGATCGTTTTAATCGACGCGAATTTATTGCTGATGACCCGGTATCCGTTCCTCACCGGTTTTCAATAAAGCAGGATATTGAGATCGCAGGGCTTTTTGCCGCAACGCTTGCATGGGGTAAGCGGCAAACAATCATTAAAAACTGTGATCGGCTCCTTGGTCTGATGGACAATGCCCCTTATGCCTTCATGAGAGGTCATCGCGAATCCGATTTGAAGCGGATGGCGCGATTTGTCCACCGGACTTTCAATGCCACGGACTTGCTGTACTTTATCAGCTTTCTTGAACACCACTATCGTGATCATGAATCACTTGAGTCGCTTTTTTCGGTTTCCGCAGAGCAGGCAAGTGTCGAGGGCGGTCTTATCCATTTTCACAATACGTTCTTCAGCCTGACCGGTTTTCCAGCCCGGACACGCAAACACATTGCAACGCCGGAGCGGAAGTCAGCTTGCAAGCGGATGAACATGTACCTGCGATGGATGGTGCGCCGCGACAATCGGGGAGTGGACTTTGGACTGTGGCGAACCATACAACCCCGACAACTGGTTTGCCCGTGCGACGTACATGTGGAGCGCGTGGCGCGAAAGTTGAAACTCATCCGCCGAAAGTCGCTGGATTGGTCTGCCGCAGTCGAACTGACCGATAGCCTCCGTTTGCTCGACCCCGATGACCCTGTGCGGTACGACTTTGCACTGTTTGGCATGGGGCTTATGGATGCCGAAAAGCGGCGCGGCGTAATCGGTCATTGATTGCCCGACCGAGTCCCAAGTCTGGAACAGGTTCGGCAACAACAGCATCTACATCAGACTGATCCAATTCTCTTAGAAAGCCAAACAGGTTACGCGCGGCCTCGTGCAAGTCCCCGTCCGGCGAGAGGACAAATGACCACCTGTATCGAGGTCTGTACTCCCGAAATGACAGTACACCAGGTGACTTGATCTTATGTTGGCGAATGATGGTCTCAATGTCGCCGAAGTAAAATGGCTTCATGGGTGCGTAATGCCTGTCCAGTTGGCCGGGAGCCTGTGGCCGGGAGCTAGATGGTTTTACCTGTACACTTCCGATGATTGCTTCAACCTGCTCGACACTGATTCCTCCCAGCCGATAGATGAAGGGATTGCCCTCCTCCCAGCCGATGATGGTCGATTCAATCCCGACCCGACAAGGCCCACCGTCTAGTATGTAAGGAATTTTTCGCCCCAGTTGATGTTTAACGTGAGCCGCAGTCGTGGGGCTTACATATCCAAAAGAGTTAGCGCTCGGTGCGGCCAATGGAAAGGGGATGCTCCGGAGCAAAGTGAGGGTAAGCGGATGATCGGGACAGCGAATGCCGACACTCTCGAGTCCCGCTGTTACAATGGCAGGAATTGTACCCCCTTTCTTCATCAGCAAGGTGAGCGGTCCAGGCCAGAACTTCCTGGCCAGCTTGTCCGCATCCGGCGGCACATCGGCGACATATTCAAGCGCTTTTTCCCACGACGGAACGTGAACGATGAGCGGGTCGAACCTCGGTCGACCCTTGGCTTCAAAGATGTTTACGACCGCCCCGGCATCCAGTGCGTTGCCTGCGAGGCCATAAACGGTCTCCGTGGGAATGGCAACGAGCTTGCTGGCCAACAAATAATTCGCCGCCCGGGCTATGGAAGTGCCGATGACTGCTTCGGTCATTGCTCAAAATTGCAACGAAAAAGCGTGAACGCCCCGGACTAAAATCCTCTTGCAACCCCGGATTTCAATCCAGGGGGTAAAGAGCTTGGCACGTCTCTGCGCCCCGGACTAAAATCCTCTTGTAACCCCGGATTTCAATCCGGGGGGTACAGAGCTGGCACGTCTCTGCGCCCCGGACTAAAATCCTCTTGCAACCCCGGATTTCAATCCGGGGGGTACAGAGCTGGGCACGTCTCTGCGCCCCGGACTAAAATCCTCTTGTAACCCCGGATTTCAATCCGGGGGTACAGAGCTGGCACGTCTCTGCGCCCCGGACTAAAATCCACTTGTAACCCCGGATTTCAATCCGGGGGGTACAGAGCTGGCACGTCTCTGCGCCCCGGACTAAAATCCACTTGTAACCCCGGATTTCAATCCGGGGGGTACAGAGCTTGGCACGTCTCTGCGCCCCGGACTAAAATCCTCTTGCAACCCCGGATTTCAATCCGGGGGGTACAGAGCTGGGCACGTCTCTGCGCCCCGGACTAAAATCCTCTTGCAAC